>Ga0209676_1000056_pt1 | contig 361329 bp, 324 predicted proteins | sample AraplaCvi_mLB_r2_FD_184282 | JGI IMG/M metagenome (GOLD analysis project Ga0209676, IMG submission 184282) | Arabidopsis root microbial communities from North Carolina, USA - plate scrape MF_Cvi_mLB_r2 (SPAdes) (version 2) | ecosystem: Host-associated > Plants > Roots > Endosphere | place... | reverse complement strand
ACCCGGTAATCAAAAAATTCCAGTTCGGTCAGTCGACCGTTACCCTCGAGACTGGCCGTATCGCCCGTCAGGCCTCCGGCGCAGTATTGGTCACCGTTGACGACGACGTCAGCGTATTGGTGACCGTGGTTGGCGCCAAGCAAGCCGATCCAGGCAAGGGTTTCTTCCCTCTGTCTGTTCACTACCAGGAAAAGACTTACGCTGCCGGTAAGATCCCTGGCGGTTTCTTCAAGCGTGAAGGCCGTCCTTCCGAGAAAGAAACCCTGACCTCGCGTCTGATCGACCGTCCGATCCGCCCTCTGTTCCCAGAAGGCTTCATGAACGAAGTGCAGGTTGTCTGCACCGTGGTTTCCACCAGCAAGAAGACCGATCCGGACATCGCTGCGATGATCGGTACCTCGGCTGCGCTGGCCATCTCCGGCATTCCTTTCGACGGTCCGATCGGCGCTGCCCGCGTTGCTTTCCACGAAAGCACCGGCTACCTGCTGAACCCGACTTACGAACAACTGGCCGCTTCGAGCCTGGACATGGTCGTAGCCGGTACCGAAGAAGCGGTACTGATGGTTGAATCGGAAGCCAAAGAGCTGACCGAAGACCAGATGCTGGGCGCGGTACTGTTCGCCCACGACGAATTCCAGGCTGTTATCCAGGCCGTCAAAGAGCTGGCTGCCGAAGCCGCCAAGCCAACCTGGGACTGGGCTCCAGCTCCAGAAGCCACCGACCTGCTGGGTGCCATCCGTGCCGAGTTCGGCGAAGCGATCTCCCAGGCCTACACCATCACCGTCAAGGCCGACCGTTATGCACGCCTGGGCGAGCTGAAAGACCAGGTCGTCGCCAAGCTGTCCGGCGAAGAAGGCCAGCCTTCCGCTGCCGACGTCAAAGCCGCTTTCGGTGAAATCGAATACCGCACCGTTCGCGAAAACATCGTCAACGGCAAGCCACGTATCGACGGTCGCGACACCCGCACCGTACGTCCGCTGAACATCGAAGTCGGCGTTCTGCCGAAGACCCATGGTTCGGCGCTGTTCACCCGTGGCGAAACCCAGGCCCTGGTAGTCGCGACTCTGGGTACCGCCCGTGACGCACAGCTGCTGGACACCCTGGAAGGCGAGAAAAAAGACCCCTTCATGCTGCACTACAACTTCCCTCCGTTCTCGGTGGGCGAGTGTGGTCGCATGGGCGGCGCTGGTCGTCGTGAAATCGGTCACGGCCGTCTGGCCCGTCGTTCGGTTCAGGCCATGCTGCCAGCCGCTGACGTGTTCCCTTACACCATCCGCGTAGTATCGGAAATCACCGAGTCCAACGGTTCCAGCTCCATGGCTTCCGTTTGCGGTGCTTCCCTGGCGCTGATGGACGCTGGCGTGCCGATGAAGGCGCCGGTTGCCGGTATCGCCATGGGCCTGGTTAAAGAAGGCGAGAAGTTCGCCGTTCTGACCGACATCCTGGGTGACGAAGACCACCTGGGCGACATGGACTTCAAGGTAGCCGGTACCGCCAAAGGCGTCACCGCGCTGCAGATGGACATCAAGATCAAAGGCATCACCGAAGAAATCATGGAGATCGCCCTGGGCCAGGCCCTGGAAGCTCGCCTGAACATCCTCGGCCAGATGAACCAGATCATTGGCCAGTCGCGTACCGAGCTGTCGGCCAACGCTCCGACCATGATCGCGATGAAGATCGACACCGACAAAATCCGTGATGTCATCGGTAAAGGCGGCGCGACCATCCGTGCGATCTGCGAAGAGACCAAGGCTTCGATCGACATCGAAGACGACGGCTCGATCAAGATCTTCGGCGAAACCAAGGAAGCCGCAGAAGCCGCGCGTCAGCGCGTTCTGGGCATCACCGCGGAAGCCGAGATCGGCAAGATCTACGTCGGTAAGGTTGAGCGCATCGTCGACTTCGGCGCATTCGTCAACATCCTGCCTGGCAAGGACGGTCTGGTTCACATCTCCATGCTGAGCGATGCTCGCGTCGAGAAAGTGACCGACATCCTGAAAGAAGGTCAGGAAGTGGAAGTACTGGTACTGGACGTGGACAACCGCGGCCGTATCAAGCTGTCCATCAAAGACGTGGCAGCAGCCAAGGCTTCGGGCGTTTAAGACTCCCGTCGCTGTAAGCTGAACAAGCAAGCGCCCCGACTGGTTCGGGGCGTTTTGCTATCTGCCGTTTGTACCTTGCTCCCTGTGGGGCAGGCAATATGGCAAAACCCCGGTCTCGGTGCTAGGTTTAGCCCTGCGCCCGTGTAGCTCAGCCGGTAGAGCAGCGCACTCGTAACGCGAAGGTCGCAGGTTCGATTCCTGTCTCGGGCACCAATTGGCAAGCTCAAGTCGTACAAACAACAAAGCCCGCATCGCGCGGGCTTTGTCGTTTGTACTGGCCTTGAATCACTTCACCTTGCTTCTCAGGTCCTCGAGGCTGCGTTTGAGCTGGTCCAGGTTCTGGCTCTGATTGCTGACTTCGCTCTTGAGGCTGGACAGCTCGCTGGAGTTCGAACTGGAGCTTGAGCTGCTGCCACGTTTGAGGTCATCGATCTGACTGGCCAGCTTATCCAGGGTGCTGGTCTGACTGCTGACCGTGCTCTTCAGGCTAGACAGTTCGCTGGAGCTCGAACTGGAGCTAGAGCTGCTGCCACGTTTGAGGTCATCGATCTGACTCGCCAGTTTATCCAGGGTGCTGGCCTGACTGCTGACCATGCTCTTGAGGCTGGACAGCTCGCTGGAGCTCGAACTGGAACTTGAGCTGCTGCCACGCTTGAGTTCCTCGATCTGCTTGCCCAGTTTGTCCAGTTCACTGGCTTGGCTACCGACCGTACTCTTGAGGCTGCTCAGCTCGCTGGAGTTCGAGCTGGTGCTTGAACTGCTGCCGCGCTTGAGCTCCTCGATCTGTTTGCCGAGCTTGTCCAGTTCGCTGGCCTGGTCGCTGGTAACGCGCTTGAGGTTGTTCACTTCACTGGCGCTCGAACTGGAGCTGGAGCCGCTGTTGCGCTTGAACTCTTCAAGCTGGGTTTCCAGTTTTTTCAGCTGGTTGGCTTGCTCGCCGGTGGTTTTCTTGAGGTTGCTCATCTCACTGGCGTTGGAGCTGGAGCTGTTGCCGGTGTTGCGCTTGAGCTCTTCGATCAGGCGCGCCTGGCTGTTGACCAGGTCCTTGAGCTTTTCCAGCTCGGCGGTGCTGCTCTTGAGGCCGTCCTGGAGCTTTTGCAGGTCGTCCACGGTGAAGCCGCTGGGGCGCACGGTGAACTTGAGGTCCACTTCCTGGTGCAGGGCCGAGATCCTGTCCGAGTACGAGGCGCTGCTGGAGTTGAATTCGACGGCCTGGGCGGGGAGTGACAGGCTGCTGAGGATCAGGGTAGAGAGACTGGTGGCGAGGAAGGCGGACGAACGCTGAGTGCGGCTGAACATCACTGGGTTTCCTTGTGAAGTGCCGATATGGCACATCGCTATGACTGCATTGCTGCCTTCTTGTTCCTGGAGTGAGAAGACGGGGCGGGGAGAGGAATGTAACAACGTATTTTTCATGAAAGTGCCTTGAGCGAACGGACAGGTTTTTTGCCGGTGCGCTGTAAGGATTCGTATGAATCCGCTGATAAAGGTCCTATATTCGCAGCCTGTCTGAATGGTTTTCAGATGATCCCGAATGGTTCACGGCCAGATAAATCGGCTTTCACAGCGCTTTTTTGCGGCAAAGAGATCCCAACGATCCAGATCCATCTTCCATTCCCATGATCAGAGAGAACGAGATGATTCCTAAAGAAGCCAGAATTGACGTAGCCCTTGAAAAGTACCTGGCTGCCACGCCTTCCTTGCAGGAAGAAATCAGCGACCTGAGCCCGCAAGAGCAGAAGCAGCAGGCCCAGTGGGCGTTCGAGGACGAAGCGGAGTCGCGCGGCATCGAGCCGTGGGAGCTTGTGCTGGAGTTGGTGGCCGAGTCGCCCGAGGAGCTCAAGGCCATGCGCCTGGAGGTCCATCAGGAAGTGGCCGAGGCCCTGGGCATGGACCTTAAGGACTATCTGGAACTCAACGAAATCGACGACTGATGCAAAAAACGCCAGCCTTTCAGGGGCTGGCGTTTTTCTTTGGGGTATCGCGCAAGGAGTCAGAGGCTCAAGCGCATCGACAAATCGACCGCCTTCACATCCTTGGTCATCGCCCCGATCGAAATGTAATCGACGCCGGTCTCGGCGATCGGGCGCAAGGTGCTTTCATTGATCCCGCCGCTGGCTTCCAGCTTGGCCTTGCCGGCATTCAGGCGTACCGCCTCGCGCATGTCGTCCAGGCTCAACTCGTCGAGCATGATGATGTCCGCGCCTGCCGCCAGGGCTTCCTTGAGTTCTTCCAGGCTTTCCACTTCGACTTCCACCGGCTTGCCCGGGGCGATCTTGTGGGCGGCGCTGATCGCCTGGGCGATGCCGCCGCACGCGGCAATATGGTTTTCCTTGATCAGGAAGGCGTCGTACAGGCCGATGCGGTGGTTGTGGCAGCCACCGCAGGTCACCGCGTACTTCTGTGCCAGGCGCAGGCCCGGCAGGGTCTTGCGGGTATCCAGCAACTTGACCTGGGTATCGGCGACGAAGTCGGCGTAATACTGCGCGCGGGTGGCCACGCCGGACAGCAACTGCAGGAAGTTCAGGGCGCAGCGTTCGCCGCTGAGCAGCGAACGGGCCGGACCTTCGAGGTGGAACAGGGCCTGGTTGGGGCTGACGCGCTCGCCGTCACGCACCTGCCAATGCACGGCGACCCGTGGGTCGAGCTGGCGGAACACCGCGTCGACCCAGGCCGTGCCACTGATGATCGCCGCTTCGCGGGTGATGATGGTGGCTTTGGCCAGGCGTTCGGCCGGGATCAGTTGCGCGGTGATATCGCCGCTGCCGATGTCTTCCAGCAACGCACGGCGCACGTTGGCTTCGATTTCGGCGGTCAGGTCGGCGAGGCGTAGATTCGGCATAACGGGCTCCACAAACAAAGTGGCCCGATTATAGGGCCATGGTGCAAGCGAACCCAAGGCGAGCGCCTTCCCGTGGCTGCATTTGGTCGCCTGGCATGAGCCGTTTGCCGGAAAGGGCGGTCGCTATATGAGCGCTATTTCAAAGGCTGCGCAGAGTCTGCTGGCACAAGAAGGGGCTTTTGCCAGATAATCCGACTTCTAATTGACGTCATAGCTTTGACGTTTGTTTGGCTCCCCACTATTTGAAATGCAGCGGTGCGTATCGATGCCCGCTGGGACTCGACTGTGAGCGTCGGCCGACCTTTCATTGCGCGGCAGAGAAACACCTTTCAGGAGGCTTGGATGCACAACGACGGGAATGTAGTGCCTTTGCACAAGGCCGCTACGGATCAGGCGAACGCTTCGCCGCTCGCCCGCCTGCCTGTGATTCTGCTTCAGGTCCGTGACAAGGCCGCCCAGCAACTGCGCCATGGCCTGCAGGAACTGTTCGATAACGCCGACGACACCTTGTTCGAGATGGCCGACCGGGCCCAGAACAATGTCGATCAGAACACCTTTTTCGAAGCCATGCGCGACCTGCGCCTGAAACGCAAAAGCATCGAGCGCGGGTTCCTGGAAAAGCTCTTCGAGGCCTTTGTCGGCCTGGTCCAGTACGACCCCGCGCCGGCGATCGCCCAGGCCGTCGCCTGCGTCCCGCCCGCCGATACCTGCCATGACGACCTGGAGCGCACCGTGGCCCTCGAGGCGATGGTCGCCAAGGCGGGCAACCGTGACGGCTTTGCCCTTGGCCAACTGACCGCGCGCCTGAACGTGCTGCTGGGCAAGCACCTGGATGACCGCAGCAACCCCTTGGGCCCGGCCATGCTCTGCGAGTACTTCCTCGAGTCTGGGCGCAGCCTGGGGGTGGAGATCAAGGTCAAGCTGATCATTCTCAAGCTGTTCGAGCGTTATGTGCTCAGCGAGGCCGACCAGCTGTACGCCGAAGCCAACCAGCTGTTGGCCGCCACGGGCGTGTTGCCGGAGCTCAAGCCGGCGCCGGCGCGCCGGGCCCTCGACCAGGCGGCCGCGAGTATCCAGGCCACGCCGGAGCCCGGCGTGGCGCAGATGGACGAGAGCGTTCAGGAAGTGTTCGCCGCCTTGCAGGAGCTGCTGTTGCATGTCCGCGGCAGCGTGGTGCCGACCCTGGAGGCGAGCGCCGAAACCCAGCCGATTTCCACCCGCGACCTGCTGCGCCTGCTGTCTCACCTGCAGCACTACGTGCCGGCTGGCACCCAGGACGATTTCGACCTGCGCAACCACTTGGAACAGCTGCTGACCCGGGTCAGCGTGAAAAGCGGCAAGTCGCGGGTGGTCGGAGTGGCCGACGAGGATGTGATCAACCTGGTGGCCATGCTCTTCGAGTTCATCCTGGCCGATCGCAACCTGCCGGAATCCTTGAAGACCCTGATCGGCCGCTTGCAGATCCCCATGCTCAAGGTCGCGGTGCTGGACAAGAGTTTCTTCAGCCGCAGCAGCCATCCCGCCCGCCGCCTGCTCAATGAAATCGCCGCGGCGGCCATGGGCTGGGGCAGCTGCGACGATTATCAGCGCGACAGCCTGTACCTGCGCATCGAACAGGTGGTGCAGCGGCTGTTGAGCGACTTCGTCGACGACCCGGCGATTTTTTCCGAGCTGCTCGCCGAGTTTGTCGCCTTCACCAGCGACGAGCGGCGCCGCAGCGAGCTGCTGGAGCAGCGCACCCGTGACGCCGAAGAGGGGCGGGCCAAGGCCGAACTGGCGCGGCGTCGCGTCGAGCAGGCGTTGAACGAGGGGCTGCTGGGCAAGGTCCTGCCCCTGACCGTCGTCGAGTTCGTGCAACAGGCCTGGAGCAAGGTCCTGCTGCTGACCTGTCTCAAACATGGCGAGCACTCCAGCGAATGGCGCGAGGGGTTGCAGACCATGGAGCAACTGATCTGGAGCGTGCAGCGCCACACCGACCCGGATGCCGCCATGCAGTTGCTGGCGCTGGTGCCCGACCTGCTCAAGGCGCTGCGCAATGGCTTGAACAGCGCGGCGTTCGATCCGTTCGCCACCAGCGAGTTCTTCAGCCAGCTGGAAGCCTTGCACCTGCAGATATTCGAGCGCTTCGGCGAGAACGCCGGGCGGCATCTGCCGGGCGTGGCGGACGAGCAGCCGGCGATGGTCGCGGTCGAGGAACACATCGTCCTGCCCAGTGCCGAAGAGGGCCCGCTGGAGGCCGCGCCCCTGGCGCTGGCGCCCAACGATCCCGGATTGCTACGGGTCGAACAGCTGCGGCTGGGGGCCTGGGTCGAATTCCTCGAGGACGAGGACAACAGCGTGCGCTGCAAGCTGGCGGCCATCGTGCAACCCGGCGACAAGTACATCTTCGTCAACCGCACCGGCATGAAGGTGCTGGAGCGCACCCGGGTCGGCCTGGCCCTGGAGTTTCAGCGCGGGGCCGTGCGTCAGCTGGACGACACCTTGCTGTTCGACCGGGCGCTGGAGTCGGTGATCGGCAATTTGCAGCGACTCAATCGCGGCAAGTGATCGCAACCTGGGCGTGGAACGCGGCATACTGAGCCGTCACAGGCTTCGTTGAAGGAATCGGTATGCAGTTGGACCCCGCAAGCGGCTGGTGTCACGGCGTTCGCCATTGCCCGTCACCCAATTTCAACGCACGCCCCGCGGATGAAATCTCCCTGCTGGTGATCCACAACATCAGCCTGCCGCCGGCCCAGTTCGCGACGGGCAAGGTGCAGGAATTCTTCCAGAACCGTCTTGATGTCACAGAGCATCCTTATTTTGCCGGGATCGCCGACCTGCGCGTGTCCGCGCATTTCCTGATCGAACGTGACGGAACCGTCACTCAGTTTGTCTCCTGTCTGGATCGTGCCTGGCACGCCGGCGTGTCGTGGTTCGACGGGCGCGAAAGCTGCAATGATTTCTCCCTGGGGATCGAACTGGAAGGCACCGACGAGCTGCCGTTCACCGATGCCCAGTACGACGCGCTGATTGCCTTGACCCGGCAGTTGCGGCAGGCCTTCAAGGCCATCACCCCACAGCGGATTTGTGGGCACAGCGATATCGCTCCGGGGCGCAAGACCGATCCGGGGCCCGGATTCGACTGGGTACGCTATCGTGCGGCCCTGAACGAAGGGGAAGGACAATGAGTTTTCTGGTGTTGTTGCTGGCGGTCTGGATCGAGAAGTTCTCGGCCTTGCGCCAGCGCGTTCAGCATGACGAGCCGTGGTTGCGCCAGCTGTTCCGGCAAGAGGCCAGCCCGCGTCTGGCCAAGCGCCCCTGGTGGGTGCTGGCCCTGCTGGTGCTGTTGCCGGCAGTGGTGCTGGGGTTGCTGTTGCTGGTCCTGGAGCCGCTGGCCTACGGTTTGCTGGCGTTGCCGGTGCATCTGCTGGTGGTGATCTACAGCCTGGGGCGGGGCGACCTGCTGGGCGAACTCGGGCCGTTTCGCGATGCCTGGCGCCGCGAGGACCTGCAAGCCGCGGCGCATGTCGCCAAGCGCGACCTGGATATCTGCGCCGACAGTGGCGAGCAGTTGCTCGAGCGGGTTCAGGGGCATCTGCTGTGGCAGGCCTACCAGAGCTTTTTCGCGGTGATCTTCTGGTACTTCCTGCTGGGCCCGGTGGCCGCATTGAGTTACCGCCTGCTGGCGCTGGCCGCCGAACACAGCAAGAACCCGGCGGTCGCCGAGCGCGCCGGGCAGCTGCGGCATGCCTTCGACTGGTTGCCGGTACGCCTGCTGGCGGCCAGCTTCGCCCTGGTGGGTAACTTTGTTGCGGTCAGCCGCGTGATGCTCCACGAACTGCTGAACTGGAACATCAGCGCCGCGCAACTGGTGGAGAAGGTCGGCCTGGTCGCCGCGGAAATCCCCGCGCCGCTCACCGGGCCGGACGGCATTGTCAGCCTGGACCGGATCTGGGAGCTGTTGCTGCGGGCCGCGGTGCTCTGGTACGCCGCTTTCGCCCTGTGGACCGTGCTGCCCTGACGGCGAGTCGCGAGTGAGCGCTGGCGAGCCTCCCGGTCTTGCCAGCGCAGATAAAGTCTTCCTTCTGTCCGCCGTCCCCGCGGTTAACCTTAAGTTACAAACCCTTTTGCCGATTTGAGCTATACAGAAGCAGCGCCAAATAGTGGCTATCTGCCGTCTTCGCGTACCTGCCAATAAAAATAAAAGCAAAAAGGGAGACTTCTTGTGAAGAGCTTGCTCTATCCCGCCATTGCCCTGATGAACCGCCTGAGCTTCGGCATGAAGTTCAGCCTGATCAGCGTGCTGTTTTTTCTGCCGATGCTGGTCACCAACTTCTATCTGGTGCGCGATTCCTACCGTGAATTCCAGGGCACCCAGGTCGAGCTGCAAAGCCTGGACCTGCTGGGCAGCAGCCTGACCCTGCGCCGCGACCTGGAAACCCTGAACAACCTGGTGCAGATCAACGCGACCCTGGGGCAGGCCGGCAAGGCCGGGGATATCGAGAGCAAGATCGTTGCCCTGGAAAGGTCCGTGCTCGAACGCTTGCAGGGTCTGGCCGCGGTCACCGTGGACCCCGAGCAGATCGGCGTGTTCGACGGCAAGCGCGATGAAATGATCGCCGCCTTCAAGGCGCAGCAGGCGGAAAGCTCGCTGCAAAGCAAAAGCGCGCTGATCGGCAAGCTCTTGGGCAGTGCACAGATTTTCAGCCAGATCATCGCCAGCCAGTCCGGCCTGAGCCGCGATACCCAGAGCGATGTGCGGCAGTTGAGCGAACTGGTGACCAGCGTCACGCCGCAGGTCACGCAGGTTCTTGGCGAAGGCCGGGCGATGGGCGCGTATTCCCTGGGCCAGGGCTTTCTCAACTCATCCGCCAGCACCCGCTTCGACGAGCTGCTGGTGCAGATCGAAAAACTCCAGGCCGAATACGGCCTGAAACTGCAGGATGCGCTGGGCTCGAGCAAGGCCGCGCAGGGCGCGCTGGACAGCCTGGCCAGCGCCAGCAAAGGCAGCCTCAAGCAAGCCAGCGAGCTGTTCGAAGAGCAGGTGGTGATGGCCGATACCCTGGACGCGCCCTGGCAGGGCTTTTATGACCAGGTCAGCGGGCTGATGGCGCAGACCTACCAGCTCAATGAGGCGACCCTGAAGTTCCTCGGCGAGGAGCTGCAGCAGCGGCTGGGGCAGAACCGTACGCAGATGGTGCTGCTGGTAGTGGCGCTGGCGGCGGTGTTCCTGCTGATCTTCTATCTCTATGGTGCGTTCTATGTCTCGACCCGTACCACCCTCAAGCGCCTGGGCGCGATGATGGACAGGGTGGCGGCCGGTGACATGACCGTCACTTTCAACGCCCAGAGCCGCGACGAATTGGGAGAGCTGGGCACGGTATTCAATGGCACCGTGGCGAAGATCCACGACCTGATCGAGCTGGTGGGCAAGACTGTCGGTGAGGTCGAGCGCCAGGCCGGGCAGGTGGAAGCCGTGTCGGCCCAGAGCAACCAGGCGGTGGCCGGACAGCGCAGCCAGATCGAACAGGTGGCGACGGCGATGAACCAGATGTCCGCCACGTCCCAGGAAGTCGCGCGCAGCGCCGCGGCCGCGGTCAGCAGCGCCCACAGCGTCAACGACGAGACCATCAGCGGGCGCGGGCTGGTGGAATCCCAGCAAGGCAGCATTGCCCAACTGGCCAGCGAGATCGACCAGTCGGTGCTGGTGATCAATCAGCTGGCCAGCGACAGCCAGGCTATCAGCCGGGTGCTGGAGGTGATCAAGAGCATCGCCGAACAGACCAACCTGCTGGCGCTCAACGCTGCCATCGAAGCGGCCCGCGCTGGCGAGCAGGGGCGGGGCTTCGCGGTGGTGGCCGACGAAGTGCGGACCCTGGCCAAGCGCACCCAGCAATCGACCGAGGAAATCGAGCAGATGATCGTCAAGCTCCACGGCGGCGTGGGGGCGGCGGTCAAGGCCATGGGCATCAGCCATGAGATGGCCAATGGTACGGTCGGGCAGTCGGAAAAGGTCCAGCAGGCGCTGGAGAACATCCTCGGCGCGGTGGGCATGATCGTCGACCAGAACCAGCAGATCGCCGCGGCGGTAGAGCAGCAGACCGCGGTGGCCCACGACATCGATCAGAACATCGTCGAGATCAACCGCGCCGGCGAGCGCACCGCCGAAGGCGCGTACCAGACCGAAAACGCCAGCCGCCAGCTGTCGGCGCAGGTGGTGCAGTTGAAACAGTTGATCAGCGCGTTCCGGGTCTGATTCAGGCGTTGTGGGGCCAGCCGAACAGCGCGCAGGCGTTGGCGGTACTGGCCGCCGCCAGCTGTTCGGGGCTGACGGCCATGATCTCGGCCAGGGCCGCGCAGATCTCCGGCAGGTGTTGCGGGCTGTTGCGCTGGTTGGGGTACATGGCGGGCGCCATGTCCGGCGAGTCGGTTTCCAGCACCACCGCGTCCAGCGGCAAGTCGGCGATGACCTTGCGCAGGCGCAGGGCCTGTGGCCAGGTCGCGGCGCCCCCCAAGCCCAGTTTGAACCCCAGCTTGAGGTATTCGCGGGCTTCTTCGCGGCTGCCGGCGAAGGCGTGGATGATGCCGGCGCGCTTGAGCTTGAAGCGCTTGAGGGTGGCAATCACCGCGGCATGGCTGCGCCGTACGTGGAGCAGGGCGGGTAGCTGGAAGTCCGCGGCCAGTTGCAGTTGCGCTTCGAACAGCTGTTGCTGGCGCTGGCGATCCAGCTGTTCGAGAAAATAATCCAGGCCGAACTCACCCACCGCGCACAACTGCGGATGGCCCGCGAGGCGGGTCAGCCAGTCGCCCAGTTCACGCAGGTCGGCCGGGCTGTGCTCGTCAAGATAGACCGGGTGCAGGCCGAAGGCGGCATGCAGGTCGGCATCGCTCTGCACCAGCTCCCAGAGCCGCTGCCAATTGCGCTGATAGACTCCCAGCACCACCATCCGCCGCACGCCGAGGGCGCGGCTGGCAGCCAGCAGCGCCTGACGATCCGTGTCGAAATCCGGAAAATCCAAATGGGTGTGGCTGTCGATCAGCTCCACGGTCAAGCCTCGTGAATGCGCTGCTTGAAGGTCCGGGCGATGGCGTTCACGCCGGGCTGGTAATGGGCTTCTTCAATGGCGGCCAGGGCCAGTTGCAGGGCCTTGTCGGCAATCAGCTGGTGCTGCTGGGCCATGGCATTCACCGGCAGCGGCAGGAAGTCCAGCAACTGGGTATCGCCGAAGGTGCCCAGGCGCAGCGGTCGCGACTTGAGCGGGAAGTCATGCAGCGCGTCGAACACCCCTTGCAGCAGCACGTAGGAGGTGGTTACCAGGGCATCCGGCAGGTGGCCCAGGCGCTCCAGCAACGCTTCCATCAACTGGCGACCGCAGTCGCGGCTGAAGGCTTCGCCCTGTTCGATCAGCACCTGGCCGTCGAAACCTTCCAGCGCCTGCTTGAAGCCGGCGGCGCGTTCCTGGCTGATGCCCAGCTCGGGGCGGGCGCCGATCAGGGCGATCTGCCGCGGCTGGGGCTGCAACAGGCTGCGGGTCAGGTGCAGGCTGGCTTGCTGATCGTCGCTGATCACCGAGCAGAAAAACTCCGGCTCCATCACCCGGTCGATGGCGATGATCGGCAAGCCCTGGGCCTGCAACAGGCGATAAGTGTCATCCTCGGGCGGCAGGCAGCTGGCGACGAACAGCGCGTCGCAGCGGCGCGCGCGGAACAGTTGCAGCAACTGGCGCTCGCTGTCCGGGGCATCGTCGGAGCTGGCGATCAGCAGCTGGTAGCCACGGGCGCGGGCGCCTTGCTCAAGCAGCTTGGCAATGCGCGCGTAACTGGGGTTTTCCAGGTCCGGCAGGATGAAACCCAGGGTCCGGGTCCGCCGGCTGCGCAGCCCGGCGGCCTGAGGGTTAGGCGTGAAGCCATGTTCCTCGACCACCGCCCGGACCCGTTCGACGGTCGCGTTGCTGATACGTTGCTGTTCGGCCTTGCCGTTGATGACGTAGCTGGCGGTGGTGACGGACACACCGGCCAGTCTGGCGATATCACTGAGTTTCAACCCGGGTTTTCCTTGTTTTCTGGAGCTTGCCCCGACATTTTCGCCAATCCTAACCGATATAGGCAGGCGACCAATGTCGGAACATGCAGCCGACAGGTAGGGCTTCAAGGATGGAAGATTATCGAGTAACGTGCCCAATATTCTAGATTAAACGTTTCAGCACGCGTATTTTCTAGGGGTATGGGCAGACGGGAACAGGGCCTTGCCAAGCCGGCGGTCCCGTTTGTGGCATTAAAGCCGCCTGACTGATTCACTCAAAACAATACCTAGCGCCCCGGCGCTAAATAGGAGAAAGCATGCTCGAGCTCACTATTGAGCAGATATCCATGGGCCAGTCGGCTGTGGATAAGTCCGCTGCACTGCACCTGCTCGCCAACAAACTGGTGGCCGACGGCCTGGTCGCCGAAGGTTACCTGGCCGGCCTGCAGGCCCGCGAAGCCCAGGGCTCGACCTTTCTCGGTCAAGGTATTGCCATCCCCCACGGCACCCCGGAAACCCGCGACCAGGTGTTCGCCACCGGCGTACGCCTGCTGCAATTTCCCGAGGGCGTGGACTGGGGCGATGGCCAGATCGTCTACCTGGCGATCGGCATCGCCGCCAAATCCGACGAACACCTGCGCCTGCTGCAACTCCTGACCCGCGCCCTCGGCGAAACCGACCTGGGCCAGGCCCTGCGCCGCGCCAGCTCGCCGGAAGCCCTGCTGAAACTGCTGCAAGGCGCGCCGCAGGAGCTGGCGCTGGATGCGCAGATGATCGGCCTGGGCGTGGCCGCCGAAGACTTCGAAGAACTGGTGTGGCGCGGCGCCCGTCTGCTGCGCCAGGCCGACTGCGTGAGCAACGGTTTTGCCGCCGTGCTGCAACAGGTCGAAGCGCTGCCCCTGGGCGATGGCCTGTGGTGGCTGCACAGCGAGCAGACCGTCAAGCGCCCGGGCCTGGCCTTCGTCACCCCGGACAAACCGATTCGCTACCTCGGCCAGCCATTGGCCGGGCTGTTCTGCCTGGCCAGCCTGGGCGAGGCCCATCAGGCCTTGCTCGAGCGCCTGTGCGCACTGTTGATCGAAGGCCGCGGCCATGAACTGGGCCGGGCCACCAGCAGCCGCGCGGTATTGGAAGTGCTGGGCGGCGAACTGCCGGCCGACTGGCCGAGCGCGCGCATCGTCCTGGCCAACGCCCACGGCTTGCATGCACGCCCGGCGAAGATCCTCGCGCAGCTGGCGAAAAGCTTCGAGGGCGAGGTCCGTGTGCGCATCGTCGACGCGCCGGGTTCCGCGGTCTCGGTGAAGAGCCTGAGCAAGTTGCTGAGCCTCGGCGCCCGCCGTGGCCAGACCCTGGAGCTGATCGCCGAGCCGAACATCGCCGCCGACGCCCTGCCAGCCTTGCTGGCGGCCATCGCCGAAGGGTTGGGGGAAGAAGTCGAGCCGGTTCCGGAAGCCAGCGCGCCCCAGGAAGTGCCGGAAGAAGTCGAGGTGCCCATCAGCGCACCGGCTTCCGGCAGCCTGGTCCAGGCCATCCCGGCGGCCCCCGGCATCGCCATCGGCCCGGCGCATATCCAGGTGATCCAGCCGTTCGATTACCCGTTGCGCGGCGAATCCACCGCCATCGAGCGCGAGCGCCTGCAAGGAGCCCTGGCCGAGGTCCGGCATGATATCGACGGCCTGATCCAGCGCAGCAAGGCCAAGGCCATTCGCGAGATTTTCGTGACCCACCAGGAAATGCTCGACGACCCGGAACTGACCGACGAAGTCGACACCCGCCTCAAGCAGGGCGAAAGCGCCGAAGCGGCCTGGATGACCGTGATCGAAGCCGCCGCCCGGCAACAGGAAGCCTTGCACGACGCGTTGCTGGCCGAACGCGCCGCCGACCTGCGGGACATCGGCCGGCGGGTGCTGGCCCAGCTGTGCGGGGTGCAGACCCCGGTGGAGCCGGACGAAGCCTACATCCTGGTGATGGATGAAGTCGGCCCGTCGGACGTGGCGCGCCTCGATCCGGCGCGGGTCGCCGGCATTCTCACCGCCCGTGGTGGCGCCACCGCCCACAGCGCGATCGTCGCCCGCGCCCTGGGGATTCCGGCGCTGGTCGGTGCCGGTGCCGGCGTGTTGCTGCTCAAGCCGGGCACGCCGCTGCTGCTCGATGGCCAGCGCGGTCGCCTGCATGTGGACGCCGATGCCAGCACCCTGCAACGGGCTACCGAAGAGCGCGACACCCGCGAACAACGGCTCAAGGCCGCCGCCGAACAACGCCATCAACTGGCGCACACCACCGACGGCCATCACGTCGAAGTCTTCGCCAACATCGGCGAAAGCGCCGGGGTGGCCAGCGCCGTGGAAAACGGTGCCGAAGGCATCGGCCTGCTGCGCACCGAACTGATTTTCATGGCCCATCCGCAAGCGCCGGACGAAGCCACCCAGGAAGCCGAATACCGCCGCGTGCTCGATGGCCTGGCCGGGCGGCCGCTGGTGGTGCGCACCCTGGATGTCGGCGGCGACAAACCGCTGCCGTACTGGCCGATCGCCAAGGAAGAAAACCCCTTCCTCGGCGTGCGCGGCATCCGCCTGACCCTGCAACGCCCGCAGATCATGGAAGCCCAGCTGCGCGCCTTGCTGCGCTCGGCAGACAACCGCCCGCTGCGGATCATGTTCCCCATGGTCGGCAGCGTCGATGAATGGCGTGCCGCCCGCGACATGACCGAGCGCCTGCGCCAGGAAATCCCGGTGGCCGACCTGCAACTGGGGATCATGATCGAAGTGCCGTCCGCCGCCTTGCTGGCGCCGGTGCTGGCCAAGGAAGTGGACTTCTTCAGCGTCGGCACCAACGACCTGACCCAATACACCCTGGCCATCGACCGCGGTCACCCAACGCTGTCGGCCCAGGCCGACGGCCTGCACCCGGCGGTGCTGCAACTGATCGACATCACCGTGCGCGCGGCCCATGCCCACGGCAAGTGGGTCGGCGTGTGCGGCGAGCTGGCGGCCGATCCACTGGCGGTGCCGGTGCTGGTCGGCCTGGGTGTGGACGAACTGAGCGTCTCCGGACGCAGCATCGCCGAGGTCAAGGCACGCATTCGCGAGCTCAGCCTGACCCAGGCACAAACCCTTGCGGAACAGGCCCTGGCCGTCGGCAGCGCGAACGATGTGCGCGCCCTTGTGGAGGCCATGTAATGGCAAAGATTCTTACCCTGACCCTGAACCCGGCGCTGGACCTCACCGTCCAGTTGGCGCGCCTGGAACCGGGGCAGGTCAACCGCAGCGAAGCCATGCACACCCACGCCGCCGGCAAGGGCGTGAACGTGGCCCAGGTGCTGGCCGACCTTGGCCATCAGCTGACCGTCAGCGGCTTCCTCGGTGAAGACAATCCCCAGGCGTTCGAGGTGTTGTTCGCCCGCCGCGGTTTTGTCGACGCCTTTATCCGTGTGCCGGGGGAGACCCGCAGCAATATCAAGCTGGCCGAACAGGACGGGCGCATCACCGATCTCAACGGCCCCGGCCCGGAGGTCGACGAAGCGTCGCAACAGGCCTTGCTCGCACGCCTGGAGCAGATCGCCCCGGGGCATGACGCGGTGGTGGTGGCCGGCAGCCTGCCGCGCGGCGTCAGCCCGCAATGGCTGCACGCCTTGCTGACCCGCCTCAAGGCGCTGGGGCTGAAAGTGGCGCTGGACACCAGCGGCGAGGCCCTGCGCGCCGGCCTGGCCGCCGGGCCCTGGCTGGTCAAGCCCAATACCGAGGAACTGGCCGAGGCCCTGGGCAGCCCGGTGCTGTCGCTGGCGACCCAGGCCGAAGCCGCCAGGCGCCTGCACGCCCAGGGTGTCGAGCATGTGGTGATTTCCCATGGCGCCGAAGGCGTGAACTGGTTCAGTGCCGCGCCGGCCTTGCAGGCGCTGCCGCCCAAGGTCAGCGTGGCCAGCACCGTCGGCGCCGGCGACTCGTTGCTGGCCGGCATGCTCCACGGCCTGCTCAGCGCCCACACTTTCGAACAGACCCTGCGCACCGCCACGGCCATCGCCGCCATGGCCGTGACCCAGATCGGTTTCGGCATCACCGATGCCGCGCAGTTGGCACAGCTTGAACAGGGGGTGCGCGTTCATCCCCTCATAGAACAATAAGAGGGTTGGTCATGAAGTTAGCCATTGTTACCGCCTGCCCGAACGGCATGGTCACCAGTGTGCTGTGCGCCCGGTTGCTGGACGCCGCGGCCCAGCGCCAGGGCTGGAGCACCAGCGTCGAAGTGCATGACGAGGCGCACCCGGAACGGCAATTGTCGGCCGCTACCCTTGAAGCGGCCGAATGGGTGCTGGTGGTCAGCACCGGGCCTTTGGACATGTCGCGGTTTGTCGGCAAGCGGGTGTTCCAGAGCTCGCCCTCAGTGGCCCTGCAGGACGTCGACGGCGTGCTGCGGCGCGGCGCCGAGGAGGCCCAGGTGTATGTCGCGGCCGCAGCCGTGGCCGAGCCGGCGCCGGCCAGCAAGAACGCGCCTCGGCTGGTGGCGGTCACCGCCTGCCCGACCGGCGTGGCCCACACCTTCATGGCGGCCGAGGCCTTGCAGCAGACCGCCAAGCGCCTGGGGTATGAGCTGCAAGTGGAAACCCAGGGCTCGGTCGGCGCGCGCAACCCGTTGAGCGCCGAGGCCATCGCCGCGGCGGACGTGGTGCTGCTGGCGGCGGATATCGAAGTGCCCACCGAGCGCTTCGCCGGCAAGAAGATCTACCGCTGTGGCACCGGCATCGCCCTCAAGCAATCCGAGGCAACCCTGAACAAGGCCCTGGCCGAAGGGCAGGTGGAATCGGTAGCGGCGGGCGCCGCCGCGGCCCCGGCCAAGCAGGAGAAAACCGGGGTCTACAAGCACCTGCTGACCGGTGTGTCGTTCATGCTGCCGATGGTGGTGGCGGGTGGTTTGATGATCGCCCTGTCCTTCGTCTTCGGTATCACCGCGTTCAAGGAGGAAGGCACCCTGGCTGCCGCCTTGATGCAGATCGGCGGCGACACCGCGTTCAAGCTGATGGTGCCGCTGCTGGCCGGCTATATCGCCTATTCCATCGCCGACCGGCCGGGCCTGGCGCCGGGGATGATCGGCGGCATGCTTGCCAGCACGTTGGGGGCGGGGTTTATCGGCGGGATCATTGCCGGTTTTATCGCTGGTTATGCGGCCAAAGCCATTAGTAAATACGCGCGCTTGCCGCAGAGCCTGGAGGCCTTGAAGCCGATCCTGATCATTCCGTTGCTGGCCAGCCTGTTCACCGGTCTAGTGATGATTTATGTGGTGGGCAAGCCAGTGGCGGGGATGCTCGCTGGCCTGACCCATTTCCTCGACAGCATGGGCACCACCAACGCGATCCTGCTGGGGGTGTTGCTCGGCGGCATGATGTGCGTCGACCTCGGCGGGCCGATCAACAAGGCGGCCTATGCCTTCTCCGTGGGGCTGCTGGCGTCGCAGAGTTATGCACCGATGGCAGCGACCATGGCCGCCGGCATGGTGCCGCCGATTGGCCTCGGCATCGCGACCTTTATCGCCCGGCGCAAGTTTGCCCAGAGCGAGCGGGAAGCGGGCAAGGCGGCGCTGGTGCTGGGGCTGTGCTTTATCTCCGAAGGGGCGATTCCATTTGCCGCCAAGGACCCGTTGCGAGTGATCCCGGCGAGCATCGCCGGCGGCGCGCTGACTGGGGCGCTGTCGATGTATTTCGGCTGCAAACTGATGGCGCCCCATGGTGGGTTGTTTGTGATGCTGATTCCGAATGCGATCAACCATGCGTTGTTGTATTTGCTGGCGATTGTCGCGGGGAGTTTGTTGACTGCGGTGGTGTATGCGGTGGTGAAGCGGCCGGAGGCGACCGAGCTGGCGCTGGAGCCGGTCAAGGCTTGACCGCCTCAGGCGGGCTTGCCTCGTTTCTGTAGGAGCGAGGCTTGCCCGCGATGGCGTCTGTTCTGGCGCTGCATTTTTTGGACGGGGTACATATCCGTTTCTGCGGTAACGGCGGCTTATGGTTCCGTCCTTATGGCGAGTCACGTTTTGTTGGTTTCTGTAGGAGCGGCCGGTCGACGCTCGATTGCCCGCGATTTCGGTGGTGGCCTCGCTGCTGATTTTGGACGGTGTACATATCCATTCCTGCGGTCACGGCCACTTATGGTTCCGCCCTTACGGCGGGTCACTTTTTTTCAAACGCCGGAATGCCGGCCCAGCAAAAAGTAACCAAAAAACGCTTGCCCCTGCGTACGGCCTTCGCTGCGCTCAGGTTCCCTCGCTCCGGTGTCCATCAGGGGGCATCGACTCCGGTCGGCTTCGCTTCGACCTCCATACGATGTCCTCGACTGCGTCGAGGGGCGCTGCGCGCCAATCCCCTGATGAACACCTCCACTCGGCCTCCCGATGGGGCGGGTGGATCAAGATCAAAAGCCAAACGCGACCTACCGGTCGGCGCGAAACCCTGTAGCCGCTGCCGAGCTTGCGAGGCTGCGATCGACTGCACAGCAGGCGCAGGATTTTGAGACCGCTGGAGGACCTTCGGTCCTATCGCAGCCTGCGGCAGCGGCTACAGGGATCGTGTGTATCAGGTTCTGCGGATGACAGTTTTGTTGTGTAGGACGCTGTCTGAAAGTGAGGCTCTTCGCTTTATTTTGTAAGGCTTTTCCGAGAAGCTCCGGGCCGCTTGCGTCTGGGAATGGCGCTGTCTAGCCTCGGGTTTGTCACTGGTTTTTCAGTGATCGGGACTAGCAGCCCGGGTCAGGGGATTTCGGTCCCGTGTTCATCGGTCGGTGTTTCACTTGTTCTGATGAGTCATGGCGACTCCATTTATTCGGAGGAGCATCATGAAAAGCCCAAATTCTGTCCCCCTGGTTTCTCACGCTCGTCGCTTGTGTGATTTCAAGCACGATGAAGCTAACCGCTCGGTGCTTAAAGCGCTTAAAGAAACAGCCAGCTCTACCATTGGCAACAACTCGCTCTTCACCGTCCGCCCAGGCATCAGCGCCGAAGAGGCGTTGCTGCATGTGTCGATGCTGCTCAAGTCCGCCGAGGAGGTTTCCGACGAGATCACCGAGCACGCCAGCGGTATCGAGCGAGGCCTGATCTGGTCGCTGGTGCATTCCGTGGAGATGGCGCGCGGTGTGGTGGATGCCTTGCTCGATGGCAATCGTCTTTGAGCTGCAATCGTTGCTGAAGGTGGCGATCGATCCGGGCGGTTTGGTTCTGGCTGGTTTGTTATGGCGGCTGTACGTGGGGCACCTTCGGGTGAGCCGGGTTCCTGGGCCCTGGTCTGCTAACCCACGTCCAGCCGCCACCCAATAAGGCGGAGCGCTCCGGCTGGGGGCGCTCTCATTTATGACTAGGCCACCGAGCGCCTCAAGGCGCGACGGTGCGCTGGCCGGGGCGGAAGCCCTGGGGGCGGGCTGACCAGGCTATGCATAGCCCCAGCAGGGCGAGCAAGGCCAGGGCCCAGGGGAAGGATGCCGGTCCCATGTGTTCCAGCAGCAGGCCGCCGGCGATGCCGCCGCCTGCCACGGCGAGGTTGAACACGGTCACCAGCATGGATTGCGCGACGTCGGCGTTGTCACCGGCGGTATCGGCAATCGCCGTTTGCAGCAGCGTGGGGGCGCCGCCGAAGGTGATTCCCCAGGTCGCAATACCCAGCAGTACGAGGGGCGCGGAGCCATTGGCGAAACCCAGTATCAGCGCGGCCAGGGTGAACACCGCCAGGCTGAGCAGGGTCAGCCGGCGCAGCCAGCGATCCACCAGCAGGCCGGTGATCCAGATGCCGACGATGGAGGCGACACCGAACAGCAACAGCACGCTGTCTACCCGCTGCCCCAGGCCCACGGAGATGAGGTAGGGCGCGACGTAGGTGTACAGGATGTTGTGCGCCAGTATCCAGGCGAACAGCGTCAACAGCACCGGACGTATGCCCGGCATCAGGAAGATCCGGCGGATCGGCAGGCGCTGGCGCTGTGTCTGGCCGGCGAAGTCCGGCACGGCAAAACGGACCCAGGCGAGCAGCACCAGGGCCAGGGCCGACATGATCCAGAACACGCCGCGCCAGTCGAACAAGGTGCCCAGCCAAGTGCCCAGGGGCACGCCGATGGACAGGGCGATGGGCTGGCCGATCCCCGCCACGGCCAGCGAGCGGCCTTGCAGATGGTGAGGCACCATGCGCCGCGCGTAACCGGCCAGCAGGCCCCAGATCACCCCGGCGGCCATGCCGGCAATAAAGCGCGCCACCAACGTCACCTGGTAATCCGTGGACAGGGCCGTGACGCTGTTGAACACCAGCAACCCAGCGATGGCCAGCAGGAACAGCGGCCGTCGCCGCCAACTGCGGGTGACGGCGATGACCGGGATGGCGGCCAGTACCGAGCCGAGGGCATAGAGGGTGACCAACTGCCCGGCCAGGGCTTCGGACACGCCCAGCCCCTGGCTGATCTGTGGCAGCAGCCCGGCCGGCATGGTTTCGGTCATGATGGCGATGAAGCCCGCCATGGTGAAGGCCAGCAACTTCCACACGGGAAGCCCCTGATCAAGCGTGTCGAACGGGGCCGCCGCAAGGGCGCCGTCGTTGCCCTGAATACTCATACGCAATCTCTCTGTCTATGGATGTGTGCCGGGCGCCCGCAAAGCGGTGAGTGCCTGGAGGCGCTGCTGGGTCAGGCGAGGTAGGAGGCGGCCATGTCCTTGTCGCCATGGCCGGCCTCGAGGGCACGTTCGAAGCGCGACAGCCCGGCCTGGGCGGCGTCCACCCGCACGCCGGCCTGGAGCGCGGCATCGACCACCAGGCGGGCGTCCTTCACCGCGTTGGCGATGGAGAAACTGGTGCTGTAGTCGTCCGCCAGGATCGCGGCGGCCTTGAGCCGGAAGTAGCCGCTGTCCAGCGGCCCGTCCTTGACCACATCGACCATCAGGGCCGGATCGACGCCCAGCCCCTTGGCGATGGCGATGCTTTCGGCGATGCCGTGGGTCAAGGCAAAGACCCAGCTGTTGAGCGCCAGTTTGAGGCGGCTGCTGGCGCCGACCTGCTCGGAGACCCAGAGGGTGCGCTTACCGATGGCATCGAACACCGGCTGCACATCCGCGCGCGCCGCGGCGGGGCCAGAGGCCAGAATGATCAGTTGGCCTTGTTCCGCAGGCTGTCGGCTGCCCTGGACGGGGGCATCGTAAAACACCAGGTCGTGCTCGGCGGCGAACGCGGCCAGGGTGGCGGTGTCCTCGATGCCGACCGTGCTCAGTTGCAGCCACAGGGTGCCTTTCGACAGCGTGGGGGCGGCGGCCTGCATGGCTTGCAGCACGCTGGGGCCGTCCTTGAGCAGGGTCAGGACGATGTCCGCGCCCTGTACTGCGTCAGCCGGGTTGGGGAACGCCTGGATGCCATCCGGGATCAGCGCTTGTGCCTTGGCGGCCGTGCGGTTCCAGGCGTTCACCCGGAAGCCGTGCTGGCTCAGGTTGCGTGCTACGGGCGCGCCGATCAGGCCAGTGCCGAGGACGGCGAGGGTGAGAGGCTTGCGGTCGATAGTCATGGGGTAACTCCGAGGGTTGGAAAATGGCTAAATGCTTAACTGGAACGATCAGTCCAGAATTGGGCGAATAAAAACCCGAGGGCCGCGCAACGATGGGGGGCGCAGCCGTCAGGTGCTGGTCAGAGCGCTTCCAGCGCTATCTCGAGTACATCCATGAGGCGTTCGCGCCGCTCCTGCGGCGGGCTGCCTTTGCTCACGACGCGCATGCCCTGGATGGTGGTGACGATGAAGCGTGCCAGGGCGCGCGGCTTTTTATCGGGGGCGAGGGTGCCTTCCTGATGGCCACGGATGAGCAACTGTTCCAGCGCATTCTCCAGGCGCAGGAAGTTCTGGCTTACCAGGGCAGCGACCGCCGGGTCCTGTGCCGCCAGTTCCAGGGTGGCATTGGCCACCAGGCAGCCACGCTGGCGAGGATCGCCCATTTCATCCTCGACGATGCGCATCAGCAGTTGGCGAACCAGCGCTGTTGCCGGTTCGGGCTGGGACAGCAGGTCGACATTGGCCTGGGTCAGTTGGTGATAGCGGCGCAGGGCTTGCTGGTACAGGCCATTCTTGCTTTCAAAGGCGTTGTACAGGCTGCTTCGCGACAGGCCGGTGCCTTCGACAAGGTCCTGGATCGAGGTCGCGGCGTAGCCCCGCTGCCAGAACACCTGCATGGCGGAATCGGCGACTTCGTCTGGCTCAAACTCTTTAGCGCGCATGGGATTCACTGTACTGGAATGATCGTTCCTGAAAAGTCTGGAGGTTTATCCCGAGCGAGTCAAGCGACCTTGCACAGGCGACACAGGCACAGTGAAAGTTATCCATCAGTCGGCGGTTCCCACCTTGTGTCGTGCAGCGCCCTGGAAGGCACGTTGTCATACGGGCTTCATCCATGGCGACTAAGGTTTGCTTTTTCGGTTTATGTCGGAGGGATCCACGATGAGCGATTTCACTCTCGGTCGGCGGCGTTTGATTCAGGTGGCGGGGGCAGGGTTGTTGCTGCCGGGGTTGGCGCCGGCGGTGATTGCCTCGGGCAAGGACCGGCCGAAGATGGTCGATGGCGTGCAGTCCGGGGATCTGCTCGGCGATCGGGCGATGGTCTGGAGCCGTACCGACCGCCCGGCGCGGATGGTGGTGGAGTGGGATACCCGCAGCCTGTTCAGCAACCCGCGCAAGTTTGTCTCCCCCCTGGCCGATGCCCGCACTGACTTCACCGCGCGGGTCGAGTTGGGCGGGTTGCCCACCGACCAGGCGATTTTTTATCGGGTGTATTTCGAGGATGCCCAGACCGGCGTGCGCAGCAAACCCTGGTTCGGCCATTTGCGCAGCGTGCCGCAGACCCGCCGCGATATCCGCTTTGTGTGGAGCGGCGACACTGTCGGCCAGGGCTTCGGCATCAACCCGGACATCGGCGGCATGCGCATCTACGAGGCCATGCGCCGGCGCCTGCCGGACTTTTTTATCCACAGCGGCGACACCATTTACGCCGACGGCCCGGTGCCGGCGCAGCTGACCACCGAGAGCGGGCGGGTGTGGCGCAATATCACCACCGAGGCCAAGAGCAAGGTCGCCGAGACCCTCGACGAATACCGCGGCAACTACCGCTACAACCTGCTGGACGAGAACGTGCGGCGCTTCAACGCCGAGGTGCCGCAGATCTGGCAGTGGGACGACCACGAAGTGGTCAACAACTGGTCGCCGAGCAAGGTGCTGGATGAGCGTTACACCACTAAAGATATCCACACCCTGGTGGGCCGCGCGCGGCAGGCCTGGCTGGAATACGCGCCGATGCGCTTGCAGAGCGCCGACCAGGGCGGGCGGATCTATCGCAAGCTGAGCTACGGGCCGCTGCTGGATGTGTTCGTGCTGGACATGCGCAGCTATCGCGGCGGCAACGACGACAACCTCGGCGCGGCCAAGCCGTTCCTCGGCCGCGAGCAACTGGACTGGCTCAAGCAGGGGCTCAAGCACTCCAAGGCGCAGTGGAAGGTGGTGGCGGCCGACATGCCGATCGGCCTCGGCGTGCCGGACGGTGAGGTCAGCCCCGGCGTGCCGCGCTGGGAGGCGATCGCCAACGGCGACCCGGGCCCGGCCCAGGGCCGCGAGCTGGAGATCGCCGAGCTGCTGGCGTTCCTGCGCAAGCACAAGGTGCGCAACCATGTGTGGCTGACGGCGGACGTGCATTACTGCGCGGCGCACCACTATCACCCGGACCGCGCGGCGTTCCAGGATTTCGAACCGTTCTGGGAATTCGTCGCCGGCCCTTTGAATGCCGGCAGTTTCGGGCCCAATGCACTGGACAAGACCTTCGGCCCGGAGGTGGTGTTCCAGAAGGCGCCACCGGCGCAGAACACCTCGCCGTTCGCCGGCTTCCAGTTCTTCGGCGAAGTGCAGATTGAAGGGCAGAGCGGGGAGTTGAGCGTGATCCTGCGCGACCTGGACGGGGTGGCGGTGTTCGAGCGTAAGTTGCAGCCGGTTTGATCACATACCGGCTTCTGTAGGAGCGGCCGGTCGACGCTCGATTGCCCGCGATGGCGGTATCAAGGCCCGCTACCGGCCTTCGGCCTATCGCGAGCAAGCCTCGCTCCTACAGAAGCAGCAGTGGGTCAGTAGACGTCGCGGCGATAGCGGCCTTGCTCGATCAGCCGTTCGACGACCTCGGCGCCCAGCACTTCGTTGAGTACCTGATCCACTCCCGAGGCCATGCCTTGCAGGCTGCCGCAGATGTAGATCGAGGCGCCGTCGGCCAGCCATTGCTTGAGGCGTTCGGCCTGTTGGCGCAAGCGATCCTGGACGTAGATCTTCTCGGCCTGATCGCGGGAGAAGGCCAGGTCCAGGCGGCGCAGGTCGCCGGCGGTCAGCCATTCCTGTAGCTCGTCCTTGCAGTAGAAGTCATGCTCGGCGTTGCGTTCGCCGAAGATCAGCCAGTTGTCTTGCTGGCCCTCGGCGATGCGTGCCTTGAGCAGGCTGCGCAAGCCGGCCAGGCCGGTGCCGTTGCCCAACAGGATCAGCGGGCAAGGTTCGGCCGGCAGATGGAAGCCACTGTTGCGCCGCACCCGCAGGCTGATGCTGGAGCCGACCGGCGCATGCTCGGTGAGCCAGCCGGAGCCGATGCCCAGGCTGCCGTCGGGGTGGCGTTCCTGGCGTACCAACAGCTCCAACTGGCCGTCGCTGGCCAGTGAGGCGATGGAGTATTCGCGCATCGCCAACGGCACCAGGGCATCCACCAGCGCCTGGGCGTGCAGGCCCACCAGATGGGCACGGTTTTCCGGGAGCTGGCGGCTGGCCAGGGCCTGGGTCAGGGTTTCCGTGAGGCCGTCAAGCTGCACCGTGGCGCTGCCGTCCAGGCCCAGGCCGTCGAGGAAGAACTCGATGGCCCACGCGCAGTTGCGCGGCAGCACTTCCACCAGGTCGCCGGCCAGCCAACTGCTCGGTTGTGGTGGCGTCAGGCCCAGCAGGTAGACGCCGGAGCCGCTGCTATCCGGGTTCAACAGCACACGTTGATTCAGGGTCCAGTTGTCGTAGGCGGGCGCCTGCCACAGGTCCACCGGCGCCTGGCCGATCAACTGGCCCAGTTGCTGCTGCCAGTGGCGCAGGGCGTAGCTGTCGCCGCTGTCGACTTCCACCGGGGCGAACAGGGTGTTGCCGCCATGCTCGGCCAGCCAGCCATGCAGGCGCTTGGCAAAACCGCAGAAGTGCGGGTATTGCCGGTCGCCCAGGCCCAGTACGGCGTACTTGAGGTTGTCCAGGGACAAGGCGCGGCTCAGCACCTTGCGTTCGAAGCCCCGGGCGCTGTCCGGCGCTTCGCCGTCGCCGAAGGTGCTGACCACGAACAATGCGTTCTGGGTATTCAGCAGGTCTTGCTCGCTGACGCTGGCCAGCGGCTGGACCCTGGCCGGTACGCCGGCGGCCTGCAATTGCCCGGCAGTCTGCCAGGCCAGTTGTTCGGCGAAACCGCTCTGGCTGGCGAAGCCGATCAGCCAGGCCGAGGCATCGCCGGCGTCGACGCTCAGGCCCTGGCGCGCGTCCTTGATCTGGCGTTTCTTGCGCCGGCGATCCAGGTACAGCAGCCAGCCGGTGATAAAGAACAGCGGCATGGTCAGCGAAGCGATAGTCACCAGGATCCGTCCGACGATGCCGAAGTAGCTGCCCACGTGCAGGGCATAGATGCTGGTCAGCAACTGGGCCTTGAGGCTCTTGTCGCTGTAGCGGTCATGGCGGCTGACCACGCCGCTGTTCGGGTCGATGGTGATCTGGTTCAGCGCCCGGTCGTGGGGCGAATTCTTGAGCAGATAGAACACGGTCGCCGGCTGGCCGGCCACCGCGGGCATGCGGATGTTGTAGGAGCTCAGGTCCTTGCCGGCGGTGCTGTAGATGCCCAGCCACATGGCGTTGTAGTCGGCGGTCGGCGCCGGGCCCTGGGGCGGCGCGCCACGGCCGCCCTTCATGCGCTGGCCCTGTGGCGAGTCGGCCAGCAGTTTGTTCAGGCCCTTGTTGTACCACTCGTAGGACCAGGACAAGCCAGTCAGTGCCGCCAGTAGATAAAACAGCAGGCACCAGGTCCCGGCCACGGCGTGCAGGTCCCAGTTGAAGCCACGGCCTTTTTTCGCCCAATCCAGGGTCAGCCAGGTACGCCAGCTCGCCACCTGGCGCGGCCAGCGCAGGTACAGGCCGGACAAGCAGAAGAAGATCAGGATCAGGGTGCAGGCGCCGGTGATCTGCCGGCCGCTGTCGCCCATGGCCAGGAAACGGTGCAGTTGCAGCATCAGGCCGAAGAAGTCCTGGCCCAGGGCGGTGCCCATGAATTCACCGGTGTAGGGGTCGAAATAGCGCATCTCGCCGCGGCGCTGGCCCGGCGGCGGGGTGAACCAGACGCGGGCGGCGTTGCCGCTGTCGGCTTCCACGGTGAGCATCGACACGGTCTTGCCCGAGGCAGCCTGGATTTTTTCCACCAGCTCGGCGGGTGGCAGGACGCCGGCCGGCTGTTTTTCCACCTGCAGTGTGGAGGGGTTGAGGGCACGCAGGATTTCATCCTGGAACGACACGGTCGCTCCGGTAATGCCCATCAAGGCCAGGACCAGGCCGGCGCTGATGCCGAAAAACCAGTGCAACTGGAACAGGGTTTTCTTCAACACATCGACCGCCTCGTTGGTTCTTAAGTCTGTGCCACGGCGCGCATTATGCCGTGAGTTGTCGAGAAGCATTCTTTCTTACGCACAAAAGCCCCACTCACCGAAGTGGATGGGGCTTGCGTGGGTGTAGCCGCTGCCGAAGGCTGCGATAGGACCGTAGGTCCTCCAGCGATCTTGAGATCCTGCGCCCCCTTCGTCGGAATGCCGCCCAGATCGATCGCAGCCTACGGCAGCGGCTACAGACGGCACCCGGACGCACCGGGTGTCGCGCTCCACTTCGTCAGAAGTGGAAGTTGGTGGTGAACAAGGCGGTACGGCCGGCTGCCTGGTTGGCGAAGTGCGCCGAGTAGGCTTTGTCGTAGTAGGTCTTGTCGGTCAGGTTCTGCACGTTCAGCTGCAGGTCGACGTTCTTGCTCAGCTTGTAGCTGGCCATGGCGTCGTAGCGGGTGTAGGACGGCACATACACGGTATTGCCGGCATCGCCATACACCTCGTCGACATAGAACGCACCGCCGCCCACGGTCAGCTTCGGCAGCACTTCATAAGTGGTCCACAGGCTGAAGCTGTTTTTCGGCGTGTTCGGCATTTCATTGCCTTTGTTCGAACCGGCGCTGACCACACCGTTACGACCGTTGAGGCCAGCGTCCACCAGCTCGCTTTTCAGGTAGCTGTAGCCGGCGAAGACTTGCCACTTGTCGGTGATCTTGCCGCTGGCCGACAGCTCCAGACCGTCGACGCGGGACTCGCCGGCGTTCTGGTAGGTCAGGGCGTCCACCAGGATGCGGGTGTTTTTCTTCTCGGTACGGAACACTGCGGCGGTCAGGGACAGGCGGTCGTTGAACACATCCCACTTGGTGCCCAGCTCGTAGTTGACGGTTTCTTCCGGCTGCAGGTCGCTGACGCTGGCGCCGGCAGACAGTGGATTGCCGTCCGCTCCCTCGCCGACCAGGCCGCCCGGTGGGGTGGCCGAAGTGGCGTAGGAGGCATAGACGCTGCCGTTGTCCGTCGGTTTCCACACCAGGCCGGCCTGCCAATTCCAGAACTGGCTGTCGTCCTTGATCTTGGTGCGCCCGGTGGCGGTGTCGGTATTGGCCACGGTGTCGAAGGTGTCGTAGCGCAGGCCGACGTTCAGCAGCCATTGCGGATCGAGCTCGATGGTGTCGAACACATAGGCCGCGCGGCTGGTGGCTTTGGTGTTGGTGCCGTAGTAGTTGCGGCTGATCGCGCCGGTCCAGGCATCGTCCGGGTTCGGGTTGCTCAGCGAGGTGCAGCTCGGGATGCTGCCCGGGTTACAGACCTTGGCGGTGTTGCCGGCGATGTTGTAGCTGCTGACACGAGTCTCTTCGCCGGTGAACTCAAGACCGGTGGAGTAGTTGTGCTTGAAGCCCAGGGCCTGGAATTCGCCGAACAGGTCGGTCTGGTTGGTGGTGGTTTCGGTGGTGGACACCCGCGAGTTGGCGCGACGCCATACGGTGCCGTACTTGTTGACGTTGAACTTGCTGTCGTCCGGCTGGGTGAGGATGTAGTCCTGGCCGGTGTTGCCATGACGCAGGGTGTTTTTCAGCGTCATGTTGTCGTTCAGGTCGTGCTCGATGGAGACGGTGCTGATGTCCGCGCGGGTCTTGCGGAAGTCGCGATCCTTCAAGCCATAGAAGTTGTCGCTGTCGCCGCCATCGGTCGGTTTGTCGTGCTTGTGGGCGGTGGCGCTGGCCGAGCTGTAGCCATAGGGAATGCCCGAGTCCGGCAGGTCGTCGCTTTCCATGTGGTAGTAGCTGAAGTTGACGCGGGTCGGGGTGCCCAGGCCGAAGGTCAGGGACGGTGCCACGCCCCAGCGGTCGTAGTTGACGGCGTCGCGACCGGCCACGTTCTGCTCGTGGCTCATCAGGTTCAGGCGGAAGGCGGCGCTGTCGAGGAACTGGCGGTTCACGTCCAGCACATAACGGCGGGTCTGGTCGGAGCCATAGGTGAAGCCACCGTTGAGGAAGTCTTGCTGCTTGGGCGTCTTGCTCACCAGATTGAGGCTGCCGCCGGCCGAGCCGCGACCGCCGAAGGAGGAGTTGGGGCCCTTGCTGACTTCGATCGATTCGATGTCGAAGATCTCGCGGCTCTGGCCGCCGGTGTCGCGCACGCCATCGAGGTAGGTGTCGCCCTGGGCATCGAAGCCGCGGATGAACGGACGGTCGCCTTGCGGGTTGCCGCCTTCACCGGCGCCGAAGGTAATGCCCGGCACAGTGCGCAGCGCATCCTGCAGCGAGGTGGCGGCGGTGTCCTTGAGGACTTGTTGAGGCACCACGGTGACCGAGCGCGGGGTGTTGACCAGCGGCGCGGTGTACTTCTGCGACGAGGCCTTTTCGACCTGGTAGGACGTCTGGTCCTGGGCTTCGCCGGTGATGCTGGTGGCATCCAGGGAAATGGCATTGCCGGCGGCTTTCTTCTCGGTGTTTTCCGCGGCAAAAGCCATATGGGCTGCGGAGCCGGCGGTGATCGCCACGCCAATTGCAGACGCCAGCAGGCGTGGTGAACCGAGCGGTAATGGTGGTTGTTGGCGCGACATGGTGATTCCCCTCCCCAAGGATTTGAGGCGGCGGAATATAAGGCGAACAAGTATTTGTATCAATTGCGAAAAATTGCTATTCGCACAGAATTTACATTCTTTACAATTTCGCTTTACGGTTTTTACGTTTTCATTCGTCTGCGCATTTTACATTTGCAATAAGAATCAATATCATTTGCGTCCCTTTGCTTTCAGGTATTGCCTCATGCTCCTGCATATTCCCGGCCTGTTCTCCCGTGAAGAAGTGCTGCGTATCCGTGAGGCCCTGGAGCAGGCGGACTGGGCCGACGGCAAGATCACCGCCGGTTATCAGTCGGCCAAGGCCAAGCACAACCTGCAACTGCCCGAAGGCCACCCGCTGGCCCAGGAGATCGGCGCGGCGATGCTCGAGCGCCTGTGGCAGCACCCGCGCTTCATGTCGGCGGCGCTGCCGCACAAGGTGTTCCCGCCGCTGCTCAACTGCTACACCGCCGGTGGCAGTTTCGACTTCCATATCGACAACGCCGTGCGCCAGCCCAAGGGCAGTGTCGAGCGGGTGCGGACCGACCTGTCCTCGACCCTGTTTTTCAGCGACCCGGAGGACTACGACGGCGGCGAGCTGGAAATCCAGGACACCTTCGGCACCCAGCGGGTGAAGCTGCCGGCCGGCGACATGGTGCTGTACCCGGGCACCAGCCTGCACAAGGTCAATGCGGTCACTCGTGGCACCCGTTATGCGTCGTTCTTCTGGACCCAGAGCCTGGTGCGCGAAGACAGCCAGCGCGCCCTGCTGTTCGAGATGGACGAGGCGATCCAGCAACTGACCCGCGACATGCCGGATCATCCGTCGCTGATCCGCCTGACTGGCACCTACCACAACCTGTTGCGCCGCTGGGTCGAGGTGTAAGCCGTGAGTTTCCAGTTACGCCGCGAGGAGGTCCTCGACGGCGAGCAGCTGCGCGCCATGCTCGAACAGAGCCCGGCCCGGGCCGCCCAGGCGATCCTGCTGGCGGCCGGGGAGGGCGTGCTGGATGCCCAGGCACTGCTCGGGCAGATCCTCCTCGACGGCCTGGGTATCGAGCGCGACCAGGCGCTGGCGCTGCGCTGGTTCACGATCGCCGCCAAGGGCGGGCACCCGATGGCGCGCAACATGCTGGGGCGCTGCTGCGAGCACGGTTGGGGCTGCGAGGCCGATGCCAGGGCGGCTGCCGGGCATTATCGCCAGGCGGCCGAAGCCGGGCTGGACTGGGCGCTGTACAACTACGCCAACCTGCTGGCCACCGGTCGCGGAGTCGCTGAAAACCAGGCTTTGGCCTTGAACTGCTACCGGCGCGCGGCCGCCATGGGCCATGCCAAATCCATGAACCTGCTGGGCCGCTATCTGGAGGAGGGGTGTCACTGCCCCAGGGATGTCGCGGCGGCCTGCGACTGGTATCGCCGTTCCGCCGAGGGCGGGGATTTCCGTGGGCAGTTCAGCCACGCCGCGGTGCTGGCCGATGCCGGGCGTATCGATGAGGCGCTGGCTTGGCTAAACAAGGCCCTGGAAGGCGGCAACCTGAACTTCCTGCGGGTCGCCCGCGGCGCCTTGTTGCAGGCGGCTCATCCGCAGATTCGCGGCCTGGCCCTGGCGTATCACCAGCGTGCGGCAGAGCTGGGTGACGAAACCGACCGCGAGGCATTAGCCCAACTGTAGTTTTTGTAGGCGCGAGGCTTGCCCGCGATGACGGTATCAAGGCCGCCACCGGCCTTCGGCCTATCGCGAGCAAGCTTCGCTCCTACAGAGGCAACGCGTGCGCTACATAGGCGCAAGCCACCGCCATTTCGCAGGCATAAAAAAGCCCATGACTGGTCATGGGCTTTTTCGTTGCGGCGTGGCGCTTACACGTAGAAGGATTTCAGTGGCGGGAAGCCGTTGAATTCCACAGCGCTGTAGCTGGTGGTGTAGGCGCCGGTGGACAGCCAGTACAGGCGGTCGCCGATGGCCAGGTTCAGCGGCAGGCCGTACTTGTAGTTCTCGTACATGATGTCGGCGCTGTCGCAGGTCGGGCCGGCGATCACCACTTCTTCCGTCTCGCCTTTCTTCTCGGTCCAGATCGGGAACTTGATGGCTTCGTCCATGGTTTCGATCAGGCCGGAGAACTTGCCCACGTCGGTGTAGATCCAGCGCTCCACGGCGGTACGGGACTTACGCGCCACCAGCACCACTTCGCTGACCAGGATGCCGGCGTTGGCGATCAGCGAACGGCCTGGCTCGAGGATGATTTCCGGCAGCTCGTCGCCGAAGTCTTCCTTGAGGAAGCGGATGATTTCCTCGGCGTAGGTTTCCAGGCTGTTGGTGCGGGTGATGTAGTTGGCCGGGAAGCCGCCACCCATGTTGATCAGCTTGAGGTGGATGCCGTCTTCTTCCTTCAGGCGTTCGAAGATCACCTTGACCTTGGCGATCGCCGCGTCCCAGACGCTGATGTCGCGCTGTTGCGAGCCCACGTGGAACGACACGCCGTAAGGCACCAGGCCCAGGTCGCGGGCGAGGATCAGCAGGTCCATGGCCATGTCGGTCTGGCAGCCGAACTTGCGCGACAGCGGCCAGTCAGCGGTGGTCGAGCCTTCGGTGAGGATGCGCACATAGACTTTCGAGCCCGGCGCGGCCTTGGCGATGTTGCGCAGGTCGGCTTCGGAGTCGGTGGCATACAGGCGCACGCCCTTCTCGTAGAAGTAGCGGATGTCCTTGGATTTCTTGATGGTGTTGCCGTAGCTGATCTGGTCCGGGCTGACGCCGCGGCTCAGCACCTTGTCCAGCTCGTAGATCGAGGCGATGTCGAAGTTCGAACCTTTTTCCCGCAGCAGGTCGATGATTTCGACGGCCGGGTTGGCTTTTACCGCGTAGTAGACCTTGGCGAATTCGAAACCGGCGCGCAGGTCATCGTAGGCCTGGGCGATCATCTGGGTGTCGATGACCACGAACGGGGTTTCTTGCTTGTCGGCGAACGCCTTCATTTTCTGAAAGGTTTCGCGCGCGAAATAGTCTTCGACCTGAATCGACATACCTGGGAGCTCCTAATGGCAAACGGGTAAAAACAATGGGTGCAAATGAACGTCCTCCGTATCCCCACTTTGGTTCGCCTACTTCCCAAGGCATGTCGCCGAAAGCAAAAAGGCCACGGGCGTATTTGCCCTTGGCCTTGCTGTCTCGTCGTCAGTACTTGAGCCGGATGGATCGTTTCCAGCATGGACGTTCGGCGCGAACTTTAGGGCGTGAGGGGCCTGAGATCAACAAAAAATGTCGCGTTTTTGCACGCGTTCGTCGCGTGGTCCGAGTCAGTCATTTATGTAACCGACCCAGATGACAGGCTGATGTTCCCCAGGGTGGGGAATTCGCGGCGTGGAAAGCCCGGTTCCCGGCCGGTAGGACGCCATCGCGGGCAAGCCTCGCTCCTACAGATCCGTGCTGGGGCCCGGACGCTGTAGCCGCTGCCGAGGCACGAGGCTGCGATCGGCCGCGAAGCGGTCGTGCCCCCCAGCCCTCGGTGCTTTGATATACCGAGGTGCCGGGTCTGCGCCTGCTTCGCAGTCGATCGCAGCCTCATTCTTCGGCAGCGGCTACACCACCGGGCCGTCCGTGAGGCGGGTCAGGCCAGCGCCGTCTCGGCTGGCGAGACGATATTGGTCTTCATCCCCCGCGAGCGACCGGAGCTGAGGTAGGCGGCAATCGATTCCTGGGTCACCTCGCCGAGGAACACCCGCTCGGCGTCCAGCACCGGCAGCCACGAACGGTTGAACTCGTACATCCGCGACAGCAGGATGCGCAGGTGTTCGTCGTAGGCCGCGGTGGCGTTGAACTCGCGCAGGTACTGGGCGCAGGTGCCGGTTTGGCGGTGCAGGTCGCGGCGGCGCACGTAACCCAGGGCCTTGTTCTCGGCGCAGGTCACCACCAGGTAGCGGCGGTCGTGTTCGTCCATCAGTTCCAGGGCGTCGGCCACCGGGGTTTGCGGGCTGACCGACGGCGCGTTGTCGGCGGCGTCCTCGGCCTTCACCAGCAGCAGGCGCTTGAGGGTGCTGTCCTGGCCGACGAAGTTGCTGACGAAATCGTCCGCCGGATGGGCCAGCAGAGTGTCCGGGTGGTCGATCTGCAGCAGCTTGCCGGCGCGGAAGATGGCGATCTTGTCGCCGAGCTTGATGGCTTCGTCGATGTCGTGGCTGACCATGATCACGGTCTTGTTCAGCGCCCGCTGCATCTCGAAGAACTCGTTCTGGATCATCTCGCGGTTGATCGGGTCGACCGCGCCGAAGGGTTCGTCCATCAGCAGCAGCGGCGCATCGGCCGCCAGTGCGCGGATCACCCCGATCCGCTGTTGCTGGCCGCCGGACAGCTCGCGCGGATAACGGTGCAGGTACTGCTTGGGTTCGAGCTTGATCATGCTCATCAGCTCGCGGGCGCGCTCATGGCATTTCTGCTTGTCCCAGCCCAGCAGGCGCGGCACCACCACGATGTTTTCCTCGATGGTCATGTTGGGGAACAGGCCGATCTGCTGGATCACGTAGCCGATGTTGCGGCGCAGGGTCACTTCGTCCAGGCCGGTGGTGTCTTCGCCGTTGATCAGCACCTTGCCCGAGGTGGGCATGATCAGGCGGTTGATCATTTTCAGCGTGGTGCTCTTGCCGCAGCCCGACGGGCCGAGGAACACGCAAATCTCGCCTTCGTTGACGGTCAGGCTCACGGAGTCAACGGCGGTGATGGTCTTGCCGTTGCTTTGGAAGGTCTTGGTCAGGTTTTGAAGTTCGATCATTTGAGCAGTCCTTTTGGAGTCAGCGAGCGTTGCAGCCATTGCAGAAGCAGGTCGGCGAAGATGGCCAGGAGACTGACCAGCACCGCGCCGACGATCAGCATCGACATGTCGCTGCGGCTGATGGAAGCAAGAATGAGCACACCCAGGCCGCCGGCGCCGATGGTGGCGGCGATGGTCATGACGCCGATGTTCATCACCACGGCGGTGCGAACGCCGGCGAGAATCACCGGCACGGCGATCGGCAACTCGACCATGCGCAGGCGCTGGCCGAAGGTCATGCCGATGCCGCGGGCGGCTTCGCGGATCCCCGGCTCGACGCCGGTCAGCGCCAGGTAGGTGTTGCGCATGATCGGCAGCAGGGAGTAGAGGAACACCGCGGTGATCGCCGGCAGCGGCCCCAGGCCCTGGCCGAACTTGGAATAGAACGGCAGCAGCAGGCCGAACAGCGCGATGGACGGGATGGTCAGCAGCACGGTGGCGCTGGCTTGCAGCGGGCCGGCCAGGGTCGGGAAGCGGGTCATCAGGATGCCCAGGGGCACGCCGAAGAGGATCGCCAGGGTCACGGCGATGCCCACCAGGGTGATGTGCTGCCAGGTCAGCTGGATGACTTGCGGCCAGTCGAGATGGGAAAAGGCGTTGAGCAATTCCATGGCTTTTTCCTCCCTCAATTCAGTGGATGCTGGCGCAGGAAATCTGCGGCAACGGCGGATGGGCTTTCATGGTCGACATCGACCCGGGCGTTGAGCTGGCGCATGGTCTGGTCGTCGAACAGTTCGGCCAGTGGCTTGAGGTCGGCGGCCAGTTGCGGGTGAGCGTCGAGGTAGGCCTGGCGCACCACGGGGGCCGCGGTGTAGTCCGGGAAGTAATGCAGGTCGTCGTCCAGCAGCTTCAGGTTGAAGGCATTGAGTCGGCCGTCGGTGGTGTAGACCAGGCCAGCGAACACCTGGCCGTTACGCAGGGCGGTGTAGACCAGCCCGGCGTCCATCTGCCGGATGTTCTTGCGGGTCAGGTCCATGCCGTACAGCTTGACCATGCCTTGCAGGCCGTCGGAGCGGTTGGCGAACTCGGTGTCCAGGGCGATCAGGTGGTGGTCCTGGCGTTCGGCTTCGAGGACGTGCTTCAGGTCGCTGACGCTGTTGATCTGCGGGTATGCGTCCGCGACGTTTTTCGGCAAGGCCAGGGCGTAGGTATTGCTGAATTTCGACGGGGTCAGCCAGACCAGGCCTTTTTTCCCGTCGAGTTCCTTGACCCGCTCATAGGACTGTTGGCTGTCGAGTTTTTCCGTCACGTGGTTGTAGGCCACCAGGGACACCCCGGTGTATTCCCAGAGCATGTCCAGCTGCCCGCTTTCGTGGGCGCTGCGCGCCAGGTTGCTGCCCAGGCCGCCGGTGACCCGGGTGTCGTAGCCCTTGCTGCGCAGGTACTGCGAGGTGATTTCCGCCAGCAGCGTCTGCTCGGTGAAGACCCGGGCGCCGATGCGGATCACCGGCTTTTGCGCGGCTTGGGCAATTCCTGCGCACAGCAGGACGCAGCCTATGATCAAAGCTATTTTTTTCATGTGAATTCCTTCGCGCAGGCTTAAGACGGGCGCAGGCCGCGTTCCAGCCAGAGGCGGCTGGCCAGTGTCACCAGGCCGTCGAGCAGCAGCGCCAGCAAGGCGGTGCAGGCCGCGCCGAGCAGCAGTTGCGGCTGATTGTTCAGGGCGATGCCGGGGAAGATCAGGCTGCCGAGGCTGTTGGCGCCGATCAGGAAGGCCAGCGGCGCGGTGCCGACGTTGATCGCCAGGGCCACGCGCACGCCACCGATGATGATCGGCACGGCGTTGGGCAGCTCGACTTTCCACAGCACCTGGCGCGGTGTCATGCCGATGCCGACGGCGGCTTCCTTGAGGGAGCCCTGGACGTTTTTCAGGCCTTCATAGGTGTTGCGCACGATGGGCAGCAAGGAGGCGAGGAACAGAGCGAAGATGGCCGGCCCGCTGCCGATGCCGAGGATCCCCAGGGCGATGGCCAGGACGGCCAGGGGAGGGACGGTGTTACCAATGTTGAACAGCTGCATGAAGCGCTCGGCACGCCCGACCATCTGCGGTCGGCTGAGGAAGATGCCGGCGGGTATCCCCACCACGAGGGCGGCGAACATTGAAGCGAGTACCAGGTACAGATGGGCTTGCAGGTAAAACAACAGATCGTCGCGGTAGTGTTCGATCGTACTGATGCCGATCCAGTGGACCAGCAGGGCCAGGAGAGCGATAACCGCCGCGCCTCCTATCAGCCCTTTGCCATAGCGAATAGCCACAGGCGGACTCCTTTTTTATGTCGGCGAGCATTCTCTCGTGTGACAAGGCCATGCCTGGCTGCCAAAAGAATGGTCGCGAGAAGCAGCTCGTCGCTGCGCTGGAAACAGCGCCGGATCGAGCCATACGCATAGCCTCGTCAGGCTAACTTGCTGATTTTTCTACCCCTGACGAAAGCTCGTAACAGGGGAGTGGACGCCTCCACCTTTTAAAAGGTTCCATATTTGGCAACGTTTGGCCACCCTCAATCCCATTACTCCGATATCTCTGATGCCTGGCCGCCTGTAGCCGCTGCTCGGCAGCGGCTACAGGGCAAGGGTTGCGGAGGCTCCAGGCCGAACGGTGGTCCGTGGAGCTTGCTTTGCGCTATACTCGCCGCCCTTTTTTTGAATCACCTGCCAGGCGATTTCCCATGACCAAACAGGCCGCCGAAGTCGCGAAACGCCGCACTTTCGCCATTATTTCCCACCCGGATGCGGGTAAAACCACCATCACCGAGAAGCTCTTGCTGATGGGCAAGGCGATTGCCGTTGCCGGTACGGTGAAATCCCGCAAGTCCGACCGCCACGCCACCTCCGACTGGATGGAGATGGAGAAGCAGCGGGGTATTTCCATTACCACGTCGGTCATGCAGTTCCCTTATCGCGAACACATGATCAACCTGCTCGACACCCCGGGCCACGAAGACTTCTCGGAAGACACCTACCGCACCCTGACCGCGGTGGACTCGGCGCTGATGGTGCTCGACGGCGGTAAGGGCGTAGAGCCACGGACCATCGCCCTGATGGACGTCTGCCGTCTGCGCGACACGCCGATCGTCAGCTTCATCAACAAACTCGACCGTGACATCCGCGACCCGATCGAACTGCTCGACGAAATCGAAGCGGTCCTGAAGATCAAGGCGGCGCCCATCACCTGGCCGATCGGTTGCTACCGCGACTTCAAGGGCGTGTACCACCTGGCGGGCGACTACATCATTGTCTACACCGCCGGCCACGGCCACGAGCGCACTGAAACCAAGATCATCGAGAAGCTCGATTCCGATGAAGCCCGTGCCCACCTGGGCGACGAGTACGAGCGTTTCATCGAGCAGCTGGAACTGGTGCAGGGCGCCTGCCACGAGTTCGACCAGCAGGAGTTCATGGACGGCCAGCTGACCCCGGTGTTCTTCGGTACCGCCCTGGGCAACTTCGGTGTGGACCACGTGCTCGACGCCGTCGTCGACTGGGCGCCGCTGCCGCTACCGCGCGTGGCCAACGAGCGCAGCGTGGAGCCGCAGGAAGAGAAGTTTTCCGGCTTCGTGTTCAAGATCCAGGCGAACATGGACCCGAAACACCGCGACCGGATCGCCTTCATGCGCATCTGCTCGGGCAAGTACGAGAAAGGCATGAAGATGCGCCACGTGCGCACCGGCAAGGACGTGCGCATCGGCGATGCGCTGACCTTCTTCTCCTCCGAGCGTGAACAGCTCGAAGAAGCTTACGCCGGCGACATCATCGGCTTGCACAACCACGGCACCATCCAGATCGGCGACACCTTCACCGAAGGCGAGGCCCTGGGCTTCACCGGTATCCCGCACTTCGCTCCGGAGCTGTTCCGCCGCGTGCGCCTGAAGGATCCACTGAAATCCAAGCAACTGCGCCAGGGCCTGCAACAGCTGGCCGAAGAAGGCGCGACCCAGGTGTTCTTCCCCGAGCGCAGCAACGACATCATTCTCGGCGCCGTTGGTGTGCTGCAGTTCGATGTGGTCGCCAGCCGCCTGAAAGAGGAATACAAGGTCGAGTGCTCCTACGAGCCGATCACCGTGTGGTCCGCGCGCTGGATCGATTGCAGCGACAAGAAGAAGCTCGAGGAATTCTCCAACAAGGCCGTGGAAAACCTCGCGCTGGACGGCGGCGGTCACCTGACCTACCTGGCCCCGACCCGGGTCAACCTGGCGCTGATGGAAGAGCGCTGGCCGGACGTGAAATTCCGCGCGACCCGCGAGCATCACTAAGGTCTGAGCGACGCCTCACAAAAAAGCCCCGCGGCCCAAACCGCGGGGCTTTTTTATGCCCGTGAATAGGCGATGCCCGCACACCGCTGTAGATAGCGGAGCTGTGGGTTGTGGATCGAACCGAGCATGCTTCTGTGGGAGCGAGGCTTGCCCGCGATAGTGTCTACTCGGGCAATGAATTTCTCCCGGCAGAACGGTAGTGGCAGGTTTGGGGCTGCTACGCAGCCCATCGCGAGCAAGCTTCGCTCCTACAGAAGCAGCAGTGCATAACCGGAGGTTTTAAGGCCTAGTCGAAAGCCGTCTATCCAGTGGGCGGATAGATAGCTTGCTATCTGGAAAAGCGCCGCCTTCGGGGCTAGGTTTCATACGAAGCCTCGCCTTGCAGGTCAGGGCCTGTGGCCATTATTGATTCACCTAAGCAAAGGGACGGAATCAACATGAATGCTTTCCAACGGGTTGTGCTGCTGCTCAAGGTGCCGGTGCTGTTGTCGCTCGGCCTGTCTGCGGCCTGGGCCAGTGACCAGGCGGCGCGGGTGCCGGGTTTCTGGGGGCCTGGGCATCTGCAGAACGGGGTGCAGATGATCGCCAAGTCGGAGTCCGAGCCGGGCGATCAGGGGCAGGGTGGCAGCGCGGACGATGACGATTCGACCACCGACGAGCCGGATACCGACAGCGAAGACGAGGCTAGCCAGGGCTGAGCTTGCGTCTGCGGAAAAAAGAAAACCCCCTCTGCCGGACTGATGCGCAATCCGACAGAAGGGGCTTGGTCAACACTGATCAGGCGCCGCGGGTAACCGCGGCGCCTTTTTCTTACCGGGTCAGCCGAGGAACTGCTCGGCGTAGTGGCAGGCCACCTGGCGGGTGTCGAGCAGGCGCAGGGCCGGCTCTTCGCTGCTGCAACGCTCGGTGGCATACGGGCAGCGCTTGTGGAAAGCGCAGCCGGATGGCGGGTTCAGCGGGTTGGGCAGCTCACCGACGATCTTGATCTTCGGCTTGTCCGGGTCCGGGTGAATGGTCGGCGTGGCCGACAGCAGCGCCTGGGTGTAAGGGTGCAGGGGACGGGTGTAGATGTCCTCTTTCGGGCCCATTTCCACCGGACGGCCGAGGTACATCACCATCACGTGGTCGGCGACGTGACGCACCACCGCCAGGTTGTGGGAGATGAACACGTAGGCGGTGTTGAACTCCTGCTGCAGGTCCATGAACAGGTTCAGTACCTGGGCCTGGATCGACACGTCGAGGGCCGAGGTCGGTTCGTCCGCCACCAGCACTTTCGGTTGCAGCATCATCGCCCGCGCCAGGGCGATACGCTGGCGCTGGCCACCGGAGAACATGTGCGGGTAGCGCTGATAATGCTCGGGGCGCAGGCCCACCTGCTTCATCATCGCCTGGACCTTTTCCCGTCGTTCGCTGGCCGACAGCTTGGTGTTGATCAGCAGCGGTTCGGCCAATTGATCGCCGATCTTCTGCCGGGGGTTGAGCGAGGCGTAGGGGCTCTGGAACACCATCTGCACGTCTTTGCGCAGTTGCTTGCGCTGGGCCTTGTCGGCGCCGGCGACTTCCTGGCCGGCGATTTTCAAGGACCCGGAGGACGGCTCTTCGATCAGGGTCAGGGCGCGGGCCAGGGTGGATTTGCCGCAGCCGGATTCGCCGACCACCGCGAGGGTCTTGCCGGCTTCCAGCTCGAACGACACGCCGTTGAGGGCGCGCACGGTCGCATGGCCCTTGAACAGGCCGCGGGACACTTCGTAGTGGCGGGTCAGGTTGCGGGCGGTAAGAACGACGGCCATTACGCCACCTCCTGATTCAGCGGGTAGAAGCAGCGTGCGAGGCTGGCGGCTTTCGGATCGAGGCTTGGACGCTGCTGACGGCAGTTTTCCTGCACGTACGGGCAGCGTGGCGACAGCAGGCAACCTTGCGGACGGTCGTAGCGACCGGGAACGATGCCCGGCAGGGTCGACAGGCGCGCGGCGCCCATGCTGTGCTCGGGAATCGCCGCCAGCAGCGCTTCGGTGTAGGGATGGGCGGGGATGTCGAACAACTCCGGCACCTTGCCCACTTCCACCGCTTGCCCGGCGTACATCACGCACACGCGCTGGGCGGTTTCGGCGACCACGGCCAGGTCGTGGGTGATCAGCACCAGGCCCATGTTCTGCTCGCGCTGCAGGTTGAGCAGCAGGTCCATGATCTGCGCCTGGATGGTCACGTCCAGGGCGGTGGTCGGTTCGTCGGCGATCAGCAGTTTCGGCTCGCCGGCAATCGCCATGGCAATCGCCACGCGTTGGCTCATGCCGCCGGACAGTTGGTGCGGGTAGGCGTCCATGCGGCTGGCGGCGCCCGGGATCTCGACTTTTTCCAGCAGTTCGATGGCGCGCTTGCGGGCCGCCTTGCCGGACATCTTCAGGTGCAGGCGCAGCACTTCCTCGATCTGGAAGCCCACGGTGTAGCTCGGGTTCAGCGCGGTCATCGGGTCCTGGAAGACCATGGCCAGGTCCTTGCCGACGATCTGCCGGCGTTGCCGGGCGCTGAGCTTGAGCATGTCCTTGCCGTCGAAGCTGAGGGCGTCGGCGGTGACGATGCCGGGATGCTCGATCAGCCCCATCAGCGCCATCATGGTCACGGACTTGCCGGAACCGGATTCGCCCACGATGGCCAGGACTTCGCCCTTGTCCACGTTCAGGTCCAGGCCATCCACCACGGGAACGGCCTGGGCGTCGCCGAAGCGCACGTTGAGATTCTTGATTTCTAGCAGTGACATGGGAATCTCCTCAGGCGGCGTTCTTGAGTTTCGGGTCCAGCGCATCGCGCAGGCCGTCGCCCATCAGGTTGATTGCCAGCACGCTGAGCAAAATGGTCAGACCGGGCAGGCTCACCACCCACCAGGCGCGCTCGATGTAGTCGCGGGCCGAGGCCAGCATGGTGCCCCACTCGGGGGTAGGCGGCTGGACGCCAAGGCCGAGGAAGCCCAGGGCCGCGGCATCGAGGATCGCCGAGGAGAAGCTCAGGGTCGCCTGGACGATCAGCGGCGCCATGCAGTTGGGCAGCACGGTGATGAACATCAGGCGCGGCAGGCCGGCACCGGCCAGGCGCGCGGCGGTCACGTAGTCGCGGTTGAGCTCGCCCATTACCGCGGCGCGGGTCAGGCGCACGTAGGACGGCAGCGATACCACGGCGATGGCGATCACGGTGTTGATCAGGCCTGGGCCGAGGATGGCGACGATCGCCACGGCCAGCAGCAGGGACGGCAGGGCCAGCATGATGTCCATCAGACGCATGATGGTCGGGCCGAGCAGGCGCGGGAAGAACCCGGCGAACAGGCCCAGGAGGATGCCCGGGATCAGCGACATGACCACCGATGACAGGCCGATCAGCAGCGACAGGCGCGAACCGGTGATCAGGCGCGACAGCAGGTCGCGGCCCAGTTCGTCGGTGCCGAGGATGAATTGCCATTGGCCGCCTTCGAGCCAGACCGGCGGGGTCAGCAGGAAGTCGCGGTATTGCTCGCTCGGGTTATGCGGGGCGACCCAGGGCGCGAAGATCGCGCAGAAGATCACCAGCAGCATGAACAGCAGGCCGGCCACCGCGCCCTTGTTGCGCGAGAACGCCTGCCAGAATTCCTTGTACGGCGAGGGGTACAGCAGGCTTTGATCCACGGCCACGGCGGATACGGCTACTGAGGAGGTTGGAGTGCTCATGAGTATTGTCCTCAGCGCTGGTGGCGAATGCGTGGGTTGGCAAAGCCGTAGAGGATGTCCACCACGAAGTTGACCAGGATCACCAGGCAGGCGATCAACAGGATGCCGTTCTGCACCACGGGATAGTCCCGGGCGCCGATGGCTTCGATCAGCCATTTGCCGATGCCGGGCCAGGAGAAGATGGTTTCGGTCAGGACCGCGCCGGCCAGCAGGGTGCCGACTTGCAGGCCAACCACGGTCAGCACCGGGATCAGCGCGTTGCGCAGACCGTGGACGAACACCACGCGGGCGGGCGACAGGCCCTTGGCCTTGGCGGTGCGGATGTAGTCTTCGCGCAGCACTTCGAGCATCGAGGAACGGGTCATCCGCGCGATCACCGCCAGCGGAATGGTGCCGAGCACGATGGCCGGCAGGATCAGGTGGTGCAGGGCGTCGAAGAAGGCGCTGGTGTCATCGGCCAGCAGGGTGTCGATGAGCATGAAGCCGGTTTTCGGCTCGATGTCGTAGAGCAGGTCGAGCCGTCCGGAAACCGGAGTCCAGCCCAGGCTCACGGAGAAGAACATGATCAGGATCAGGCCCCACCAGAAGATCGGCATCGAATAGCCGGCGAGGGAGATGCCCATCACCCCGTGGTCGAACAGCGATCCTCGTTTCAGCGCGGCGATCACCCCGGCCAGCAGGCCGATCACGGCGGCGAACAGCATCGCGGCCGAGGCCAGTTCCAGGGTCGCCGGGAACAGGGAAGTGAACTCGGTCCACACACTCTCGCGAGTCCGCAGGGATTCACCCAGGTCGCCCTGGGCGAGTTTGCCGATGTAGTCCAGGTACTGGGCGTACAGCGGTTTGTTCAGACCAAGGCGTTCCATTGCCTGGGCATGCATCTCAGGGTCGACCCGGCGCTCGCCCATCATGACTTCCACGGGATCGCCGGGAATCATGCGAATCAATGCGAACGTCAGCAAGGTGATGCCGAAGAATGTGGGAATCAACAACCCCACACGGCGGGCAATAAAACTAAACATCTTCTGGTGTACCTCATCAGCCGGTTAGGCGTGTCCGGCATCCCTGGGGTCAGGGATGCCGGGCGTTTCTTATCTACTTCACCTGGGTGGTAGCGAAGTTGTTGGTGGTCAGGGGGCTCTGGTGGTAGCCCTCGACGTTCTTGCGCATTGCGGTGAACATTTTCGGATAGGCCATGGGGATCCAGGGTTGTTCCTTGTCGAAAATGTCCTGGGCCTGTTCATAGAGTGCGGTCCGTTTGGCCGGCTCGGACTCGGCGCGGGCCTGATCGATCAGGCTCTGGAACGCTTTATTGCACCAGCGAGCGTAGTTTTCGCCGTTTTTGGCGGCCTCGCAACTGAGGTTGGGGGTCAGGAAGTTGTCCGGGTCCCCGTTATCCCCCGCCCAGCCGGCGGAAACCATATCGTGCTCGCCGTTCTTGGCGCGCTTGAGCATCTCGCCCCATTCCATGACGCGGATGTCGATCTTGAGGCCGATCTTCGCCAGGTCGGACTGCATCATCTGCGCGCCGAGCAGCGGGTTGGGGTTGGTCGGGCCACCGCCGTTGCGGGTGAAGAGGGTGAAGACCGTGCCTTCCGGCACGCCGGCTTCCTTGATCAGGGCGCGGGCCTTGTCCAGGTCGCGGGCCGGGTTGCCCAGGCTGGCGTTGAAGCCCAGCAGGGTCGGCGGGTAGGGGCCGGTGCCGACCACCGCGTTGCCCTTGCCGTACAGGCTGTTGACGTAGGCTTCCTTGTCGAAGGCGATGTTGATGGCCTGACGGACACGCGGGTCGCTCATATATTTCTTGGTGGTGTTCAGGGCGACGTAGCCCACGGTCATGGCGGCCAGGTCGTCGACCTTCAGGTTGGTGTCGGCCTTGATGCTCGGGATGTCGTCGGGTTTCGGATACAGGGCGACCTGGCACTCGTTGGCCTTGAGCTTCTGCAGGCGCACGTTGTTATCGGTGGTGATCGCCAGGATCAGCGCGTCGGCTGGTGGCTTGCCACGGAAGTAGTCCGGGTTGGCCTTGAACCGCACCTGGGCGTCCTTGGCGTAGCGCTGGAAGATGAACGGGCCGGTGCCGATCGGCTTGCTGTTGAGGTCGCCGGGCTTGCCGGCCTTGAGCAGCTGGTCGGCGTATTCGGCCGGGAAGATCGAGGCGAAGGCCATGGCCACGTCGGCCAGGAACGGTGCTTCGCGACGGGTCAGGGTGAAGACCACGGTGTGGTCGTCGGTTTTCTCGACGCTTTTGAGCAGCTCCTTGAAGCCCATGCTCTCGAAATAGGGGAAGCCCACGCTGGACTTGTCATGCCACGGGTGTTTCGGGTCCAGCTGGCGCTGGAAACTCCAGAGCACGTCGTCGGCGTTCATCTCGCGGGTCGGCGTGAAGTAATCGGTGCTGTGGAACTTGACGCCTTTGCGCAGGTGGAAGGTGTAGGTCAGGCCGTCCGGGCTGATCTCCCAGGACTCGGCCAGGGCCGGCTCGATGTCCGTGGTGCCGGGCTTGAAGTCCACCAGGCGGTTGAAGATGGTTTCCGCCACCGCGTCGGCAGTGACTGCAGTCGTGTACTGGACCATATCGAAGCCTTCCGGGCTGGCTTCGGTACAGACCACCAAGGGCTTGGCCGAGACGCCTGCGGCGACGCTCAGCAGTGCGGCAGCGATGGCCGCTCTCAGGGATAGCATTTTCATCTAGAACCCTCTGCAATCGGTTGAACCAGAGTAGCTGGAATGGCGAATTCATCATGAATTCGCCAACCAGCCGGTGTGTTTTTAGAGAATGTTGAACGGGATGGTGGTGACCAGACGGAACTCGTTGATGTTGCCGTCGGCCTGGTGTTCGCTGGCCCGGTGCGTAGTGTAGGTCGCACGAATGGCGGTGGCCTTGAGCGGACCACTCTGGACTGCATAAGACGCGCCAATGCCGTATTCGTAGTGGGTTTCGCCATCCATCAGGCTCAGGTCGCCGCGCTTGGCGCCTGGGTCGGTGTAGGCGGTGCCACGGTAGTGGGTACCGTCGATGCCCCAGCCACGCGCCTGGTAGATGTTGAACTTCAGGCCTGGTACGCCGTATTCGGCCATGTTGAGGCCGTAGGCGATCTGGAAGGATTTCTCGTTCGGGCTGTTGAAGTCCGAAAGCAGGGAGTTGGCCAGGTAGATACCGTTGGTTTCGTGCAGGTAGTCGAAGTACTCGTTACCGTTCACTTCCTGGTAGGAGAAGGTCAGGCTGTGCGCCTGGTGAGCCAGGCCGAGCGACAGCGAGTAGGTGTCGTTGTCGATCTCGCCCATCAACTTTTTGCCTTCGTCGACGGTCTTGTAGTAGTTCAGGCCGGTGGTCAGGCTCAGTACCTGGCTGTCACCCAGTTCGTGGGTGGCGCCGAAGTAGTACTGGTTCCAGAAGTCTTCGACCTTGGCGCCATACAGGCTGGTCTTCAGGCTCTTGAACGGCTGGTAGTTCACACCTGCGGTGTAGACCTTGTCGGTTTCCACGCCGGTGGCGGAGTACTCGGTACGGAATTTCGACAGGCTCTGTTCGCTGCGTGGCGAAACGCGGTCGAAGCCGGCCAGGTCGAACGACAGGTTGTTCAGCTCTTCGCTGTGCAGGCTGATGCCTTCAAAGCTGGACGGCAGCGCACGGTTGCCGATGACGTCGATGATCGGGGTGCTGAAGTTCTGACGACCGGCGGTCAGCGTGGTATTCGATACCCGGAACTTGACGTTGGCCAGGCCCAGTTTGCTCCACTGATCTACCGCGTCGCCGTTGGAGTCCGCCAGGGTACGGTTGGAGCCACCGGCAATGTCCTTGCGATCACGATCCAGGGCGATGGCGTTGTAGGCCGCCACTTCGGTGCTGACGCCAACGGTGCCCTGGGTGAAACCCGAGGTGTAGTTGAGGATGGTGCCCTGGACCCAGTTGATACGCCGGGCGGTCGGGGTCTTGGGGGCGTTGGGGTCGTTTTTGACGCTGTTTTTCTTGTAGCTGAACGTGTCGTCACGACGCTTCAGTTCATTGGCGTACCAGTTGCGGGTGGTGCCCCCAAGGCTCTGTCCGTCAATGAAACCCTTGGCTTCGCTTTGGGCGTTGGTGCCGGCCAGGGTCGTCGGAACGAATTCCTGGCTCACGCTTTCCGCATGGGCCATGGCCGTGATGCTGCTGATGGCCAGGGCCAGTAACGCGGTGTTGCTCGGTTTCATGGGTGAAGCTCCTTTGCTTTCTTTATTTTTATGCCGGTCTTTTTGGGTTGACCGGCTTTTGCTTTACAACTCATTCAAGGCATCGCAAACGTTTGCATGAGGCGTGATCGCCGAATTCAGGCAACAAATTTGCGTGGGGGCGAATATCGCCCCCAGCGGCCTGGCTAATCATTTATTGGTCGATGCTGACGCCCGAGAACACGTTGCGGCCGAAAGGGCTGACCTTGAATCCTTCGACTTTGGCGCTCAACGGCTGGTTGACCGTCGAGTGGGCGACAGGGGTGATCGGCACCTGCTGCTTGAGCAACTGCTGGGCCTGTTGGTAGAGCACCGTGCGCTGTTCGCGATCGGTGACGATCTTGGCCTGCTTGATCAGCTTGTCGTACTGCGGGTCGCACCACATGGAGTAGTTGTTGCCGCCAATGGCGTCGCAGCTGTACAGGGTGCCGAGCCAGTTGTCCGGGTCACCGTTGTCGCCGGTCCAGCCGATCAGGCTGATGTCGTGCTCGCCATTCTTGGTGCGCTTGATGTACTCGCCCCATTCGTAGCTGACGATCTTCACTTTCAGGCCGATCTTGCCCCAGTCGGACTGGAGCATTTCGGCCATCAGCTTGGCGTTGGGGTTGTAGGGACGTTGTACGGGCATGGCCCAGAGGGTGATTTCCGTGCCTTCCTTGACCCCGGCGGCCTTGAGCAGCTCACGGGCCTTTTGCGGGTTGTAGGCGGCGTCCTTGATGCTGGTGTCGTAGGACCATTGGGTCGGCGGCATGGCGTTGACCGCCAGCTGGCCGGCGCCCTGGTACACGGCGTTGAGGATGCCCTGCTTGTTCACTGCCATGTCCAGCGCCTGGCGCACTTCAAGCTGATCGAAGGGCTTGTGGCGGACGTTGTAGGCGATGTAGCCGAGGTTGAAGCCGGGCTTTTCGATCAGTTGCAGTTTCGGGTCTTTTTTCAGCGCTTCGACATCGGCTGGCCGCGGGTGCAGGGTGACCTGGCATTCGCCGGCCTTGAGCTTCTGCACACGCACCGAGGCATCGGTGTTGATGGCGAAAATCAGCTGGTCGAGCTTGACCCGGCTCGGGTCCCAGTACTGCTTGTTGGCGGTGTAGCGGATGTTCGAATCTTTCTGGTAGCTCTTGAACACGAACGGCCCGGTGCCGACCGGCTTCTGGTTGATCTCGCTGGGCTTGCCGGCCGTGAGCAACTGGTCGGCGTATTCGGCCGAGAGAATCGCGGCGAAGCTCATGGCGATGTTCTGGATGAACGCGGCGTCCACCGAGTTCAGGGTCATCACCACGGTCAGCGGCCCGGTCTTCTCGACCTTGGCGATGTTCTTGTTCAGGCTCATCCCGTTGAAGTAGGGAAACTCGGTCGGGTAGGCCTTACGAAAAGGGTGCTCGGCATCGAGCATGCGGGTGAAGGTGAAGACCACGTCGTCGGCGTTGAAATCACGCGTCGGCTTGAAGTACGGCGTGGTGTGGAACTTCACCCCTTCGCGCAGGTGGAAGGTGTACTGCAGACCATCCGCGGAAATATCCCAGTGAGTAGCCAGGCCAGGCACCACATTGGTCGCGCCTTTTTCGAACTCCGCCAGGCGGTTGTACAGCGGCTCCGCCGCGTCGTTGTCGGTGGCGGTGGTGTATTGCGCGGTGTCGAAACCGGCCGGGCTGCCTTCGGAGCAGAACACCAGGCTGTTGCTGGCCGCCAGGCTGGCGGAGGTTGCGGTCAACAGACCGGTGCCCAACAGGGCGGATAAAACCAGAGAATGACGCATGACGCTCCCTCTCCCTTTTATTGTTTTGATCGATGAGCAGTCGCCTCATCCGGAGGCGGTCATGTCATCGATCCCAAGTCCTCGCTTGCAGCAAATGCCGGGCAATGGATGCACCACTCCATGCTTTGACGGTAGAGGTCGCCGCCTGGGTAGTAAATGCCAAAGAGCCTGAAAGACATGTAAGGAACTTCCGAAATGCCCGTACTCACCACGATGGGGCGCAGCAAGAGGAAGAGCGTTCGGGTTCCGGCAGTCCTGGCAGGTAAGGCAACGGCGACGTCAGGTGACATCGCCGTTGCAGACCCTTATTTGCTGATGCTGACGCCGTAGAACGAGTTCAGGCCAAAGGGGCTGATCTTGAAGTCCTGCACGTTGGCGCGCATGGGTTGGAACACCGTCGAGTGAGCGATAGGTGTCATCGGGACTTGGTCTTTGAGGAGGTGTTGCGCCTGCTTGTACAGCTCGGTGCGTTTGGCCACGTCCGGGGTGGCTTTGGCTTGTTTGATCAGCGCGTCGTACGGCTTGTCGCACCATTTGGAGAAGTTGTTGCCGTTCATGGCGTCGCAGCCGAACAGGGTGCCGAGCCAGTTGTCCGGGTCACCATTGTCGCCGCTCCAGCCGATGATCATCGCCTGGTTCTCGCCGCCCTTGGAACGCTTGATGTACTCGCCCCATTCGTAGCTGACGATGTTGACCTTCAGGCCGATCTTCGCCCAGTCGGACTGCAGCATTTCAGCCATCAGCTTGGCGTTCGGGTTGTACGGACGCTGCACGGGCATGGCCCACAGGGTGATCTGGGTGCCTTCCTTGATGCCGGCTTCCTTGAGCAGCGCCTTGGCTTTCTCAGGGTCGTACTTGGCATCCTTGATGGTGTCGTCATAGGACCACTGGGTCGGTGGCATGGCGTTGACCGCCAGCTGGCCCGCGCCCTGGTAGACCGAGTCGATGATCTGCTGCTTGTTCACCGCCATGTCCAGCGCCTGACGGACCTTGAGGTCGGCCAGCGGGTTGGCGTCGGTGCGGCCCTTGAGCACAGGCATCACGTTGTAGGCGATGTAGCCGAGGTTGAAGCCGGCCTGCTGCGGCAGCTTGAGGGTCTTGTCCTCGCCCAGGGCCTTGAGGTCGGCCGGGCGCGGGAACAGGGTGACCTGGCATTCGTTCTTTTTCAGCTTCTGGATGCGTACCGACGGGTCGGTGGTGATGGCGAAGATCAGGTTGTCGATCTTCACGTCCTCAGGCTTCCAGTACTCCTTGTTGCCGGTGTAACGGATGTTGGAGTCTTTCTGGTAGCTCTTGAACACGAACGGGCCAGTGCCGATCGGCTTCTGGTTGATGTCGCCCGGCTTGCCTTCCTTGAGCAGCTGGTCGGCGTACTCGGCGGACTGGATGGAGGCGAAGCTCATCGCCAGGTTCTGGATGAACGCGGCGTCTACGGTTTTCAGGGTGAACTTGACGGTCTTGTCGTCGACTTTCTCGACCTTGGTGATGTTGGTGTCCATCCCCATGTCGGTGAAGTAAGGGAATTCGGTCGGGTACGCCTTGCGGAACGGCATGTCCTTGTCGAGCATGCGGTTGAACGTGAAGAGCACGTCGTCGGCGTTGAAATCACGGGTCGGCTTGAAGTACGGCGTGGTGTGGAACTTCACCCCATCGCGCAGATGGAAGGTGTAGGTCAGGCCATCGTCGGAAATGTCCCAACTGGTCGCCAGGCCAGGAACGACGGCGGTGCCGCCACGCTCGAACTGGCTGAGACGGTTGAAGATGGTTTCTGCTGAGGCGTCGAAGTCGGTTCCGGTGGTGTACTGGCCTGGGTCGAAACCGGCCGGGCTCCCTTCGGAGCAGAACACCAGGTTAGTCGCTGCCTGGGCGAAGGGTGCGCTGGCGAGCAAGCCGGCGCTGACTAAAAGCGGAATGACTGCTTGTTTGAACATGGTGGCCTCATGATTTGTTGTCATTTTTGGTGTAGAGGGCGACCTTATGAGTCGACCCGCCGATACTTATGCAGGCCCCATACCCAATGCAAGATGCGGGGCCGTCACAAGTATCAAGGAGTGGAACGAACGTACAGGAATGACGCATTTGTATAAATATTGACGAATTTGACCGTATGCGCTGGTTTTTTCTGGTGCATGGGTTGCCTTCTTTCGGGGCATCCAGGGCGAACCGTGCCTCCGATTGGTGCGTCGCTGGAGCGGGTGTCGACTGGCTTCTGTTGAGCCGCCTGACCTGGCCTGCCTGGCGCAAATGTTGGGCGCATTGGGTTGACCGGATGAAGTAGGGCGGCTTGCTGAGGGAGGCCGTGGGAGAACGGATGCCCGGGATCTTGCAGGCGATGACGGGTGAACAGCACATCGTCGGCGGTGTTGACGTTGTGGCTCGCAGTGAAGTTGTCACTGTGGAGGTTGCGGGTGGCGTGTGATGGCGGGGTGCCGAGGATCAGCCCCGCTGTCTGCCAAACCTGGAGCGGAAAGGTCTTACGCATGCAAACCTCAATTTTTTCTTTTTCTAGGGCGCATCTGAGGATTGGCCTTGTGGGCCGGGACAACTCGCCTTCTATGGGGAATGGATGCACCCCCATGGACCCTGTGTGGCGACGGCGATCGCTTGTTGTGTGGTTGATTGACGATTCGCCGATGCCGAAATTAAGTCATGCTGAAATCGTGGTCAACGAAAATTAAGCGTGACTAACATTTCTCTTGCGCACAGGGTGTCTGTGAGGTTGCGCAGGCGACCATGGGCCGGGTTTCAGGCCGCCGAATGGTCGTCGAACAGGCCCATGGTCGTGACGGTCAATACTTCTGCCGGGTCGTTGCCGGCGTTAGCCAGATAGTGCGGTTTGGTCGAGTCGAAGTGCACCGAGTCGCCGGCGCCGAGGGGATACTGCTGCCCCTCGATGGTGTAGACAATCTGCCCCGCAAGAACGTAGGAGAACTCGGCGCCATCATGGGAAATCAGTTCCGACTGGTAGCCCACCGGTATGTTCATCTTCACCGCGTTGATCAGGTTGCCGGGAAAGGAACTGGACAGCCGCTCGTAGGACAGGGGCTGGCCTTCGATGGTGTAGCGCACCCGCTTGCCGTCGTGGGAGTCGGGTTGTGCCTGGGTCGGCTGGTCGAAGAGGGCGTTCAGCGGAACGTTCAGGGACTTGGCAATGTTGACCAGGGAGGAGATCGAGACTCCGGTGAGGTTGCGTTCCGCCTGGGAGAGAAAACTGGCGGTCAAACCGGATTCGCTGGCAATTTGGCGCAGGGTTTTCTTGGCGGCGCGGCGATAGCGACGCAGGCGTTCGCCGATGCGATCTGCGGTCATTTGGAGAGACTCTTATAGGAAAGGCGCAGTATACCCGGTGGACGTCAATGACGTCTGATGGGCGCAATACCGAGGTCGGTAACTTTAGCATCACCGACCTGGCCGAGTTCAGCCCCCCAAGGCGAGGCCCTCAGGCTCGGGTTGAAATAGTGGGTAGAAAAAAGGCGGTAACCTGATTTTGCTGGAGGTTACCGCCGTTTCGGAAGGCAGGGAAAACGTTACTGCATCAGCACTTCGATCGAGCCATCGGCGGTCATGCTGACCTGGCTGGTACCGGCTTCGACTTCCGGAGTGACCGGCGCCGCATCCATGCCCGCGGCTTTCATCATCACCGGCCCACGCAGGTACGGCTGTGGATAACCATTGCTGTTGAGGTTCAGGTTGACGATCTTGTAGCCCTTGCCGCCCAGCGCTTCGGTGGTCAGTTGCGCGCGTGCCTTGAAGGCGTCGACCGCTTCCTTGAGCAGCTTGTCTTCGCTGGCCTTGCGGGTCGGGTCGGCGATGGCGAAGTCCATGCCACCCATTTTCAGATCAGTCAGCAGTTCGCCGGTGAGCTTGGACAGTGCGGCGAAGTCCGAGCTTTCCAGGCGCAGTTCGGCGCGTTCACGCCAGCCGGTGATCTTCTGGCCCTTGGTGTCGTAGATCGGGTAGCTGTTGCGGCTGCCCTGGCGCAAGGTGATGTCCTTGACCTGGCGTGCCTGGCCCAGGGCCTTGTTCATGGTGGTGGTGATTTCCGCGGCGAGCTTGGCCGGGTCGGCGTTCTGCGATTCGCTGTAGAGGGTGACGATCATCAGGTCGCGGGCCACTTCCTGACTGACTTCGGCGCGCAGGGAGATCTGGTTGTAATGAAGCTCATCGGCGGCCATGGCCGGCAGGCTGGCGAGGGTGCCGGCGCTGAGGGCGAGAAGGGCGGCGCTGCGACTGAATGTATGCATGAAAACTCCTTGAGTGCGGTCCGCAGGTATTGGGTCCCAGCCTGCGTGAAACCATCAGACTCTAGCTTTTATTGTCTGTTCGGCCCGTTAACAACTTCTATACATACTGGGGCTGCGGCAAGTTTCAAGCCCCAAACCCCAAGTTGAGAGCAAATACGCTTGTAGCTTAAAGCTTGCGGCTTGCAACTGTTTTTCTGTGACGGTTTGCCGCAGTTTTGCCTGTCTGGGCCGCTGCTTGGTTATACTCGTCGCGATCCGCCTGGAGCGCTCATCAGGAGAGCTCATGCTCGCCCCCGTACAACTGCTTTCCGCCACTCGCCAGAACCTCTGGCGTCTGACTTTCATCCGCATCCTGGTTCTGGCCGCTCAGGCCGGTTCGGTGGGGCTCGCCTACTGGTTCGACCTGCTGCCGCTGCCCTGGCTGCAACTGGCGGTCACCCTGGGCCTGTCGCTGATTCTCTGTGTCTTTACCGCCATTCGCCTGCGCACCTCGTGGCCGGTCACCGAGCTGGAATACGCCGTGCAACTGGCCTGTGACCTGTTTATCCACAGTGCCCTGCTGTATTTCTCCGGCGGCTCGACCAACCCCTTTGTCTCCTATTACCTGGTGCCGCTGACCATCGCCGCCGTGACCCTGCCATGGCGCTACTCGGTGGTCCTTTCCGGCATCGCGCTGACCATGTACACCTTGCTGCTGGCGCAGTTCTACCCGCTGCAGACTTTCCCCATCGCCCGGGAAAACCTGCAGATCTACGGGATGTGGCTGAGCTTTGCCCTGGCTGCGGCGGTGATCACCTTCTTCGCCGCGAGGATGGCCGAGGAGCTGCGACGCCAGGAGGAACTGCGGGCGATCCGCCGCGAAGAGGGCCTGCGCGACCAGCAGTTGCTGGCTGTCGCGACCCAGGCCGCTGGCGCCGCCCACGAACTGGGAACGCCCCTGGCGACCATGAGCGTGCTGCTCAAGGAAATGCGCCAGGACAACCTCGACCCGCTGCTGCAGGATGACCTGGGCGTGCTCCAGGATCAGGTCAAGCTGTGCAAGGAAACCTTGCAGCAGCTGGTGCGCGCCGCCGAGGCCAACCGCCGGATGGCTGTGGAAATGCAGGATGTCACCGTCTGGCTCGACGAAGCGCTGAACCGCTGGCACCTGATGCGCCCCGAAGCCACTTATCGTTTCCAGTTGCTGGGCCAGGGCCCGATGCCGCGGGTAGCGCCGCCGCCGGACCTGACCCAGGCGTTGCTCAACCTGCTGAACAATGCCGCCGACGCTTGTCCGGAAGGGCTGGAAGTGCAGCTGGATTGGGATGTCGAGACCCTGACCATCAGCATTCGCGACCACGGCGCCGGTGTGCCGTTGGCCATCGCCGAGCAGATCGGCAAACCGTTTTTTACCACCAAGGGCAAAGGTTTCGGCCTGGGCCTGTTTTTGAGCAAAGCCAGCGTGACACGCGCCGGCGGCTCAGTGAAACTCTACAGTCATGAGGAAGGCGGCACGCTCACCGAGCTGCGTCTGCCCCACGGCGCCCGAGGAGACCAACATGAGTGACGAAATCCAAGTCGAAGGCGAAGAACTGCCGCATCTGTTGCTGGTGGATGACGACGCCACCTTCACCCGGGTGATGGCGCGGGCCATGAGCCGTCGCGGCTTTCGCGTCAGCACCGCAGGTTCCGCCGAGGAAGGCCTGGCCCTTGCCCAACAGGACCTGCCGGACTTCGCCGCGCTGGACCTGAAGATGGACGGCGACTCCGGCCTGGTGCTGCTGCCCAAGCTGCTCGAGCTCGACCCGGAAATGCGCGTGGTGATCCTCACCGGTTATTCGAGCATCGCCACCGCGGTCGAAGCGATCAAGCGCGGCGCCTGCAACTACCTGTGCAAACCGGCCGACGCCGATGACGTGCTGGCCGCGCTGCTCTCCGAGCATGCCGACCTCGACACCCTGGTGCCGGAAAACCCGATGTCGGTGGACCGCCTGCAATGGGAGCACATCCAGCGGGTGCTGACCGAACACGAAGGCAACATCTCTGCCACTGCCCGCGCCCTGGGCATGCACCGCCGAACGCTGCAGCGCAAGTTGCAGAAGCGCCCGGTTCGTCGCTGAACCGCGACTGAACGAATGTCCTCGGGACGAGTGAAAAAGCGAGCCGATCCTCTATGATCGGCTCGATGCTTGTCCTTATCACAATCGAGCCTTGATGATGAATCAGAACGCTGAGTATTCCGCGGTCAACGATACTGTGCGCGGGCAGTTTTTCCGTCGTGTCTGGGAAATGACTACGCCTTACTGGCGCAGCGAGGAGAAGGGCAAGGCCTGGCTGCTGCTGTTCGCGGTGGTCGCCCTGACCCTGTTCAGCGTGGCGATCTCGGTGTGGATCAACAGCTGGTACAAGGACTTCTACAACGCCCTGCAAAAGAAGGATGAAGCAGCCTTCTGGCAGCTGATCCTGTATTTCTGCGGGATTGCCGCGGTGGCCATCCTGGCCGCGGTCTACCGGCTCTACCTGACCCAGATGCTGACTATCCGCTGGCGCGCCTGGCTCACGGAAAAACACTTCGCCCGCTGGCTGGGCCACAAGAATTACTACCAGCTGGAGCAGGGCGGCTACACCGATAACCCGGACCAGCGGATTTCCGAAGACCTCAACAGTTTCACCAGCAATACCCTGGGACTGGCCCTGGGCCTGCTGCGTACCGTGGTCAGCCTGGTGTCGTTCTCGATCATCCTGTGGGGCGTGTCGGGCAGTATCGAAGTCTTCGGCTACACCATTCCCGGCTACATGTTCTGGTGCGCCCTGGTGTACGCCGCCGTCGGCAGCTGGCTGACCCACCTGATCGGTCGACGCCTGATCGGCTTGAACAACAACCAGCAACGTTTCGAAGCGGACCTGCGTTTCTCCATGGTGCGGGTGCGCGAGAACGCCGAGAGCATCGCCCTGTACGACGGCGAGCCGAACGAGAACAAACGCTTGAGCGCGCGCTTCGGCATGGTCTGGCACAACTTCTGGGACATCATGAAGGTGTCCAAGCGCCTGACCTTCTTCACCTCGGGCTACGGTCAGATCGCGATCATTTTCCCCTTCATCGTCGCGGCTCCCCGTTACCTGACGGGCAAGATCGAGCTGGGCGAGCTGATGCAGATCAACTCGGCATTCGGCAACGTCCAGGAGAGCTTCAGCTGGTTCATCACCGCCTATTCCGAACTCGCGGCATGGCGCGCTACTTGCGACCGTCTGCTGAGCTTCCGCCAGGCCATGAGCGAAAACGAAGAGCGCGCGCCCGCCATCGACGTGCAGAACCAGGGCGAAACCCTGCAAGTGCATAACCTCGGCCTGGATCTGGCGGATGGCCGGCACCTGCTGGCCGGTGCCGAGATGACCGTGAGCCCCGGCGAGCGACTGATGCTCAGCGGTCGCTCCGGCAGCGGCAAGAGTACCCTGCTGCGGGCGATGGGGCGGCTCTGGCCGGCCGGTCACGGCAGCATCCGCATGCCCGCCGAGCGTTATCTGTTCCTGCCGCAGAAGCCTTACCTGCCGATCGGCAGCCTGCGCGAAGCCTTGAGTTATCCACAGTCGGGCGACACCTACCCGCAGGAGCGTTATGCACAGGTGCTGGAAACCTGCCGCCTGCCGCACCTGGTGTCCCGCCTGGACGAGAGCAATCACTGGCAGCGTATGTTGTCCCCGGGCGAGCAGCAGCGCCTGGCCTTTGCCCGTGCGTTGCTCTATGCGCCGCAATGGCTGTACATGGATGAGGCCACCTCGGCCATGGACGAAGAAGACGAGGCGACCCTGTACCAGGCGCTGATCGACCAGCTGCCGGGGCTGAGCATTGTCAGCGTCGGGCATCGCAGCAGCCTCAAGCGTTTCCACCCGCGGCACATCCGCATCGAGCGCGGGCATCTGGTCGACCAGGCGGTGACGGTGTAGTCAACAGTGATCGTACAACTCGGCTGAGCTATGATGCGTCATCAGTTTTCGGAGAAAGATCTTCACCATGGACAACCAGAACACGGCGCCCCGCCTTCCACGCAAGCGCCGTAGCCTCGCCCAGGAACTGGTGACCGTGCTGTCGGAGCAGATTCGCGACGGTCAGCTCAAGCGCGGTGACAAGTTGCCCACCGAGTCGGCGATCATGGAGGCCCATGGCGTCAGCCGGACCGTGGTGCGCGAAGCCATTTCCCGGTTGCAGGCCGCCGGCCAGGTGGAAACCCGCCACGGCATCGGCACCTTTGTGCTCGACACACCCAGCCCAAGCGGTTTCAGGATCGATCCGGCGACCGTGGTGACCTTGCGCGATGTGCTGGCGATCCTGGAACTGCGCATCAGCCTGGAAGTGGAGTCGGCCGGGCTGGCCGCGCAGCGGCGCAGCACCGAGCAACTGGCGGCGATGCGCGCGGCGCTGGATGCCCTCAATGAAAGCGCGGCCCACGACAGCGATGCGGTGGCCTCGGATTTCCAGTTCCACCTGCAGATTGCCCTGGCCACGGGCAACCGCTATTTCACCGACATCATGACCCACCTGGGAACCAGCATCATTCCGCGCACCCGCCTGAATTCGGCGCGCCTGGCTCACGACGATCAGCAGCACTACATGAGCCGCCTGAGCCGTGAACACGAAGAAATCTATGAAGCCATTGCCCGCCAGGATTCGGACGCGGCCCGAGCGGCCATGCGCCTGCACCTGACCAACAGCCGCGAGCGGCTGCGCCATGCCCATGAAGAGGCAGAAGCGCAGCGCGGGTAAATGCAACAGGCGCCAGACCGGGGAGGTTTGGCGCCTGTTGTCGGCTGTTGCGAGCAGGCTTTCCATCGAATGCGTAGCAGCGTCCTAAAGAGCTAGCGCTGTTCTGCCGGCAGAAAATCATCGCCTGGGCAGCCTTTATCGCTGGCAAGTCGGATCGCCGCCCGCTCGCTCCTACAGAAACACTGTTCGTCTTCGGTAGGCGCGAAGTGTGCTCGCGCTGCTTTTAGCGGCCTTTGAGAATCGAGCGGTCCACCCTCACGGCCAGTTGCCCGGCAGCGGGCTTGGCATCGAAGGCCACGCGCCCTTGCTGGTCGACGGTTGCCCGCGCGACGGGAGCGCCGTTGACCAGCAGTTCCAGGGGCGCGCCCTGCAGGGATTGGCCAGAGGCCAGTTCTAGAGTCAGATTGATAGCCATGTCGATGTCCTTATCAGGCATTGCGGTCGATGTAGGTGGTGGCGGTCTTGTCGATCGAGGCGATCAGCTCCGGCGAGCCGCCGCGGAACTGGCGGAAGAGGTTGCGCCCGCTGGAACCGCTGCCGGTATCCACCGGCACATTCAGGGTTGGCTGGAAGCGGTCGCTCAGTTCGGCGTAGGCGGACCAGGGGCCGATGTACGACTCGTTCAAACCGTTGGTGTAGCTGAAGGCATAACGCACGGCACTGCCCGGCAACCAGTTGGGTTCGCTGGGTGTCTGGCTCTGCCAGCCATTGGCCTGGATGCTCGGGGCAAGCGTCGGTGCTTCCAGGTAGCCCGCCGGCTTGTTGGGCTTGTAGTCCTTGAGCAGCAGGTAAGTGCTCCAGCCCCACCAGTTGTCGATGGTCTTGGTATCGTTCAGGTTGTTCACGTCGCTGCGTCGCAGCACCTTGTCGCCCTGCATCACGAACAGCGGTGAAAAGTTGCCGCTCTTGGCAGCGTTCAGGTCCGGCAGCAGCTTCAGCGCCGTGAAGTTGCCGGGCGTCGGGGCCGTTCCGCTGAGGTAGCTTTCGAAGATCTCGTCCGCCGAGCGCTGTACCGCCAGCTTGACCTGCTTGCGGTTGTTGCTGTCGATGGTGTCGAAATAACGCTTGTCGCCATAGGCATGCCAGCGGTCGCCCTGGGCGTTGCTGACGTTGAGGCCGAACTTGCTGTCTTCGTCGTGCATGAAGCGGGTAATCAGCGAACCCAGGTCGCTCGGCGTGACCACCGCCGCCAGCTGTTTGCGCGGTACCCGCACATGGCCGGCGGAGAACAGATCGGTGAGGAAGTGATCGGCGAAGGCGTTCATGGCGTAGGCCAGTTCCAGCTGTTTCTCGTCGGCGTTCTTGTGCGCCAGTACTGCCTGCTGCAGGGCCGCGGTATGACCGGCGATATAGGCCAGCAATGCCCATTCGCCGAAATGGTCGGCATTGTTGGCCGCCAGCTTCAGATAGCGACCGAGGGGGAACAGCGCCGAGGCGAAACTGCCGCCGCCGGTGATCTTGTTCCACTCTTCGGACAACGTATCTCCCAGGGCGTCATACGCCTCGTGGGGTTGTCGGCCGTCCTTGAGCGCCTGGTTGGCGGCGGCGATTTCCTTCTGCATCACCGCGAGAATCTGTTTCGCCTCGTCCTTGGCCGCCGGCAACACGGCAAGCGAGTTGAACGCGGCGGTAAAACGTTGCAAACGATCCACCGGCGTCGCGCCTTCGCAGATCGGCTGGTCGGGGATGCCATAAAAATCGCCACCCAGCGCCACCACCTGGCCGTAGGTCAGGGCCAGGCCGTTGGGCAGGTGCAATTCGACCTGCCAGGCCGGAACGCCGGGGGCGTCCTTGACGAAACGCAACAGGGTGGCGTCGCCGATGGCGGTGTGCTCGCCACCCTCGAAACGCAGCTGGGGCAGGGCCTTGAGGTTTCTGCCCGGTGCCGCGGGGAGGATCCCGGGCTTGTGATACTTGATGGTGTGATGACCGTCGGCGATCAGCACCAGATGGTCGCCGTCACCGGAAATGGCAATGCCGCGTTCGCTGAAAAGGCTGTCCAGATCGGCAACGATCTGGCTTTTGTGTTGCAGCTGTTCCCGCTGCTGAGTGTGTAGACCTGACATTTCTAGCTCCTTGATATGTCGTAGGTATTTCAAAAACACAACTGTATGTATGTACAGTTGTTTTGCGAGCATAAAGCAAAATCCTGACCCGTCAAGCAGGTATTTTTTGCCGCGCATTTTGGCGATGGCTGACGAATTGCTGTTGACGATTGCTTTTTAAGTTGTACGATGACTTACAACTTCGGCCAAGGCTGATGTGTTTCTCATCACAATGTGCGTCCCAGGGTGTTCGAATAATGAATCCACAAGAACTGAAGTCCATCCTCTCCTCCGGCCTACTGTCTTTCCCGGTGACCGATTTCAATGCCCAGGGCGATTTCCATCGCGCGGGCTACATCAAGCGTCTGGAATGGCTGGCCCCTTACGGCGCCTCGGCGCTGTTCGCCGCAGGCGGCACCGGTGAGTTTTTCTCCCTGGCGGCCAGCGAATATTCGGAAATCATCAAGACCGCGGTCGATACCTGCGCCTCCAGCGTGCCGATCCTGGCCGGGGTCGGCGGTTCGACCCGCCAGGCCATCGAATACGCCCAGGAAGCCGAGCGCCTGGGGGCCAAGGGGCTGTTGCTGTTGCCGCACTACCTGACCGAGGCCAGCCAGGATGGGGTCGCCGCTCATGTGGAGGCGGTGTGCAAATCGGTGAAGATCGGCGTGGTGGTCTACAACCGCAACGTCTGCCGCCTGACCGCGCCGCTGCTGGAGCGCCTGGCCGAGCGCTGCCCGAACCTGATCGGCTACAAGGACGGCCTGGGCGATATCGAGCTGATGGTGTCGATCCGCCGCCGTCTCGGCGATCGCTTCAGCTACCTGGGCGGGCTGCCGACCGCCGAAGTCTACGCCGCGGCCTACAAGGCCCTGGGCGTGCCGGTGTACTCCTCGGCGGTGTTCAACTTCATCCCGAAAACCGCGATGGATTTCTACCACGCCATTGCCCGGGAAGATCACGCCACGGTCGGCAAGATCATCGATGACTTCTTCCTGCCTTACCTGGATATCCGCAACCGCAAGGCCGGTTATGCCGTGAGCATCGTCAAGGCCGGAGCCCGCATCGTCGGCCATGACGCGGGCCCGGTGCGGGCGCCGCTGACCGACCTGTTGCCGGAAGAATATGAAGCGCTGGCGGCGTTGATCGACGCCCAGGGCGCGCAGTAATCCATCCCTGGGGCCGCTGAGTGATCAGCGGCCTTTTGCGTAAGGCTTTTGTGTAAGGAGAGGGCGCGTGGCAGAGGTAAAACGCTTCGATAACTACATCGGTGGCCAGTGGCTTGCCGGTGCCGACTACTCGACCAATATCAACCCGTCCGAGTTGTCCGATGTCATTGGCGAATACGCCAAGGCCGACCTGGCTCAGGTGCATGCCGCGATCGATGCGGCGCGTGATGCATTCCCGGCCTGGTCGACCTCCGGTATCCAGGCGCGCAGCGATGCCCTGGACAAGGTCGGCAGCGAGATCCTCGCCCGCCGCGAAGAGCTCGGCACCCTGCTGGCCCGGGAGGAGGGCAAGACCCTGCCCGAAGCCATCGGCGAGGTGACCCGCGCCGGCAATATCTTCAAGTTCTTTGCCGGCGAATGCCTGCGCCTCTCGGGGGATTACCTGCCGTCGGTGCGTCCGGGCGTCACCGTCGAAGTGACCCGCGAAGCCCTGGGAGTGGTCGGCCTGATCACCCCGTGGAACTTCCCGATCGCCATCCCGGCGTGGAAGGTCGCCCCGGCCCTGGCCTACGGCAACTGCGTGGTGCTCAAGCCCGCCGAGCTGGTGCCGGGCTGTGCCTGGGCCCTGGCGGAAATCATTTCCCGCGCCGGCTTCCCGGCCGGGGTGTTCAACCTGGTGATGGGCAGCGGCCGGCTGGTCGGCGATGCCCTGGTCAACAGCCCGAAAGTCGACGGCATCAGCTTCACCGGTTCCGTGGGCGTGGGCCGGCAGATCGCCGTCAACTGCGTCTCGCGCCAGGCCAAGGTGCAGCTGGAAATGGGCGGCAAGAACCCGCAGATCATCCTCGACGACGCCGACCTCAAGCAGGCGGTGGAGCTGGCGGTGCAGAGTGCCTTCTATTCCACCGGGCAGCGTTGCACCGCTTCCAGCCGCCTGATCGTCACCGCGGGCATCCATGACCGGTTCGTCGAGGCGATGGCCGAGCGCATGCGCTCGATCAAGGTCGGCCATGCGCTGAAGGCCGGTACCGATATCGGCCCGGTGGTGTCCCAGGCGCAGCTCGAACAGGACCTGAAGTACATCGATATCGGCCAGTCCGAAGGGGCGCGGCTGGTCAGCGGTGGCGGCCTGGTGACCTGCGATACCGAGGGGTATTTCCTCGCGCCGACCCTGTTCGCCGACAGCCAGGCTTCGATGCGCATCAGCCGCGAGGAGATCTTCGGCCCGGTGGCCAACGTGGTGCGCGTCGCCGACTACGAGGCGGCGCTGGCCATGGCCAACGACACCGAATTCGGCCTGTCGGCGGGCATCGCCACCACGTCGCTGAAATACGCCAACCACTTCAAGCGCCACTCCCAGGCGGGGATGGTCATGGTCAACCTGCCGACGGCCGGCGTCGATTACCACGTACCTTTTGGTGGTCGCAAAGGTTCATCCTATGGTTCCCGCGAGCAAGGTCGCTACGCGCAGGAGTTCTACACCGTGGTGAAGACCTCCTACATCGGATCGTAAGCCCCGCTGTACCCCCGCCAGCCTTTGCCTGAGGCCTGGCGGGGTCGATGAAACGCATGTTTTACCCGCATAAAAATAACTAGTGGGAGTACATCCATATGCAAGCGACCAAGCCGACTCGCGTCCGCTACCTGATCCTGTTCATGCTGTTCCTGGTGACCACGATCAACTATGCCGACCGCGCCACCATCGCCATCGCGGGCTCCAGCCTGCAGAAAGACCTCGGCATCGACGCCGTCACCCTCGGTTATATCTTCTCCGCCTTCGGCTGGGCCTATGTGGCGGGGCAGATCCCCGGCGGCTGGCTGCTCGACCGCTTCGGCTCGAAAAAAATCTATGCCCTGAGCATCTTCACCTGGTCGCTGTTCACCGTGCTGCAGGGTTATGTCGGTGAGTTCGGCATCTCCACCGCGGTGGTGGCGCTGTTCATGCTGCGGTTCCTGGTGGGGCTGGCCGAGGCGCCATCCTTCCCCGGCAACGCGCGGATTGTCGCGGCCTGGTTCCCCACCGCCGAGCGCGGTACGGCTTCGGCGATCTTCAACTCGGCGCAGTACTTCGCCACGGTGCTGTTCGCGCCGCTGATGGGCTGGATCGTCTATCACTTCGGCTGGCAGCACGTGTTTATCGTGATGGGCGCGATCGGCATCGTCTTCTCGCTGGTCTGGCTCAAGGTGATCTACAGCCCGCGCCAGCACCCGCTGATCAACGAGGCCGAGTTCAAGCACATCGCCGACAACGGCGGCATGGTCGACATGGACCAGGACAAGGTCCAGGGCAAACGCAGCGACGGCCCGAAATGGGACTACCTGCGCCAGTTGCTGACCAACCGCATGATGCTCGGCGTGTACCTGGGCCAGTACTGCATCAACGGCATCACTTACTTCTTCCTGACCTGGTTCCCGGTGTACCTGGTGCAGGAGCGTGGCATGACCATCCTCAAGGCTGGTTTTATCGCCTCCTTGCCGGCCATCTGCGGCTTTATCGGTGGGGTGCTCGGCGGGGTGATTTCCGACTACCTGCTGCGCAAGGGGCATTCCCTGACCTTCGCCCGCAAGGCGCCGATCATCGCCGGCCTGCTGGTCTCCAGCAGCATCGTGGCCTGCAACTATGTGGACATCGAGTGGATGGTGGTGGGCTTCATGGCCCTGGCGTTCTTCGGTAAAGGCGTGGGCGCGCTCGGCTGGGCGGTGGTGTCCGATACCTCGCCGAAGCAGATCGCCGGTTTGAGCGGCGGCCTGTTCAACACCTTTGGCAACCTGGCGTCGATCACCACGCCGATCGTCATCGGCTACATCATCAGTTCCACCGGCTCGTTCAAATGGGCGCTGGTGTTCGTCGGCTGCAACGCGTTGCTGGCGGTGTTCAGCTACCTGGTGATCGTCGGTCCGATCAAGCGCGTGGTGCTCAAGGAGCCACCGAGCAACGGCCCCGAACTGACCCAACTTTCCCAAGCGCATTCCTGAAGGGGCGGCGTCATGCAGTTGATTGAACATTCCGATTCGCCGCGTTACATCCGCCTGCACGAGCGGGACAACGTGGTGGTTGTGGTCAATGACCAGGGCGTGCCGGCGGGCACCGCGTTCGCCGACGGCCTGGTGACCCTGGACTTCATCCCCCAGAGCCACAAGGTGGCGCTGCAGGACATCGCCGAAGGCAGCCCGGTGATTCGCTACGGCCAGACCATCGGCTATGCCTTGCAGCCGATCGCCCGCGGCAGTTGGGTCAGGGAGGAGCAGTTGCGCATGCCCAGCGCGCCGCCGCTGGACAGCCTGCCGCTGTCCACCGAAGTGCCGGCGGCCCAGGCGCCGCTGGAAGGTTTCACCTTCGAGGGCTATCGCAATGCCGACGGCACGGTCGGCACGCGCAACATTCTGGGGATCACCACCACCGTGCAATGCGTGACCGGGGTGCTCGATCATGCGGTCAAGCGGATCAAGGACGAACTGCTGCCCAAGTATCCCCACGTCGACGATGTGGTGGCGCTGACCCACAGCTATGGCTGCGGCGTGGCGATCACCGCCACCGATGCCTATATCCCGATCCGCACCGTGCGCAACCTGGCGCGCAACCCGAACCTGGGGGGCGAAGCGCTGGTGATCAGCCTGGGGTGCGAGAAGCTACAGGCCGGGCAGGTGATGCACGAAGGCGACAGTTCGGTGGACCTCAGCGAGCCCTGGTTGTACCGCCTGCAGGACTCCAGCCACGGTTTTACCGAGATGATCGAGCAGATCATGGAGCTGGCCGAGGTGCGTTTGCGCAAGCTCGATCAGCGGCGCCGGGAAACCGTGCCGGCCTCGGAGCTGGTCCTCGGCATGCAGTGCGGTGGCAGCGATGCCTTCTCCGGGATCACCGCCAACCCGGCCCTGGGCTATGCCTCGGACCTGCTGTTGCGGGCCGGCGCGACGGTGATGTTTTCCGAAGTCACCGAGGTGCGCGATGCCATCTATCTGCTGACTTCCCGCGCCGAGTCCGAAGGGGTGGCCCGGGAGCTGGTGCGCGAAATGGACTGGTACGACCGTTACCTGGCCAAGGGCGAGGCCGACCGCAGTGCCAATACCACGCCGGGCAACAAGAAGGGCGGGTTGTCGAACATCGTCGAGAAGTCCCTGGGCTCCATCGTCAAGTCCGGCAGCAGCGCGATCAATGGCGTGCTGGGGCCGGGCGAGCGCTTTACCCGCAAGGGCCTGATCTTCTGCGCGACGCCGGCCAGCGACTTTGTCTGCGGGACCTTGCAGCTGGCGGCGGGGATGAACCTGCATGTGTTCACCACCGGGCGTGGCACGCCTTACGGGCTGGCGATGGCGCCAGTGGTCAAGGTCTCGACCCGTTCCGAACTGGCCCAGCGCTGGCCGGATCTGATCGACATCGACGCCGGGCGCATCGCCACTGGGCGGGCGAGTATCGAAGAGCTGGGCTGGGAGCTGTTCCATTTCTACCTGGACGTGGCCAGTGGCAGGCAGCAGACCTGGGCCGAGCGGCACAAGCTGCACAACGACATCACTTTGTTCAATCCGGCGCCGATTACCTGATCGGTAGTCACTGCCGCAGGATCTTCTGCGTGGGTGGTGCGCCAACGCCCCTTCGGGGCGATCGCAGCCTGCGGCAGCGGCTACACCGATCGCGATATGCCACTCAACCGAGCCCGACACAGATTCTGTAGCCGCTGCCGAAGGCTGCGATTGGCCGTAGCGCGGGCGTGGCGTTTGATAGCCGCGAACGCCTGTGGCCCGATGGATCTGCTTTCCGGGCAAATCCATCGGGCTTAAGGGCGCGGGCTGGCTTATCATTAGCCGCCTAACGACAGGTTCAAGGTTGACCCGGCATGCTGGCTATTTTTCTCGAAACGCTGAATATCACCGCGCCGGTATTCGCCATGTTGTTTCTCGGTGTGCTGCTCAAGCGCATCGGCTGGATCAACGACGGTTTTATCCACACGGCGTCGGCCCTGGTGTTCAACGTCACCATGCCGGCGCTGCTGTTTCTCGGCATCCTCCATGCCGATCTGCATTCGGCGCTCAAGCCTGGGCTGCTGATCTATTTCGCCGTGGCCACCCTGGCCAGCTTTGCCTTCGCCTGGGGCTGGGCGATCTGGCGCTGCCCGCGGGAAGACCGGGGCATCTACACCCAGGGCGCGTTTCGCGGCAACAACGGGGTCATCGGCCTGGCGCTCGCGGCCAGCATGTACGGCGACTACGGGATTTCCCTCGGGGCGATTCTCGCGGCGCTGGTGATCCTGTTCTACAACACCCTGTCGACCATCGTCCTGGCGGTGTACAGCCCGGTGATCAAGTCCGATCCATGGAGCATCTGCAAAAGCGTGGTCAGCAACCCGTTGATCATCAGCGTCCTGGCGGCCACGCCTTTCGCGGTTTTCCAGATCGGCCTGCCGACCTGGCTGGAGACGTCCGGCCAGTACCTGGCGCAGATGACCCTGCCGCTGGCCTTGATCTGCATTGGCGGCACCCTGTCCCTGGCGGCGCTGCGCGAGAGCGGCGACCTGGCCCTGAGTTCGAGCCTGGTGAAAATGGTCGGCCTGCCGGTCCTCGCCACCCTGGGGGCCTGGCTTTGCGGATTCCGCGGGGCGGAGCTGGGGATTCTGTTCCTGTATTTCGGCAGCCCGACCGCGGCGGCGAGCTTTGTCATGGCCCGGGCGGCCAATGGCAATCATGAGCTGGCGGCAGCGATCATCGTCATCACCACGCTGATGGCGGCGGTGACCACCAATATCGGGATCTTCCTGCTGCAGTGGGGCGGGTGGATCTAGTGCTCTTGTAGGAGCGGTCGGTCGACGCTCGATTGCCCGCGATAACGGTGTGTCAGGCAGGTCGCTATCGCGGGCAAGCCTCGCTCCTACAGATCACTCGGGGTTCTGGTAGGTGTCGATCACTTCCTGGGCGGCGCGGAACGCGTCGATCGCCGCCGGTACGCCGGCGTACACCGCGCAATGCAGCAGCGCCTCGCGAATCTCTTCCACCGTGCAGCCGTTATTCAGGGCGCCGCGGACATGGCCCTTGAGTTCCTGCGGGCACTTGAGCGCGGTCAGGGCGGCGAGGGTGATCAGGCTGCGGGTTTTCAGCGGCAGGCCTTCGCGGTTCCAGACACTGCCCCAGGCGTGCTCGTTGACGAAGTCCTGCAGTGGCTGGCTGAACTCGGTGGCGTTGCCCAGGGCGCGATCGACAAAGGCATCGCCCATCACCTGGCGGCGCATTTCCACGCCCTGCTTTTTATTCTCGGTCATTGCGCTTCCCCTTTTTTATGTTGGCGGCGCCAGGCCCGCAGCGAACTGAACAGCAGGAACGCCACCAGCACTGGCAGGACGAAAAACAGCATCAGGTCTTCCAGCTTGCCGGCCAGCGGCATGCCGGTGGTGAAGGACACCACGTGCAGCCCATAGGCCAGGTACAGGCCGAGAAACAGCAGGCCTTCGGCGCGGGTGACCCGATAACCCGAATAGAACACCGGCAGGCACAGCACGGCGACGCCGAGCATCACCGGCAGGTCGAAGTCCACGGCGTTGGGCGATACCGACAGGGGCGTCGGCGCCACCAGGGCGGTGAAACCCAGGACCCCCAGCAGATTGAACAGGTTGCTGCCGATGACGTTGCCCACGGCAATGTCGCGCTGGCCACGCAAGGCCGCGATCAGCGAGGTGGCGAGGGCCGGCAGGGACGTGCCGACGGCGACTATGGTCAGGCCGATGATGCGCTCGGACAGCCCCAGGTCGGTGGCGACTTCCACCGCCGCTTCGACCAGCAGATGGCCGGCGAACACCAGCAGGAGCAGGCCGCCGATCATCCACAGCAGGCTACTCAACCAGTGCGCGCGGGGCACGTCGGGGGCTTGCTGGGAAGGCGGGCGCGCCGAGTGCCGCGACTGGCGCAGCAACAACCCCAGGTAGAGGATCAGGGTCGCCAGCAGGATCAGGCCGTCGAGGGGCGTCAGTTCTTCGTTGTAGGCCAGGGTGAACACCAGCAGGCTGGCGAGGATCATCAACGGGATGTCCAGCCGCACCAGCTGGCGCGATACCCGCAGCGGAATGATCAGGGCGGACAGGCCGAGGGTTACCAGGATATTGAAGATGCCGCTGCCGATCACGCTGCCGACGGCGATGTCGGTGTTTTCGGCCAGGGTGGCTTGCAGGCTGACGGCCATCTGCGGCGCGCTGCTGCCGAAGGCGACGATGCTCAGGCCGATGATCAGCGCTCGTACACGCAAGCGGGCGGCGAGGCGGACCGCGCCGCGTACCAGCAACTCGGCGCCGGCGACCAGCAGGACCAGGCCGCTGAACAATTGAAGGACGCTGAGCAGCGGTAAATCGGTTAATCCGAAAATGATCAGGGCTCCGTGGGTCAGTCGCTGATGGCTTGCACGCGCACCTTGGCGGTGCCGCTTCTGATCATACCCAACTGTTGCGCGGCGGCACGCGACAAATCGATCAGGCGGCCACGGGTATGCGGGCCACGGTCGTTGATCCGGACCACGACGCTCTTGTCGTTATTGAGGTTGGTGACTTTGACGCGGGTGCCGAATGGCAGCTCGCGGTGCGCGGCGGTCATGCCGTGCTGGTTGAAGGGTTCGCCGCTGGCGGTGCGTTTGCCGTGATGCTTGGCACCGTAATAGGAAGCGACGCCAGTCTTGTCGTAACCCCGCGGGTCGATGACATGGCTGGCGCAGCCGGCCAGGAGAAAGAGCAGGGAACAGGCAGCCAGTAGCGACTTCATAAAAGGGAGCCCTAAATGCCAATACAGGAGCGGACTTGCTCGCGATAGCGTTGTGTCTGAGACAACGTATCGCCAGCAAGTTCGCTCCTGCACAGGGCGGCGCACTATCGAATGCCCGCCATCCACGCCGCTATCAGCCTTCGAGCTTGCTTTTCAGCAGTTCGTTGACCTGTTGCGGGTTGGCCTTGCCTTTGGAAGCCTTCATCGCCTGGCCGACGAAGAAGCCGAACATCTTGCCGCGCTTGGCTTCATCGGCGGCGCGATACTGTTCGACCTGCTCGGCATTGGCCGCCAGCATTTCGTCCAATACGGCGGAGATGGCGCCGGTGTCGGTGACCTGCTTGAGGCCGCGCTTGTCGATGATCTCGTCGGCCTGGCCTTCGCCATTGGCCATGGCTTCGAACACGGTCTTGGCGATCTTGCCGGAGATGGTGTTGTCCTTGATGCGCAGCAGCATGCCGCCCAGTTGTTCGGCCGAGACTGGCGCCTCGTCGATTTCCAGGCCCTGCTTGTTCAACAGGCTGCCCAGCTCGACCATGACCCAGTTGGCCGCCAGCTTGGCGTCACCGGCGATCTTCACTACTTGCTCGAAGTAGTCCGCCTGCTCACGGCTCGAGGCCAGTACGCTGGCGTCGTAGACCGACAGGCCGAACTGCTCCTGGAAACGCTCGCGTTTCTGCGGCGGCAGTTCCGGCAGGGTGGCGCGTACCTGGTCGAGGAACGAGTCCTCGATGACCACTGGCAGCAGGTCCGGGTCGGGGAAGTAACGGTAGTCGTTGGCTTCTTCCTTGCTGCGCATCGGACGGGTCTCGTCCTTGTTCGGGTCGTACAGGCGGGTCTGCTGGATGACCTTGCCGCCGTCCTCGATCAGCTCGATCTGGCGCTGGACTTCCGAGTTGATGGCTTTCTCGATGAAGCGGAACGAGTTGACGTTCTTGATCTCGCAGCGAGTGCCGAACTCGGTCTGGCCTTTCGGGCGTACCGAGACGTTGCAGTCGCAGCGCAGGGAGCCTTCGGCCATGTTGCCGTCGCAGATCCCCAGGTAACGCACCAGGGCGTGGATCGACTTGACGTAGGCCACGGCTTCCTTGGCGCTGCGCATGTCCGGCTCGGAAACGATTTCCAGCAGCGGGGTGCCGGCGCGGTTCAGGTCGATGCCGCTGGCACCGTTGAACTCTTCGTGCAGGCTCTTGCCGGCATCTTCTTCCAGGTGCGCGCGGGTGATGCCGACGCGTTTGACCGTGCCGTCTTCCAGCGGGATGTCCAGGTGGCCCTTGCCGACGATCGGCAGTTCCATCTGGCTGATCTGGTAGCCCTTGGGCAGGTCCGGGTAGAAGTAGTTCTTGCGGGCGAACACGTTGTGCTGGCCGATCTCGGCGTCGATGGCCAGGCCGAACATGACCGCCATGCGCACCGCTTCCTGGTTCAGCACCGGCAGTACGCCGGGCATGCCCAGGTCTACCAGGCTGGCCTGGGTGTTGGGCTCGGCACCGAAGGCGGTGGAGCTACCGGAGAAAATCTTCGATTTGGTGGTGAGCTGGGTGTGAATCTCCAGCCCGATCACGACTTCCCATTGCATGTGTTTCTCCTCAGAAGCCGGTTGGTGTGCGGGTGTGCCAGTCAGTGTTCAGCTGATACTGGTGGGCAACGTTCAACAGACGGCCTTCCTGGAAATACGGGGCGAGCAACTGCACGCCGACCGGCAAGCCATCGACGAAGCCGGCGGGCATGGACAAGCCCGGCAGACCCGCGAGGTTGGCGGTGATGGTGTAAACGTCTTCCAGATACGCAGCGACCGGGTCGCTGCTCTTGTCGCCGATTTTCCAGGCCGGGTTCGGCGTGGTCGGGCCAAGGATGATGTCGACTTCATTAAAGGCAGTCATGAAGTCGTTCTTGATCAGGCGACGGATCTTTTGCGCCTTCAGGTAGTAGGCGTCGTAGTAACCAGCCGACAGGGCGTAGGCACCGACCATGATCCGGCGCTGCACTTCGCTGCCGAAACCTTCGCCACGGGAGCGCTTGTACAGGTCGGTGAGGTTCTTCGGATCTTCGCAGCGATAGCCGAACCGCACGCCGTCGAAGCGCGACAGGTTGGAGGAGGCCTCCGCCGGAGCGATCACGTAGTACGCCGGGATCGCGTGCTGCATGTTCGGCAGGCTGATTTCCTTGATCACGGCGCCGAGCTTTTCCAGCTCCTTGACGCTGTTGTGGATCAGCTCGGCGATGCGCGGGTCGAGGCCGGCGCTGAAGTATTCCTTGGGTACGCCGATGCGCAGGCCCTGCAGCGAGCCGTTGAGGCTGGCGCTGTAGTCCGGTACCGGTTCGTCGATGCTGGTGGAGTCCTGTGGGTCGAAGCCGGCCATGCCTTGCAGCAGGATCGCGCAGTCCTCGGCGGTGCGCGCCAGCGGGCCGCCCTGATCGAGGCTGGAGGCGTAGGCGATCATGCCCCAGCGCGAAACGCGACCGTAGGTCGGCTTCAGGCCGGTGAGGTTGGTCAGTGCCGCCGGCTGGCGGATCGAGCCGCCGGTGTCGGTGCCGGTGGCGGCAGGCAGCAGGCGCGCGGCCACTGCGGCGGCCGAACCGCCGGACGAGCCGCCCGGAACGCGTTCCAGGTTCCACGGGTTTTTCGCCGCGCCGTAATAGCTGGTCTCGTTGCCCGAGCCCATGGCGAATTCGTCCATGTTGGTCTTGCCCAGGGTCACGGTCCCGGCGGCGGCCAGCTTGGCGACCACGGTGGCGTCGTAGGGCGCCTTGAAGTTGTCGAGCATCTTCGAGCCGCAGCTGGTGCGGATGCCCTGGGTGCAGAACAGGTCCTTGTGGGCGATCGGCGCGCCGAGCAGGGCGCCGCTCTCACCGTTCGCGCGACGGGCGTCAGCGGCCTTGGCCTGCTGCAGCGCGAGATCTTCGGTGAGGCTGATGAAGCTGTTGAGCTGCGGATCAAGCTGGCTGATACGCGCCAGCAGGGTCTTGGTCAGCTCTTCGGAGGAAAACTTCTTGTCGGCGAGTCCGCGGGCGATCTCGGCCAGGGTCATGTGATGCATTGCAGGCTCTTTCCCTTTAGTCGATGACTTTCGGAACCAGGTACAGGCCGTTTTCGACCGCTGGTGCGATGGACTGATAGGCCTCGCGATGATTGGACTCGGTCACAACGTCTGCGCGCAGGCGCTGGCTGGCTTCCAGCGGGTGGGCCAGGGGCTCGATACCGTCGGTATCGACTGCCTGCATTGCATCCACCAGCCCGAGAATGCTGTTCAGGTCGGAGGTGATGTGTGGAAGATCGGCTTCATTGAGGCCAAGGCTGGCCAGATGAGCGATTTTTTCCACGTCGGAGCGTTCAAGCGCCATGGGATTCTCCAGTGGAAAACAGAACGGATCTCGTCCGTGTGTTAGATTGTCGGAACACTACCGCATTTCTACGGTCATAAGGCCGCGATTGTGGGGGTTGGTGCACAGAAAAGCGGTCAATTTAACATATTGGCGCCTTGCCCAAAATCCCTGTCGTTGTTAGAGTTTGCCGCACTTTTTTACCCACGCGTTGCCTAGGGTCCCTTTCCCATGTTCAAGAAACTGCGTGGCATGTTTTCCAGCGATCTTTCCATTGACCTGGGCACTGCCAACACCCTTATTTACGTGCGCGAGCGCGGTATTGTCCTGAATGAACCATCGGTTGTGGCCATTCGGACCCACGGTAATCAGAAAAGTGTCGTGGCTGTCGGTACCGAAGCCAAGCGCATGCTCGGTCGTACTCCGGGCAACATTGCTGCCATTCGTCCGATGAAGGACGGTGTGATCGCTGACTTCAGTGTCTGCGAAAAGATGCTGCAATACTTTATCAACAAGGTTCACGAAAACAGTTTTCTGCAGCCCAGCCCTCGTGTGCTGATCTGCGTTCCATGCAAGTCCACCCAGGTTGAGCGTCGTGCCATCCGTGAATCGGCCCTTGGTGCCGGTGCCCGTGAAGTGTTCCTGATCGAAGAGCCGATGGCGGCCGCGATCGGTGCCGGCCTGCCGGTCGAAGAAGCCCGCGGTTCGATGGTCGTGGATATCGGTGGTGGTACCACCGAGATTGCCCTGATCTCCCTGAACGGTGTGGTGTACGCCGAATCCGTACGTGTCGGCGGCGACCGTTTCGACGAAGCGATCATCACCTACGTGCGTCGCAACTACGGCAGCCTGATCGGCGAATCCACCGCCGAGCGCATCAAGCAGGAAATCGGTACTGCCTACCCGGGCGGCGAAGTCCGTGAAGTCGACGTTCGTGGCCGTAACCTGGCCGAAGGCGTGCCACGCGCATTCACCCTGAACTCCAATGAAGTGCTGGAAGCTCTGCAAGAGTCCCTGGCAACCATCGTTCAGGCCGTGAAAAGCGCGCTGGAGCAATCGCCTCCGGAACTGGCTTCGGACATCGCCGAGCGTGGCCTGGTGCTGACCGGTGGTGGCGCCCTGCTGCGTGACCTGGACAAGTTGCTGGCCCAGGAAACCGGTCTGCCGGTGATCGTCGCCGAAGACCCGCTGACCTGCGTAGCCCGCGGCGGTGGCCGTGCATTGGAAATGATGGACAAACACACCATGGACCTGCTCTCCAGCGAATAATCGCGCCGGGTGCATCCATGTGTTCCGCTCGCAGGCAGCACTTTGCAGTGCTGCCTGTTGGCGTTTATCTTCTGTCATTCTGCTCCAGGCCGGTTTGAAGCCGTATGAATAAAGAGAACATTTGCCTGGGAGGAGCGGCTTATTAAACCGCTTTTCGCCAAAGGCCCCTCATTGGGCGTACGCCTGTTGGTGCTGGTCGTGCTATCGGTCGCGCTGATGGTGGTTGATGCCCGCTTCACACTGCTCAAGCCAGTGCGTAGCCAAATGTCGCTGGTGCTGATGCAGTCCTACTGGATCACCGACCTGCCGCAACGGCTATGGCAGGGTGTGGCCAGTCAGTTTGGCAGCCGCACCGAACTGGTCGCCGAAAACGAAAAACTCCAGACCGAAAACCTGTTGCTCCAGGGCCGCATGCAAAAGCTTGCTGCCTTGACCGAGCAGAACGTTCGCCTGCGCGAGTTGCTCAACTCTTCCGCATTGGTCAACGAGAAGGTCGAAGTGGCCGAGCTGATCGGCATGGACCCCAACCCCTTCACCCATCGCATCATCATCAACAAGGGTGAGCGCGACGGTGTGGTGCTCGGCCAACCGGTGCTCGACGCCCGTGGCCTGATGGGGCAGGTGGTCGAGTTGATGCCTTATACCTCCCGCGTGCTGCTGCTCACCGACACCACCCACAGCATTCCTGTCCAGGTGAACCGCAACGGTCTGCGGGCGATTGCCAGCGGTACCGGCAACCCGGAGCGTCTGGAACTGCGTCACGTGGCCGACACCGCGGACATCAAGGAAGGCGACCTGCTGGTCAGCTCCGGCCTGGGCCAGCGTTTCCCTGCGGGTTACCCGGTGGCGACGGTCAAGGAAGTGATCCATGACTCCGGCCAGCCATTCGCCATAGTGCGCGCCGTGCCGACGGCCGCCTTGAACCGCAGCCGTTACCTGCTGCTGGTGTTCAGCGATAATCGCACCGCCGAAGAGCGTGCCAACGACGCCGCCCAGGCTCAGGAAGCGCAGGATCAGCAGGGTGGCGCTGTCACTCCGGTGGTTCCGGCGACCGTGCCCAAGCCTGTCGTGCCCGCGACGCCAGCGGCCGCGACCGCTCCAGCTGCTCCAGCCGCAGCCCCCGCGACACCCGCCGCCGCGACCCCGGTCAAACCCGTGGCCCATCCGGCTCCAGTCAAGCCAGCCGTCACCAGACCCGCCGCGCCCAAGCCGCCTGCAGCGGCCCCGGCCTCCACGGGAGGAAGAGAATAATGTCCCGAAACGGCTGGATGGTCTGGCTGACCTTCGCCATCGGCATGCTGCTCAGCGTGTCCCCCTTGCCGCAATTCATGGAAATCCTGCGCCCGCTCTGGCTGGCCTTGCTGCTGGCGTTCTGGGCCCTGGCCCTGCCGCATAAGGTCGGCATGGTCACGGCCTGGTGCCTGGGGCTGGCCGAGGATGTGCTGTACGGCACATTGCTGGGGCAGAACGCGCTGATCCTGACCCTGATCACCTTCTTGGTGCTGTCGTTGCAACAACGCTTGCGCATGTTCCCGATGTGGCAGCAAAGCCTGGTGATCCTGGTGATCTTCGGCCTGGCGCAACTGGTCCAGCTGTGGCTCAGCGCCTTGACCGGCAACCGTCAACCGACCCTCGCGCTGGTTCTGCCGGCATTGGTCAGTGCCTTGCTCTGGCCTTGGGTCAGCTTCGGTTTGCGCGGGTTGCGCCGACGTTTCAAAATCAACTGATTCGGTCAGGCATTTGCCCGTACCTCGACAGGGAGATGTCTTGATGAAATCGCTTTACCTCGCCTCAGGCTCGCCGCGTCGACGCGAACTGCTCACGCAGATCGGCGTGCCTTTTACCGCCATCAGCGCGGATATCGACGAAACCCCTCTCCCCGATGAAAGCCCTGTGGCCTATGTCGAGCGCCTGGCGCGCGACAAGGCGGCGGCCGGGTATGCGCTGATCGCCGATGACCAGTCTGCGGCCTGCGTCCTGGGCGCCGACACCGCGGTGGTCCTGGATGGGCGAATTCTTGGCAAGCCCCTGGACCAGGCCGATGCGCAGTCGATGCTCATGGCCCTGTCGGATCGCGAGCATGAAGTGCTGACCGCCATTGCCGTGCTCGATGGCCAGCGCTGCGAGTCGCGGGTGGTCCGCAGCTTGGTGCGCTTCCGGGCGATCGGCGATGACGAGGCGGCTCGCTACTGGGCCAGCGGCGAGCCCCGCGACAAGGCTGGCGGCTATGGCATCCAGGGGCTTGCGGCGGTATTCGTGGCAGGGCTCAATGGCAGTTATTCCGCTGTCGTCGGCTTGCCGGTATGCGAAACCGCAGAACTACTTGGCCATTTCGGCATACCCTGTTGGCAAAACCTTGCAGTGCGCTAAGCGCCGTACCTACTGATGCGGCCATCCATAGTGAATATGCCTGAACGAGACCCTGCCATGAGTGAAGAGATTCTGATCAACATCACGCCGATGGAGTCGCGCGTGGCGGTGGTCGAAAACGGTGTGCTGCAAGAAGTTCATGTCGAGCGTACCCAGCGTCGCGGAATTGTCGGCAATATCTATAAAGGCAAGGTGGTTCGGGTTCTGCCCGGCATGCAGGCGGCGTTCGTCGATATCGGCCTGGATCGCGCGGCGTTCATTCATGCATCGGAAATCTCTCTGCGCGAAGGGCCGGCGGTGGAAAGCATCGGCGCCCTGGTCCATGAAGGGCAGAGCCTGGTGGTGCAGGTGACCAAGGACCCGATCGGCTCCAAGGGCGCGCGCCTGACCACCCAGCTGTCGATTCCTTCGCGTTACCTGGTGTACATGCCGCGCACCGCCCATGTCGGCATTTCGCTGAAGATCGAGGACGAAGCCGAGCGTGAGCGCCTGAAACAGGTGGTCAGCGATTGCGTGGCCCAGGAAGGCATCAAGGAAGCCGGTGGTTTTATCCTGCGTACCGCCGCCGAGGGCGCGGGCGCCGACGAAATCATGATGGACATCCGTTACCTGCGCCGCCTGTGGGATCAGATCGGCGCGCAGATCAAGACCATCGGCGCCCCCAGTGTCATTTACGAAGACCTGGGCCTGGCCCTGCGTACGCTGCGCGACCTGGTCAGCCCGAAGATCGAGAAGATCCGCATCGACTCCCGGGAAACCTTCCAGAAAACCACGCAGTTCGTCGCCGAACTGATGCCGGAAATCGCCGATCGCCTGGAACACTATCCGGGCGAGCGGCCGATCTTCGACCTGTATGGCGTCGAAGACGAAATCCAGAAAGCCCTGGAGCGCAAGGTGCCGCTCAAGTCCGGCGGTTACCTGGTGGTCGACCCGGCGGAAGCCATGAGTACCATCGATGTCAACACCGGGGCTTTCGTCGGTCACCGCAATCTCGAAGAAACCATCTTCAAGACCAATCTCGAAGCGGCGACCGCCATTGCCCGCCAGCTGCGCCTGCGCAACCTGGGCGGGATCATCATCATCGACTTCATCGACATGGAAGATGAAGAACACCAGCGCCAGGTGCTGCGCACCCTGGAAAAACAGCTGGAGCGCGATCATGCCAAGACCAACATCATCGGCATCACCGAGCTGGGCCTGGTGCAGATGACCCGCAAGCGTACCCGGGAGAGCCTGGAGCAGGTGCTGTGCGAACCCTGCAGCAGTTGCCAGGGCCGCGGCAAGCTGAAAACCCCGGAAACCATCTGCTACGAAATCTTCCGGGAAATCCTGCGGGAGGCGCGGGCCTATCAGGCCGAAGGTTATCGGGTCCTGGCGAACCAGAAAGTGGTCGACCGGCTGCTCGACGAAGAGTCGGGCAACGTCGCGGAACTGGAGGCCTTTATCGGCCGGACCATCCGTTTTCAGGTCGAAACCATGTATTCCCAGGAACAATACGACGTGGTGCTGCTCTGAGTCCGCGTACCTTACATTTACCGGATACAGCTGGCCTCGGTTTGTGCATGACTTTTGCCACGGGGGCCAACTGACATGGAGCGTCTGATGCGCTTTCTCGCTGCTCTGACCCGCTGGGGGCTAGGGCTTTGTGCATTGCTGCTGGTGCTGACGGCCTTGTACGTCAGCCTGGGTCGGGAACTGACCCCGCTGGTGGCTGAATATCGGGCCGAGGTCCAGGCCAAGGCTCAGGAAACCTTGGGCATGCCGGTGCAGATCGGCCGGCTGGAAGGCAGCTGGAGCGGGTTCTCGCCGATCCTGCTGGCCCGCGATGTGATAGTCGGCGAGGGCGCCAACGCCTTGCGCCTGGATCAGGTGCGGGTGGCGCCCGATCTGCCCGGCAGCGCCCTGGCGCGCCAGCTGCGGGTCAAGCATCTTGAGTTCAGTGGCCTCAACCTGAGCCTGAAGGAAGGTCCGGATGGGCGCTGGGCGCTCGAAGGCCTGCCGGTGCAGGATAACCAGCCTATCGATCCCGAGCAGTTGCTCAACCGCATGCAGATGGTCAGTGAGCTGTCGGTGCTCGACAGCCAGGTGACCTTGCAACCGCTCGACCATCCCGCGATTGCCTTGACCTACGTCGGCCTCAATCTGCGTGCCGGCCCCAGCCGTCAACGCCTGGATGCGCGCCTGACCCTGCCGGACGGCCAGCCTCTGGCGGTCAGCTTGCGCACGCGAATCCGCGCCAGCGCCTGGCGCGAAGGGCAGGCCGACGCTTACCTGAGCCTGCCACAAAGCGACTGGGCGAAATGGCTGCCGCCGCGCGTGACCCAGCAATGGCAGTTCTCCGAGCTCAAGGCCGGTGGCGAGTTCTGGCTCAGCTGGGGCGATGGTGTACTGCAGAGCCTGGTCGCGCGCCTGAATGCGCCGCAGGTCAGCGGGGCCTATGACGAGCGCAAACCGATCACCGTGAAGAACCTGGCGCTCAATGCCTATTTCCAGCGTAACGACCAGGGGATCAGCGTCGCCTTCGACTCGCTGGCCATGAACATCGGCGAGACGCGCTGGGAGTCCCGCCTGCAGCTGCAACAGACCGGTACCGTCAACAGCGCCGAAGAACTCTGGCACTTGCAGGCCGACCGCCTCGACCTGACGCCGCTCACGCCGGTCCTGGATGCCTGGGCGCCATTGCCGGAAAAAGTCACGACCATCATCGACAACCTCAAGGTCACGGGTGCGCTGCGCAACATCCTGTTCGACTTCCGGCCGCAGGTCAGCGGCGATCAGCGCCTGAGTTTTGCCGCCAACCTGGAGCAGGTCGGGTTCAACGCCTATCACGGCGCGCCGGCGGCCCGTAACGTCAGCGGCAGCATCAGCGGCGACCTGGGGCAGGGCGAGTTGCGCATGGACAGCAAGGACTTTGTCCTGCACCTGGACCCGATCTTCGCCAAGCCCTGGCAGTACCTCCAGGCCAATGCCCGGCTGACCTGGAAGCTCGACCAGCAGGGCTTCACCCTGATCGCGCCGTACCTCAAGGTCCTGGGCGAGGAGGGCAAGATCGCCGGCGACTTCCTGATCCGCCTGCATTTCGACCACACCCAGGAAGACTATATGGACCTGCGGGTCGGCCTGGTCGATGGCGACGGTCGTTATACCGCCAAGTACCTGCCTGAAGTGCTCAGCCCGGCCCTGGACGAATGGCTGCGCACGGCGATCCTCAAGGGTGCGGTGGATGAAGGCTTCTTCCAGTACCAGGGCTCGCTGAACCATGGCGCGGCCGACACCGCGCGCAGCATCAGCCTGTTCTTCAAGGTGCACGATGCCGAGCTGGCTTTCCAGCCGGGCTGGCCGCATATCGGCAAGGTCAGCGGCGATGTGTTCATCGAGGACAGCGGTGTGCGCATCCTGGCCAGCAAGGGCCAGTTGCTCGACACCCAGGTGAGCGACGTCTACGTCGATATTCCCCATGTGCCCGCGGGGCAAAGCACCCACATGTTTATCGACGGCGAGTTCGCCGGCGGCCTGGGCGATGGCCTGAAAATTCTTCAGGAAGCGCCGATCGGCACGGGCCCGACCTTTGCCGGCTGGCAGGGCGAGGGCGACCTGCAGGGCAAGCTGAAGCTGGATATCCCGCTGGTCAAGGGCGAAGAGCCGAAGGTGCTGGTGGACTTCAAGACCAACAAGGCACGGCTCAAGTTGAGCGAACCGGAGTTGGAGTTGAGCCAGCTCAAGGGCGATTTCCGCTTCGATAGCAGCAAAGGCTTGAGCGGCCAGGGCATCAGCGCCCAGGCCTTCGAGCGCCCGGTGACCGCGCAAATCTTTGCCGACGGCCGTCCCGGCAAGCTCGATACCCGGGTCGTCGCCAAGGGCCAGGTGTCGGTCAATAAACTCACGCAATGGCTGAAATACAACCAGCCGCTGCCGGCTTCCGGCGATATTCCCTACCAGTTGCAGCTCAACCTCGATGGTGCGGACAGCCAGCTGATGGTCAGTTCCAGCCTCAAGGGGGTTGCCGTCGACTTGCCCGCGCCTTTCGGCATGGCGGCCAGCGAGGGGCGTGACAGCGTATTTCGCATGACCTTGCAGGGTGCCGAGCGGCGTTACTGGTTCGATTACGGCGATCTGGCCAACTTTACCTTCGCCGCGCCGAGCGGCAATTTTGCCGATGGCCGTGGCGAGTTGTTCCTCGGCGAGGGCGACGCCGTGTTGCCGGGGGGCAAGGGCCTGCGGGTGCGCGGTGTGTTGTCGGAACTGGATGTGGAGCCGTGGAAGGCTCTGGTCGATCGCTATGCCGGGCAGGACGCGGGCGGTAGCGCCAAGCAACTGCTCAGTGGCGCCGACTTCCGGGTCGGCAAGCTCAGTGGTTTCGGCACGACCCTGGATCAGGCTCGTGTGCAGTTGACGCGCAAGCCGTCCTCCTGGGCCCTGCAGCTCGACAGCCAGCAGGCCAAGGGCAACGTGGCGATTCCCGATGCCAAGGCCGCGCCGATGGCGGTCAATCTGCAGTACGTGCGCCTGCCGGCCGCCGATCCGACGGTGCAGGCCGACGAGAACGCACCGGACCCGCTGGCCTCGGTCGACCCGAAGAAAGTCCCGGCGCTGGATCTCTCGATCAATCAGCTGTACCAGGGCAACGACCTGATCGGCGCCTGGTCGCTGAAAGTGCGTCCGACCGCCAAGGGCATGGCCTTCAACAGCCTCGACCTGGGTCTCAAGGGCATGGTCCTGCAAGGTTCCGGCGGCTGGGAAGGCGAACCCGGCGCGGCCACCAGCTGGTACAAGGGCCGCCTGGGCGGCAAGAACCTGGCGGACGTGCTCAAGGGCTGGGGCTTTGCGCCGACCGTGACCAGCGAAGAATTCCATATGGATGTGGACGGGCGTTGGCCCGGGTCGCCGGCCTGGGTCGGGCTCAAGCGGTTCTCGGGCAGCCTGGATGCGACCCTGCGCAAAGGCCAGTTCGTGGAAGTCGAAGGCGGGGCGCAGGCCCTGCGGGTCTTCGGCCTGCTGAACTTCAACTCCATCGGCCGGCGCCTGCGCCTGGACTTCTCCGACCTGTTCGGCAAGGGCCTGAGCTACGACCGGGTCAAGGGTTTGCTGGTGGCCAGCAACGGCGTCTACGTGACCCGCGAACCCATCACCCTGACCGGGCCGTCGAGCAACCTGGAACTCAATGGCACCCTGGACCTGGTGGCCGACCAGGTGGATTCGAAGCTGCTGGTGACGCTGCCGGTGACCAACAACCTGCCGATCGCCGCGCTGATCGTCGGTGCGCCGGCGGTCGGCGGGGCGCTGTTCCTGATCGACAAGCTGATCGGCGACCGGGTATCGCGCTTCGCCAGCGTCCAGTACAGCGTCAAAGGGCCCTGGAAGGACCCGAAAATCACCTTCGACAAGCCTTTTTGAAAAACCGCGGCCCGGGCCTATGGAGTAGCATGGCCACATATCCAACCTGGAGTGCGCCATGTCTCTTGCGGTGATTCAGATGGTCAGCCAGAGCGACGTGCTGGCCAATTTGCAGCAGGCGCGCAGCCTGCTGGAACAGGCTGCTGCCGGCGGTGCGCGGCTGGCTGTACTGCCGGAGAACTTCGCCGCCATGGGACGCCGCGACGCGGCGGCCATCGGTCGTGCCGAGGCCCGGGGCGAAGGTCCGATCCTGCCCTGGTTGAAACAGACCGCCCGCGACCTCAAGTTATGGATAGTGGCCGGCACCTTGCCGCTGCCCCCGGTGGACCAGCCGGAGGCCAAGGCCCGTGCCTGTTCGCTGTTGATCGACGAGCACGGCGAGCAAGTGGCGCGCTACGACAAGCTGCATCTGTTCGACGTGGACGTGGCCGACAATCGCGGCCGTTACCGGGAGTCGGATGACTATGCTCATGGAGAGCAGGTGGTGGTGGCGGATACGCCGGTGGGCCGGGTTGGCCTGACCGTGTGCTACGACCTGCGTTTCCCCGAGCTGTACAGCGAATTGCGAGCCGCCGGGGCGGAACTGATCAGCGCCCCTTCGGCGTTCACCGCCGTGACCGGCGCGGCGCATTGGGACGTACTGATCCGTGCCCGGGCCATCGAAACCCAGTGTTACCTGCTGGCGGCGGCGCAGGGCGGCATTCATCCGGGACCCCGGGAGACCTTCGGCCATGCGGCCATCGTCGACCCCTGGGGTCGGGTGCTGGCGCAACAGGATCAAGGCGAGGCCGTGCTGCTGGCCGAGCGCGACAGCAGCGAACAGGCGTCCATCCGGGCGCGCATGCCGGTGGCCAGTCACCGGCGCTTTTTCTCGCAAGGCGCGCAGCGACTTGCTTAAGAACGACGAATTTAAGGCGTAAAGCATATGAGCGGGTTGTTATCTTCAGTCAGTGAACACCTTCTGGCGCCCGGCGGCGTGACCCTGGAAAGCCTGCAGGGCGTGCTCGGCGATCTGGCCGGCCCGGGCATCGATGCCGCCGACCTGTATTTCCAGGGGCAGATTTCCGAGTCCTGGTCGCTGGAAGACGGCATCGTCAAGGAAGGCAGCTTCAATCTGGACCAGGGCGTTGGCGTGCGGGCGCAGTCGGGTGAGAAAACCGGTTTTGCCTACAGCAATGCCATCACCCTCGAAGCGCTTGGCCTGGCTGCCCGGGCCGCGCGCTCGATTTCCCGTGCCGGGCAGAACGGCACCGTGCAGGCCTTTACCACCCAGGACGTGGCCCAGCTGTATGCGCCGGACAACCCCCTGGAAGTCATCAGTCGCGCGGAAAAGGTCGAGCTGCTCAAGCGTGTCGACGCTGCGACCCGCGCTCTAGACCCACGCATCCAGCAGGTCAGCGTCAGCATGGCCGGGGTCTGGGAGCGCATTCTCGTAGCCTCCACCGATGGCGGCCTGGCGGCGGATGTGCGGCCTTTGGTGCGCTTCAACGTCAGCGTGATCGTCGAGCAGAACGGTCGCCGCGAGCGTGGCGGTCATGGCGGCGGCGGGCGTACCGATTACCGTTATTTCCTCAGTGAGGACCGCGCCATGGGCTACGCCCGTGAGGCGTTGCGCCAGGCCCTGGTCAACCTGGAAGCCATCCCCGCGCCTGCTGGCACCCTGCCGGTGGTACTGGGTTCCGGCTGGTCCGGCGTGCTGCTGCACGAAGCGGTAGGCCATGGCCTGGAAGGCGATTTCAACCGCAAGGGCAGCTCGGCCTACAGCGGCCGCATGGGCGAGATGGTGGCCTCGAAACTCTGCACCATCGTCGACGATGGCACTCTGGCCGGGCGACGTGGCTCCCTGAGCATCGACGACGAAGGCACCCCGACCGAATGCACCACCCTGATCGAGAACGGCGTGCTCAAGGGCTACATGCAGGACAAGCTCAATGCCCGCCTGATGGGCGTGGCCCGCACCGGCAACGGTCGCCGAGAATCCTATGCGCACCTGCCGATGCCGCGCATGACCAACACCTACATGCTGGGTGGCGAAAGCGATCCGGCGGAAATCATCGCCTCGGTGAAAAAAGGCATCTACTGCGCCAACCTGGGTGGCGGTCAGGTGGACATCACCAGTGGCAAGTTCGTGTTTTCCACCAGTGAGGCGTATCTGATCGAAGACGGCAAGATCACCGCCCCGGTCAAAGGCGCGACCCTGATCGGCAACGGGCCGGAAGCCATGAGCCGGGTGTCGATGGTCGGTAACGACCTGGCGCTGGACAGTGGCGTGGGGACCTGTGGCAAGGATGGGCAGTCGGTGCCGGTGGGTGTCGGCCAGCCGACCTTGAAGATCGATGCGATCACCGTGGGTGGCACGGGCGCTTGAGGCGTGAAGCGACGGGTGAGTTGCAGGGCAACCCACCCGGATCGAGGCTCAGCGCAGGCCGCGTTGAGTCTCGTCCAGCTCGCGAATGTATTTGAAGATTTTACGGCTGGAAGCAGGCGGCTTGTTATGGGCCACCTCATGCTGGGCCTGACGAATCAGGGAGCGCAGCTGCTGACGATCCGCTTCCGGATAGTCGGTAACGAACTTCTCCAGGACCGCGTCATCGCCTGCGATCAAGCGATCGCGCCAGCGCTCCAGGCCATGGAAGCGTTCGTTGTACTGGCGAGTCGAGGCGTCGAGTTGGTCCAGCAGCACCAGGATCGCGCTGGTGTCCTGGTCGCGCATCAGCTTGCCGATGAATTGCAAGTGGCGTTTACGCGCGATATGGGCGACATGCTTGGGCGCATCCGCCAGGGCCCGGCGCAGAGCGTCGGTCAACGGCAGTTTGTTCAGCAAGTCGGGCTTGAGTGTTGTAAGGCGCTCGCCGAGGTCAACCAGAGCATGCAGCTCGCGTTTGACCTGGGATTTGCTTTTCTCCCCATCGAGGGAGTCGTCGTAAGAATCAACCATGGTGGCAGTCCGCAAAGAAACGCCGCCATGATAACCAGTCGGGGGCCGCTTGTCCGGCCCGGTCGCTCGAAGGCCTTAACCGAAAGCAGAATTTGAGTGGAGAAAACCATGAGTGCAGCACAAAGCGTCGGCCCGCAGGCTTTGCCGGCACTGCAGGAACAAGTCGAGCAGATCATCGCCGAGGCCAAGCGCCAGGGCGCCAGTGCCTGCGAAGTGGCGGTTTCTCTGGAGCAGGGCCTGTCGACTTCGGTCCGCCAGCGGGAAGTGGAAACCGTCGAATTCAATCGCGACCAGGGTTTTGGCATCACGCTCTACGTCGGCCAGCGCAAGGGTTCGGCCAGCACGTCGGCCAGTGGTCCCGAGGCGATTCGCGAAACCGTTGCCGCGGCCCTGGCCATCGCCAAGCACACCTCGGAAGACGAAAGCTCGGGGTTGGCCGATGCCGCCCTGATGGCCCGGGACGTGCCGGACTTCGATCTGTTCCACGTCTGGGACATTACCCCGGAGCAAGCCATCGAGCAGGCGCTGGCCTGTGAAGCCGCGGCCTTTGCCGCCGACAGCCGGATCAAGAATGCTGACGGCACCACCCTGAGCACCCACCAGGGCTGCCGTGTGTACGGCAACAGCCACGGTTTTATCGGCGGTTATGCTTCGACCCGACACAGCTTGAGCTGCGTGATGATCGCCGAGGCCGACGGCCAGATGCAGCGTGACTACTGGTATGACGTCAATCGCCAGGGCCATCTGCTGACGGACCCGGTGACCATCGGCCAGCGCGCCGCGCAACGGGCCGCGAGCCGCCTGGGTGCGCGCCCGGTACCGACCTGCGAAGTGCCGGTGCTGTTTTCCGCGGAGCTGGCTGGTGGATTGTTCGGCAGTTTCCTGGGGGCGATTTCCGGCGGCAACCTGTACCGCAAGTCGTCCTTCCTCGAAGGCGCCTTGGGGCAGAGGTTGTTCCCCGAGTGGCTGACCATCGATGAGCGCCCGCACTTGATGCGCGCCCTGGGCAGTTCGGCCTTCGATGGCGATGGCCTGGCGACCTACGCCAAGCCTTTCGTCGAGAACGGCGAACTGGTGTCCTACGTGCTGGGGACTTATTCCGGGCGCAAGCTCGGCCTGCCTAGCACCGCTAATGCCGGTGGCGTGCACAACCTGTTCGTGACCCATGGCGAGGAAGACCAGGCGGCCTTGCTGCGCCGCATGGGCCGGGGCCTGCTGGTCACCGAGCTGATGGGCCACGGGCTGAACATGGTCACCGGCGATTACTCTCGGGGCGCGGCCGGTTTCTGGGTCGAAAATGGCGAAATCCAGTTCGCTGTCCAGGAGGTGACCATTGCCGGCAACATGCGCGACATGTTCAAGCAGATCATTGCCGTGGGTAACGATCTGGAGCTGCGCAGCAACATCCGCACCGGTTCGGTATTGATCGAACGCATGACGGTCGCCGGCAGCTAAGTCGCAGCAGCGTCAACGAAAGCGCGCGTCCCGTCCGGGGCGCGCGCTTTTTTATTGTCCGGTTTTCGGCTACGGGCGAACCGTAGCGACCTGTGCAGGGCCGCTTGGTCTTGAGCTTGTTTTGATTCTCAATATCATATAATAATAAATCTCATTATCGAATGAGCCCAGGTCATGAGTTCTGCCTTGCACGAGCAGCCTTACCTCGAAAACTGGCGCTGGATGAGTCGCCAGATCCGTTGTGCCCTCGATCCGGACGAGCCGCGCCTGATCGAGCATTACCTGGCCGAAGGGCGCTACCTGGCGTGTTGCACCGCCACCTCGCCCTGGCTGATCGCCGAAACCTCATTCCGCCTGTTGCTCGATACCGCTACCGATACTGCGCTGCCCTGGCATTGGCGCAGCCAGTGCCTGGACCAGGCCTGGCGCCCGTTGCGTGACCTGGAACGCCTGTCTTTCTGCAAATGCCGGCTCAAGCGCTGGCAAAGCCATGCCTGGCAACTGGCGACCTGCTCGTTGCTGCCATCCATTCCCCTTATCGAACTGGTGCAAGGATTTCCCGATGAGTAATACCCGTATCGAACGTGACAGCATGGGCGAACTGCATGTTCCGGAGCAGGCGCTGTATGGCGCACAGACCCAACGTGCGGTGGATAACTTCCCCATCAGCCACCAGCGCATGCCGGCGCAGTTCATTCGCGCGCTGATCCTGGCCAAGGCCGCCGCGGCCAAGGCCAACGTCGAGCTCAAGCAACTGAGCGAATCCCAGGGCAAGGCCATAGTCGACGCTGCCCAGGGCCTGCTGGAAGGCGACTACATGCAGCATTTCCCGGTGGATATCTTCCAGACCGGGTCCGGCACCAGTTCCAACATGAACGCCAACGAAGTCATCGCCACCCTGGCCAGCCGCTTGCTCGGCGAGCCGGTCAACCCCAACGATCATGTGAACTGCGGGCAGAGCAGCAACGACATCATCCCGACCACCATCCACGTCAGCGCCGCGCTGGGTTTGCATGAGCAACTATTGCCGGCGCTGGTGCATCTGGTTCAGGTCATCGAGCGCAAGGCGGTCCAGGTCCATCCGTTCATCAAGACCGGCCGCACTCACCTGATGGACGCGATGCCAGTGCGCATGAGCCAGGTGCTGGAGGGCTGGGCGCAGCAGCTCAAGGCCAATATCGGCCACCTGCAGGATCTGCTGCCGAGCCTGCAATCCCTGGCGCAGGGCGGTACCGCGGTGGGCACCGGGATCAACGCCCACCCGCAGTTCGCCGCGGGTTTCAGCCGGCAACTGAGCAACCTGACCCAGGTGCAGTTCACGCCGGGCAAGAACCTGTTTGCCCTGATCGGTTCCCAGGACACTGCGGTGGCGGTTTCGGGGCAGCTCAAGGCCATCGCGGTCACCTTGATGAAGATCGCCAACGACCTGCGCTGGATGAACTCCGGGCCGCTGGCCGGCCTCGGCGAGATCGAGCTGGAAGGGTTGCAACCGGGTTCCTCGATCATGCCGGGCAAGGTCAATCCGGTGATTCCGGAAGCCACGGCGATGGTGGCGGCCCAGGTGATCGGCAACGACACCACGATCACGGTGGCGGGCCAGTCGGGCAACTTCGAGCTGAACGTCATGCTGCCGATCATCGCCCAGAACCTGTTGAGCAGCATCGAGCTGCTGGCCAACTCCAGCCGCCTGCTGGCGGACAAGGCGATTGCCAGCTTCAAGGTCAACGAGCCCAAGCTCAAGGAGGCGCTGTCGCGCAATCCGATCCTGGTCACGGCGCTCAACCCGATCATCGGTTACCAGAAGGCCGCTGAAATCGCCAAGACCGCCTACAAGCAGGGGCGCCCGGTGATCGACGTCGCCCTTGAACACACTGATCTGTCACGCAACCAGCTGGAGATCCTGCTCGACCCGGAAAAACTCACCGCGGGCGGCGTGTAAATCCCGACATTGCTTTGGAGGTTCACCATGGAGCACTGGAAACGCACGATCGAAAGGGCAAACCGTTTCTTCATGCAGGGCGACCTGGTGGATGCCCGTGAGTATTACCTGCAGGCCCTGGCCCTGGCGCAGGTGTTGTTCGAGCGCTGGAGCGATGCCGATGAAGCGGTCGCGGCCTGTGTCATCTCCCATCACAACCTGGCGGACCTGCACCTGCGCCTGAACCAGCCGGAGGAGAGCGCGGAATACCTCTGCGCCATCCATCAGCGGCTGTTGCAGACCCTGCAGGACAACCGCCTGGCGCCGGCGCTGCGGGAAGCCGCGTTGCGCCAGAGCAGCAAGACCTACGTCGAGTTGCTCAACTTCATCAGTGAGCACGGTGAATACCCCCGTACGCATCGCCTGCTGGAGCGCAATGTCGCGCAATCGACTTCCGGCGCCGCGACCCCGAATGCCCCTCATTACGGAGCACATTGATATGTCCTTTACCTTGCCTGCATTGCCCTACGCCTACGATGCCCTGGAACCGCACATCGATGCGCAGACCATGGAGATTCACTACACCAAGCATCACCAGACCTATATCAACAACCTCAACGCGGCCGTGGAAGGCACCGAATGGGCCGACTGGTCGGTGGAAAGACTGGTGGCCGGGGTCCAGCAGTTGCCGGAGAAGCTGCGGGCGGCGGTCATCAACCAGGGCGGTGGCCATGCCAACCATTCGTTGTTCTGGGCGGTGATGGCGCCAACCGGCGGAGGCAAGCCGGACGGTGCGCTGGCCAAGGCAATCGATGAGCAGTTGGGTGGTTTCGAGAGCTTCAAGGAAGCCTTCACCAAGGCCGCACTCACCCGTTTCGGCAGCGGTTGGGCCTGGCTCAGCGTGACCCCGCAAAAGACCCTGGTGGTCGAGAGCAGCGGTAACCAGGACAGCCCGTTGATGAATGGCAATACCCCGATTCTCGGTCTGGACGTGTGGGAGCACGCCTATTACCTGCGTTATCAGAACCGGCGGCCGGAATACATCAATGCGTTCTACAACGTGATCAATTGGCCTGAAGTCGCCCAGCGCTACCAGGCCGCACTGGTTTGAGCCCCCACCGATAAAAAGACCTAAGGCTGACTATGGGCACTGAAACACTGACGATCAGCAGCGGGCGGATGTTTCGTTACGCGTTCGGTTCGCTGTTGCTGTTGGCGGGTACTGCATTGCTGGTTGCCCAGGGCTTGTCCTGGCTGGACCTGGAACCGCGCTTATTGCGTGCGTTGCAGGGCGGGGCGGTCTGTGCCCTGGGAACCGCGCTGGGGGCAGTGCCGGTGCTGGTCATTCGCAAGATGCCGCTGGCGCTGAGTGACACCCTGTTGGGATTCGGCGCTGGGGTGATGCTGGCGGCCACGGCCTTTTCGCTGATCGTGCCCGGGATCGCCGCGGCGGAAAAACTCGGGTTGTCGCCCTGGGCTTCGAGCGGTCTGATCAGCTTCGGCATCATGCTCGGTGCCTTGGGGCTGTTTCTGGTGGATCGCAAGGTGTCAGGAGGCAGCCCGGAGAAGCTGGTGGGCACCCTTGAGCATCCGGTCATTCCGCCGCGAATCTGGCTGTTTGTGTTTGCCATCATCGCCCACAACATTCCCGAAGGAATGGCCGTAGGCGTGTCCGCGGGTGGCGGCATGCCGGAGGCGGATAGCCTGGCCATGGGCATCGCCTTGCAGGATGTGCCGGAAGGCTTGGTGATTGCTCTGGTGCTGGCTGGCGCCGGCATGTCCCGGGTCAAGGCATTCCTGATCGGTGCCGCTTCGGGCCTGGTGGAGCCGGTGTTCGCGTTGCTTTGTGCGTGGCTGGTGAGCCTGGCCGAGATGCTGTTGCCGCTCGGGCTGGCGTTGGCAGCGGGGGCCATGCTGCTGGTGGTGACCCACGAAGTGATCCCCGAATCACGACGCAACGGTCATGAAAAGCTGGCGAGCCTGGGCTTGTGTATCGGCTTTTGCCTGATGATGGTCATGGATACGGCACTCGCCTGAGTGCCTTTCGGCGGGCTTGCCCCGCCGACCTTACTCGCCTTCGTCGAAGAAGTTATTGATCAGTGCCACCAGCGCTTCCAGCGCCTCTTGCTCCTGTTCGCCTTCGGTCTTCAGATGAATCTTGGTGCCTTTGCCGGCGGCCAGCATCATCATTGCCATGATGCTCTTGCCGTCGACCATCGACTCCGGCGTTCTCCCGGCGCGGATCTGGCAAGGAAACTGGCCGGCCACGCCGACGAACTTTGCCGAGGCACGGGCATGCAGACCCAGTTTGTTGATGATTTCAATTTCCAGAGCAGGCATCGCGGGGTAGATCCTTTCAGCTAAGGTCGCGGTGGCGAACCTGGACGTTCTTCAGGGACTTTTGCAGGACTTGGCCCAGGCGTTCGGTCAGGTAGACCGAACGATGGTGGCCGCCCGTACAGCCAATGGCAATAGTGACGTAGGCGCGGTTGCTGGCGGCAAAACGTGGCAACCATTTCAGCAGGTAGCTGGAGATGTCCTGGAACATTTCCTCGACGTCCGGCTGGGCGGCGAGGTATTCGGCAACCGGCTGGTCGAGCCCGGACTGGGCGCGCAACTCGGGCTTCCAGTACGGGTTGGGCAGGCAGCGCACATCGAACACCAGGTCGGCGTCGACCGGCATGCCACGCTTGAATCCGAAAGACTCCACCAGGAAGGCGGTGCCCGGCTCCGGCTGGTTCAACAGGCGCAACTTGATGGTATCGCGCAGTTGATACAGGTTCAGGTTGGTGGTGTTGACCTTGAGGTCGGCGAGGTCGGCAATCGGGCCCAGCAGGTAGCTTTCGTCCTGGATCGCCTCGGCCAGCGAGCGATTGTTGTTGCTCAAGGGGTGGCGGCGACGGGTTTCGGAAAAGCGCTTGAGCAGGGTTTCTTCGTCAGCGTCCAGGTACACCACATCGCACTGGATATGCCGGCTGCGTACTTCCTCGAGCAGTTCGGGGAAGCGCGACAGGTGGCTTGGCAGGTTGCGTGCGTCGATCGACACGGCGACCAGTGGCTGCGTCAGTTCGGTATGGATCAGCGCTCGCTCGGCCAGTTCGGGCAACAGCCCGGCCGGCAGGTTGTCGATGCAGTAGTAGCCATTGTCCTCGAGTACATCGAGGGCGGTGCTTTTACCCGAGCCGGACCGGCCGCTGACGATGATCAAGCGCATGATTACTGACCGTTCTGTTCGTCCAGGACAACCTTGTACAAGGCTTCATTGCTGGTAGCGCTGCGCAGTTTATCGCGCACCTCTTTGCGGTCCAGCATGCTGGCAATCTGCCGGAGCAGTTCCAGGTGCGCATCGGTGGCGGCTTCCGGGACCAGCAGTACGAACAGCAGGTCGACCGGTGCGCCGTCGATGGCGTCGAAATCGATGGGAGCGTCCAGGTGCATCAGAGCACTGATGGGCGATTCACAGCCTTTGAGGCGGCAGTGTGGAATGGCGATGCCGTTGCCAAAACCGGTAGAACCCAGCTTTTCACGGGCAATCAGGCTTTCGAAGACATCTTGCATCTCCAGATCAGGCACTTCGCGGCTGATCAGGTTGGCAATTTGTTCGAGGGCGCGTTTTTTACTGCCGCCCGGCACGTTCACCAGGGAACGGCCGGGGGTCAGGATGCTTTCAAGTCGGATCATGGGAGGGGAGTGTTAGCGACCCGTGCCTTGGAGAAGGTGGAGTTGCTTTTCCTTATGCTTTTTCAGTTGGCGGTCAAGCTTGTCCGTGAGCAAGTCGATTGCGGCATACATGTCGTCATGTTCTGCATTGGCGACGACTTCCCCACCGTGGATGTGCAGCGTGGCCTCGATTTTCTGCTTCAGTTTCTCGACGGCCAGCGTTACCTGCACATTGGTAATCTTGTCAAAGTGCCGCTCCAGTCGGTCGAGTTTTTCGCCGATGTAAGCGCGCAGAGGTTCGGTCACTTCCAGTTGGTGTCCACTGATGTTGACTTGCATACAGCTTCTCCTTCGTTGCCAGTGCATAAAGCGGCAGGTCGATTGACCTGCCACTGGAACGCTGTGGCGAGCCCGGCGGCTACATCAACCGCTTCCGTTCGCTGGAAGGCGCGATCCCCAGGGATTCGCGGTACTTGGCGACGGTACGACGGGCTACCTGAATGCCTTGTGCCTCCAGTAAACCAGCGATCTTGCTGTCACTCAACGGCTTTTTCTGATTTTCCGCGGCGACCAGTTTTTTGATGATCGCGCGGATCGCCGTGGACGAGCATTCACCGCCTTCGGAGGTACTTACGTGGCTGGAGAAAAAGTATTTCAGTTCATAAATGCCCCGTGGGGTATGCATGAATTTTTGCGTGGTCACCCGTGAAATCGTCGACTCGTGCATGCCCACCGCTTCGGCGATGTCATGCAGGACCAGCGGTTTCATCGCCTCGTCGCCGTACTCGAGGAAGCCGCGCTGATGCTCGACGATCTGGGTGGCGACTTTCATCAGGGTTTCGTTACGGCTCTGCAGGCTCTTGATGAACCAACGGGCTTCCTGCAGCTGGTTGCGCATGAAGGTGTTGTCGGCGCTGGTGTCGGCGCGCCGTACGAAGCCGGCGTACTGCGGGTTGACGCGCAGGCGCGGCACGGACTCCTGGTTCAGCTCCACCAGCCAGCGTTCGTTGTCCTTGCGCACGATGACGTCGGGGACCACGTATTCGGCTTCGGTGGATTCGATTTGCGAGCCTGGCCGTGGGTTGAGGCTCTGCACCAGTTCGATGACCTGGCGCAGTTCGTCTTCCTTGAGCTTCATGCGCCGCATCAGCTGGCTGTAGTCGCGGCTGCCGAGCAGATCGATGAAGTCGCTGACCAGGCGTTTGGCTTCAGTCAGCCAAGGGGTCTTGGCGGGCAGCTGGCGCAGTTGCAGCAGCAGGCACTCACCCAGGTTGCGGGCGCCGATGCCGGCGGGCTCGAATTGCTGGATGCGGTGCAGGACGGCCTCGATTTCGTCGAGTTCGATGTCCAGCTCCGGATCGAAGGCTTCGAGGATTTCCTCGAGGGTTTCGTCCAGATAGCCCTGATTGTTGATGCAGTCGATCAGGGTCACGGCGATCAGGCGATCGGTGTCGGACATGGGCGCCAGGTTCAACTGCCAGAGCAGATGGCTCTGCAGGCTTTCGCCGGCCGAAGTGCGGGTGGTGAAGTCCCACTCGTCGTCATCGTTGCTGGGCAGGCTGCTGGCGCTGGTCTGGTAGACGTCTTCCCAGGCGGTGTCGACCGGCAGGTCGTTGGGAATGCGTTCGTTCCATTCACCGTCCTCGAGGTTGTCCACCGTCGGGGCGGTTTCCTGGTAGGAGGGTTCCTGGATATCGGTATTGGGTTTCTGCTCGGCGTTGTCGGCCAGCGGATCGGTGTTATCGAAGTCGTCGCCTTCTTCCTGGCGCTCGAGCATCGGGTTGGACTCCAGGGCTTCCTGGATTTCCTGTTGCAGGTCCAGGGTCGACAATTGGAGCAGGCGGATGGCCTGTTGCAGCTGCGGTGTCATCGTCAGCTGCTGGCCCATTCTGAGGACTAGCGATGGTTTCATGGCAGGGGCTTAACACCTTATTCGCCGGCGCACATGCGCCATCCACTACAGGGCGCGTGAGCGCCAAACATAAGCAAATTATATGCCTGAAACTGAAGTGTTTGCCTAGAGCGCTGTAACAATAAAAACAGCAGGGTTTTATTGGGGCGGGCGCTCCGGCGACCAGCCAAACACCTCAGGGCTTACAGGCGGAACTCATGGCCCAGGTAAACTTCCTTGACCAGCTCGTTGGCGAGGATGGTTTCGGCGTCGCCTTCGGCGATCAGCTGACCGTCGTTGACGATGTAGGCGGTTTCGCAGATATCCAGGGTTTCACGGACGTTGTGGTCAGTGATGAGCACGCCGATGCCCTTGGCCTTCAGGTGATGAATGATCTGCTTGATGTCGCCTACCGAGATCGGGTCCACGCCGGCGAAGGGTTCGTCGAGCAGGATGAACTTGGGGGCGGTGGCCAGTGCGCGAGCGATTTCCACGCGGCGACGTTCACCGCCGGAAAGGCTCATGCCCAGGTTGTCGCGAATGTGGTTGATGTGGAATTCCTGCAGCAGGCTTTCCAGTTCCTGGCGACGGCCGGCCTTGTCGAGCTCCTTGCGGGTCTCGAGGATGGCCATGATGTTGTCGGCCACCGAGAGCTTGCGGAAGATCGAGGCTTCCTGCGGCAGGTAGCCGATCCCGGCGCGGGCGCGGCCGTGCATCGGCTGGTGGCTGACATCCAGGTCGTCGATCAGGATGCGTCCCTGATCGGCCTGGACCAGGCCGACGATCATGTAGAAGCAGGTGGTCTTGCCGGCGCCGTTGGGGCCGAGCAGGCCGACGATCTGGCCGCTGTCGATGGACAGGCTGACGTCACGCACGACCTGGCGGCTCTTGTAGCTCTTGGCCAGGTGCTGAGCTTTCAGAGTTGCCATTACTGGGCCTTTTCGTCAGTTTTCTTTTTCGGCTGGATGACCATGTCGATCCGTGGGCGCGACTCGGTGACCTTGCTGCCGGTAGCGCGACCGGCGCTGGCCAGCTTCTTGTTGGTGTCGTAGACGATTTTCTCGCCCTGGGTGATGTTGCCGTCCTTGTCGACGACCTTGGCGCGGTCGATCAGCACGACGCGGTTCTGCGCGGCGTGATACTGGATGGTCACGCCGTAGCCCTGGACCGGCTTGGTATCGCCCTGGGTTTGGATTTGCTCGAAGTAGGCCAGGTTGCCCACTGAGGTCACCACGTCGATGTCACCGGTCTGGGTGCGGGTGATGGTCACGGTATTGCCGGTGACCTTCATCGAGCCCTGGGTGATGATCACGTCGCCCCTGTAGGTGGCTACGCCATTCTTGTCGTCCAGTTGAGCGTCGTCGGCCTGGATGCGGATTGGTTGCTGGCTATCGTTCGGCAGAGCCCAGGCGCTCACGCTTCCCAGTGCTGCGCCCAGACCGAGCAAAATAGGGAGGGTTTTAACGAGCCTCATACTGTCCTCTTACGTTCGATAGCAGGTTCATCCTGCCGTCTTTCAAATACGCTTTCATTCCCTTGCCAGTCGTCACGCCGCCGGCGCCGTCGATTCTAACGTCTTGATCGGTCTGCGCATATTGCTTCTGCGGGAATACTGTCATGCGGGTCGTGGTGATCAGCAGGTTGCGATTTTTCTCGTCGGTGCGCGAAACCCGTACCGAATCGATCAGCTCGACCTGGGTGCCATCTGGGTTGACTTCGCCGTGCTCACTCTGGACGTGCCAGGGGAAGGCGGTACCGCGATACATCTGCAGGTCCGGCTTGGTCAGCAGTGTCACCTCGGTGGCCTTGAGGTGTTCGACCTTGTCGGACGTCATTTCGTACTGCAACTTGCCGTCGGGCAGGTACTGCACACTACGGGCGTTGATGGCGTAGTAGTCGATGGCGCTTTCGTCGACCTGCGCGACCGGCTTGTCGAGGAAGCGTTCCGGACTGATGTTCCAGTACCCCACCGCCAGGAACAGCACGGTAATGATGCCGAAGATCAGGATGTTGCGAATCTTTTTGCTCAGCATGGGAGGCTCTATAAGTAGGCGGCGTGGGCCGCTTCAAGGCTGCCTTGGGCGCGCAGGATCAACTCGCAGAACTCGCGGGCGGCCCCTTCGCCGCCACGGGCCTGGGTGACGCCATGGGCGTGTTCACGGACAAAACTGGCGGCATTGGCCACGGCCATGCCCAGGCCGACCCGACGGATTACCGGCAGGTCCGGCAGGTCGTCGCCCAGGTAGGCGACCTGTTCATAGCTTAGGCCCAGTTGGGCGAGAAGCCCGTCCAGCACCACCAGTTTGTCTTCGCGGCCCTGAAACAGATGGGGAATCCCCAGATTTTTCGCCCGGCGCTCGACCACCGGCGTCTTGCGGCCGCTGATGATTGCCGTCTGCACGCCCGTGGCCATCAGCATCTTGATGCCCTGGCCATCGAGGGTGTTGAAGGTCTTGAACTCGCTGCCGTCTTCGAGGAAGTACAGGCGACCGTCGGTCAGTACGCCGTCGACGTCGAATACCGCCAGCTTGATGTTCTTGCCGCGTTGCAGCAGATCCGTGCTCATTACATGACTCCCGCGCGCAGCAGGTCGGACAGGTTGAAGGCGCCGACCGGGCGATCGTCCTTGTCCACCACGACCAGTGCGTTGATTCGATGGTCTTCCATGATTTTCAGGGCTTCGGCCGCGAGCATTTCGGCGCGGGCGGTCTTGCCGTGAACGGTCATGACTTCATCGATGGTGGTGTGGTGAATGTCGATGGTGCGGTCCAGGGTGCGGCGCAGGTCGCCGTCGGTGAAGACCCCGGCCAGGCGGCCGTCGGCCTCGACGATGACGGTCATGCCCAGGCCCTTGCGGGTCATTTCCATCAGGGCGTCCTTGAGCAGCGTGCCACGCTGGACCTGCGGCAGCTGCTCGCCGGCATGCATGACGTTCTCGACTTTCAGCAGCAGGCGCCGGCCCAGCGCGCCGCCCGGATGGGAGAAGGCGAAGTCTTCGGCGGTGAAGCCGCGGGCTTCCAGTAGCGCCACGGCCAGGGCGTCGCCCATGACCAGGGCAGCGGTGGTCGAGGAGGTCGGGGCCAGGTTCAGCGGGCAGGCCTCTTGCTTGACCTGGACGTTGAGGTTGACCTCGGCGGCCTTGGCCAGCGCCGAATCAGGGTTGCCGGTGATGCTGATCAGCTGGATGCCCAGGCGCTTGATCAGCGGCAACAGGGTCACGATTTCATTGGTCGAGCCGGAATTGGACAGGGCCAGGATCACGTCGTCCCGGGTAATCATGCCCATGTCGCCATGGCTGGCTTCGGCCGGATGGACAAAAAACGCGGTGGTGCCGGTGCTGGCCAGGGTGGCGGCGATCTTGTTGCCGATATGCCCGGACTTGCCCATGCCGACCACTACTACGCGGCCTTTGCTGGCCAGAATCATCTCGCAAGCGCGTACGAAATCTGCGTCGATATGTGGCAGCAAGCCTTGTACGGCTTCTATCTCGAGGCGGATGGTGCGTTGTGCCGATTGAATCAGGTCGCTGGATTGGCTCATGTCAGAAATCGTATAGCCTGATGAAAAGGCGGCGATTATAGCGGTAATGATCGATTCCCTCACGCAAGTTCGTCAGCCTTTGTCCTTCTATAGGCTGGAATTGTCCTGTAAAGCCCGTTTTAGCCTGTCGTGATCCTGAACACGGATGGCTTCGGCCTTGGGGGCTCCGTATCAGCAGTGATATAGTTCGCCGCCAGTTCGGCCTGCCCTGGGTGCATGTACTCCCGGCAGGGAGCCAAGCGTCCGAGTGAGAGGCTGCATCGCAAGGAGTTTAGATGAGTGCCGATAACGCCTACGCGGTCGAGCTGAAGGGACTGTCCTTCAAGCGCGGTGCGCGCAGCATCTTCAATAATGTCGATATCCGTATTCCGCGGGGCAAGGTCACCGGCATCATGGGGCCTTCCGGTTGCGGCAAGACCACGCTCCTGCGGTTGATGGGCGCGCAATTGCGTCCCAGCAGCGGTGAAGTCTGGGTCAACGGCCAGAACCTGCCCAAATTGTCGCGCGGCGATCTGTTCGACGCCCGCAAGCAGATGGGCGTGCTGTTCCAGAGCGGCGCGCTGTTCACCGATCTCGATGTGTTCGAGAACGTCGCCTTTCCGCTGCGCGTTCATACCCAGCTGCCGGATGAAATGATCCGCGATATCGTCCTGCTCAAGTTGCAAGCGGTCGGGTTGCGCGGTGCCATCGACCTGATGCCCGACGAGCTGTCCGGCGGCATGAAGCGTCGTGTGGCCCTGGCCCGGGCCATCGCCCTGGACCCGCAGATCCTCATGTACGACGAGCCGTTCGTAGGCCAGGACCCCATCGCCATGGGCGTGCTGGTGCGCCTGATCCGCCTGCTCAACGACGCGCTGGGTATCACCAGTATCGTGGTTTCCCACGATCTGGCGGAAACCGCGAGCATCGCCGACTACATCTATGTGGTGGGCGATGGCCAGGTGCTGGGGCAGGGCACGCCCGACGAGTTGATGGATTCCGATAACCCGCGGATCCGCCAGTTCATGAAAGGCGATCCCGACGGTCCGGTACCCTTTCACTTTCCAGCGCCGGATTACCGCGCAGATCTTCTGGGGAAGCGCTGATGCGCAAAGTATCTTTATTGGAGCGAATTCGTCTGTTCGGTCACTCGGGCATCGACGTTCTCGCGGTGCTCGGGCGTTCGAGCCTGATGCTGTTTCATGTGTTGTTCGGCCGCGGCAGTATCGGCGGAAGCTTCGGCCTGTTGGTCAAGCAACTGCATTCGGTGGGCGTGATGTCGCTGGTGATCATCGTGGTCTCCGGGATATTCATCGGCATGGTACTGGCGCTGCAGGGCTTCAATATCCTGTCCAGCTACGGTTCGGAGCAGGCGGTGGGGCAGATGGTCGCCCTGACCCTGCTGCGTGAACTGGGGCCGGTGGTCACGGCATTGCTCTTCGCGGGCCGGGCCGGCTCGGCGCTGACCGCGGAAATTGGCAACATGAAAGCCACCGAGCAGCTCTCCAGCCTGGAGATGATTGGTGTCGACCCGCTCAAATACATTGTCGCGCCACGTCTGTGGGCCGGTTTCATTTCCCTGCCGTTGCTGGCGATTATTTTCAGCGTGGTGGGCATCTGGGGCGGTTCGTGGGTGGCCGTCGACTGGCTGGGGGTCTATGAAGGTTCCTACTGGTCGAACATGCAAAACAGCGTGACGTTCAGTGAGGACGTGCTCAATGGCATCATCAAGAGCATCGTTTTTGCCTTTGTCGTGACCTGGATCGCCGTATTCCAAGGCTATGACTGCGAGCCCACTTCAGAGGGGATCAGTCGTGCCACTACCAAGACCGTTGTGTACGCCTCGTTGGCTGTACTCGGCCTGGACTTTATTCTGACCGCCTTGATGTTTGGAGATTTCTGATGCAAAACCGCACCCTGGAAATCGGTGTCGGCCTTTTCCTGCTGGCTGGCATCCTGGCTTTGCTGTTGCTTGCCTTGCGGGTCAGTGGCTTGTCCCCGACCTCGAGCACCGATACTTATAAACTTTACGCATACTTCGACAATATCGCCGGTTTGACGGTCAGAGCTAAGGTGACCATGGCCGGTGTGACCATCGGCAAGGTCACGGCTATCGATCTGGACCGCGACAGTTTCACTGGTCGGGTCACGCTGCAGTTGGAAAAGCGCGTAGATAACCTGCCGACTGACTCGACTGCATCTATCCTGACCGCTGGGCTGCTCGGCGAGAAATACATTGGTATCAGCGTCGGCGGCGAAGACACGTTGCTCAAGGATGGCGGAACCATCCACGACACCCAGTCTTCACTGGTGCTTGAGGACCTGATCGGTAAATTCCTGCTCAATACCGTTAGCAAAGACGCCAAATGAGGATTTTTTCATGATCTCTACCTTGCGACGTAGCCTGTTGGTATTACTGGCGGCGTTGCCGTTGATGGCTCACGCCGTGGCGGCACCTTCCGCGCATGATCTGGTACAGGACACCACCAACCGTCTGCTGGCCGACCTGGCCGCCAACAAAGAAAAGTACAAGCAGGACCCGCAAGACTTTTATGCGGCGCTGAACAGCATCGTGGGCCCGGTCGTGGATGCCGAAGGTATTTCCAAGAGCATCATGACGGTCAAGTACTCGCGCAAAGCCACGCCGGAACAGATGCGCACCTTTGAGGAAAACTTCAAAAAGGGCCTGTTCCAGTTCTATGGCAACGCCTTGCTGGAGTACAACAACCAGGGCATCGTCGTTGACCCTGCCAGGGACGAGTCGGGCGACCGTACCAGCGTCGGCATGACGGTCAAGGGCAGCAACGGCGCCATCTATCCCGTGTCCTACACGCTGGAGAAGATCAACGGCGAGTGGAAGCTGCGCAACGTGATCATCAACGGCATCAATATCGGCAAGCTGTTCCGCGATCAGTTCGCCGATGCCATGCAGCGCAATGGCAACGACCTGGACAAGACCATCAACAACTGGGCCGGCGAAGTGGCCAAGGCCAAGGAAGCGACCGAAAACTCGCCTGAGAAGGTCACGAAATGAGTGAGTCGGCCGTCCGTCTGGGTGAAGCCGGCGAATTGCTGATCAGCGGTGTGCTGGACTATCGCTCCGGCCCGGGCCTGCGCAAGCAGGGGCAGGCCCTGATCGCCTCCAGCGCCGCGAAGGCGCTGGTGCTCGACTGTTCGGCGGTGGAGAAGTCCAGCAGCGTCGGCTTGTCGTTGCTGCTGGCCTTCATGCGCGATGCCGCAGCGGCCGGCAAGGCCGTCAGCATTCGTGCATTGCCTGAAGACATGCGCGAAATCGCCGAGGTTTCCGGTTTGACCGAGCTGCTGGCGCAGCCTTAGTAACCCATCGACAAGCAAGCCCCCCGTCAGAGTCCTGCTATGCGGGGTTCGCAGGCGCGGGGCTTTTTTGTATGATGTCCGACCCGCGCGCACAGGGCGCCGATTGAGGTTGAGCATGCAGGCCAACGAAGTGAAGAGCTTCCTTGAAGGAAAGCTGTCCGAGACTCTTTCATCCGTTCAGGTAGAAGTTGAGGGCGAAGGCTGCAACTTTCAGCTGAACGTGATCAGTGACGAACTGGTGGCCTTGAGTCCGGTCAAGCGTCAGCAGAGCATCTATGCCCATTTGAACCCGTGGATCGCCGATGGCAGCATCCATGCGGTCACTATGAAATTTTTCAGCAGCGCGGCTTGGGCCGAGCGCACCTGAGCCCAAGGGCGTCGAGATTCTTATGGATAAATTGATTATTACCGGCGGCGTTCGTCTTGATGGCGAGATCCGCATTTCCGGGGCAAAGAACTCTGCCCTGCCGATTCTGGCTGCAACCCTGCTGTGCGATGGCCCGGTCACGGTCGCCAACCTGCCGCACCTGCACGACATCACCACCATGATCGAGCTGTTCGGTCGCATGGGCATCGAGCCTGTGATCGACGAGAAGCTCAGCGTCGAAATCGACCCGCGCACCATCAAGACCCTGGTCGCGCCGTACGAGCTGGTCAAGACCATGCGCGCCTCGATCCTGGTTCTGGGCCCGATGGTTGCCCGTTTCGGCGAGGCCGAAGTCGCGCTGCCTGGCGGTTGCGCCATCGGTTCGCGTCCGGTCGACCTGCACATCCGCGGCCTGGAGGCCATGGGTGCGGTGATCGACGTCGAAGGTGGCTACATCAAGGCCAAGGCGCCTGAAGGCGGCCTGCGCGGTGCGCACTTCTTCTTCGATACCGTGAGTGTGACCGGTACCGAGAACATCATGATGGCTGCCGCCCTGGCCAAAGGCCGCAGCGTGCTGCAGAACGCCGCCCGCGAACCTGAAGTGGTCGACCTGGCGAACTTCCTCAATGCCATGGGCGCCAAGGTTTCCGGCGCCGGTACCGACACCATCACCATCGACGGTGTCGAGCGCCTGCACTCGGCGACCTACAAGGTCATGCCTGACCGTATCGAAACCGGCACCTACCTGGTTGCCGCTGCCGTGACCGGCGGTCGCGTGAAGGTCAAGGACACCGATCCGACCATCCTCGAAGCCGTCCTGGAGAAACTCAAGGAATCCGGCGCCGAAGTCACCACCGGCGAAGACTGGATCGAGCTGAACATGCACGGCAAGCGTCCGAAGGCGGTCAATGTGCGCACCGCGCCGTACCCGGCGTTCCCGACCGACATGCAGGCCCAGTTCATCTCGCTCAACGCCATTGCCGAAGGCACGGGCGCAGTGATCGAGACCATCTTCGAAAACCGCTTCATGCACGTCTATGAACTGCACCGCATGGGCGCGAAGATCCAGGTCGAAGGCAACACTGCCATCGTCACCGGCACCGAGATCCTCAAGGGTGCCCCTGTCATGGCCACCGACCTGCGGGCTTCGGCCAGCCTGGTGATCTCGGCCCTGATGGCCGAAGGCGACACCCTGATCGATCGCATCTACCACATCGACCGTGGTTACGAGTGCATCGAAGAGAAGCTGCAGATGCTCGGCGCCAAGATCCGCCGCGTACCGGGCTAGTTTGCGTGATGGGCACAGGGACGTGCCCCAAGGTTTCGTTCCAAGTCGAGCCTGTGTTCAGGCTCGATGCGTGTCTGGCGCCGTTTGCGACCGGGCATGAGTATCCTGATAAGGACTTACGTTTCCCATGTTGACCATCGCACTGTCCAAGGGCCGCATCCTTGATGACACCTTGCCGCTTCTGGCTGAAGCCGGCATCGTGCCCACCGAGAATCCGGACAAGAGCCGCAAGCTGATCATCCCCACGACCCAGGCCGACGTGCGCTTGCTGATCGTGCGCGCCACCGACGTGCCGACCTATGTCGAACATGGTGCCGCCGACCTCGGCGTCGCCGGTAAAGATGTGCTGATGGAATACGGCGGCCAGGGCCTGTACGAGCCGCTGGACCTGCAGATCGCCCAGTGCAAGCTGATGACCGCCGGTGCCATCGGCGCGGTCGAGCCCAAGGGCCGCCTGCGCGTCGCCACCAAGTTCGTCAACGTTGCCAAGCGTTACTACGCCGAGCAGGGGCGTCAGGTCGACATCATCAAGCTGTACGGCTCGATGGAGCTGGCGCCGCTGATCGGCCTGGCGGACAAGATCATCGACGTGGTCGACACCGGCAATACCCTGCGGGCCAACGGCCTGGAGCCCCAGGAGCTGATTTCCATGATCAGTTCCCGTCTGGTGGTCAACAAGGCCTCCATGAAAATGCAGCACGCCCGCATCCAGGCACTGATCGACACCCTGCGCAAAGCAGTGGAGTCGCGACACCGCGGTTGATTCACTCGCGCGGCGCGAGCCGCGCCCGTCTATCCGTGTCATAGCCAATTTTCTCAGGTGCCCGCGCGAATGGACTGGTAGCTTAGGGTGCCTGAGCATTAGCCATTCAATGAGGCCCTCGCTATGACCGCTCCCACTGCAATTCGCCGACTCAACGCTGCTGACCCGGATTTCGCGCATCATCTGGATCATCTGCTGAGCTGGGAAAGTGTGTCTGACGACTCGGTCAATCAGCGGGTGCTGGACATCATCAAGGCGGTGCGCGAGCGCGGCGATGCGGCGCTGGTGGAATTCACCCAGCGTTTCGACGGCCTGCACGTGGCGTCCATGGCCGACCTGATCCTGCCGCGCGAGCGCCTGGAGCTGGCGCTGACCCGGATCACCGTGGCCCAGCGCGAAGCCCTGGAAAAAGCCGCGGCGCGGGTGCGCAGCTATCACGAAAAACAGAAACAGGACTCCTGGAGCTACACCGAGGCCGACGGCACGGTGCTGGGCCAGAAGGTCACGCCGCTGGATCGCGCCGGCCTGTATGTGCCGGGCGGCAAGGCGTCTTATCCATCCTCGGTGTTGATGAATGCCATCCCGGCCAAAGTCGCGGGCGTCACCGAAGTGGTGATGGTGGTGCCGACCCCGCGTGGCGAGGTCAATGAGCTGGTGCTGGCCGCGGCCTGCATCGCCGGTGTCGACCGGGTGTTCACCATCGGTGGCGCCCAGGCCGTTGCCGCCCTGGCCTACGGTACCGAGAGCGTGCCGCAGGTGGACAAGGTGGTCGGTCCGGGCAACATCTATGTGGCCACCGCCAAGCGTCACGTGTTTGGCCAGGTCGGTATCGACATGATCGCCGGTCCTTCGGAGATCCTGGTGGTGTGCGACGGCCAGACCGATCCGGACTGGATCGCCATGGACCTGTTCTCCCAGGCCGAGCACGACGAAGACGCCCAGGCGATCCTGGTCAGCCCGGACGCCGCGTTCCTCGATCAGGTCGCCGCCAGCATCGCCAAGCTGCTGCCGACCATGGAGCGCGCGGAAATCATCAATACCTCGATCAACGGCCGTGGCGCCCTGATCCAGGTGCGCGACATGCAACAGGCCATCGACGTGGCCAACCGCATCGCTCCGGAGCACCTCGAACTGTCCGTCGCCGATCCGCAGGCCTGGTTGCCGCAGATCCGTCACGCCGGTGCGATCTTCATGGGCCGTCACACCTCCGAGGCCCTGGGCGACTACTGCGCAGGTCCGAACCACGTGTTGCCGACTTCCGGCACGGCGCGGTTCTCCTCGCCGCTGGGGGTGTATGACTTCCAGAAACGTTCGTCGATCATTTTCTGCTCGGAGCAGGGCGCTTCCGAACTGGGCAAGACCGCCTCGGTGCTGGCCCGTGGCGAGTCGCTGAGCGCCCACGCCCGCAGTGCGGAATACCGGATCATCGCTGACCAGGAACAGGGGCAATAAGCATGAGTAAATTCTGGAGTCCATTCGTCAAGGACTTGGTGCCCTATGTGCCGGGCGAACAGCCGAAGCTGACCAAACTGGTCAAGCTCAATACCAACGAAAACCCTTACGGCCCGTCGCCCAAGGCGCTGGCCGCGATGCAGGGCGAACTGAACGACAACCTGCGCCTGTACCCGGACCCCAACAGCGACCTGCTCAAGCAGGCGGTAGCCCGGTATTACGGGGTACAGAGCAACCAGGTGTTCCTCGGCAACGGTTCCGACGAAGTGCTGGCGCACATCTTCCACGGCTTGCTGCAGCACGACCAACCGCTGTTGTTCCCGGACATCAGCTACAGCTTCTATCCAGTGTATTGCGGCCTGTATGGCATCGACTTCGACGCGGTGCCGCTGGACGAGCAATTCCAGATTCGCCCAGCCGATTACGCCAGGCCGAACGGCGGGATCATCTTCCCCAACCCGAACGCGCCGACCGGCTGCCTGCTGGCCCTGGAGGCCGTCGAGCAGATCCTCAAGGCCAGCCCGGATTCGGTCGTGGTGGTGGACGAGGCGTACATCGACTTCGGCGGTGAAACCGCCATCAGCCTGGTGGACCGTTACCCGAACCTGCTGGTGACCCAGACCCTGTCCAAGTCCCGTTCGCTGGCGGGCCTGCGGGTTGGCCTGGCGGTGGGGCACCCGGACCTGATCGAAGCGCTGGAGCGGATCAAGAACAGCTTCAACTCCTACCCGCTGGATCGCCTGGCGATCGTCGGCGCCGCGGCTGCATTCGAGGATCGCGAGTACTTCGCCAAGACCTGCCAGCGGGTGATCGACAGTCGCGAGCAGGTGGTGGCGCAGTTGCGCGCCAAGGGCTTTGAAGTGCTGCCGTCGGCCGCCAATTTCATCTTCGCCCGCCATCCGCAACACGATGCGGCGGGCCTGGCGGCCAAGTTGCGGGAGCAGGGGGTGATTGTCCGGCACTTCAAGCAGGAGCGGATTGCCCAGTTCCTGCGGATCAGTATCGGCACGCCGGAGCAGAACCAGGCCCTGATCGACGGCCTGGGCGAGCTGTAAGCCTTATCGCGAGCCAGCTCTCTCCTGTTGGAGCGAGCTGGCTGGCGATGCTTTTACTCTTTTTCCTTGACCGGCGCCGGTGGCGGGCGCAGGCCGATCTCGGCGGTGAGCTTGAGCTCCTTGCCGTTGCGCATTACCTGGATGCTGACCTTGTCGCTGGGTTTGATCCGCGCCACCTGGTTCATCGAGCGACGGCCATCGCCGGCCGGTTCGCCATCGATGCTGAGAATCACGTCACCCAACTGCATGCCGGCCTTTTGCGCCGGACCGTCGCGGAAAATCCCCGCCACCACGATACCCGGTCGCCCGGACAAACCGAACGATTCGGCCAGTTCCTGGGTCAGCGGTTGCACCTCGATGCCCAGCCAGCCACGAATCACCTGGCCGTGCTCGATGATCGACTTCATCACCTCCATGGCCAGCTTGATCGGGATGGCGAAGCCAATGCCCTGGGAGCCGCCGGACTTGGAGAAGATCGCCGTGTTGATCCCGGTCAGGTTGCCGTTGGCATCCACCAGCGCGCCGCCGGAGTTGCCCGGGTTGATCGCCGCGTCGGTCTGGATGAAGTCTTCATAGTTGTTCAGGCCCAGCTGATTGCGCCCGGTGGCGCTGATGATGCCCATGGTCACGGTCTGGCCGACCCCGAACGGGTTGCCGATGGCCAGGGTCACGTCACCGATGCGGATGCTGTCGGAGCGCCCGACGGTGATCGAAGGCAGGTTCTTCAGGTCGATCTTGAGGACCGCCAGGTCGGTTTCCGGGTCGCTGCCGATTACGTGGGCCAGGGTTTCACGACCGTCCTTGAGCGCCACCACAATCTGCTCGGCGCCGGCGGTCACGTGGTTGTTGGTCAGCAGATAACCTTCGGGGCTCATGATCACCCCGGAACCCAGGCTCGATTCCATGCGCTGCTGCTTGGGCAGGTTGTCGCCGAAGAAACGGCGGAACTGCGGGTCCTCGAACAACGGGTGCGCCGGTTTGTTGATGACCTTGGTGGTGTACAGGTTGACCACCGCCGGCGCGGCGATCGCCACGGCATCGGCATAGGACACCGGGCCTTGTCGAAGCGCCTTGGTTTGCGGGGCTTGCTGCAGATTGACGTCCAGGCTGGGCAGGCCGACCCATTGCGGGTAACGCTGAATTATCAGCAACGCGATAAGCACGCCGGCCAACAGCGGCCAGCCAAAAAAACGCAGAGCCTTGAGCATTGAGCAAGTCCTGAGAGGTTGCAGGCCGCCCGGGACGGCCCATAATGTCGCGCATTATACGAGGCCGCGCGCGCCTCTGAACGGGATATTTAGGAGTCTTTTATGGCCGTTGCCCTGAGCACTCTGGTAGAGGAGGCGGACCGCTACCTGGGCAGTTCGCGAATTGCCGATTACTGCCCCAATGGCCTGCAGGTCGAAGGCCGGCCACAGGTGCTGCGCATCGTCAGCGGCGTCACGGCCAGCCAGGCGTTGCTCGATGCCGCGGTGGAGGCCAATGCCGATCTGGTACTGGTGCATCACGGCTATTTCTGGAAAGGCGAGAACCCCTGCATCACCGGCATGAAGCAGCGTCGGCTGAAAACCCTGCTCAAGCACGATATCAGCCTGCTGGCTTATCACCTGCCGCTGGACCTGCACCCGGACGTCGGTAACAACGTGCAACTGGCGCGGCAACTGGATATTACTGTGGAAGGCCCGCTGGACCCGGACAACCTGAAGATCGTCGGGCTGGTCGGTTCCCTCGCCGAGCCCATGACCGCGCGGGACTTCGCGCGCAAGGTCCAGGAGGTGATGGGGCGCGAGCCGCTGGTGGTCGAAGGCAGCAAGATGATCCGGCGTGTCGGCTGGTGCACCGGCGGCGGCCAGGGCTACATCGACCAGGCGGTGCTGGCCGGCGTCGATCTGTACCTGAGCGGCGAGGCTTCGGAGCAGACCTTCCACAGCGCCCGGGAAAACGACATCAGTTTTATCGCCGCCGGTCACCACGCCACCGAGCGTTACGGCGTGCAGGCGCTGGGGGATTACCTGGCCCGCCGCTTCGCCCTCGAGCACTTGTTCATCGACTGCCCGAACCCTATATAAAGCCTTGTCCTGTAGCCGCTGCCGCAGGCTGCAACAAGGCTCGCAGGGGCTTCTCGTGACCTTCGAGAACACGCCTGCCGCGCAGTCGATCGCAGCCTGCGGCAGCGGCTACAGAGAGACGTAAACACAGCAAACAGGCGGGTATATTCATATACCGTTTCGATCTAGCCGGCGTCCTGATTAGAAGAGGTCGCTGTGCTAGCATGCCCCGCTCGAACACGGCCCGCAGGCCGTCCATAAGAAAGCTTTCGTGAGTAGCCATGGTCGACAAACTGACGCATCTGAAACAGCTGGAGGCGGAAAGCATCCACATCATCCGCGAGGTGGCCGCCGAGTTCGACAACCCGGTGATGCTGTACTCCATCGGTAAAGACTCCGCCGTGATGCTGCATCTGGCACGCAAGGCGTTCTTCCCGGGCAAACTGCCGTTTCCGGTGATGCACGTCGACACCCGCTGGAAATTCCAGGAAATGTACAAGTTCCGCGACAAGATGGTCGAAGAGCTTGGCCTGGACCTCATCACTCACATCAACCCCGATGGCGTGGCGCAGAACATCAACCCGTTCACCCACGGCAGCGCCAAGCACACCGACATCATGAAAACCGAGGGCCTGAAGCAGGCACTCGACAAGCATGGTTTCGACGCCGCTTTCGGCGGTGCCCGTCGCGATGAAGAGAAGTCCCGCGCCAAGGAGCGCGTCTACTCGTTCCGTGACAGCAAACACCGCTGGGACCCGAAGAACCAGCGTCCCGAGCTGTGGAACGTCTACAACGGCAAGGTCAACAAGGGCGAATCCATTCGTGTGTTCCCGCTGTCGAACTGGACCGAACTGGACATCTGGCAGTACATCTACCTCGAAGGCATCCCGATCGTACCGCTGTACTTTGCGGCCGAACGCGAAGTGATCGAGAAGAACGGCACGCTGATCATGATCGACGACGAGCGCATCCTCGAGCACCTGTCCGACGAGGACAAGGCGCGCATCGTCAAAAAGAAAGTGCGTTTCCGTACCCTTGGCTGCTACCCGTTGACGGGCGCGGTGGAGTCCGAGGCCGAAAGCCTGACGGACATCATTCAGGAAATGCTCCTGACGCGAACTTCCGAGCGCCAGGGCCGGGTCATCGATCACGATGGCGCCGGTTCCATGGAAGACAAGAAACGTCAGGGCTACTTTTAAGCTTCGAGTTACAAGCGGCAAGCTGCAAGTTAAAGGCGGTATGCGTAATTTTGCAGTTTGGTGCTTGCAGCTGGTTGTTGCGAGCCGCTATCGAGTGACTCGCAATGGACTTCGAGAAACTGGTTGTTTGGCAGAGAAGCAGATGTTTAGCGGTGGGGATTTATAGAGAGCTTGCAGGATGTGGGGATTTTGGTTTCAAGGATCAAATTACCCGGTCTGCACTTTCGGTGCCTTCCAATATTGCAGAAGGCATGGAACGTCACAGCGTTAAAGAAAAAGTTCACTTTCTTTGGATCGCAAAGGCTTCTTGCGGGGAGCTACGTACCCAGATCCTCATTGGTCGTGACATTGCTTACATAGCCGGTCCACTGGCTGAAAACTGGATTACAGAAACTCGCGAGCTCTCAAAAATGCTCTGCGGCCTGATCAACAAAATTTCTGACTAGCTGTACGCCGACAAGCTTGCCGCTTGAAGCTTACAGCTTGGAGCTTGAATGCAATGAGCCACCAATCCGAATTGATCAGCGAGGACATCCTCGCCTACCTGGCCCAGCACGAACGCAAAGAACTGCTGCGCTTCCTGACTTGCGGTAACGTCGACGACGGCAAGAGCACCCTGATCGGGCGCCTGCTGCACGACTCGAAGATGATCTACGAAGACCATCTGGAAGCCATTACCCGCGACTCGAAAAAAGTTGGCACCACCGGTGACGACATTGACCTGGCGTTGCTGGTCGACGGCCTGCAGGCCGAGCGCGAGCAGGGCATCACCATCGATGTCGCCTACCGCTATTTCTCCACCGCCAAGCGCAAATTCATCATCGCCGACACCCCCGGCCATGAGCAGTACACCCGCAACATGGCCACCGGTGCCTCCACCTGTGACCTGGCGATCATCCTGGTGGATGCCCGCTACGGCGTGCAGACCCAGACTCGTCGCCACAGCTTCATCGCCTCCCTGCTGGGCATCAAGCACATAGTCGTGGCCATCAACAAGATGGACCTCAAGGACTTCGACCAGGGCGTGTTCGAGTCGATCAAGGCCGACTACCTGAAGTTCGCCGAAGGCTTGAAGATGAAGCCTACCAGCCTGCACTTCGTGCCGATGTCGGCCCTCAAGGGCGACAACGTGGTGAACAAGTCCGAGCGTTCGCCGTGGTACACCGGCCAGTCGCTGATGGAAATCCTCGAGACCGTGGAAGTGGCGGGCGATCGCAATTTCACCGACCTGCGTTTCCCGGTGCAGTACGTCAACCGTCCGAACCTGAACTTCCGTGGTTTCGCCGGGACCCTGGCCAGCGGCATCGTGCACAAGGGCGACGAAGTCGTGGTGCTGCCGTCGGGCAAGAGCAGCCGAGTGAAATCCATCGTCACCTTCGAAGGCGAGCTGGAGCATGCCGGCCCGGGCCAGGCCGTGACCCTGACCATGGAAGACGAGATCGACATCTCCCGTGGCGACCTGCTGGTGCATGCCGACAACGTACCGCCGGTGACCGACAGCTTCGAAGCCATGCTGGTATGGATGGCCGAAGAGCCGATGCTGCCGGGCAAGAAATACGACATCAAGCGCGCCACCAGTTATGTGCCGGGTTCCATCGCCAGCATCGTCAACAGGGTCGACGTGAATACCCTTGAAGAAGGCCCGGCCAGCGCTCTGCAGCTGAACGAGATCGGCAAGGTCAAGATCGCCCTCGACGCGCCGATCGCCCTCGACGGTTACGACAGCAACCGCACCACCGGTGCCTTCATCGTCATCGACCGCTTGACCAACGGCACCGTCGGCGCCGGCATGATCGTCGCCCAGCCTGTGGTGCATGGCAGCGCCACGCACCATGGCAAGCTGGCCCATGTCGCCACCGAGGAGCGCGCCCAGCGCTTCGGCCAGCAACCGGCTACCGTGTTGTTCAGCGGCCTGTCCGGCGCCGGCAAGAGCACCCTGGCCTATGCGGTCGAGCGCAAGCTGTTCGACATGGGGCGTGCGGTGTTCGTCCTCGACGGCCAGAACTTGCGTCACGACCTGAACAAAGGCCTGCCCCAGGATCGCGCCGGGCGTACCGAGAACTGGCGGCGTGCCGCGCACGTGGCGCGTCAGTTCAACGAAGCCGGCCTGCTGACCCTGGCGGCTTTCGTCGCGCCGAGTGCGGAAGGTCGTGAACAGGCCAGGGACCTGATCGGCAAGGAGCGTCTGCTGACGGTCTACGTCCAGGCTTCGCCGGCGGTCTGCGCCGAGCGTGATCCGCAGGGCCTGTACGCCGCGGGTGGGGATAACATCCCGGGCGAGTCCTTCCCGTACGACGTGCCGCTGGATGCCGACCTGGTGATCGACACCCAGTCCGTGTCGCTGGAAGAGGGCGTCAAGCAAGTGCTGGAACTGCTGCGCAAGCGCGGCGCGATCTAAGCCTTAGCCTCCAATAAAAAGCCCGCCGTCGAGTGATCGACGGCGGGCTTTTTTGTGGCCTTGAGAAAGCTATCGCGGGCAAGCCTCGCTCCTACACAGGAGCAACACGCTCGCTTCTGTAGGAGCGAGGCTTGCCCGCGATGAGGCCCTTGCAGGCGCCTGATTACTTCCCCGGATACTCCCGATGCATCTGCTCCAGCAACGCATCCTTGTTCTGCCACAGCTGGTTGATCCAGCCCTGGAACTCCAGGCGGTACACGCCATCCTGGTCGTAGTTCTTGCCGATGAACTGCGGTGGAATCGGCAGCTCCTCGAAATGCACCACCACTTCATTGACCTTGCCGCACAGCAGGTCCCAGTAACCCGGCTGGCCTGCCGGGTAGTGGATGGTGACGTTGACGATGGATTCCAGTTGCTCGCCCATGGCGTCCAGCACGAAGGCGATGCCGCCGGCCTTGGGCTTGAGCAGGTAGCGGAACGGCGAGGCCTGTTGCGCATGCTTGGCCTTGGTGAAGCGTGTGCCTTCGACGAAGTTGAAGATGCCCACCGGGTTGTCGCGGAATTTCGCGCAGGTCTTGCGGGTGGTCTCCAGGTCCTTGCCCTTTTTCTCCGGGTGTTTTTCCAGGTAGGCCTTGGAGTAACGCTTCATGAACGGGAAGCCCAGGGCCCACCAGGCCAGGCCAATCACCGGGACCCAGATCAGCTCCTGCTTGAGGAAGAACTTCAGCGGGCGGATACGCCGGTTGAGCACGTACTGCAGGACCATGATGTCGACCCAGCTCTGGTGGTTGCTGGTGATCAGGTACGAGTGCCGGTAGTCCAGGCCGTCGAGCCCGCTGAGGTGCCAGCGGGTATGCCCGAACAGGTTCATCCAGGCCTTGTTGTTGCTGATCCAGGCTTCATGGATGTGGCTCATCAGCCAGTCGGTGAAGCGTTGGGCCGCCGGGAAAGGCAGCAGCAACTTGAAGATCGCCACCACGAACAACGGTGTACAGCAGACGATGGTGTTGAGCGCCAACAACAGCGAGGCGATCACGCCTCGCAGCGGTGCAGGTAGAAAATCCAGCATTTACACATCCAGAGGTCGGTTGGCGGCTTGAATCGCAGTCAGGGCAATGGTGTAGACGATGTCGTCGACCTGGGCGCCACGGGGCAGGTCGTTCACCGGCTTGCGCAGGCCTTGCAGCATCGGCCCGAGGCTGACGCAGTCGGCGCTGCGCTGCACGGCCTTGTGGGTGGTGTTACCGGTGTTCAGGTCGGGGAACACGAACACCGTGGCCTTGCCGGCGACCTGGCTGTTGGGTGCCAGTTGCTGGGCCACGGCTTCGTTGGCCGCGGCGTCGTATTGCAACGGGCCGTCGATCAGCAGCGAGTTCTGGGCTTCATGGGCCAGCAGGGTGGCTTCGCGGACTTTCTCCACTTCTTCACCGCTGGCCGACTCGCCGCTGGAGTAACTGATCATCGCCACCCGCGGGGTGATGCCGAACGCGGCCGCCGAGTCGGCGCTTTGCAGGGCGATCTCGGCCAGTTCGCTGGCGCTCGGGTGCGGGTTCATCACGCAGTCGCCGTAGACCAGCACCTGCTCGGGAAACAGCATGAAAAACACCGACGACACCAGGGTGCAGCCCGGCGCGGTCTTGATCAGCTGCAAGGCCGGGCGGATGGTATTGGCGGTGGAGTGGATCAGGCCGGAGACCAGGCCATCGACTTCGTCCAGGGCCAGCATCATGGTGCCGATCACCACCGGGTCTTCCAGTTGCTGTTCGGCCATCGGCGCGTTGAGGCTCTTGCTCTTGCGCAGCGCCACCATCGGCTCGACGTAGCGTTCGCGGATCTGGTCCGGGTCGATGACTTCCAGGCCCGGCGGCAACTCGATGCCCTGCGCCCGGGCGACCGCCTCGACGTCCGCCGGCTTGGCCAGCAGCACGCAGCGGGCGATGCCGCGCGCCTGGCAGATCGCCGCGGCTTGCACGGTCAGCGGCTCGCTGCCTTCGGGCAGGACGATGCGTTTGTTGGCTTCCTGGGCGCGCTGGATCAACTGGTAGCGGAACACCGCCGGCGACAGGCGCATTTCCCGCGGCGTGCCGCAACGCTGGTGCAGCCACTTGGCGTCCAGGTGGCTGGCGACGAAGTCGGTGATGATCTCCGCGCGCTCGCGGTCATCGATGGGGATTTCCTTGTTCAGGCTGTTCAGCTGGTTGGCGGTGTCGTAGGAGCCGGTGCTCACCGACAGCACCGGCAGGCCGGCATTCAAGGCACCACGACACAGGTCCATGATCCGCGGGTCGGGCAGGGTGTCGCTGGTCAGCAGTAACCCGGCCAGGGGCACGCCGTTGATCGCCGCCAGGCTCACGGCGAGGATGATGTCGTCGCGATCGCCGGGCGTCACCACCAGCACGCCGGGCTTGAGCAGCTCCACGGTGTTACGCATGGTGCGCGCGCAGATGATGATCTTGGTCATGCGCCGGCTTTCGTAGTCACCGGCGTTGAGCACCTGGGCGCCCATCAGGTCGGCCACGTCGCGGGTGCGCGGTGCGTTCAGTTCCGGCTGGAAGGGGATGCAGCCGAGCAGGCGGAAGTCGCCGCTGCGCAGCAGGGGCGAGTGCTCTTTCAGACGGGCGGAAAAGGCCTCCATGCTTTCGTCGGTACGCACCTTGTTGAGGATCACCCCCAGCACTTTCGGGTCGCGCGGGCCGCCGAACAGCTGCGCCTGCAACTCCACGCGGCCGGACAGCTCAGTGAGCACTTCGTTTTCCGGGGCGGACACCAGGATCACCTCGGCATCCAGGCTTTTCGCCAGGTGCAGGTTGACCCGCGCGGCATAGCTGGCGCTACGGGTCGGCACCATGCCTTCGACCACCAGCACGTCCTTGCCGACGGCCGCCTGCTGGTAGAGGGTGATGATTTCTTCCAGCAACTCGTCCAGCTGGCCGTCGCCGAGCATCCGTTCGACATGGGCCAGGCCCAGCGGCTGCGGCGGTTTCAGGCCATGGGTACGGGCCACCAGCTCGGTCGAGCGCTCAGGGCCGGTATCGCCTGGATGCGGCTGGGCAATGGGTTTGAAGAAGCCGACCTTGAGGCCGGCCCGTTCCAGGGTACGCACCAGCCCGAGGCTGATGGAGGTCAGACCCACGCCAAAATCGGTGGGTGCGATAAAAAAAGTTTGCATGCGGATTCTCGAAGGGTGCATGGCAACGGTGAGTCGCTTATGTGTACTGCTCTACCGGAAATTCAGGCGCCAAGGTTAGCGCTAACCGAGCCTTGTGCGCACCAACCGCAGGCAAAGGGCTGGCCTATTTTTTCCAGGCGTTTGTGCGGATCCAGGATCCAGGCCCGTGATTGCCAGGGCGGCTGGTGGCGCAGGTGCTGGGTATGGCCACAGGACAACTCGACGACCCAGTGGCCGTCTTCATCCTGATGAAAGCCGACGATCGTCGAGCCTGGTGCCGCGTTCCGTTTGTCCGGGTTCCGTTCGCTTTCGGGCGATTGCTTCGCTAAACTTGGACGTTCTTCATTCTTATGCAAAAGGTCTCGCCCCATGCTGATCGCCGCCAATAAGGCTGTCTCCATCGACTATACCCTCACCAACGACGCTGGTGAGGTCATCGACAGCTCTGCCGGCGGCGCCCCGCTGGTCTACCTGCATGGCGCAGGAAACATCATTCCAGGTCTGGAAAAGGCCCTGGAAGGCAAGAACGTCGGCGACGAGCTGAGCGTTGCCGTTGAGCCGGAAGATGCCTACGGCGAATACGCCGCTGAACTGGTCAGCACCCTGAGCCGCAGCATGTTCGAAGGCGTCGACGAACTGGAAGTGGGCATGCAGTTCCACGCTTCCGCTCCGGACGGCCAGATGCAGATCGTCACCATCCGCGACCTGGACGGCGACGACGTGACCGTCGACGGCAACCACCCGCTGGCCGGCCAACGCCTGAACTTCAAGGTCAAGGTTGTCGACATCCGTGACGCCAGCCAGGAAGAAATCGCCCATGGTCACGTCCATGGCGAAGGTGGCCATCACCACTGATTTCTGCGCTAAGCTCAAATCTGACTGGAGAGGCGCCCGAGGGCGCCTTTTTAGTCGGCGGCTTTTATCGCCGGGCAACAGGCGGTACTGTCGAGTGGCTGTTTTCTGCAAGAACACGGGAATCTGGAGTTCGTCATGAGTGCTTTTCACGACCTTAAATTGAAAGCCCTGGATGGTCAGGAGCTACCGCTCGCGCCTTTCAAGGGGCACGTCGTGCTGGTGGTCAACGTCGCCTCCAAGTGTGGTCTGACACCACAATACGCGGCGCTGGAGAACCTCTACCAGCAATACAAAGGCCAGGGGTTCAGCGTGCTGGGCCTGCCGTGCAATCAGTTCGCCGGGCAGGAGCCGGGCTCCGAACAGGAGATCCAGGAGTTCTGCAGCCTCAACTACGGAGTGACCTTTCCGTTGAGCAGCAAGCTGGAGGTCAACGGTCCGGAGCGCCATCAGTTGTACCGTCTGCTGGCGGGTGAAGGGGCGGAATTCCCGGGCGACATCACCTGGAACTTCGAGAAGTTCCTGCTGGGCAAGGACGGCCGCGTCCTGGCGCGTTTCTCCCCACGCACCGCACCCGATGATCCGACCGTGGTCCAGGCCATCGAAAAAGCCTTGAGCTGAATCTGCACGCCGGGCCCCGCTGCCCGGCCGGTTTTACCGCGCGTTCGCGCATCCTTCGCTTCTCTGCGCTTTGGCACCTTAATCACCCCGGTCAATAGTGCTGGGCGTTGCTTGGGACACGGAATATTATCGCCATCATAAGGCCGTCGGCGCATCCGTCCGACCTGCCGCTTCCCGCGATTCAGACCCTCAGCCCTGGAGTACAGCATGCCCGTTCAAGCCTTGTTCAAACCCTTTCAGCTGGGTGCCCTGGAGCTGTCGAGCCGTGTGGTGATGGCGCCGATGACCCGGTCGTTTTCCCCGGGTGGCGTGCCGAACTCGAAAGTCATCGAGTACTACCGTCGTCGCGCCGCGGCCGGGGTCGGCCTGATCATCACCGAAGGCACCACGGTCGGGCACAAGGCCTCCAACGGTTATCCGAATGTGCCGCGCTTTTATGGCGAAGCGGCCCTGGCCGGCTGGAAGAAGGTGGTGGACGCGGTGCATGCCGAAGGCGGCAAGATCGTTCCGCAGCTGTGGCATGTGGGCAACGTGCGCCGCCTGGGCACCGAGCCGGATGCCAGCGTGCCGGGTTACGGCCCTTCGGAAAAGCTCAAGGACGGCCAGGTGGTGGTCCACGGCATGACCCAGGACGATATCCGTGAAGTGATCGCCGCCTTCGCCCAGGCCGCCAAGGATGCCCAGAGCATCGGCATGGACGGCGTGGAGATCCATGGCGCCCACGGCTACCTGGTCGACCAGTTCTTCTGGGAAGGCAGCAACCAGCGTACCGACGAATACGGTGGCGACCTGGCCCAGCGCTCGCGGTTTGCCATCGAACTGATCCAGGCGGTGCGCGCCGCGGTGGGCCCTGGCTTCCCGATCATCTTCCGCTTCTCGCAATGGAAGCAGCAGGACTACAGCGCCCGCCTGGTACAAACCCCCGAGGCCCTGGGTGAGTTCCTCAAGCCGCTGGCGGAGGCCGGTGTGGATATCTTCCACTGCTCCACCCGGCGTTTCTGGGAGCCGGAGTTCGAAGGCTCCGAGCTGAACCTGGCCGGCTGGACCCGCCAGCTCACCGGCAAGCCGACCATCACCGTGGGCAGCGTCGGCCTCGACGGCGAGTTCCTGCAGTTCATGGTCAATACCGACAAGGTGGCGCAGCCGGCAAGCCTGGAAAAACTCCTGGAGCGCCTGAACAACGATGAGTTCGACCTGGTAGCCGTAGGGCGCGCATTGCTGGTGGACCCAGACTGGGCGCAGAAGGTGCGTGACGGTCGCGAGCAGGACATCCTGCCATTCAGCCGTGAGGCGTTGATGACGCTGGTCTGAGCGCAGCGCCTGGAAAGGCTATCGCGGACAAGTCGGATCGCCGCCCGCTCACTCCTGCACGAACGGTGATTCTGTAGGAGCGAGGCTTGCCCGCGATGCTTTTTAATCTAGGGCAACAACCGCCCCTCAGGCACCAGCACTTCTTCCGTACAGACGCCCCGCAGCTGGGTTTCAAACTGCTCGATGATCGCCGCCCAGCCCTGGCGGCTGGCGTGCTGGCGAGCATTGAGGCGTACCCGGCGCAAGGTCTCGGGCTCTGCCAGCAGCCAGCTGGCCGCATCGCAGAACGCGCATTCGTCCCCGGGCATCGCCAGCACACCGTTGTAGCCATGGCGAATATGCTGGGCCGCCGCGGCCTGGTCGTAGGCCACCACGGCCAGCCCGGAGGCCAGGGCCTCGAGCACCACGTTGCCGAAGGTTTCGGTCAGGCTCGGGAACAGAAACAGATCCCCCGAGGCATAGTGACTGGCCAGCGCCTCACCGCGCTGCGAGCCGCAGAACACCGCGTCCGGCAGCTCCTTCTGCAGGACCGCGCGTTGCGGGCCATCGCCCACCACGATCAACTTCATGGACTGCTGTGGATAAGTCTCCTGCAGCTGGGCGAAGCAGCGCTTGAGCAGGCCCAGGTTCTTCTCCGGCGCCAGGCGGCCGACATGGATCACCGCGATGTCGTCGCTGCCCAGGCCCCAGCTTTCGCGCAGCCCGTTGAGGCGTTTGGCCGGGTGGAACAGCTGGCTGTCGACCCCGCGCGACAGCAGTGCCAGGCGTTCGAAGTTGCGCCGCTCCAGTTCCAGGCGCTGGCTGGCGCTGGGCACCAGGGTCAGCTTGGAGCGGTTGTGGAACCAGCGCAGGTAGTGGGTCAGCAGGCGCGTCAGCAAACCCAGGCCGTACTGGCTGGAGTACTGCTGGAAGTTGGTGTGGAAACCGCTGACCACGGAAATCCCCAGGCGCCGCGCCGCCCGTAGCGCGGACAGGCCCAGCGGGCCCTCGGTGGCGATGTACAGCACATCCGGGCGATGGCGTTTCCAGCGCCGCAACAGCTTGTGCATCGACGACTGGCCCCATTGCAGCCCCGGATAGCCCGGCAGCGGCCAGCCGCGACACAGCAGCAGACCGTCGTCGCTGACCCGGCTCTGATCGCTGCCCTGGCGTGGGCGAATCAGCTCCACCTGGTGGCCACGGGCGCGCAATCCATCGCACAGGCGGCCAAGGGTATTGGCCACGCCATTGATTTCCGGTGGGAAGGTTTCGGTGATCAGAGTGATATGCAGAGCTGTCGTCATGGCCTCAGTGTCAGCCGAGGCCATGTCGTCATTGTGACGTTGCGATGATGGATTTATGACCTGCTCAGCGTTGCTGGGCCACCAGGTTTTCCGCGCCGCGCTCACGCACCCAGAACAGCGTCGCACCGGCCACCGCCGCCGGCATCATCAGGATGTTGACCACCGGGATCAGCAGCACCAGGTAGACGATCCCGCCAAAGCTCATGCTCTGCCAGCGCTTTTCCCGCAGCCAGGCGAGCATTTCGTTCCAGCCCAGCTTGTGGTTGTCCGCCGGGTAGTCGATGTACTGGATCGCCATCATCCACACGCCGAACAGTAGCCACAGCGGCGCGGCCACCAGGTTCACCACCGGAATGAAGGACAGGATGAACAGGCCGATGGCCCGCGGCAGGAAGTAGCCCAGCTTGCGCATTTCCCGGGCCAGGGTGCGCGGGATCATGGCCAGCAGTTCGGCCCAGCTGAAGGGCGGGAAGTCGTCGGTGCCGCGGACCACCACTTCGACTTTCTCCGCGAGAAAACCGTTGAAGGGCGCGGCGATCACGTTGGCCAGCATGGTGAAGGTGAAAAACACCATCAGCAGCACCAGCACCACGAACAGCGGCCAGAGGATGTAGCTGAGAAAGCTCAGCCAGTCCGGCAAAGAAGGCATCAGGGTGTCGACCCACAGGCTGAACTGATGGCCGGCGAAATAGATCAATCCGACGAACAGCACCAGGTTGATGGCCAGGGGCAAAAGGACGAACAGACGCAGGCCGGGGCTGAGCACCAGCTTGAGGCCTTCGCGCAGGTATTGCGGGCCGGACAGAACGGGGGCGGGCATAGGGAGCTCCGTGCAAGGGGGAAAACGCGCCGACCTTACCGGCTTTGCCCCACCGGCGAAAGCGCGGTCGCAAGGTCGACATCAACTGTAACAAAGGCGCCGGTAAATACACCGATACCGGATAGAGACCTCCTATGAGCTGGATTGTTAAACCGTATTTCCTTAATCTTCGCCCCCTCTATACGCTGCACCCATTATTTTCGGACGGGCGAACCTGAAGCCTTCCCCAAGTGCTTTCGCTGTCCTTTTTTATTCCAGCCGGCAATCCGGCGTTCCGCGCCAGAGATCCGGGCCGGTCGATAGGAGTGAGTCATGTCTGATGTACGTCATTCGCGTGTGATTATTCTCGGTTCCGGCCCTGCCGGTTACAGCGCCGCGGTCTATGCCGCTCGCGCCAACCTGAAGCCGCTGTTGATTACCGGCATGCAGGCCGGCGGTCAGCTGACCACCACCACCGAAGTCGACAACTGGCCGGGCGACGTCCACGGCCTGACCGGCCCGGCGCTGATGGAGCGCATGCGTGAACACGCCGAGCGTTTCGAAACCGAAATCGTCTTCGATCACATCAATGCCGTGGACTTCGCCGCCAAGCCTTACACCCTGACCGGCGACAGTGCGACCTATACCTGCGACGCCCTGATCATCGCCACCGGCGCCAGCGCCCGTTACCTGGGCCTGCCTTCGGAAGAAGCCTTCATGGGCAAAGGCGTGTCGGCTTGCGCGACCTGCGACGGCTTCTTCTATCGCAACAAGCCAGTGGCCGTGGTCGGTGGCGGCAACACCGCTGTCGAAGAAGCCCTGTACCTGGCCAACATTGCCAGCAAGGTCACCCTGATTCACCGTCGCGATACCTTCCGTGCCGAGAAGATCCTGATCGACAAGCTCAATGCCCGGGTTGCCGAAGGCAAGATCGAGCTCAAGCTGAACGCCAACCTGGACGAAGTGCTGGGCGACAACATGGGTGTCACCGGTGCGCGCCTGAAGAACAACGACGGCAGCTTCGACGAGATCAAGGTCGACGGCGTGTTCATCGCCATCGGCCACACCCCGAACACTTCGCTGTTCGAAGGCCAGCTGGAACTCAAGGATGGCTACCTGGTGGTGCAGGGCGGCCGTGAAGGCAATGCCACCGCGACCAGCATCGAAGGCATCTTCGCCGCCGGTGACGTGGCCGACCACGTGTACCGCCAGGCCATTACCTCGGCCGGCGCCGGCTGCATGGCCGCGCTGGACACCGAGCGCTACCTGGACGGCCTGCAGAACGCTTCGTTCTGAGACCATTGAAATGAAAAAACCGGCCCAGGCCGGTTTTTTTATGGATCATTGAAGCTTGTAGCCGCTGCCGAGCAGCGTGAGGCTGCGAGCGATCTGGGCGGCATTCCGACGAAGCGGGCGCCGCTTTTGAGGGCGCAGGAGGTCCTGCGGACCTATCGCAGCCTGCGGCAGCGGCTACAGGGTTTAGGTCTCAGGCCTTGCGGGTCAGTGGCTGCTGGGTGAACTTCACACCCGCCAGGCCATGGGCGATCAGCGCGCGGATATTGCCGTGGTCGCTGCCTTCAGGGGTGGCCAGCACCGAGCGGTAATGCTCGCCGAACGCCAGCAGCGCTTCTTCGTCGCTCAAGCCTTCCAGCAGGCCCAGGCCCAGGGTCTTGCACGAACCTTCGTTCTGCCCGGCGGCGTTCTCCACGCCGCCGTTGTCGAAGGCCTGTGGCTGGTAGTCGTAGCCGGCGGCGATAAAGGCCAGGGTGTCGGCGAAGACGTGCTCGCCGCTCTTGAGGCTGGCGCGCAGGGTGTTCAGGTCAGTCATAATTTCTGGAACCTTCTTAACTGTTACATGTGATATTCACAAGCGTATTCAGGGACATACATATAGTAACTTTTTTTGCTTTTTCTGAGGTCATTTCGAGCCACATGCAAGCTGGATAATTGTATGGACTTGGCCACCCATTTGCATTCGAACTGATCAGGCGTTTGCGTTGGACTTGACCAAGATGCATCGTAGCCATGATCTGCCGAAACCGGATTGTTGAAGGATTTAGGCTAGGGGTTTCACAGAGAAAGGTTCTACCGTGAATCGACAGTGTGAGAAAGGGCCTAGAGGGCGCGCGGTTGCGGATAACATTCTAGGTTTTTACCGTACCGTAGCCGTAGTGCTTGTAGAAAAAAGGATTGCTTGATGGTTCAAACACCAACCGCCATTTACCGACATAGAACAAGCATTGAATGCACGTTAGGTATCCTTGAGGATGGCTATTTCAACCCGATTAGCGGTGACCCCTTGAATGGGGACGCGTGCATGAATCTCTGGAATCAGCACACGGATCTTGGCCGCAACATCACAAAAACTGGTGTGGATATTGTGGTTGCTTGGTATGGCCCTCCTGCAATGATGGGTAACCCGCGTCGCTATACGCCACTTCCGCCTGCGACTTGCATCGATTTCAACCCGTGGAGACTGGTCATCACCCCGCATATTCCGAAGGGCCAGCTGCGAGTAATGCGAGTAGAGATTTTTGACCATGAGAAGGTCGATGATTTTCTGCGCGAGTACCGTAGGTGGAAAGTTCTTGCACCATGTGGATTGCGACGCGAGAAGCTTCGACTACTACGGCATATCCGGAGACTGATCAGGGCGAGGGATCTCTTCCTAGAGATTAAGTGGTGTCGATTCATCTGAAAACCGCTGTACACGAAGCTACTAACTCTACGGTTTAAAGGATTTCTCATGAGAAGGCACTCTGAAAAATAGTGCGGGCAGTAACTGAAGTGCTCCTGTTTGTAAGTAATTTTAATGCTAGATGTTACGGTGGCTGATAAAAATATGATCAAGGATGAATTCGAAGATGCTCTTGATGACGATTGGGTTGTTAGTGATAGCGGTTTCTATGATCGGTACAAACCGCTCAGAAATAAGTTGCGAAAATTCTCCGCTGAAAGCGTTTTAGAAGCCTGTATGGAGAAAATGAATAAGTTTGGTGTCAACAGTGTAGAAGGTTTTTTGGCAGTTCCTTGGCTTTGGATTGTTGTGGTTAAATGGAAGTTCATTGATGATGCTGGAGTCGTTGGTGGTAAAAGAAGAATGACACAGAAGGAGCTAGAAGAGCTCCAGATGTTGCTTGTGAAGATATCGAACTATGCCATGCTTCCAAGTCAATACAAACCCATGGAGCTTTACACGAGAGCAGTTACATACCAGCAGGCGCCATATCAAATTCCAATCGCAGTATATGGCTTGGCGCGCCAAGACTTAATGTTTGGTGAGTCCCAGGAGAACGAATTTTTCCAAGCAGAGTTTCTTGAGAAGCACGGGCTTCCATTAAGCGTGTTTCTGCGAATTTCAGCATTCCTTGTTTCGGTGCTGGAAGTCAATAATAAGTTGAAGTTTTCCCTCTATGACCTTCCAGTAAATTTGTTTGGTAAAGAACACGTAGTTTCATACTTGAACTCGATTTCTATAGATATTGATGCCCTGAGTGCAACGCTATCTCAAGCTAGCCCAGGGCCTCGGAGGGCAAAGGAGTTCTTCGAGCAAACCCCTTTTTTGTCATTTCCAATAGTGAGGGTCGGGGACGCTTATTGGTGTGTGAACAGAAAAATATTAATGCAATGTCTGAATTCTTTTGTATATGACACCCTAAAAGGGCAAAGTAAGTTCTCAGATAAATTTGGGAAAAAATTTGAAAGCTATGTGGAGTCAGTTATATCGAAAAGCGGGCTTGGCTACGAAGTAGAGAGCGATTTAAAGAAAGTTTTCGGAAATGCGAGTAAGGTGGTTGACTTCTTGGTTACCTCTGAAGGTGCCAATTTTTTTATAGATGCAAAAGGTGTGGATCTGGCTGCAAGGGCAAAACTTACCCATTTAAGTGATGTATTGAAGGGGGCGATAAAAAACTCTTTGCTAAAAGCAATAGTGCAGGGGCAAGAGACGAGTCTTAGTCTGGCAAGAGTTGGTTCTTCCGGTTCGGTTATTAGGCAGCGCGAAATAAATTATTTAATGGTTGTTACCTATAAGCCGCTTTTTATTGGTAATGCGGAGTTTTTGAATCATCTTATAGGTGGCGAGGAGGTTAGGCGGATTCTTCTGGGTTATCCACTTCAAAGTCAAATTCCCTTGGAGAATATATATTTTTTCAGCGTGAGCGAGTTTGAGTCGCTGATAAATTTAGTGAAGGAAAAAAAGGTAAGCCTTGTAGAAGCGATTGAAAGGGCAAAGCTGGCAGATTCTGAATTTGAAACCGCGAAGTACTATTTTGCAGCGCACCTAAGTGAATGGTCTGAGTACCATGAGTTAGGCTCTCTGCTAGAGCCAAAGGTTTCAGCCATGACCTCTGAGTTTTCAGGTTAGAGATGGAGAGAATCCTTACCTAGCGTTGAGTAAAAACCCAAGAGGAGTGTAGTGGTCAACTAATCCCGGACACTGCGTTAAGTTTCTCCTCGGCGACTGCGGGCGCCAGCCCACTGTTGAATTGATGGGGTCGTTGCCTGCTGTACCGCTGCATCAAAACCGATATCCTGCTATGCCAGCGAAGTACTCATGTAGCCCACGGTCGGTATCCACTCCATTTTCAGGCTGCGAAACAACCGTTCCATCGGCGCATTGTCTCAGCAATTTCCGCGCCGACTTATGCTCTGTTTAAAGCGATTGCGCCACAGGCGCTTGCTAACACTTAGCAAGCGCCTAATCTTGAGGTTTTCCTTTGGCGAACGCCGCTTGCTGCTCGGCGCTGGCTTCTTTCTGGTAGAGAGTCTTCCACTCGGCGTAGGGCATGCCATACACCACTTCACGGGCGTCATCGAGGCTGACCTCGATCTGGCGCTCGTCGGCCTCGGCCTTGTACCACTTGGACAGGCAGTTGCGGCAGAAGCCGGCGAGGTTCATCAGGTCGATGTTCTGCACGTCCTTGCGGCTGTCCAGGTGCGCGACCAGGCGGCGGAAGGCGGCGGCTTCGAGTTCCAGGCGATGTTGCTCGGTCATAAGGTTCACTGCATAGAGAGGGATGGGGATAGCGGCAAGTTACAAGTGGCAAGCTGCAAGTCAAAGCAGATCGGCTTTTACTTGCAGCTTGTAGCTAACGACTTGCCGCTAAGGTAATCGACACCGACTCGGCGAAACGCAGGGCGTGGGGTTTGTCGACCTCGACCTCGGCGTACAGCACCGATTCGTTGGCCATGATCAGATCGAGGATTTCCTGGGTCAGGCGCTCGAGCAGGGCAAAGCGGTTGCCCTCCACATGGGCGATGATCGCCTTGGTGATGGTGCGGTAGTTCAGCGCATGGTCGATGTCGTTGTCGCGCACGGCTTCCTGCGCGGCATACAGGATGGTCAGGTTGATCAGCACATCCTGCTTGTTGAGGATCTCGTCCTCGTTGATTCCGATGAAGGTCCGCAGGCACAGGTCCTTGACCCGGATGCGAGCCATTCCTGGCTGAAGTTGTGGCATTGCTACTTGCTCCGTCCGATCAATTGCAGGAATTCCTGGCGCGTGGTGCTCGACTCGCGAAAGGCGCCGAGCATCACCGAGGTGTGCATGGTCGAGTTCTGCTTCTCGACGCCGCGCATCATCATGCACATGTGCTGGGCTTCGATGACCACCGCGACGCCGGCGGCCTGGGTCACCCGCTGCACCGCGTCGGCGATTTCCCGCGTGAGGTTTTCCTGGATCTGCAGGCGGCGGGCGAACATGTCGACGATCCGGGCGATCTTCGACAGGCCCAGCACCTTGCCGGTGGGAATATAAGCCACATGGGCCTTGCCGATGAAGGGCAGCAGGTGATGTTCGCACAGCGAATAGAGCTCGATGTTGGCGACTATGACCATTTCATCGTTGTCGGAGGCGAACAGCGCGCCATTGACCACCTCGTCCACCGACTGGCTGTAGCCATGACACAGGTACTGCATGGCCTTGGCCGCGCGTTGCGGGGTGTCGAGCAAACCTTCGCGCTCGGGGTCTTCGCCGAGACCCTTGAGGATCTCGCGGTAATGCTGGGGCAGGGAAAGCGTCATGTAACGTCCTCGCGGGAAGCCTTACTTGAGGTGCCGCCCGCCGTTGACGGTCAGGGTAGTGCCGGTGACATAAGGGTTGTCGAGCAGATAACACAGGCTCTGGTAGATCACTTCGCAACCGGGCTCGATGCCCAGGGCGGACTTGGCCAGGGCCTTGGCGCGGTAGGCCGCGTCGTCGTCGGGGTTGAACATTAACAGAGCCGGGGCGATGCCGTTGACCTTGATCGTCGGGGCATATTTCGCCGCGAAGGACAGGGTCAGGCTGTCGAGGCCGGCCTTGGTGGCGCAATAGGCGATGTGCTTGCTGCTGCCGCGGCGGGTGACGTCGTCGCCGATGTGCACAATGTCGGCGGGGCTTGCGCGTTGCAGCAGGTCGGCGCAATGCAGGTTGATCAGGTAGGGCGCGAGCATGTGCACGCTGAACATGTCGACGAAGGCCGTGCTTTCCTGGCCGGGTGTTTCCTCCAGCCATTGCGAGGCGTTGTGCACGATCGCCCGCAGGCTGTCGGTGTGCTCGTGCAATTGGCTGATGAAGGCCTGGATCCCGGCTTCGCTGGAGAAGTCGGCGAACAGGGCAATCGCGCCACGCTCGCGCAAGGCCTGCACGCCCGGGCGCTCGGTGCGGTAGCTGATGATCACCCGATGACCGTCTTCCAGCAGGCGCAGCGCGCAATGCAGGCCGACACGCTGGCCGGCGCCGGTGATCAGGATCGGGGCAGGGGAAGTAGTCATGAACGGCTCGCGTCGCAGGTAGAGCAAAACTATACCAGCGCCGGGCGGGGTTCGCCCAAGCCGCTACGGGAGCGAGGTTGGCCGCGACGGTTACGCCGCGGTCTGTGTGTCAGTTCAGCGCCAGCAAGCCTGGTGCCTCAATGGTTCTGCGGGGAAGGCGCCGCTGGTAGTGGGCGTGCTGGCGTGCTGTTCAACCATCCGGACAACAGGCGGGTGGACAGCGGAATGAACCAGTAGACCATCAGCGGCGTCAGGGCCAGGGTGCTGACGAGCACCCGCGGCACCAGGCTGAGTTCGCCCAGCAGCGGGTTGAGGATGAAGTTGAAGATCAGCGACACCGGGAAGAAGGCCAGCCAGATGGCTATCGCCTGTTTCCAGCGGGGTGGGCGCTGGCCGGCCGCGCCGAACCAGCCGTCTATGCCGCTGACCCGGTGTTCATGAGGATGGGCGAACAGGTCGCTGCCGCGGGCCAGCCAGGCCGTGCGCGAGGCGGAGTGTTCCCAGACGTGCAGGGTCTGCTCGTCGGCGAAGCGGAAGATGATCTGGAATTCGTCATCGTCGGGTGGCGGGGCGAGCACGCCGGAGCCGAGATAACCGGGGAAGTCGGTGGCCAATTGTTCGCCTTCGCGCAGCCAGGCGATCAGGTCCTGGTAACGGCCATCGGCGACACGCCGGGCGACCATCAGGGTGACGGGTGAGGTAGACATTATGTATCTCCGTAAAACCAATGCGTTGCCTGGGTAAGGCAGTACGCCGGACGCAGCTCCGGGGTATTGGGCTGCGTCTTGGAAGCAAGCAAGGATTATTCCTGATTGTGACAAATACACCAGAGGCAGCGGTCGCTTTGCCCTGTGTTGAAGAACTGTCACCGATGGGGAGTAGAATGGCCGTCACTTTATCCATCGGTGTTTTCTGCCCAGATGCCCGTCATTACTGAACTTGCCCGCCCGACACAGCCCCTCGACCAGCCCTCGCAGGACGATCTGTTTCCGATCCGGGAAGTTTCACGGCTCACGGGGATCAACCCGGTGACCCTGCGGGCCTGGGAGCGTCGCTATGGCTTGATCCAGCCGACACGCACCGAAAGTGGGCATCGTCTGTATTCGATGCGCGATGTCGAGACGGTCCGCGAGATCCTCGGCTGGATCGATCGTGGTGTCGCGGTCAGCAAGGTCGGCAAGATCCTCGCCAAGACCCGGGCCGCCCGCGAGGCGCCACAGGCCATGCCGGGCGACAGCGAATCGGGCGATTATCTGCAGTGGCAGGGGCAGCTCAAGCGGGCGGTTGGCGAATTCGACGAGCCGTACCTGGAGCGGCTGTACGGCCAGATCTTCTCCAGCTATTCGCTGTCGGTGGTGTTCCAGGACATCCTCATGCCGTTCTGGCGGCAGCTGGCGCAGCACCAGGAACCTTACGGCCACACCAGCGAATGGCTGTTCTTCGATCAATTCCTGCGTTCGCGGATCTCCCAGCGCCTGCTGTTGCAGCGTGGCAACCAGCCGCGCCCGGTGCTGCTGGCGGCGCTTGCCGGGCAATGCCGGGAGCTGGAGTTGCTGGTGGCGGCGCTGATGCTGGGCAGTGCTGAAGTGGAAGTGCGGGTGCTGGCGCTGGGGCAGCCGTTCGACGAGCTGACCCTGGTCTGCGAGAAGATCAAACCCCAGGCGCTGGTGCTGTTTTCCAATCACGCCCCGGCACCGGAGCTGCCTCGGCGCTTGAACCGCCTGGCGCTGACCCTGGAGTGTCCGCTGATGCTGGCGGGAGATGTCGCCGAGTTGGCCCAGGACAGCCTGAACGCTTCGCCGGTGGGCTGCCTGGGGAGTGACGGACGTTTGATGATGCAGCGCCTGCGGCAGTTTCTCAGCGGCACGCTCGATACCTGAGTTCATACCCAAGCAGAGAAACGTGCGACTTCAGACGTGCAGGTTGGGGTGTGCCAGGCGGTGCTGCTGCAGGATGAACTGGCGCAGGCGCTCGGTTTCATCCTTGTCGCTCTGGTTCAACCGATAGGCATAGAAGCCAGCCTCGGTCTGGCGTTCGAGGCGGCCGCGCAGGGCGATGCGCTCGTAGCCCGAGGGGCTGAACCACTGGGCGAACTGCTTTGGCGGTTTGGCCCGGTTGCGGATCTCCAGCAACACGCTGTTGAACGACACCTCATGCACCCACAACGCGGTGGGCTGCCCCTTGGCGTTTTCCAGGGCCACCGGCTCGTCCAGCGTCAGGCGCCAGGGGCGGACCCTCGGCCCGTCCTCGAAGATGCTCGGCACGCCCAGGCGCAGATGCAGGGCATGGAATTCGTCTTCCACCAGGTGCAGGGGAAAGGTCATCTGCTGGTTTTCAAAGTGCGCCTGGATGGTCACTTGCTCGTTGGCCGCCAGGCGGGTGAGCAGGTCGCGGATCTGTGAGCCCCCGTTGACCAGCAGGCTCGAGTTAGCATCCCGCACGTTGAGTTGCGGGTTGTGCTGCATGGTCTGAATGAAGTCCAGTTCATCCTGGGTGAGGAGAGCGTCACGGCGCATGATGTTGCTCGAAGGAGAAAGTGACAAAATCATTGGTGATTAAGCGTACTGACAACTAATTCGACATCTTGTTAGCGCCATTCGTCGCCTGGTAATCGGCGAGTTTCGCGCGGGTTTCGGCCAGCTCCTTTTCCACCTGCGCCAGCCGTTGCTGGGCCTTGACCTGGACCGTCACATCTTTCTGCACACCGACAAAATAGGTCAGTTGATCGCTTTCGTTGAACACCGGGGTGATCGACAGCTCGTTCCAGAAGTGACTGCCGTCCTTGCGGTAGTTGCGCAGCACCTGGCGGCAGGGCTGGCCGCTATCCAGGGCCTGGCGAATCAGCGGGATTCCCGGCTGGTCACGGTCGCCCGACTGGAGAAAGCGGCAGTCCTGATACAGCACCTCGTCGGCGCTGTAGCCGGTGAGGCGTTCGAACGCCGGGTTCACGTAGATGATGATGTTGTCTTCGCCTTCCTGTTCGGCAACGACGATCCCGTCGTTGGAGGCGTTGATCACCAGTTGCAGCAGGTGGGCGTTGATCATCGGGAGCTTCCGCAAGCGATCGGCAAGTGGCGGCAATTCTAAGACATGGCGCGAAGCTGTCCACTGGCCATTATTGGTAAATCGCGCTACAAGGCTGGATTTTATCGCGCAGCTGCTAATATCCCAGCCTTTTACTCAGCTTCAGGATCAGATTGATGAAAGTCGCCATCCTTTCCGGCTCGGTGTACGGCACGGCTGAAGAAGTCGCCCGGCACGCCGCCAAACTCCTCAATGCCGCAGGTTTCGAGGCCTGGCACAACCCGCGCGCGACCCTCGCGGACGTCCAGGCGTTCGGCCCCGAGGCCTTCCTGGCCGTGACCTCGACCACTGGCATGGGCGAGCTGCCGGACAACCTGTTGCCGCTGTATTTGGCCATTCGCGATCAACTGCCGGCGGCTTGGCGCGGTTTGCCCGGAGCGGTGATCGGCCTGGGCGATTCGAGCTATGGCGACACCTTCTGTGGCGGTGGCGAGCAGATGCGCGAGCTGTTCGCCGAACTGGGCGTGCGGGAAGTGCTGGACATGCTGCGCCTGGACGCCAGCGAAAGCGTGACCCCGGAAACCGACGCCGAGCCTTGGCTGGCCGAGCTGATCAGCGCTCTGCGCGGCTGACCGGACGCTCGCGCAGCAGCGCCAGCCAGGCTTGCGCGGCCTTGGACAGATAGGCGCCCTGACGCCAGATGAAGGCGATGTCCCAGCGCAGGTAGTCGGGCGCTTTCAGCGTCAGGCGCACCACGCCGGGCCGGACCAGGCCGCGCGCCACCACGCGGGGCAACAGCACCACGCCTTGCCCGGCGGCCACCAGGGCGGCGAGAAAGTCCGCCTGGCCGCTGCGCCCACCTTCCTTCGGGGTGAACCCCACCTGCTGACAGGCCTGCAACAGCCGGTCGTTGAGCACGAAACTGCGCTGATAAAGCAGGAACGGCGTGTCCGCCAGTTCCTCCAGGCGCACCTGGGCGTTCATCGCCAGCGGATGATCGGCCGGTAGCAAGGCGTCCAGCGGTTCGTCGCAGAACGGCTGGTAGGCGAAGGTCGGATCCTTGGGCGTCAGGCTGCCGCCGATCTCCAGTTCCCCATTGAGCACCGCCTGTTCGATATTCAGGCTGCCGCCTTCCAGCAACTGCACGCTGATGTTCGGGTAGCGTCGGCGGTACTCGGCGAACAGGCCGGCGAACAGTGCATCGCTGCCCAGCAGGGGCAGGCCCAGGCGCAATTCCCCACGGGCCAACAGGCTCAGGTCGTCGAGCTCGCTGAGCAGCTCATTGCGCAGGCGCAGCATGCCTTCGGCGCGTTGCAGCACCACGCTGCCGGCGGCAGTGAGGTGAATGTGCGAGCCCTGGCGATCCAGCAATGGTGTGCCCAGGCTCTGCTCCAGCTGGGCGATCTGCTTGCTCACCGCCGACTGGCTGATATGCAGGGTCTTGGCGGCCTGGGTGAAGCCGCCCTGGTGAATCACTTCGACAAAGCTGCGCAGCTGTTTGAAGTCCATGGGTTTGAGTCCGTGCTCTGAATTCCATTCTGGAATGGCTTCCAGTCTAACAATTCGCTTCGGTGATGGCAGGCGCTTGCCTAAAATGCAGGCCTGCGAGGACCGAATTCCATGAACGCTTCCACCTTGAAACACCTGGGTCGCCTGTTATCCGAACTGGCGGTGTTGCTGGCTATTTATCTGTTCGGCTGCCAGCTGGCCGGGTGGCTGGCGTGGCCGATTCCTGGCGGGGTGATCGGGCTGGCCCTGCTGTTGCTGGCGTTCGCCCTGGGCTGGATCAAGCCGGCGGCATTGCAGATGGGCGCGGGCCTGCTGATGGCCGAGATGCTGCTGTTCTTCATTCCGGCGCTGATGAGCCTGCTGGACTACGGCGGCCTGCTGCGCCAGGACGGCTGGCGGATCCTGTTGGTGATTGGCGTCAGTACGCTGATGGTGATGCTGGTCACCGCGTTCACGGTGGAATGGGTGTGCCGCTGGAGAATGCGCCATGACGCTTGAACCCATGCCGATGTTCTGGTTGCTGCTGACACTCGCGGCCTATCTGTTCAGTCGCTGGATCTACCGACGCACCGGGCGCTACCTGCTGTCGCCGCTGATCCTGGTGCCGGCCCTGTTGCTGGCGATCGCCGTGCCGCTGCACACCGCCTATGCCGAATACTCCGCCAACACCCACTGGCTGATGCTGGTGCTGGGACCGGTCACCGTGGCCTTCGCGGTGCCGATCTGGCAGCAGCGGCAACTGTTGATGCGCCATTGGCCGGCATTGCTGCTGGGCATGCTGGCGGGCAGCGCGGCGTCCATCGCCAGCTCCTTCGGACTGGCGCGGGTGCTGGCCCTGGACAGCTCGGTGACTATGTCCCTGGTGCCGCGTTCGATCACCACCCCCTTCGCCATGCCGCTGGCCCATGACCTGGGCGGCGTACCCGAACTGACGGCGGTGTTCGTGATGTTCACCGGGGTGTTCGGCGCCATGCTCGGCGGTGTCCTGCTCAAGTGGTTGCCGCTGCGCAGCGCCCTGGCTCGCGGTGCGTTGTTCGGGGTCGGCGCCCACGGCGCCGGGGTCAGCCGCGCCCATGAAGTGGGCGGTGAAGAGGGCTCGGTGGCAGGGCTGGTGATGGTTCTCACCGGCCTGCTGAACCTGTTCGCCGCCCCTTTATTGGCGTCGTTGCTTTGACGTTTGAGCTGTGCCGATTGGAACTAAAATGACCACTGACTCGCTCGGCCAGTAAGCTGGCTGCCAAGGCAACTACCTGAACCCGAGGGGCTGACTAGACTGACTCCACGTCCGAAAAATAATAAAAAAATCTGCCGTCACTGAGGTCCTTGCCGTGAGCTTATCCTCCGTTCCGTCGACATCGAGTGTGAAAGACCAGGTCAGCGCCGCCGAATGGCAGACCCGCGTCGATCTGGCCGCCTGCTATCGCCTGGTGGCGATGCATGGCTGGGACGATCTGATCTTCACCCACATCTCCGCCAAGGTCCCTGGCACCGAAGATTTCCTGATCAACCCGTTCGGCCTGATGTTCCATGAGATCACCGCCTCCAGCCTGGTGAAGGTCGACCAGGCCGGCAACAAGCTGATGGACAGCCCCTACGAGATCAACCCCGCCGGCTACACCATCCACAGCGCCGTGCACGAAGTGCGGCACGATGTGGCCTGTGTGCTGCACACCCACACCGCGGCCGGGGTCGCGGTGTCCGCGCAGCAGCAGGGGGTGTTGCCCATCAGCCAGCAGTCGCTGTTCGTGTTGTCGAGCCTGGCCTATCACGCCTATGAAGGCGTAGCCCTGAACCACGAGGAAAAGGCCCGGCTGCAGGCCGACCTCGGCGACAGCAATTTCCTCATGCTGCACAACCACGGTCTGCTGACCTGTGGTGGCACCATCGCCGACACCTTCCTGATGATGTTCACCTTCCAGCGCGCCTGCGAGATCCAGGTGCTGGCGCAGAACGGTGCGGCGCAATTGATCGCCATCGAGCCGCAGATTCTGGCCGGGGCCAAGGCGATGATCGCCGGGGTCACCAAAAGCGCTCAAGGCATGGGCGGCGCGCTGGCATGGCCGGCACTGCTGCGCAAACTCGATAAACACGACGCGGGTTATAAACTCTGATGCCTATGGCCGAGATTCCTCTGTGCGTGTGGCGCAAGCGCGGACATAGCTTCGCGTTTCGCGGCCATGCCATTCGCTACTGGACCGCGGGGCAGGGCGAACCGCTGCTGCTGATCCATGGTTTTCCCACCGCCGCCTGGGACTGGCACTACCTGTGGCAACCCCTGGCCCAGCGCTATCGAGTGATCGCCTGCGACATGCTGGGGTTTGGCGATTCGGCCAAGCCGCGGAACCACGAGTACAGCCTGCTGGAGCAGGCGGACCTGCAACAGGCCTTGCTCGAACACCTGGGGGTGGATAGCCCGGTGCATCTGTTGGCCCACGATTATGGCGACAGCGTCGCCCAGGAAATGCTCGCCCGGCACTACGAAGAGCGCTGCGGCATTGCCAGCTGTGTCTTCCTCAATGGCGGCCTGTTCCCGGAAACCCATCGTCCGGTGCTGACGCAGAAGCTGCTGCTCAGCCCGCTGGGCTGGATGCTCGGCCGCGTCTTCAGCCGTGAGGGGCTGGCCAAGAGTTTCGCCCAGATCTTCGGCCCACAGACCCGGCCCAGCGAAAGCGTGCTGGATGACTTCTGGAGCCTGGTGGAGGCCAATAACGGCCCGCGGATCCTGCACAAGCTGATTGGCTACATTCCCGAGCGCCGGGTGCAGCGCGACCGCTGGGTGAGTGCGATGCAGCGCGGCGACGTGCCGCTGCGGGTGATCGACGGCGCGGTGGATCCGATTTCCGGGGCGCACATGGTCGAGCGTTACTGCGAACTGATCCCTGCCCCGGATACCGTGCTGCTGGCCGGGATCGGTCACTACCCGCAGACCGAAGCCCCGGTCCAGGTGCTCAAGCACTATCTGGCCTTTCGCGACAGCCTGGAGTTTCCACCGCGCAAACTGGCCTGCTCCTGAGACACCCGCTGTCCGCAGCTATCGCGATGCTGCGAACTTGGCCTGTGCACGCCAGGCGCTGATGCGCCCCACACCGTCGTTACCCCTCGATCATCCCCCTGCCTTATTGCGCACCATTCAGCTCCAGCCCTGTTTGTTGTGACCGCCAGCCGCGTGCCTGAGACTCGAAGTCGTTGTCCGTCTGTTGTCCATCTGGCCTGTGGGAGTTCGGTATGAGTGAGTCTGTACGCTTCGAGAATAAAGTCGTGATCGTCACCGGTGCCGGCGGTGGTCTGGGGCAGGCTCATGCATTGCTGTTCGCCAGACACGGGGCGAAGGTCCTGGTCAACGACCTGGGCGGCTCGACCCAGGGCGAGGGCGCCAATGCCTCGGCGGCGGACCGGGTGGTGGCGCAGATTCGCGAAGCCGGCGGCATCGCCGAGGCCAACCATGACTCGGTGACCGACGGCGACAAGATTGTGCAGAACGCCCTGGATGCCTTCGGCCGCGTGGATGTGGTGGTGAACAACGCCGGCATCCTGCGCGACAAGACTTTCCACAAGATGGAAGACGCCGATTGGGACCTGGTGTACCGCGTCCACGTCGAAGGCGCCTACAAGGTGACCCGCGCCGCCTGGCCGCACATGCGCGAGCAGGGTTATGGCCGGGTGATCTTCACCGCGTCCACCTCCGGCATCTACGGCAACTTCGGCCAGTCCAACTACGGCATGGCCAAGCTCGGCCTCTACGGCCTGACCCGCACCCTGGCCATCGAAGGCCGCAAGAACAACATCCTGGTCAACGCCATCGCACCAACCGGCGGCACGCGGATGACTGAAGGACTGATCCCGCCGCAGGTGTTCGAGCAACTCAAGCCCGAGCTGGTCAGCCCGCTGGTGGTGTACCTGGGCAGCGAGAACTGCCAGGAGACGTCCGGCCTGTTCGAGGTCGGCGGTGGCTGGATGGGCAAGGTGCGCTGGGAGCGCAGCCTGGGCCTGGGCTTCGATCCGCGCGAAGGTTTCTCCCCGGAAGATGTCGCCGCGCACTGGCAGCAGATCTGCGACTTCGAAGGCGCGGCGCACCCCAAGGACAATATCGAAGCCTTGAGAGAGATGATGCAGAACCTGCAGAAATACACGATCTGAAGCAGCCCTCCGACCGACCCGTACAGCCGCGGCCCGCGCGGCTGTACGCCTGATGCGTGGGTCACTATGCTCGTCGGATATCGACCGCATAAGGACACGCAGCCCATGTACGAATCCAAGGCCCAGCCGCTGTTATCGCGCCTGTTGTTTCTGCGCCGCTTGTTTCTGCACGTCCTGGCCACTCTGGGCCTGATCGGTATCTCGCTGTTGCTGGGGATTGCCGGGCATCTGTATTTCGAGCCGGGTGTCAGCGGCTACGACGCCCTGTTCAACGCCGCGATGATGCTCGGCGGTATCGGGCCCGCGGCGATGCCCGCCACAGCGGGGGGCAAGCTGTTCTTCGCCAGCTACGGCCTCTATACCAACCTGGTGTTCGTCGCTGCCTTCGGCCTGATCCTGGCGCCGGTGGCCCATCGTCTGTTGCATCGCTTCCACTGCGAACCCGACGAGCCTCTCAAGGATTAAAACGATAATCACTGTAGGAGCGAGCTTGCTCGCGAAGCGTTGGATCAGCCACACCGCAGTGATTTGATCGCCAGCGAGCTGGCTCCTACAGAAAACTGCGGGCATAAAAAAGGCCGCTGCAAGGCAGCGGCCGAAGGAAGACGTTAGATCAAGGAGCAACAAATCAACGTCAGTGAACACCCGGTGAAGATCTGAATATCGTTGCTTCAAACCTTCTGAATCCTCTTGCCCCAAGGTGGCGTGATCACACCTCTGGGCGACTCTGCGTGGCTGTTTGCCGTGAGAGCGAGGCCAGAATAAGGGCTGGCTGCTCAATGAAAAATAGCGATTGTGGACAAGGACTGTTACAGCCTGGGCAATAGTAGTGCACGCCGTGCGGACATGCCCTGCAAGGGCGCAATCCATCCACCTGATACCCGTCCATCCAGCCCGTCGATGCACCGCGCAAAGGCCCGGCTGGTGGGGGCACTCATCCTTTCGAGCGACAGCGCGAATACCTCCTTGGTGCGCTTATCGCTCCCGTGCCCCGGCAGTAGGGTGAGGCCTTCTGTCACTCACCGGGGAAGACGCATGACAAAAACAACAATGCGCGCCATCTTCACACCGCGGGCGCTGGCCGTCGCGGTGGCCTTGGGGGGCTGCGCCCAGGCGCAGGCCGTTTCATTCAACATCGGGGAGATCGAGGGGCAGTTCGATTCTTCGCTGTCTATCGGCGCCAGCTGGGGCCTGCGCGATGCCGACAAGGACCTGGTGGGTGTCTCCAACGGCGGTCGCGGGCAGTCCTCCACCGGCGACGACGGGCGCCTGAACTTCAAGAAGGGCGAGACCTTCTCGAAGATCTTCAAGGGCATCCACGACCTTGAATTGAAATACGGCGACACCGGCGTCTTCGTCCGGGGCAAATACTGGTACGACTTCGAACTCAAGGACGAAGACCGCGAGTTCAAGCCCATCAGCGACCACAACCGCAAGGAGGGCGCCAAGTCGTCCGGCGGGCAGATCCTCGACGCCTTCATCTATCACAACTATTCCATCGCCGACCTGCCGGGCACCGTGCGCGCCGGCAAGCAGGTGGTCAGCTGGGGCGAGAGCACCTTCATCGGCAACTCGATCAACAGCATCAACCCGATCGACGTCTCGGCGTTTCGCCGCCCGGGGGCCGAGATCAAGGAAGGCCTGATCCCGGTGAACATGCTGTTCGCTTCCCAGGGCCTGACCGACCAGCTGACCGTGGAAGGTTTCTATCAGTTGGAGTGGGACCAGACCGTGGTCGACAACTGCGGCACCTTCTTCGGCAACGACGTGGTGGCGGACGGCTGCACCACGGGATACACCGTCGGCAGCCCGGCGATCCGGCCGCTGCAACCGATTGCCGCGGCGTTCGGCCAGGGCTTCACCGTGGCTCCCGAAGGCGTGGTGATCGGCCGCGCCGGCGACCGCGATGCCCGCGACTCCGGGCAGTGGGGCACCGCTTTGCGCTGGCTGGGCGACGACACCGAGTACGGCCTGTACTTCATGAACTACCACGCGCGCACCCCGACGGTCGGCACTATCACCGCCGGGAGCAGCACCCTGGCGAGCATCCCGGGGATCGTCAGCACCGCCAACAGGATCGCCCCGGGCACCGGTTCGGCCCTGGCCCAGAGCGTGATGCTCGGGCGCGGCCAGTACTACCTCGAATACCCGGAAGACATCCGCCTGTACGGCGCCAGCTTCTCCACCACGCTGCCCACCGGCACCGCCTGGACTGGCGAGATCAGCTACCGGCCCAACGCCCCGGTGCAGATCAACACCAACGACCTGACCCTGGCCCTGGTCAACCCCATCGCCGGTGGCCTGGCGTCGCCGGTGCGGACCTCGGCGGGGGCCGACAACACCGGTTACCGGCGCAAGGAAATCACCCAGGTGCAGAGCACCCTGACCCAGTTCTTCGATCAGGTGCTAGGCGCCGACCGCCTGACCCTGGTGGGCGAGGCGGCGATCGTGCATGTCGGTGGCCTGGAGTCGAAAAGCCAACTGCGCTACGGCCGCGACTCGGTCTACGGCCAGTACGGTTTCGGCGGCGATACCGACGGTTTCGTCACGGCCACGTCCTGGGGTTATCGCGCCCGGGCGATCCTCGATTACAACAACCTGATCGCCGGGATCAACCTCAAGCCCAACCTGTCCTGGTCCCACGACGTCAACGGCTACGGGCCCAACGGCCTGTTCAATGAAGGCGCCAAGGCGGTGAGCCTCGGGGTCGATGCCGACTACCGCAACACCTATACCGCCAGCCTCAGCTACACCGACTTTTTTGGCGGCGACTACAACACCCTCAAAGACCGCGACTTCCTCGCGTTGAGCTTTGGCGTGAACTTCTGACCCGACCCAGGAAGGACAACTTTATGCGCAAGACGATTTTGCAATGCGGTGCCCTGGCCTTGACCCTGCTGGCGGCCAACGTGATGGCGGCGGTCACCCCGCAGGAAGCGGACAAGCTCGGCACCAGCCTGACCCCGCTCGGCGCGGAGAAGGCCGGCAATGCCGACGGCTCGATTCCGGCCTGGACCGGCGGCATCGGCAAGAACGCCGGGGCGGTGGACGCCAAGGGCTTCCTCGCCGACCCGTTCGCCAGCGAGAAGCCGCTGTTCACCATCACCGCGGCGACTGTCGACAAGTACAAGGACAAGCTGTCCGACGGCCAGGTGGCGATGTTCAAGCGCTACCCGGAAACCTACAAGATCCCGGTCTACCCGACCCATCGCACGGTCGGCCTGCCGGCGGACATCTACGAGTCGGCCAAGCGCAGCGCGCTGAACGTCACCTCGATCAACGAAGGCAACGGCCTGGCCAACTTCACCGGCAATCGCTACTACGCCTTCCCGATTCCGAAGACCGGTGTGGAAGTGCTGTGGAACCACACCACCCGTTATCGCGGCGGCAACCTGCGCCGCATCATTACCCAAGCCACGCCGCAGACCAACGGCAGCTACACGCCGATCCGCTTCGAGGAAGAAGTGGCGGTGCCGCAGCAGATCCCGGACCTGGACCCGGAAAAAGGCGCCAACGTGCTGACCTTCTTCAAGCAGGCGGTGACCGCTCCGGCGCGCCTGGCCGGCAACGTGCTGCTGGTGCACGAAACCCTCGACCAGGTGAAGGAGCCGCGCCTGGCGTGGATCTACAACGCCGGCCAGCGCCGGGTGCGCCGCGCCCCGCAAGTGGCCTACGACGGGCCGGGCACCGCCGCCGATGGCCTGCGCACCTCGGACAACTTCGACATGTTCTCCGGCGCGCCGGACCGCTACGACTGGAAGCTGGTGGGCAAGAAGGAGATGTACATCCCCTACAACAGCTACAAGCTGGACTCGCCGAGCCTCAAGTACGACGACATCATCAAGGCCGGGCATATCAACCAGGACCTGACCCGCTACGAGCTGCACCGGGTCTGGGAGGTGATCGGCACGGTCAAGCCGAGCGAGCGGCATATCTATGCCAAGCGCCACATGTACATCGACGAAGACAGCTGGCAGGTGGCGCTGGTGGATCACTACGACGGTCGCGGCCAGCTGTGGCGGGTGGCCGAAGGGCATGCGCAGTTCTATTACAACGCCCAGGTGCCGGCCTACACCCTCGAAGCGCTGTACGACATCATCGCCGGGCGCTACATCGCCCTGGGGATGAAGAACGAAGAGAAGCACAGCTTCGAGTTCGGCTTCGCCGCCAAGGCCGCCGACTACACCCCGGCCGCCCTGCGCGCAACCGGCGTGCGGTAAGGCCCGGGATACAAACGATGGCAAAAGGCGACCGATCGGTCGCCTTTTTTATGGGCGCGGATCAGCGCGCTGAATACTTCTCAACAAGCACCGGCGACAAGGCTAGGGTGAGGGCACGCAGGCTAAAACTATAAAAAAGGCACGCCGCAATGACCGCCATGACCCCCTGTCCTGGATTCCTGCCCCGTTTGTCCTCCCATCACCTGTCCCGCAGCCGTCTGAGTGTCCCGCTCCTGGCATCGCCGGCGCGGGTGAAGCTGCTCTGTGCGCCGGCCGGCAGCGGCAAGACGGCCCTGCTCGCCGAGTGCCTGTTGCAGGCGCCGGCCGCATGTCGGGTGTGCTGGCTGCCCCAGGCCGGGGCGGCGCAGACACCGCTGCAACTGTGCGGCGAGCTGGCGCGGGCGCTGGGCCTGGCCGCGGCGGACGAGGCCGCCGTGCTGGAGCATCTGGCGCAGGTGCAGGCCCCGACCTGGCTGTTCCTCGACGACTACTGCCGGGTCGCCGCGCCGCAGCTGGACTTGCTGCTCGACCGCCTGCTGGCGATCGGCAACCCGGCGCTGACTTGGTGGCTGGGCGGCCGCCGCCGGCCGCAATGCAACTGGCCGCGGCTGCTGCTCGACGACCAGCTCCACGAATGCACGGGCCCCGAACTGGCGTTCACCCAAGAAGACATCGAGCGACTGCTGCAGCAACTGCCGCAGCCTTTGTCGATCCACACCGCCAGCCGGATTTTCCAGCGCAGTGCCGGCTGGTGCGCCGGCGTGCGCATCGCCCTGCTCGAAGGCAGCGACCTGGCGGCCGCGCCGTGCCGGCAGGGGCGGCCCAATACCCTGCTGGAATACCTGGAGCACGAACTGTTCAGCGTGTTACCGGCGGAACTGTCCGAAGTCTGGCATGTGCTGGCGCACCTGCCGCGTTTCAATGCCGCGTTGTGCGAGCACCTGTTCGGCGCCGGGGAGGGGGCTCAGTATCTGCGGGCGTTGCAGGAGCTGGGCTGCTTCATCGAACCCTGGGACCCTGCGCCGGAGTGGCTGCAAGTGTTCGCCCCCCTGGCCCGGCTGATGCGCGACGAGCCCTGGCCGGCGGGACGCTCCTGGCATCGCCGCGCCTGCCAGTGGTTCGCTGCGCAGGAGGACTGGCAGGCGGCGTTCGAGCAGGCGTTGCTGGCGCAGGAATACGAAGTGGCGGTCAGCCTGTTACAGCACTTCAGTTTCGAGCAGCTGTTCGAGCAGCAGAACGTGGTGTTGCTGTTGCGTCTGCATGAACAGCAGGGCGACGAACTGCTGCTCGGCAGCCCGCAGTTGGTTGGGCTGTTGACGGCGGCCTTGCTGTTCGCCGGGCGTTTTGACCAGGCGCAACACTGCGTGGCGCAGATGGCGCGTTTCGCGCCGCAGCCGACGGCCTCAGGGCAGCGGCAACTGGTAGCGCGCTGGCAGGCGCAGCAAGGGTGGCTGTTGCATTTGCAAGGGTTGATGGAACCGGCGCGGATGCATTTTCTCGAGGCGCTGACCGAACTGCCGGCCCATGCCTGGCCGACCCGCCTGCTGTGCCTTTCGGGCCTGACCCAGCAGGCCTTGCTCCGGGGCGAGCTGGAGGTGGCGCAGATGCTCAACCGCGAGGCGCTGTGCCTGGCCCGGGCCCAGCATTCATTGGTGTTCGAAGCGCTGCTGGAGCTGGACCATGCGCAGTTGCTGGAGCAGCGCGGGGCGCCCCACAGGGCGCAGAGCCTGCTGGACGAGGTGCAGCAATTGTTGAGTCGCCAGGCTTATCGGGTCGGCCCGCTGCTGGGGCGGATCGCCTTGCGTCGCGGGCGCCTGGCCTTGCGTCAGGGCCAGGCGGAACAGGCCGCCGGGCATTTCCAGGACGGGCTCGAGCTCTGTCTGCTCAGCCATGACAAACGCGCCTTGTACGGGTTTCTCGGCCAGGCGTTTCTGGCCGCCAACCAGGGCGATTACGCCCATGCCTTTGTGCGCCTGCGCGATGCCGAGCGGCTGATGCAGCAACGGCAGATTCCCGACACTGTGTACCGCGCCGTGCTGCTGCAGGTCAGCAGCGTGTTCTGGTTGCAGCAGGGCCGGCCGGAACTGGCCCAGGAGGCCTTGAGCCGGGTGCTGCGTCACTACCGCGGGCCGCAGGCGCGTCAGGCGCCACCGGCCAGCCTCGAGCTGATTCCGCGTATCGAATACCTGCTGGTGCTGGCCGAGGTGTATCTGCAGCGCGCCGAGGCGCCTGTGGCAAGTTTGCAGTGCCTGCTCGAACAGGCCCGGCAACGGGGCATGTTGTGCCTGCAGACCGAGTTGCAGTTGGCCCTGGCCGAGGTCGCTTTTCTGCTGGGGGATCGGGCGTTGTCCGCCCGTGCCTTGCAGGAGGGATTGGAGCTCGGGGCGCGGTGCAACCTGCAACAGGCACTGCATGAATTGCGTTTGCGTCAGCCGCGGATGTTTGAAGTCCAGCAAGGGGCTGAATCCGAAGAAGTGCCGATGCCGCTGCCGACGGCAGGGGAGAGCCCGCTGAGCCAGCGGGAACTGGAGGTGCTGCAACTGATTGCCCTGGGCAGCTCCAACCAGCAGATCGCCGAGCAGCTGTTCATTTCCCTGCACACAGTGAAAACCCATGCGCGGCGTATTCACAGCAAGCTCGGGGTGGAACGCCGCACTCAGGCAGTGGCCAAGGCCAAGACGTTGGGGTTGATGCTGTAGCCGCTGACGTAGGCAGCGGCTACAGGGGCTTTAGGGCTGGTAACCCATGCGCCAGCTCACCGCCTGGGATGCCGCCAGCAGGCGCTGCGCCGCCGGGCCGTTTTCGTCGGCGTGGAACAGCGAGGTCGGGCCGACCACTGTCAGCACGGCGGCGACCTTGCCGGTGGCGTCGAACACCGGGGCCGACAAGGCATCCACACCGGGCATCAGCAGGCCGTGCACATGGTGCAGGCCGCGCTGGCGAATCTGTTCGCACAGGGCGGCATACACCTGCTCGTCCGCCAGCGCGTGAGGCGCGTGGGCCTTGAGCTCCTGCTCGCGCAAGTCGACGGTCTCGCGGTTCGGCAGGTAGGCGCCGAACACCAGCCCGGTGGACGAGCTGAGCAGCGGCAGCACCGAACCCAGTTGCGTCACCACCGTCACCGCGCGCACGGCCGGTTCGATATGCACCACGGTCGCGCCCTGGTTGCCCCATACCGCGAGAAAGCAGGTCTCGTTCAACTCATCGCGCAGCTCGGCCAGGGGCAGGGCGGCGACCTTCAACACGTCCATGCTGCCCAGCGCCGCCATGCCCACCCGCAAGGCCTCGCGGCCCAGGCCATAGTGGTTGGTGGCGGTGTTCTGCTCGGCGAAACCGCTGGCGATCAGCGCTTGCAGATAACGGTGGACCTTGCTCGCCGGCATCTGCACGTGTTCGGCCAGGCGCGACAGCGAAGTGGCGGGCGACAGCTCGGCCAGCGCCTTGAGGATGTCGGTGCCGACCTCGGCCGAGCGGACTTTCTGTTTACCGTTGCTGTCGCTGGTGCTGCGCGGCTTTTCCATGGAGGCGGTGTGATCCCGGGACGAATGGGCGTCTTTATAGCTTGACGGTCAATACCAATCAAATTACGTTATCCGTAATTGGATTACGATAAAAATAACGCAGGCGTGCCGAGAGCTCTTCCCATGGAGTCGCTGGCCGCTGCCAACTCCACTTCCAGGAGGCTCCATGAACCTCGATTCCACGGCGTCCGGGCTGGCGTACCAGTCGGGCTTCGGCAACCAGTTTTCCAGCGAGGCCCTGCCAGGCGCCTTGCCCGTTGGCCAGAACTCCCCGCAAAAAGCCCCGTACGGCCTCTACACCGAACTCTTCTCCGGCACGGCCTTCACCATGGCCCGCAGCGAAGCGCGGCGCACCTGGATGTACCGCATCCAGCCGTCGGCCAACCACCCGGCGTTCGTCAAGCTGGACCGCCAACTGGCGGGCGGACCGCTGGGCGAAATCACCCCCAACCGGCTGCGCTGGAACCCGCTGGATATCCCCAGCGAACCCACCGATTTCATCGACGGCCTGGTGAACATGGTCGCCAACTCGGCGGCGCAGAAACCGGCCGGGATCAGCATCTACACCTACCGCGCCAACCGCTCCATGGAGCGCGTGTTCTTCAACGCCGACGGCGAGTTGCTGCTGGTGCCCGAACAGGGCCGCCTGCGTATCGCCACCGAGCTTGGGGTACTGGAAGTCGAGCCGCTGGAGATCGCGGTGCTGCCCCGCGGCCTGAAATTCCGCGTCGAACTGCTCGACCCGCAGGCCCGTGGCTATATAGCCGAAAACCACGGCGCGCCCCTGCGCCTGCCCGACCTGGGGCCGATCGGCAGCAACGGCCTGGCCAACCCGCGGGACTTCCTGACCCCGGTCGCCCACTACGAAGACCTCAAGCAGCCGACCACCCTGGTGCAGAAGTTCCTCGGCGAGCTGTGGGGCTGCGAGCTGGATCATTCGCCGCTGAACGTGGTGGCGTGGCACGGCAACAACGTGCCGTACAAATATGACCTGCGCCGTTTCAACACCATCGGCACCGTCAGCTTCGACCACCCGGACCCGTCGATTTTCACCGTGCTGACCTCGCCCACCAGCGTGCACGGCCTGGCCAACCTCGACTTCGTGATCTTCCCGCCGCGCTGGATGGTGGCCGAGAACACCTTCCGGCCGCCGTGGTTCCACCGCAATCTGATGAACGAATACATGGGCCTGATCCAGGGTGCCTACGATGCCAAGGCCGAAGGTTTCGTGCCCGGCGGCGCTTCGCTGCACAGCTGCATGAGCGCCCACGGCCCGGATGGCGAAAGCTGCACCAAGGCCATCAATGCCGAGCTGCAACCGGCGAAGATCGACAACACCATGGCCTTCATGTTCGAGACCAGCCAGGTGCTGCGTCCGAGCCAGTTCGCCCTGGAGTGCCCGCAATTGCAGAACGACTACGATGCTTGCTGGGCCTCGCTGCCCGCCACCTTCAACCCGAATCGGAAATAACCCATGAATCAGCCAACCATCACCCGCAGCTGGGTTGCCTCCGCCAACGATCATGCCGACTTCCCGTTGCAGAACCTGCCGCTGGGGGTGTTCAGCCACAAGGGTTCGGCGCCACGCAGCGGCGTGGCCATCGGCGAGCACATCTTCGACCTGGAAGCGGCGCTCGACGCCGGACTGTTCGAGGGCCCGGCCAAGGCTGCGGTGGAAGCCACCCGTGGCGGCCAGTTGAATGCCTTTTTCGAACTGGGCCGCCCGGCCCGCGTCGCCTTGCGCGAACGCCTGCTGGAGTTGCTCGGCGAAGGCAGCAGCCTGCGTGGCAAGGTCGAGGCCCTGGGGGCGAAGCTGCTGCCCCTGGCCGCCGATTGCCAGATGCACCTGCCGGCGAAGATCACCGACTACACCGACTTCTACGTCGGCATCGAGCATGCGCAGAACGTCGGCAAGCTGTTCCGCCCGGACAACCCGCTGCTGCCGAACTACAAGTACGTGCCGATCGGTTATCACGGCCGCGCGTCCACCATCCGCCCTTCCGGTGCCGACGTGCGCCGGCCGAAAGGCCAGACCCTGCCCGCCGGCCAGAGCGAGCCGACTTTCGGCCCATGCGCGCGGCTGGACTACGAGCTGGAACTGGGTATCTGGATCGGCCAGGGCAATGAAATAGGCGAGCCGATCGCCATTGGCGACGCCGCCGAGCACATTGCCGGTTTCTGCCTGCTCAACGACTGGTCGGCGCGGGATATCCAGGCCTGGGAATACCAGCCGCTGGGCCCGTTCCTGTCGAAAAGCTTCATCACCAGCATCTCGCCGTGGGTGGTGACGGCCGAAGCCCTGGAGCCGTTCCGCCGAGCGCAGACGCCACGCCCCGAAGGCGACCCGCAGCCATTGCCGTACCTGCTGGACAAGCGCGACCAGGCCGCCGGTGGTTTCGACATCGAGCTGGAAGTGCTGCTGCTCACCGAAGCGATGCGCGAGCAAGGCCTGCCGGCCCACCGCCTGACCCTGAGCAACACCCAGTACATGTACTGGACCGTGGCGCAGATGGTCGCCCACCACAGCGTCAACGGCTGCCAGCTGCAGGCCGGCGACCTGTTCGGTTCGGGCACCTTGTCGGGCCCGGAGAGCAGCCAGTTCGGCAGCCTGCTGGAAATCACCGAAGGCGGCAAGAAACCGATCGAGTTGGCCTCCGGCGAAGTGCGCAAGTTCCTCGAGGACGGCGACGAAATCATCCTGCGCGGCCGCTGCCGGCGCGAGGGTTTCGCCTCCATCGGTTTCGGCGAATGCCGCGGCAAAATCCTGCCTGCCCGTTAAGAAGAGGTGCGCGTCATGGAGCTCTATACCTACTACCGCTCGACCGCCTCCTACCGGGTGCGCATCGCCCTGGCGCTCAAGGGCCTGGATTACCAGGCGCTGCCGGTCAACCTGCTGGTCCCCGCCGGCGGTGCCAACCGCCAGCCGGAATACCTGCGGATCAACCCGCAAGGCCGCGTGCCGGCCTTGCGCACCGATGACGGCGAACTGCTGATCCAGTCGCTGGCCATCATCGAGTACCTGGAGGAACGTTATCCACAGGTGCCGCTGCTCTCCCAGGAGCTGGCGGCCCGCGCCCACGAGCGGGCGGTGGCGTTGCTGATCGGCTGCGATATCCATCCGCTGCACAACTCCAGCACCCAGAACCTGTTGCGCCAGTGGGGCTACGACGAGGCCCGGGTGCTGGAGTGGATCGGCCACTGGATCAGCAATGGCCTGGCGGCGGTCGAGCAGTTGATCGGCGAGCAGGGTTATTGCTTCGGCGAGCAGCCGGGGCTGGCCGACACCTTCCTGATTCCTCAGCTGTACGCGGCCGAGCGCTTCAAGGTGCCGCTGGACGCCTACCCGCGGATTCGCCGGGTCGCCGCCCTGGCCGCCGAACACCCGGCGTTCCAGAAGGCCCATCCGGCCAACCAGCCCGATACGCCTGCCTGACCTCTGTAGCCGCTGCCGCAGGCTGCGATCGCCCCAAAGGGGCGTAGGTCTTCAGATCGCTGAAGGCCTTCGGCCTTATCGCAGCCTGCGGCAGCGGCTACAGGGTGACCACGCCCGTCCAGAGGCGTAGCGCCCCATAACCATAAAAAACTATCAGGTACCTTGCGATGCACAATCAGATTGCCAGCTTCCGGGCGGCGCTCGACGCCCGTCCCGTGTCGCGTTATCAGTGGTTGCTTCTTCTGCTTCTGGCCCTGTTGCTGGTCACCGACGGCTACGACGCCCAGGTGCTGGGTTATGTGGTGCCGGCCCTGGCCCAGGACTGGGGCCTGGAAAAGGCCGCGTTCGGTCCGGTATTCAGTGCCAACCTGTTGGGCCTGACCCTGGGCTCGCTGGCGGTGACGCCGCTGGCGGACCGTTTTGGCGTGCGGCGGATCCTGCTGGCCTGCGTGCTGATCTACGCCAGCCTCACGGTGATGATGGTGTTCGCCGATTCGCTGAACAGCCTGATGGTCGCGCGTTTTATCTGCGGCATCGGCATGGGCGGGGCGATGCCCAGCGCCATGGCGCTGATGTCGGAATATTCGCCGCCGCGCCTGCGCACCCTGATGGTGACCCTGGCCGCCTGCGGTTTCTCCTTCGGCGGCGCGGCCGGCGGTTTTGTCGCCGCGGGTTTTATCGACAGCTTCGGCTGGCAGGCGGTGTTCCTCGCCGGCGGCGTCACGCCGTTGCTGCTGTTCCCGTTCCTGGCCTGGTTCCTGCCTGAATCGCTGCCGCGCCTGCTGCGCGATCAGCCGCCTTATGCCCGCCTGCGCAAGGTCACCGCGCGCATGTTGCCGGACTGGCAGCCGCCGGCCGCCTCGGCCGCACAGAACCAAACCGAGCAGGGCAGCAAGCTCACGGTGATCGAGCTGTTCCGCCACGGTTATGCGCGCCCGACGCTGCTGATCTGGTCGACCTTTTTCGTCAGTCTGATCCTGCTGTATTTCATGATCAGCTGGTTGCCGTCGCTGCTGCTGGAAAGTGGCCTGGGCCTGAACGAGGCGAACCTGGTGACCTCGATGTTCCTGTTCGCCGGCACCCTGGGGGCGATCTGCATGGCCTGGTTCGCCGACCGCCTGCAACGCAAGGTGCGGCTGCTCTCGGCGGTGTTGGCCGGGGCGGCGCTGTGCACCCTTCTGTTGGGCCTGAACCACGACAACCCGCGTTACCTGGTGGCCTTCGTCTTCGCCGCCGGCTTCTGCATCATCGGCGGCCAACTGACCCTCAACGCCTTCGCCAGCAACTTCTACCCGGCCCATGTCCGCGCCACCGGCACCGGCTGGGCCCTGGGCGTCGGCCGCTTCGGCTCGATCCTCGGCCCGCTGTTCGGCAGCCTGCTGCTGGCGATGCACATCCCGGTGCAGCAGATCTTTTTCTTCTGCGCGATTCCGGCGGTGATTGCGGCGCTGCTGATCATCCAGGTGCGTTCGCCGTCCGAGGCTTCTTCGGCAGGCGCGGGGCCTGCCCCGGAACTGCAGGCGCCGCTCAAACCCTGAACGAGCGCGGGCTCAGCGTGCCAGATGCTTGATCATCGGCACGCAGGCCAGGGTCAGGCCCCGGGGTGACTGGTACTGGGCAATCCGTTCGCCGACGAAGCCGCAGCGACGATAGAAGTCCGCAGCGTTCAGGGTCGAGTCCAGGACCAGATGCGGCAGGCCGGCCTGCAGTGCCAGTTGTTCGAGGTAGTTCATCATCTGCCGGCCGATCCCGCGGCCCATGTACGCCGGATCGACAAACACCGCATCGATCTGCCCCGACTCGAGGTCGAGCATGCCGCTGGCGGTGACCTGGTCGTCGATGACGGCTACGTGCCCGGTCTTCTCCAGGACTTCGACGAAGTAGTCCCCCAGGCTGCCGGCGGTCCAGACCTGCAGGTCGGCGGCGGGGTAATGGCCGCTGCACTGGTGGTTGATGGCTTGGTTGCGAATGACGAAGACGCGTTGCGCGTCGTCGCCATGAGCTTTTCTGATCAGCATGCTGTGCCCATTCCCTGGTGTGAGCCGAGCATCCTGCCAGAGCCCGGGCGGGGCTGTCATGCCGCCCTGGCCTGGATCAGCAGCAGCCCCCAGCCGGTCAGCAGTGTGCCGTCCGCCCGGAGCAAGGGTTGTGTGGCGGTGCGCAGTTCGCTCTTCATCAAGGCGCGATTGGCGGGTGTCAGGCGATCCAGGTCGTAGGTTTCTCCCAACGAGTCCCAGAGCTCCTCGAAGGTGGGCGTCCACTCAAGGTCCAGTTCCTCGAATTGCAGTGAGGTGAAGCTGTGGTCCAACAGCGCCCGCCACCCACTCTGTGACTGAGTACGGGGATCCACCAGGGGCAGGGGACGGAGCTGGTCGCGTCGGGCGGCGGCGCGGAAGGCCTGCACGTAATGCTGGCCCGGCTCGCCCAACAGAAAGGCCCGGCCGACGATGGCCGAGAGTTGCCCGCCCTTGGCCAGGACCCGATGGATCTCCCCCAGCACCTGTTCGATATCGCTCATCAGCATCAGGGCCAGGTGCGAGACCACGGCATCGACGCTGCCGCTGACCATCGACAGGCACTGGGCCCGCTCATTGAGCAGCACGCTGCGGTTCGCGAGGCGGGTGTGTGCCGCCTGCAGTTCGGTGGCGCTCATGTCCACGCCGATCAACCGCGCTTCGGGATATTCCCTGGCCAGCAGATCCAGGAGGAAACCGTCGCCGCAGCCCAGGTCCAGCACCCGTGCGCGAGGCTGAGCGGTGGCGAGCGTGGCCGCCAGCATCTCGTAGGATGAACCGCGCCCTGGCAGGCTCAGTCCGGAAAAGGCCGGCGGTGTGGTGCCGGGGCGACGCTGGTGAAAGTCCTGAAGAAAGCGTTCGGCGCTGTTCATGCTGTTCATCCTTGAAGCAAACGGAGAGTCGTTGCCGGGCATTGTGGCATGGAGGCAGAGCGCCCCATCAGTGCACGATGGTATTGGGCGGCAGATGGCCCAGGCGTTCGGTCAGGCGCAGGCGCTGGATCGGGTCTTCGCTGAGCAGCAGGGCGTGCTCCAGGTCGAAGCGTTCGGCGTTGGGGCAGTCCAGGTGCTGGTAGAGGCTGGCGCGGGCCAGGTAGTCGGAGGCGCTGCCATTGCCCAGTTCCAGGACCCGCTCGGCGTCGATCAGCGCATTGAGATGGTCGTCGTGGCTCAGGTGCAACTGGCGCAGGTTGCGCGACAGGCGCTGGAGCATCTGCTGCGGGCTGGCGGTGGCCAGGTGCTCGGCGGCCAGCTTGATGTTCGGCCCGTACTGGCGCTCCAGCAGTTCACGGCAGTCGTTGGGGTACAGGCGGCGCCCGCCGCAGGGATCGAGCAGGTGATCGGCGCCGGGCACGCGCAATAGAAAGTGCCCGGGGAAGTTGACCCCGACCATGGGGATTTCCAGGCGCCGCGCCAGCTCCAGGGCGATCAGCCCCAGCGCCAGCGGTTGCCCGCGCCGGGTGTGCAGCACCTTGTCCAGCAGCGCCGCCTGCGGGCGCAGCGGCAGGAACTCGTCCTGCTGGAAGCCCAGGTCGTTCATGCGCCGCAGCAGCGGCTGGCCCAGTTCGCTGACCGGCAGCAGCGGCAAGCCGGAGCTGACCCGCTGTTGCAGTTCTTTGAAATCCTGCAGCAACTGTTCGGGCGACACCTCTTTGTCGTGCTCGGCGGCGATCCACAGCGCCGCCTCGAAAAGGGCGGGCGGGGACTGTTGCAGGCAGGCGAAAAAAGCTTGACGCGGGTTCATCGAAATCTCCGGCGAATGCCTCGTTTTAGCCCCGTCGCGGGCGTTCGTCCAGTGCCGCACACATGTCGTAGCAGGTTATTTCCTAAAGCCTGAAAAGGTGTCCGGCTTATTCCCGCGCGCTCCAGCAATTTTCATGCACAAGCCTATACTGGCGACTACAAGAAGTGATTCGGGAGCCCGACGATGTTCGCTCTCATGCAAAGCACTCGCCTTGAATCGCTGCACCTGAGCGTCGACCCAACCACCGGGTTGAAGGCGGTGATTGCCATTCATAGCAGCCGCCTGGGGCCTGCCTTGGGAGGCTGTCGTTACCTGGCCTACCCCGACGACGAAAGTGCCGTGGTCGATGCCGTGCGCCTGGCCCAGGGCATGAGCTACAAGGCCGCCCTGGCCGGCTTGCCCCACGGTGGCGGCAAGGCCGTCATCATCCGTCCGCCACACGTCGAAAGCCGTGCCGCGCTGTTCGAAGCCTTCGGTCGCTGCGTCGAGCAACTCGATGGCCGCTACATCACCGCCATCGACAGCGGCACCTCGGTCGCCGACATGGACTGCATCGCCCAAACCACCCAGCACGTCACCAGCACCACCGCCTCCGGCGATCCGGCACCGCATGCCGCCATGGGCGTGTTCGCCGGCATCCGCGCCACCGCCATGGCTCGCCTCGGCAGCGACAACCTCGAAGGTTTGCGGGTGGCGATCCAGGGCCTGGGCAATGTCGGTTTCGCCCTCGCCGAACAGCTGCATGCCGCGGGTGCCGAACTGCTGGTCAGCGATATCGATTCCGGCAAGGTGCAACTGGCCATGGAGCAACTGGGCGCCCATCCGATCGCCAACGAAGCCTTGCTCAGCACCCCGTGCGACATCCTTGCGCCCTGCGGGCTGGGCGGCGTGCTCAACAGCCACAGCGTGGCGCAACTGCGCTGCTCGGCGGTGGCCGGCTCGGCCAACAACCAGCTGACCAACCTGCAGGTCGCCGACCAACTGGAAAACCGCGGCATCCTCTACGCGCCGGATTATGTGATCAATGCCGGCGGGCTGATCTACGTTTCGCTCAAGCATCGTGGTGAAGACCTGGCGACCATCACCGCCCACCTGTCGAAGATCAGCCAGCGGCTCACCGAAGTCTTCGCCCATGCCCAGGCTGAAAAGCGCTCCCCGGCGCGGGTGGCCGACGACTTGGCGGAGCGCGTGCTGTACCGCTAGGGGCGAAGGCCTTACCCGGCATTTCGCCCTGTAGGCCCCGTGCCACAAGCACGGGGCGCAACAACTGCACGCTGACCCGGCGTGCCAGGAGCCATGTGATGCCTCACAAGGTTGCACTTCCCTATACCCGCTATTTGTCCCCCGACGGCCAGTTGCTCGGCGACCTGCCGGCCTGGGCCGACGATTTCAATCTGCTGACCCGGCTCTACCGGCAGATGGTCCTGACCCGCCTGTTCGACCAGAAAGCCGTGGCCCTGCAACGCACCGGACGCATCGGCACCTATGCGCCGACCCTCGGCCAGGAAGCCATTGGCGTGGCCATCGGCAGCCTGATGCGACCCGAAGACGTGCTGGTGCCCTATTACCGCGACACTGCCGTGCAATTGATGCGCGGGGTGCGCATGGAGGAGATCCTGCTGTACTGGGGCGGCGACGAGCGCGGCAGCGATTTCGTCGACCCGGCGGTGGCCGAGGATTTCCCGATCTGCGTGCCGATCGCCACCCAGGCCCTGCATGCCTGCGGCGTGGCCAGCGCGTTCAAGATCCGTGGCGAGCATCGGGTGGTGGTGACCACCTGTGGCGACGGCGCCACCAGCAAGGGCGACTTCCTCGAGGCCCTCAACGTGGCGGGCACCTGGCAGTTGCCGGTGGTGTTCGTGGTCAACAACAACCAATGGGCGATCTCGGTGCCACGGCGCATCCAGTGCGGCGCGCCGACCCTGGCGCAGAAGGCCATCGGCGCCGGCTTCCACGGCGAACAGGTCGATGGCAACGACATGCTCGCGGTGTACGACCGGGTGCAGGTGGCCCTGGAGCGTGCCCGGCATGGCAAGGGACCGGTGCTGCTGGAATGCCTGAGCTATCGCCTGGGCGACCACACCACCGCCGACGATGCCACGCGCTATCGGGCCGCGGATGAGGTCAAGCAGGCCTGGCTGGAAGAGCCGATCAAACGCCTGCAACGCTTCATGGTCGGGCAGGGCGTCTGGGAGGGCAACCGCGAGCAGGCGCTGATGGTGGAATGCCAGGCGCTGGTGCAGCGCGCTGTGGATAACTTCGAGGCGGCGGGCACCCAAGCCCCCGAATCGGTACTGGACTACGTCTACGCGCAGTGGCCGGCGGCCCTGGCCGAGCAGCGCGAGATGTTCCTCGAACGGCTGGCGCGGCGTGCGGGAGGTGCGGACCATGAGTAACGGCACATTCAGCCTGCTGGAAGCGGTGAACCTGGCGTTGCACCGGGCCATGGCCGAGGACGAGAACGTGATTGTCCTGGGTGAGGACGTGGGAGTGAACGGCGGGGTGTTCCGCGCCACCCTGGGGCTGCGCGACAGTTTCGGTTTCAAGCGGGTGATCGACTCGCCATTGGCGGAAACCATGCTCGGCGGTCTGGTGATCGGCATGGCCGCCCAGGGCCTGAAGCCGGTGGTGGAAATCCAGTTCATGGGTTTTATCTACGCGACCATGGAGCACCTGGTGTCCCACGCCAGCCGCATGCGCAACCGCACCCGCGGGCGCATCACCTGCCCGATGGTGCTGCGCACGCCCATGGGCGCGGGCATTCGCGCACCGGAGCACCACAGCGAAAGCACCGAGGCGCTGTTCGCCCACATTCCGGGGCTGCGGGTGCTGGTGCCGTCCTCACCGGCGCGGGCCTATGGGCTGCTGCTGGCGGCCATCGACGATCTGGATCCGGTGCTGTTCCTCGAGCCGACCCGGCTCTACCGCATGAACCCGCAACCGCTGGTGGACGACGGCAAGCGCCTGCCGCTGGACAGTTGTTTCACCCTGCGCGAAGGCAGCGACATCACCCTGATCAGCTGGGGCGCGAGCATCGTCGAGACCTTGCAGGCCGCCAACGCGCTGGCCGAGCAGGGCGTGTCGGCGGAGGTGATCGATGTCGCCTGCATCAAGCCGCTGGACCTCGATACCTTGGAAGCTTCGGTGCGCAAGACCGGGCGCTGCGTGATCGTGCACGAGGCGCCGCGCACCTGCGGCGTTGGCGCGGAAATCGCCGCCAGTCTCTATGAGCGGGCGTTGCTGGAATTGCAGGCGCCGATCCTGCGGGTCACCGCGCCGGACATTCCACCGCCGCTGTATCGCCTGGAGTCGCTGTACATCCCCGGCGTCGAAGACATTCTTCACGCCTGCGACAGCACCCTGAACTTCGCCTGAGGAGGCTGCGATGAAATATTTCAAACTGCCCGATCTGGGCGAAGGCCTGCAGGAAGCGGAGATCGTCGAGTGGCACGTCAGGGCCGGCGATACGGTCAAGGCCGATCAGTTGCTGGTGTCGGTGGAAACCGCCAAGGCCCTGGTGGACATTCCCGCGCCCTATGACGGGGTGGTGGCGAAAACCTACGGCGCGCCGGGCGACATCCTGCATGTCGGCGAACCCTTGCTCGGCTACGAAGGCGAGGCGGATGCCGGCACCGTGGTCGGGCGCCTCGAAGGTGGCGGGGCCAGCCAGGAAGACCGGTTTTTTGTCGGTGCCGCGCCCTCGACCCGTGAACACATGGCGGCCCGCGCCACGCCAGCGGTGCGCCAACTGGCCCGGCAACTGGGCGTGGACGTGAATGCCTTGAGCGGTTCGGCCAAGGACGGGCTGGTCACCCGTAGCGATGTGGAAAACGCCGCGCAGCAGGAACGCGAGCGGTTCGGCGGCGACCGGCTGCGCGGGGTACGCCGGAGCATGGCGCTGAACATGGCCCGCTCCCATGCCGAGGTGGTGCCGGTGACGATTTACGGCGATGCCGACCTGCACCGCTGGGGCCAGGCCCGCGATCCGCTGATCCGCCTGGCCAAGGCGCTGGCGGCGGCCTGTGCGGTGGAACCGGTGCTCAACAGCGCGTTCGACGGCAAGACCCTGTCGATCAAGCAGCACCAGCATCTCGACCTGGGCATCGCCGTGGACACCCCCGATGGCTTGTTCGTGCCGGTGCTGCGCAATGTCGGCCAGCGCGACGCGGCGGACCTCAAGGCCGGGGTGACGCGCTTGCGCGCCGATGTGCAGGCACGCTCGATCCCGCCCAAGGAAATGATGGGCGCGACCCTGACCCTGTCCAACTTCGGCACCCTGTTCGGCCGTTATGCCAACCCGGTGGTGGTGCCGCCGCAAGTGGCGATCCTCGCCGCCGGGGTGATCCGCGACGAGCCGGTGGCCGTGAACGGCGCGGTGGCGGTGCATCCGCTGCTGCCGCTGTCGTTGACCTTCGATCATCGGGTGGTGACCGGTGGCGAGGCGGCGCGGTTTTTCAAGGCGCTGGTCGAAGCGCTGGAGCAACCTGAGCTTTAGTTTTCCACAGGCATGAAAAAGGCCCTGAGCCAGAGACTCAGGGCCTGTTCAATTCGAGCCTGCTTACTTGGCGGCTTTGCTCGCCTTGGCGGGCTTGGCCGGTGCTGCGGGTTCCGCGGCTTCGGGCGCTGCCAGCGGAGCCTCTGGCTCGGCCGCCGCAACCGGCGCGCTGAGCAGTTCGGACAGGGCGTCCGGCTGGCTCTTGAAGGCCTTGGCGAACACATCGCGGTTCTTCGCCATGTAGATCCCGGCTTCTTCCACCTGCTGCTCGCTCAGGGACGGCACAGCTTTTTGCAACACTTGCGCCAGCAATTCAGCCAGTTCGAGCATTTTGTCATGACGGTCAGCTTCGGCTTTATCCATGAACAAGCGCTCCAGATCTCGGCTGCTGCGGTATACCACTTCGACGGCCATTCACCACCTCACATGCCTTCACGATAATGGGTCTTTGCTACTACTGTATTTATATACAGCGCGCAGAATAAGCGAATCCTGCTGCTTTGAATAGTGGCTTTTTAATCTAGCCGGGTTTCAGGGTTTGTCAGCCCTCCCCTGTAGGAGCGAGCTTGCTCGCGATCCGCGCAGCGGCCATTCACCACCTTGTCTGAACAGACGCTATCGCGAGCAAGCTCGCTCCTACAGATTGCTGCCGGCCTGAACGTGCCTTGTCTGCATCAGCCACCATCTCACCCCCAGACGCTGGCCTTTTTTCTGCATGCAGAACAACCGTCACGTCCAACCCGCATCATCCGGTCGAGTCGACCTAAGGAAAAACCATCGTGAAAATCAATTGGGCCGAGAAACTGCGGCAGAACGTCCATCAGCTGGCCGAGTCCCTGGGCAACCTGTTCGTGGAGACCTTTCACTACCTGGCGCTGTTCGCCATCGGCGCGGTGACGGCCTGGGCGGCGGTGATGGAGTTTCTCGGGATGCTCGAAGCAGGGCATATCAAGATCGATGACATTCTCCTGCTGTTCATCTACCTCGAACTGGGCGCCATGGTCGGCATCTACTTCAAGACCAACCACATGCCGGTGCGCTTCCTGATCTACGTGGCGATCACCGCGCTGACCCGCCTGCTGATCTCCAATGTGTCGCACCACAACCCGCCGGACCTGGGGATCATCTACCTGTGTGGCGGCATCCTGCTGCTGGCCTTCTCCATCCTGGTGGTGCGCTACGCCTCGTCGCAGTTCCCGTCGGTGAAGATCGAACACCCGCAACGCAAGGTCGGCGCGGGTTCCAGCGAGCATCCGGAAGTCGAGAAGGGCGAGCTTTAAATCGCCACGGTCAGGGGCGGCCGGTTAGCGGGCCGGCCCTTGGCGGCCGGCAGCGGCAGCTTGAAGCTGTCGCTGTTGGTCATGGCTTCGAGGATGGCCATGGCGCTGTGGCCCTGCTCGATGGCGATGCCGAACTGAATGCTTTGCACCAGGCGCTTGAGCCGCTGCGGATCGTTGCGCTGCTCGGCGCTGATCATGCGCTTGGCCACGACCCGGCCGGCCTTGGACAGGGTCAGCATGATGCTGCCGTCCAGGCCCTGGATGCTCAGGTTGACCCGGTATTCCGGGGCGAAGGCATCGGTAATCAGCTGAAAGGGGTTATCCATGTGCGTCACCGCCTGATTGTATCGTGCAGTCATTGACCGGCTGTAATCGGGATTAGTTCGCATATCCAGACCACTGGCAGGCCGTTCGCTGAGGTTTGTTAACGTCCGTATTCCTCCGCTCTTGCAAAGCAAAGGGCATGCCGGGAAAACCGTCGGCCAATAAACCCGGGGGCGAAAAAAAACGGACCAAAAGGTCCGTTTTTCTTTGGCTACCCGTTTCAGGGCATGAACGAATAAATGATCGCTGACAGTGCGATCAGGCCGATCAGCACCACGAACAGATTCGACAGCTGGCCCGAATACTGGCGCAGCGATGGCACCCGCCGGATTGCGTACATCGGCATCAGGAACAGCAGGCAGGCGATCACCGGCCCGCCCAGGGTTTCGATCATGCCGAGGATGCTCGGATTGAAGGTGGCCACGGCCCAGCAGGTCAGGACCATGAACAGCGCGGTGCAACGCTCCAGCCAGCGCGACGACAGGCTCCGGCCACGACTGCGCAGGCTTTTCACGATCAGCCCCTGGAAACCTTCGCTGGCGCCGATGTAGTGGCCGAGGAAGGATTTGGTGATCGCCACCAGCGCGATCAGCGGCGCGGCATAGGCGATCACCGGGGTCTGGAAGTGGTTGGCCAGGTACGACAGGATCGAGATGTTCTGCGCCTTGGCCGCGGCCAGGTCGGCCGGCGACAGGGCCAGCACGCAGCTGAAGCAGAAGAACATCACCGTCAGCACCATCATGCCGTGGGCCACGGCGAGGATGCCGCTGCTCTTGCGTTCGGCCTGGGCGCCGTAGTGGCGCTTCTGGTCGACGGCGAAGGCGGAGATGATCGGCGAATGGTTGAACGAGAACACCATCACCGGGATCGCCAGCCACAGGGTCTTGAGGAACAGCGGCATGGACATGCCGTCATTGGCCGAGGCGAAGAAAGCACCGTTCCAGTTCGGGATCAGGCTGAGGGCCAGCAGCAACAGCGCGGCGACAAAGGGATAGACCAGCACGCTCATGGCCCGCACGATCACGCCCTGGCCACAGCGCACGATGGCCATCAGGCCGAGGATCAGCACCAGCGACAGGATCGCCCGCGGCGGTGGCGTCATGTGCAGTTGGTGTTCCATGAAGCTGCCCAGGGTGTTGGTCAGCGCCACGCTGTACACCAGCAGGATCGGGAAGATGGCGAAGAAGTAGAGCAGGGTGATCAGCTTGCCGGCGCCGATGCCGAAGTGCTCTTCCACCACCTCAGTGATGTCGCCGGAGCGCCCGGACAGCACGAAGCGGGTCAGCCCGCGGTGGGCGAAGAAAGTCATCGGGAAGGCCAGCAGCGCCAGCACGATCAGCGGCCAGAAGCCGCCGACCCCGGCGTTGATCGGCAGGAACAGGGTGCCGGCGCCGATGGCGGTGCCGTACAGGCCGAGCATCCAGGTGGTGTCGTGTTTGCTCCAGCCCTGGCTGGTGGTCGTGGTGTCGCGGGCAGTCTCTACGGCAGGGTTTTCGGCAGCGGGTGTTCGTACATCGGTCATCGGTATCGCCTCGTTATTATTTTTGCTCGGGCTCACGTGGGGCGGACGGTCAGGGAATGCTCCTCAGCACTCCACCCAACTCACGGCCAGGCCGCCCCGTGAAGTTTCTTTGTATTTGTCATGCATGTCGGCGCCGGTATCGCGCATGGTGCGGATCACCCGGTCCAGGGAAATGAAGTGTTTGCCGTCGCCGCGCAGGGCCATCTGGGTGGCGTTGATCGCCTTCACCGCGGCGATCGCGTTGCGCTCGATGCAGGGCACCTGCACCAGGCCGCCGACCGGGTCGCAGGTCAGGCCAAGGTTATGTTCCAGGCCGATTTCGGCGGCGTTTTCCAGTTGCTCCGGCGTCGCCCCGAGCACCTCGGCCAGGCCCGCGGCGGCCATCGCGCAGGCGGAGCCCACCTCGCCCTGGCAGCCGACTTCGGCGCCGGAGATCGAGGCGTTTTTCTTGCAGAGGATGCCCACCGCGGCGGCGCCGAGGAAGAAGTCGATCACGTCGTCGTCCGACGCTTCGGGGTTGAATTTCATGTAGTAATGCAGCACCGCCGGGATGATCCCCGCCGCGCCGTTGGTCGGTGCGGTGACCATGCGCCCGCCGGCGGCGTTTTCCTCGTTCACCGCCAGGGCGAACAGGTTGACCCACTCCATGGCCGACAGGGTCGAGCTGATGACGTTGGGCTTGCCGATTTCCAGCAGGTTGCGATGCAGCTTGGCCGCGCGGCGCGGCACATCCAGGCCGCCGGGCAGGGTGCCTTCGTGACGCAGGCCCTGCTCGACGCATTCGCGCATCACCGCCCAGATGTGCAGCAGGCCGCTGCGGATTTCGGCGTCGCTGCGCCAGGCCCGTTCGTTGGCCATCATCAGTTCCGAGACCCGCAACTGGTGCCGTTGGCACAGGGCCAGGAGTTCCACCGCGCTGTTGAAGTCGTAGGGCAACTCGACGCTGTTGGCCGCCGGGGCGCCTTCGGTCACTTCGGCTTCCTCGACGATAAAACCGCCGCCCACCGAGTAGTAGGTCTGCTGCCACAGCAGGCCGTCCGCGCCGAAGGCCGACAGCGACATGGCATTGGGGTGATAGGGCAGGCTTTCGTCGAGCAGCAACAGATCGCGGTGCCAGTCGAAGGCGATGGTCGAACGGCCGCTGAGGCTCAGCTCGCCGCTTTCGCGCAGTTGCTGGATGCGCGGGCCGATGCTGCGTGGGTCGATGCTGTCGGGCCATTCGCCCATCAGGCCCATGACGCAGGCGCGGTCGGTGGCATGGCCGACGCCGGTGGCGGACAACGAGCCGTACAGGCGGATTTCCACCCGCTGCACCTGCTCCTGCAAACCTTGCTCGAACAGCCCCTGGGCGAAGGTCGCGGCGGCGCGCATTGGGCCGACGGTGTGGGAGCTGGACGGGCCGATACCGACTTTGAAGAGATCGAAAACACTGATAGCCATGCTAAAGCCTTACAAGCAATGGAAGAGGAATCGCTGCCATTTTTTGTAGGCCGAGCGTCAGGTCGGCGATACTGCCTAGCTCGGTCAAGACTGACCAACGAATTTTCCTAAGAAAGCCTTTAGCAGGACTAAACGATGAGTCGTCAGTTTCATGCCCAGACCTATGTCTGGCTGCATGTGTTTTCCTGTGCCGCGCGGCACTTGTCGTTCACCCGTTGTGCGGAAGAACTGCACATCACCCCGGGGGCGGTCAGCCAGCAGATCCGCCTGCTGGAAGAGCGGCTCGGCTTTCGCCTGTTTCACCGCCGCGCCCGTGGGGTGGAACTGAGCGCCGAGGGGCAGCGGCTGGCGATCACGGTGAACGAGGCCTACGGCAGCATCGACGCGGAACTGCGCCGACTGGATGCCGGGATGATCAGCGGCACCTTGCGCCTGCGCTCGATCCCGTCGTTTCTCGGCAAGTGGCTGACCCCGCGTTTGCCCCGGCTGCAGCAGCGTTTCCCGGACATTCAGCTGCGGCTGGTGGCCGAGGACAGCAGCGTGGCCTTGCATGAGGGTGATTTCGACCTGGCCATCGACCTCAACGACGGCAGCTATCCGGGACTGTTATCCACAGCCCTGCTGGATGAGCAGATCTTCCCGGTCTGTGCCCCGGGCCTGTTGCGCGGGCGGCCGCCGCTGCACGGTCCGGCGGACCTGGTGCATTTCCCGTTGCTGCACGACATCACCGCCTGGCGCGGCAGCTATGAGTACGCGGAGTGGGAGTTCTATCTCAATGCCATCGGCTTCGAGGGCGCGGATGTGCGGCGCGGGCACACCTTCAACCGCAACCACCTGACCATCGAGGCGGCGATTGCCGGGATGGGGGTGGCGATTGCCCGGCGCACCCTGCTCAACGACGAGTTGGAGCGCGGCACCCTGATCGTGCCGTTCGGCCTCGCGGTGCCCAATCACAAGCGTTATGTGCTGCTGTATGCGCCGGGTGCGCTGAGCCATCCGGGCGTGCGCGCGGTGCACGACTGGCTGGTGGAGGAGGCGGGGATTTTTCGCAGCCAGCACCCTCTGGGAGAGGGGCAGTTGTGAGTGAAAAAGGCCAGGGACAGGGGCGACCCAACTCCCGACATTAACAGCGCTTTTGCTCCTTGTCCGGCTTTATTTGCGAATAGATATTTATCTTTTTTAAGGGGTTGAATTGTTCCGCGCTCTGCCCAACTCTGTAACCAAGAGGCCGCAAAAAGTACGCCCTCAGGGGCACGCGGTTCCTCTCGCGAGCTAGCTGAAATAAGGGAAGAACTATGCAAATCCAGGTCAATAGCGATAACCATATTCAAAGCAGCATCCGACTGGAGGAGTGGGTACGTACTACCATTGAGAGCACGCTCGAACGCTACGAGGAGGACCTGACCCGAGTCGAGGTTCATCTGCGGGACGAGAACGGCGACAAGCCCGGTCCCCACGATTTGCGCTGCCAACTGGAGGCGCGGCCAAAAGGCCATCAACCGATTTCCGTGACCCACAAAGCCGAATCCCTGGAACTGGCCATCGAAGGAGCGGCCACCAAGCTGGAGAATTCCCTGGAACACCTGTTCGGCCGGTTGCGCAACAAGCGCGCCGCGGCAGCGCCAAGCGCCCGCGCCGGTCAGGCCGACGCCCTGCTTGAAGAGGAATTCCTGGAAAACGAACAGGCCGCGCTCAATAGCTGACGGCTGAGTTGCTTTTCAAAAGCATGCGCCTGCTGCGGAGCTGATGTTTACAGGTGCTGGGCATCCAATGCAGGCCCTCATTATTAGGGGAGACACATAAAGGCCATCGCACTGCGATGGCCTTTTTTATAGCTCAACCCTGGCTCATCCCGTTGTGTTCGTGACAGGTCGTGGGTTGATCGGGCAAATGCGGATACCCGCGTGGCAAGGGGCTCGGCAGTAGGCATTTGGAGTTGATTTCAGATCGCCTCTTGAACATGCCGCACCTCAATAATCAATATTTCATCGGCTTTCTGACTCAGGATGTTGCCGATTCGTATCTTGTTCTGGCTGTCCAGGTTTGCATCCCACTCATCGAGCAGGATTATCCGGGCTTTTTGATTCAGTACATGAAGAAGCTTTTGAACCTGGCCTTCTCCAGTGGAAAGTGGAGCGTCGGTTTCATGAAAACTTACGTGGTTTGGCAGCAAAATCGACTCGGCAAACTCTGATTTGATCAGTTTTAAAAAAGACGACTTTCCAGAGCCATTCTTGCCTGATACGAGAAACCTTCCTTTAAGGCTGGCGATTGTGCGAATGTCATCGAGCAATTGATCAATGGGGATGGTCTTTCCATTCAGGGTATTGCAAATCGATATATCTTCGCGAACGACTTGTTTGTCGAGGTTTAGTGGTTCCAAAGTATTGGTGAAATTCAACAGGTTGCTGATTCTTTTGCGAAAGTATACGTACTTGCTGTTATACAAACTCATTGAGTGAACATTTCCGAATACCTGCAGGGATCGCGGTAAGATCGCAACGATCATTCCCCAAGGGACGGACTGATTCAGAGGCAGCCCTTGCAGGTATATCAGAATTATTGCGACGGCTATACATATCGGCAAGCACGCGGCCAATTGCTCAAGCCTGGTGTAGTACAGGGAGGACTTAAGAAAGTCTGCGATTAATGATCTGGAAGAAGCCTCCGAGTAGCCAATCATGGATGAATTTGCATTCAGGTAGTAATCCCAAAGTGAACTTGCACGTTTGACTACACTAAGCCTCTTCTGTTGTATTTCTGTGGCGGAGACACTTATTCTGCTTTTCATGGCCTTTACCAGGAAGTATGAAATCAGAATGGAGCTTGCCATCAGTATGGCGATGTGAGTCCCGAGCACCCAATAAAACACATAGAGGGTGGCTATGATATTGCTATACACGGAAGTCATGCCGAAATAGAGATTGACTGTGCCGTCCAGCGTTGTCGGTACTTCACTGCCCAGCCAACTCTGGACATTCTTGCGGTTTGCTTCAGACGAAAGAGGTTGATTGTGACGAAGATGCTCGTAAACGGAGAAGATGTATTTCTCCCACAAATCAATCTTGAGCTTTGCAGAAATAAACTCTACTGCGGAACTGATCAGGTATCCCAGCAAGGCAAATGAGAAGAAAAGGATTATCCGAGTTTTTAGCAGTGAGTAGTCTTGCAGCGAAAGAGCTGCACCAGCCATGGCAATATAATAGGTTGATATGCCCAGGGACACTTGCTGAAAGATGATCAGCACAATGCCGGAAATGAAATACCTATTGGAGGTAAACATGCGTGGCTCCTTTAAGAGCTACAGTGATGCTGCCGATGATGATAGAGAGTAATGCCACTCGGAAAAGGCAGTCCAAAACTATTTTTATGCTGTATTGCTTGATGATATTCCTTGAGACAGAAACCTGGCGCATTTCGTACGCTGAGGATTTGTCACTTTCGAAACGACGAACATAGGATTTAAGAAACTTCAGGCGGGTAAAAATACTGTAATGCTTAGGTTCAAGAAAAACTAAGTCGCCCGCGGTGATTTCTCGCATCACGAGAGTTGGGGTAGGTGTTCTCAGAGGGAAAAAATCAGGGCTGTGAAGACTTTTTGCATTGCTGTCTTTGTAGAGGGCACCAAGCATTAAAAAGGACTCTACACATTTTACTTTGTTATCTACATGGATTCGTAACAAGGCTTCCAGGTCGAAATCGTCGGGAAGCAGGATGATCAAGGCACGACCAAGCTTATTATCATTCCGCTTGCTTTCCATGAATTTGATGCATTGTTCTATGAAGACGGACCAGTCGTGATGGTCATGGAAGTCGGCAAAGCTGAAATACAGCGTTTCGTTTTTAAGGGCACCAGCGATAAATGGACAGACAGCACCATTTCGATGCGGGTGTTTGGCTGTCAAAAATTGAGTCACATAAGGCAGTGTCAGTTTGTAGGCTTTTGCCGCGAAGCCGGGAACGCTATCTTCATCAAAGCCGGCAATAGAGTAGAAGTTGGGACTCATATTGATCATGCTCGCTTTCAATCAATTATCAGAACCTCTTTGCAGGCAAAGAGGTTCTCCACTGTCAAACGATCATGTTTACCACTTCCACCCTTCGCAGCCGCCGGCTGCGAGAGACTGACTGCAAATGGAGGTTTTAGATATGATTCTCATCAGGATGTTTTTCTTCCTGGGCTTGAACTCGATATCTGTACCTCGGTTAGAAAAGACAGCAGAGGTCGGGGAAGTAAAGTCGTTTTGCATAGCAAGCTCCAATTGAGGTTGTCCGTGAGATCGATACTCCTGAAAAGGATGGCATCACGTGACTGACTACTGCCTTCAATTCATCGTCATTGCTGTGTGCAATCAACATCGAATTTTTATAGGTTTGATTTGTTATATGGTTATTTCTGAATGACAGGCACAAGTCATCAGCGGCTGATTTTTGGCGCCGTTGTAATTGATTACTGATCTTTTGGCTTGAATGCTTTGATAAATATGTCGAGCTGTTTCGCCAGCGAGTTTGTTCCAGCAGCGGAATGATTTGCTGTTCTGTAGGAGCCAGGCTTGCCGGCGATGAAGGCGGCGCGGTGTTTCAGGCCGGACGCTATCGCGAGCAAGCTTCGCTCCTACTGCCTGGTGATGGCGGAGGATCAGAACGCCACGGAGGTCTGTACGTAGAGGGTCCGTGGTTCGCCCACGTATTTGCCTTTGTTGTTATCGTCGAACGAGCGGGTGAAGTACTGGTGGTTGAAGATGTTCTTCACCCCGACCGCCACGTTCAGGTCCGACAGTTGCGGGCCGAAGTCGTAGGCGGCGCGGCTGCTGAACAGCATGTAGCCGGGAATCCGTCCGGTGCTGCCGTCGGCGCTTTCGGCGGAGGTGTTGGCGTTGTCGGCGAACTGGCTGCTCTGGTAGCTGCTGTCGAAGTTGAGCTTCCATGGGCCTTCGGTGTAACCGATGCCGAGGGTGCCTTTGTGCTTGGACGAGAACGGCACGCGGTTGCCCTTGTTCGGCCCGTCTTCACGAATGGTGGCGTCGACGTAGGCGTAGGTGGCGTACAGATCGAAACCGGCCAGCGCCGGGCTCAGGCCGTCCAGTGCGTAATTGACGCTGGTCTCGATGCCCTGGTGGCGGGTTTCGCCACGGGCGATCACCGAGTCGTTGGTCTGGTTGCTGTCGTACTGGTTGTCGAAGTTGATCAGGAATGCGCCGATCTCCGCCCGCAGGGCGCCGTCGTCATAGCGGGTGCCCAGTTCCCAGGTGCGGGCCTTCTCCGGTTTCACTTCGCCGCTGCTCACGCGGTTGGGCATCTGGCTGTACTGCACGCTGCCGAACGAACCTTCGGTGTTGGCGTAGAGGTTCCAGCTGTCGGTCAGGTGGTACATCACGTTCAGCGCCGGCAGCGCGGTGTTGTAGTCACCCTTGTATTTGACGTTGGTCAGGTTGTTGGTCTGCTGGGACTCGATCATCTCGTAGCGGATGCCCGGGGTGAGGGTCCACTTGCCGATGTCGATGCGGTCGTCGACGAAGAACGCATTGGCTTCGGTGCCGCCGCGGGTATCGCGGTCGTTGCGGCTGCTGGTGCTGGGCAGTTGCTGGTTGGCGCTGATCGGCGTGCGGTAGCGCAACTCGTGACCGGCCTCGTTGATGTAGCGGTAGCCGATGCCCAGTTCATGGCTGGTCGGCCCGAGGTCGAAGCCCTGGGCGAAGCGGGTTTCGATGCCGCGCACCCAGTATTCGCGTGGCGACAGCGACAGGAAGCTGCCCTGGTCCAGGTAGCCGCTGCGCAGGGTCTTGGTGAAGAAGCTGTTGACGGTGAATTCGCGGCGATCTTCCTGGTAGCGGTAGCCGAAGTTGATCAGCGTACGGCGGCCCCAGAACTTGTCGTACGGGCGGGTCGACTGATACGGATCGGCCTTGTAGTCGGCAACGTTCAGGCCGCCGGGCATATCGGCCTCGCCCTCGTAGTACTGGGCCATGGCGTTGAAGCTGTTGGCGTCGTCGAGCTGGTAGTGGCCCTTGAGGATCAGGTCGTCGATCTGTGTGTCGCTGTGTTCGCGCCAGTCGCCGCCACGGGTGCCGGAGTACAGCAGGGCGCCGCCCAGGCCGTTGTCGGCGGTGCCGCCGGCCAGCAGGTTGCCGGTGGTCTTGAAACCGTCGTGGCTGGAGGACGGGCTGGTCTCGGTCTGGAAGCCGCCCTTGACCGTGGGCGCATCGGGGATGGCGCGGGTCACGAAGTTGACGATGCCGCCGACGTTCTGCGGCCCGTAGCGCACGGCGCCGCCGCCACGCACCACGTCCACCGCGTCCATGTTGCCCATGCTGACCGGGGCGAAGGACAGCTGCGGCTGGCCATAGGGCGCGAAGGGCAGCGGAATGCCGTCCATCAGGACCGTGGAGCGCGAGGCCAGGCGCGGGTTGAGCCCGCGAATGCCGAAGTTCAGCGCCATGTCGTGGCTGCCGGTGCCGTTGTTTTCCGGGGCATTGACCCCGGGGATGCGGTTGAGCACGTCGCGGGCCTGGGTGGCACCCTGGCGTTCGAATGCTTCGCGGCGGATCACGTCACGGGCACCCGGGTGTTCGAATACATTGCTCTGCGCCGCATCGCCCAGCCAGTCGCCGACCACGCTGGACGCGCCCAGCTCCAGGGCCGCCGGTACACCCTCGGCGCTTACCGGTTGCAGGCTGAAGGCATTGCCGCCTTCGGCGCGGGCTTGCAGGCCGGTGCCCTTGAGCAAGGCATTCAGACCTTCTTCGGCGGTGTAGCGGCCTTCCAGGCCCTGGCTCTGCACGCCGCTGGCGACCTGGGAACCGAAGGAGATCAGCACCCCAGCTTCACGGCCGAACTGGTTCAGGGCGTTTTCCAGCGACGACGCGGCGATGTGGTAGTCGCGCGCCGGGCCATCGGCGGCCATGGCCAGCGGCAGGGCGGCCAAGCTCAGGCTGGCGCCCAGCAGCAACTGGCGCAGAGTGCGGGCAAGGGGCGTGAGGCGAGTGGGTTGCTGGGGCATGGACATCGATCCTGAGAAGGTTGCAGTCAAGGGGGCTTTCCTTCTCTGTCACGCGAGTGCTGGAAAACGGCTCACACAAAATGAAAAAAACCGGCACACCGGGAAAAACATTGAATCGACGCCTGTAGCCGCTGCCGCAGGCTGCGATCGGCCCCGAAGGGGACGTGCTCTTGAGGTCCTCGAAGGCCCTTCGGACCTTATCGCAGCCTGCGGCAGCGGCTACAGGTCACGCGCGGGCTTCGACCGTCACCCAGTAGCGGGTAAAGCGGCGGACCTTCACCGGCAGGCTGATTTCCAGCAGGTCGAGAATCCGCTCACTGTCGTCCAGTGGATAACTGCCGGAGATCAGCAGGTCGGCGACCCGTGGATCACAGTTGAGCTGGCCGCGACGGTAGCGGCCCAACTCGTCGAGGAAGTCCGCCAGGCGCATCTGGGCGGCCACCAGCATGCCCTCGCTCCAGGCGCCGCTGCCGGCGTCCAGCGGCCGCGGGTTGTCCCAGGCGCTGCGGGTGAAGCTCAATTGCTGTCCCTTGCTTACCACTAACGGCGCTCCCGAATAATCCGACGGGCTGAGGCTGACGTTGCCCTCGAACACCGCCAGCTGGGTGCGCTGGCTGAACTGACGCAGGTTCAGCCATGCGCCTTGCGGGCGCAGCAGGCCCTGGGTGCTCTGTATCAACAGCGGCCGGCGGTCGGCCGCGGCGGTCAGCAGGATCTCCCCGGCCAACAGCCGGATCAGCCGTTGCTGGCCGTCGAAACTCACATCCACCGCGCTGTCGGTATTGAGCTGCAACTGGCTGCCATCGCTCAGTTGCAGTTTGCGTCGCTGGCCCACCGGGCTGCGGTAGTCGGCCATCAGCGGGGTCAGCGGATTGTGTTCGCGCAAGCCCCAGGCCGCGGCGGAACCGGCGCCGAGGATCAGCAGCAGTTTCAGCGCCTGGCGCCGGCTGGAGGACTTCGGCGCAGTGAGCGCGGCATGGGCCAGGGGCGAAGACAGGCCGCGCAGCCGCGAATTGACCCGCTGGATATGTTCCCAGGCCCGTTGATGTTCGCTGTGGGCGTCGTGCCATTGATGCCAGGCCCGTTGCTGGCGTGGGCTGAGCGGGCCCGCCTGCATTTCGAGCAGCCAGTGCACGGCCTGTTCGGCGACCTGGGCGCCGATGTCCGGCGGGCGGGGGAGGCCAGTGTTCACAGGGCGAAGTAGCAGCGCAGGGCTGCCTTGTGCAGGTGGCGCTTGACCGTGGCGATGGATATCCCCAGTTCGCGGGCGATCTCGCCGTGTTTCAGGCCATCGACCTGGGCCAACAGGAACGCGCGTTTCACCAGGCGCGGCAAACCATCGAGCAACTGATCCAGCTCCAGCAGGGTCTGCAGGATGATCGCCTTGTCTTCCTCGGATGGCGCCAGCAGTTCCGGCATCTGCGCCAGCGTCTCGAGGTAGGCCCGTTCCAGGTCCTGGCGCCGGTAATGGTTGCACAGCACCCGCTTGGCGATGGTGGTGAGGAACGCCCGTGGCTCGACGATCGACGGTGTTTCCCGGGCGCTGAGCACCCGCATGAAGGTGTCCTGGGCCAGGTCGGCGGCGTTGTCGGGGCAGCCGAGCCGACGCCGCAACCAGCCGTTCAGCCAGCTGTGATGGGCGTGATAGAGGACTGCGACGGTAGAGGAGTGAGCCAAGCCGAACGCTCCGGCAGCATGAAGATGCTTAAGAGAACAAGAATTGTTCGCATTGTAGTGGCCTGGTATGGCATTCGGCAATCAACCCGGACCGGCGGAAGATCCCGTGGCGGGTCAGTGATTTTTTGCGCATGAGAATATTTATCATTAATATTGCGCCGACTTGAGTTCGGGTGGGGGAATTCCCTGCGCCGGGCGGTCCTGGTTTCAAGGTCGAAACATGAAAAGCAAAGTTGCCACGAATCCCTCTTCCTATCGTCTGGCCGTGACGTCGCGAGTGCTAGCCGCGGTATTCGGCGGTTACCTGCTGGCGGCGTTGTCCAGCGTCTGCATGACCCTGCTGCTCCCCATGCCCCGCGCCGATGCGGTGGTCAGCGGCATGATGACCTCCTTCCTGTTCTACCTGGTGGCGGTGCTCTGGTGCTTTGCCTGCCGCACGGCCTGGCAGGCCTGGCTCGGTTTGTTGCTGCCGGCGCTGGGGTTGGCGGCGATTTCTGCGTGGGCGCACGGGATGAATCTTTCATGAAGGAGGGATTTCGCCAGTCCATGGCCTGGCTGCACACCTGGGCCGGGCTGGTATTCGGCTGGCTGCTGCTGGCGATTTTCCTGACCGGCACCCTGGCCTACTTCAAGGACGAAATCAGCCACTGGATGCAGCCCGAAGTGCCGTCGCGCTCGGTCAGCAACGAAACCAGCCTGATCCTTGCCCAGAGTTATCTGCAGCAGCACGCCCAGGGCGCCTCGCGCTGGTTCATCAACCTGCCCGATGCCCGTGAGCCGGGGCTGTCGGTGATGTGGCAGTTCCCGGGCAAGCCCGGCGAGCGCGGCGCCTTCACCCAGAAACTGCTGGACCCGGCCACCGGCGCCGAGTTGCAGGCCCGCGATACCCGCGGCGGCGAGTTCTTCTACCGCTTCCATTTCCAGTTGCAGATGCCCCATCCGTGGGGCCGCTGGCTGTCCACCGCGGCGGCCATGCTGATGTTCGTCGCCTTGATCAGCGGCATCATCACCCACAAGAAAATCTTCAAGGACTTCTTCACCTTCCGCCCCCGCAAGGGCCAGCGCTCCTGGCTCGACGGGCACAACGCGGTGGGCGTGCTGGTGCTGCCGTTCCACCTGATGATCACCTACAGCAGCCTGGTGATCTTCATGTCGATGGTCATGCCGGCGAGCATCCTGGCCACCTACGGCAACGACACGCGGGCGTATTTCAACGAGGTGTTTCCCGCCAGCAAAACCGCCCCGGCCGCTGGCAAGCCGGCGCACCTGGTGCAACTCGAACCGCTGTTGGAGCAGGCCCGCGAACAGTGGCCGGGCGGCCGCGTGGGGCGCATCACGGTGAACAATCCGGGGGATGCCAATGCCTCGGTGAATGTCATGCGCCATGGTGGCGACCAGGTGGTCCGCGACTTTGGCAACGTGGTCACGTTCGACGGGGTCAGCGGCAAGCTGTTGCAGGTGTCGCCGCCGCAGTCGACGGCCCTGGCCATCAACGGCAGTTTTTACGGGCTGCACATGGGCCTCTTCGCCGGGCCGCTGCTGCGCTGGCTGTACTTTATCTGCGGCCTGGCCGCCACCGCGATGATCGGCACCGGGCTGGTGATCTGGCTGGGCAAGCGCCAGCTCAAGCATGCCAAGAGTGGAGTGACGCCCTTCGAACTGCGCCTGGTGGAAGTGCTGAACATCGCCAGCATGTCCGGCCTGGTGCTGGCCGTCGCCGCCTTCTTCTGGGCCAATCGCCTGTTGCCGGTGAGCCTTGCCGAGCGGGCGGACTGGGAAGTGAACAGCTTCTTTATCGTCTGGGGCCTGAGCCTGCTGCACGCCGCACTGCGTCGCGGGCGCAAGGCCTGGGTCGAGCAGTTGGGCCTGGCGGCGCTAATGCTGGCCAGCGTGCCGCTGCTCGATGCGCTGACGATGCCCGATGTGCTGGATGGTTTCCTGGTGCATGGCGACTGGGTCCGCGCCGGCTTTGACCTGACCTGCCTGGCGGCGGGGCTGTTCCTGGCCTGGGGGGCCTGGAAGATGTCGCGTCCTGTCGCCCAGCCTGCCGTTGCCGCCCGCTCGCGACGGGCGGCCCTTGAAACCGAGGTGAACTGAATGCTCCTGGCGCTGCTGTTGTGTTACCCAGGCTTTGCCGGGTTGTGCCTGTCGATGGACCGTCATCACGCCGAACTCCTGGGCTACAAACCCACGGCCCGTCGTCGCTCTGGCTTGCGTATTGGCGGCTGGCTGCTGCTGGCCGGCTCGTTGTGGGCGGCGATCGCGGCGGCCGGCTGGGGGCTGGGCCTGGTGCAATGGTGCGCGGCCTTGATGCTCAGCGCCTTGTCGCTGGTGCTGTTGCTGCCGTATCAACCGCGCCTGGCGTTGCTGGCGGCGGGGCTGGGATTGCTGGTCAGCCCGCTGGCCGCGTTGGCGCAATGAGCGTTCTGCAGCGCCGGGCCTGAGGGGCCGGCTCGATTGTTCGTTGACACGAACCCCTCGCCAATCGTTATCTGGGCGCCCGTCGCAGCGGCTGCAAGGTTGTCGGCGCGGGTTCGAGGTCATCAAGGAAATACGTTTTTCATGGGTTCAGCATATCGTTTCTACACTCGCGGGCTGGGGTTGTTCCTGGCCCTGTCACTGGCGGCTTGCGCCAGCCATCCCGGCGCTCGCTACGCCGCCAACCTGGATCAGGTCCTGGCCGACCCGGCGCTGCAGGGCGCCACGGTATCGCTGACGGTGCGCGATGCCGAGAGCGGCGCGGCCTTGTATCAGCACAACCCCGACAGCCGCCTGATCCCGGCTTCGAGCCTCAAGCTGCTGACCACCGCCGCCGCGCTGGATGTCCTCGGCCCCGACTACCGTTTCGCCACCGAGGTGCTGGGCGACGGCGAGCAGCAGGGCGAGCGCCTGCTGGGCAATCTCTACCTGCGCGGTTCCGGCGATCCGAGCATGCAGGCCAAGGATTATCAGAAGCTGGCGGCGGCAGTGGCGCGCACCGGCATTCGTCAGATTGCAGGTGACCTGGTGCTCGACGACACCGCCTTCGATGACCAGCGGCTCGGCGTCGATTGGGCCAGCGACGATGAAAGTCTGTATTACGCGGCGCAGATTTCCGCCCTCAATATTTCCCCCAACGACGACTTCGACGCCGGCAGCGTGCTGGTGTCGGTCACCGCGCCGACGATGCCGGGAGCGCCGCTGGCGGTGCGCGTCAGCCCGGAAAACCGGCTGATGAGCCTGCGCAATCAGGGCCGGGTCGGAACGACGGACAGCCTGCAGGTCGGCCGTGAGCATGGCAGCAACCTGCTGCTGGTCAGCGGCGCCTTGCCGCCGGGGCAGTCGCGGCGCAATTGGGTCAGTGTGTGGGAGCCGACCCGCCTGGTGGCGGACGTGTTCCAACAAGCGCTGGCCGAGCAGGGCGTGACGGTGCAGGGCCAGGTGCGTATCGGCCAGCCCACGGCGCCCGCCGCCCGGGTGCTGGCCAGCCACTCGTCGATGCCGCTGGCGGGCTTGATCACGCCGCTGCTCAAGCTGTCGAACAACAACATGTCGGAAGTGCTGCTCAAGGCCATGGGCCGCAAGACCGCCAATGCCGGCACCGCCGCTGCCGGGGTGGAGGCCATCGAGGGCTTCCTGCGGCGCCAGGGCCTGAGCCCGCAAGGGCTGGTGCAGGTGGACGGCTCGGGGCTGTCGCGGCGCAACCAGATTTCCAGCCAGAGCCTCAGCGACCTGTTGCTGGTGGCGCGCAAGCAGCCCTGGTTCGCCACCTGGTACGCGGCGTTGCCGGTGGCTGGCGATGCCCAGCGCATGACCGGCGGCACCCTGCGTTATCGCCTGCAAGGCACAGGGGCTGTGGATAACCTGCATGCCAAGACCGGCTCGATGCAGGGCGTGTCGTCGCTGTCCGGGTATCTGCGTGCGGCCGATGGCCGTCGGCTGGTGCTGGTGATGCTGTCGAACAACTACCGGGCCGACGGCGCGCACATCAAGGCCCTGGAAGATCGGGTGACGCAGGTGCTGTTGCAATAAGGCTTGCCCGTCACACCGCCATCGCCAGCAAGCTGGCTCCTACACATTGTGCGGTGCAAGGACGGGTATTCCTGTAGGAGCCGGCTTGCCGGCGATAGCCACGACGCGGTGTACCTGATGCTCCGCCGTCAGCCAAGAAACGCCTGGCGATATTCCCCGGGCGTGCCACCCAGGGCCTGGCGAAAGCGATTGGTGAAGTGGCTGGCGCTGGCGAAACCGCAGGCCAGGGCGATCTCGCCCAGGGGCAGGCGGGTGCTGCGCAGCAGGTCGCGAGCGTGTTTCAGGCGTCGCGCCAGCAGGTATTGGTGAGGCGGCAGGCCGAAGCTTGCGCGGAACATCCGCGCAAAGTGGTATTCCGACAAGGCGCAGCGCGCGGCCAGTTGCCCGAGGCTGAGCGGTTCGGCCAGCTGGCTGTCGATGTATTCCACCAGTTGCCGGCGCTGATGCGCCGCCAGCCCGCCCTTGAGGCGCAGGCCCTGGCGCTGGCCGACCTGGGTCAGCAGGGCGTGGCTGAGCATCTCGTGGGCCAGGCTGCTGGTCAGCAGGCGCTCGCCGGGTTCGTCCCAGTTCAGCTGGATCAGTTGCCGAAAGCGCCTGGCCTGCTGCGGATCGTCGAGGAAGGTGTTTTCCTGCAATTGCAGCTCGCGGGGTTCGCGGTCCAGCAGGGTCACGCAGCCCAGGGCAAATTGTTCCGGGCTGAAATACAGGTGGGCCAGGCGGATCTCGCCGTTGATCACCCAGGCCGAACGGTGCTCGGCGGGCAGGATGCACAGCTTGTCCGGGCCGCCCTTGGTCCCCGGCTGGCCACGGCGAAAGGTCCCGGTGCCGCCAGCGATGTAGCACGACAGGGTGTGATGGCTCGGCGCTTCATAGTCCTGGGCGTCGTGATGGTTGCTCCACAAGGCTGCGGCCAGGCCGTCACCGAGCTCGGCGCTGTGCTCCAGGCGAGCATTGGGCGAGCGGTTCAGGGCTTGAAAGACTTGCAGGGTTTCCAGGGTAGACATGGTTTTGATTCGATAAAGGGTGGCACGTTGTAGCCGCTGCCGCAGGCTGCGATCGGCTCCGCAGGAGACGCGCTTTTGAGATCGCAAGAAGGTCCTGCGGGTCGAGCGCGACCCCGGCCTATCACAGCCTGCGGCAGCAGCTACAGGAGCGAAGTCAGATGTTTCGCATCCTACTCTGTAGCGCTTCGGCTGCCAGCCCGGCAACCGACAAAAGCGCAAGTTTATGCAAGCGCCCGGGCACGCAATGGCCTGAGACTGGGTTGCCCTGCACAGGAGTCCCGCGCCATGAACCTCTCGCTTTATCTGCTCACCGTCCTGATCTGGGGCACCACCTGGATCGCCCTCAAGCTGCAGCTGGGGGTGGTGGCGATTCCGGTGTCCATCGTCTATCGCTTTGCCCTGGCGGCCCTGGTGCTGTTCGTCATGCTGCTGCTCAGCCGCAAGCTGCAAGTGATGAACCGTCGCGGGCACCTGATTTGCCTGGCCCAGGGGCTGTGCCTGTTCTGTATCAACTTCATGTGTTTCCTGCATGCCAGCCAGTGGATTCCCAGCGGCCTGGTGGCGGTGGTGTTTTCCACGGCGACCCTGTGGAACGCCCTGAATGCCCGGGTGTTCTTCGCCCAGAAGATCGCCCGCAACGTACTGCTGGGCGGGGCGCTGGGGCTGCTGGGGCTGGGCCTGCTGTTCTGGCCTGAGCTGGCGGGCCATAGCGCCAGCCCGCAGACCCTGCTCGGCCTGGGGTTGGCGTTGTTGGGGACCCTGTGTTTCTCGGCGGGCAACATGCTGTCCAGCCTGCAACAGAAAGCCGGCCTCAAGCCGCTGACCACCAACGCCTGGGGCATGGCCTATGGCGCGGCGATGCTGGCGGCTTATTGCCTGGTCAAGGGCATCCCTTTCGATATGGAGTGGAGCGCGCGCTACCTCGGTTCCTTGCTGTATCTGGTGATCCCGGGCTCGGTGATCGGCTTCACCGCCTACCTGACCCTGGTCGGCCGCATGGGCCCGGAGCGGGCGGCCTACTGCACCGTGCTGTTCCCGGTGGTGGCGCTGAATGTCTCGGCCTTCGCCGAAGGTTACCAATGGACCGCCCCGGCGCTGGCCGGGCTGGTCCTGGTGATGCTGGGCAACGTGCTGGTGTTCCGCAAGCCCAAGCCGCTGGCCGTCCCGGGGCCTCGACTCGCCTGATCTGCCCCGTCAGACCCGCTCGACCCGTAGCCGCTGCCGAGCAACGCGAGGCTGCGAATGAGGTGGACGGCATTCCGACGTAGCCCTCGCCAGGCAAACACCCGCAATTGATCTGCCAGATCAGGTCGCCTGGTTTTGCGACGGCTGCGCCGCCGGTCGCAGCCTCGCGTTGCTCGGCAGCGGCTACAGGGTGCGTGGGTGTGCTTTTGTAGGAGCGAAGCTTGCTCGCGATAGCGGTGCCTCAGGTACACCGCTATCGCGGGCAATCGAGCGTCGACCGGCCGCTCCTACGGAGGACAGCAGCGGGTTTCAGCCTTTCCACACCTGCGGGTTGACCAGGTCCTGCGGGCGTTCGCCGAGCAGGGCGCTGCGCAGGTTGGCCAGGGCGCGGTTGGCCATGGCGTCGCGGGTTTCATGGGTGGCCGAGCCGATGTGCGGCAGGGTCACGGTGTTTTTCAGCTGGAACAGCGGCGACTCGGCCAGCGGCTCCTTCTCGTAGACGTCCAGGCCGGCCCCGCGAATCGTGCCGTTGCGCAGGGCTTCGATCAGCGCCGGCTCATCCACCACCGGACCGCGGGAGATGTTCACCAGGATCGCGCTCGGCTTCATCAGCGCCAGCTCGCGGTGGCTGATCAGGTGCTTGGTCTTCTCGCTGAGCGGCACCACCAGGCAGACGAAATCCGCTTCGGCCAGCAACTGCTCGAGGCTACGGAATTGCGCGCCCAGCTCCTGTTCCAGCGTGGTCTTGCGGCTGTTGCCGCTGTAGATCACCGGCATGTTGAAGCCCAGGCGCCCGCGTCGGGCGATAGCCGCGCCGATATTGCCCATGCCGACGATGCCCAGGGTCTTGCCATGCACATCGCAACCGAACAGCGATGCGCCGACGCTGGCCTGCCACTGCCCGGCCTTGGTCCAGGCGTCCAGTTCGGCGACGCGCCGGGCGCTGCTCATCAGCAGGGCGAAGGCCAGGTCGGCGGTGCTTTCGGTGAGCACGTCCGGGGTGTTGGTGAGCATGATCCCGCGTTCGTTGAAGTAGGCCAGGTCATAGTTGTCGTAACCCACCGAGACGCTGGAGACCACTTCCAGTTGGCTGGCGTTTTCCAGCTGCGCGCGGCCCAGTTTGCGACCGACGCCGATCAGGCCGTGGGCGTGGGGCAGGGCTTCGTTGAATTGCGCGCCGATATCGCCCAGCTTGGGGTTGGGCACTATCACCTCGAAGTCCTGGCGCAGGCGCTCGATCATGTCCGGGGTGATGCGGCTGAAGGCAAGTACGGTCTTTTTCATCGCGGGAAAGCTCGTCAGGCGGAGGAGAATGCCAAGCAAGCTAACATTCCCCACGGGCTTTTTGTAGCGGCTGCCGCAGGCTGCGAGGGCAAGAAGGTTCTGCGACTGTAGCCGCTACCGCAGGCTGCGATCGGCTCCGCAGGAGACGTGCTCTTGAGATCGCAGGAGGTCCTGCGGACCTTTCGCAGCCTGCAACAGCGGCTACAGGGGGGAAGCATGACAAAGCCCCGAAGGGCTTGGCTCAAGTGGTCAGGCGTACGCCGCTGAGGCCGCCGCTCAGTTCATAGGCCGTCAGCTCCGCCTGATGGGCGGCGAGAATCTCCGGCAGGGTGTTGCGCAGGTACTCGACCCAGGTCTTGATCTTGGCGTCCAGGTACTGGCGCGAGGGGTAGATGGCGTACAGGTTCAGCTCCTGGGAGCGGTACTTGGGCATGACCCGCACCAGGGTGCCGTTGCGCAGGCCCTCGATGGCCGCGTACACCGGCAGCACGCCCAGGCCCATGCCGCTGGTGATCGCGGTTTTCAGCGCGTCGGCGGAGTTCACCAGGAACGGCGAGCCGTTGAGCGTGACCCCTTCCTGGCCCTCGGGGCCGTCGAACAGCCATTTGTCCAGGGCGATCACCGGGCTCACCAGGCGCAGGCAGGCATGGTTCGACAGGTCGCTGGGGCTGCTCGGGCAGCCATTGGCTTTCACGTAGGCCGGCGAGGCGCAGACGATGCTGTAGGTGATGCCCAGGCGCTGGGAGACGAAACCCGAGTCCGGCAGTTCGCTGGCCAGCACGATGGACACGTCGTAGCCCTCGTCCAGCAGGTCCGGCACGCGGTTGGCCAGGGTCAGGTCGAAGGTCACGTCCGGGTGCGACTTGCGGTACCGGGCGATGGCGTCGATCACATAGTGCTGGCCGATGCCGGTCATGGTGTGCACTTTCAACTGCCCGGACGGGCGCGCGTGGGCGTCGCTGGCCTCAGCTTCGGCTTCTTCGACGTAGGCCAGGATCTGTTCGCAGCGCAGCAGGTAGCGCTTGCCGGCTTCCGTGAGGGCGATGCGGCGAGTGGTGCGGTTGAGCAGGCGGGTTTGCAGATGGGCCTCCAGATTGGAGACCGCGCGCGAGACGTTGGCCGTGGTGGTGTCGAGCTGGACGGCGGCGGCGGTGAAGCTGCCGGCTTCGGCGACACAGCTGAAGGCGCGCATGTTTTGCAAAGTGTCCATGGGGTGCTCTCTGGGGAGATGGCAAATTGTGACACGAAGTAACAGATTGTTGGCTATTCCACCAAGGGATTATCGCGCGAACGGTAATAAAGATTCACAGGAATCCCAGCTTATCGCCGTAAAGCCCGCCGCCTAGAATTGCGCCGATCTGTAGGAGCCGCCGTGCTGGCGATTCCGCAACGCGGTGTTCCAGCGACGCCGCCTCGCGAGCGACCGGCTCCCGCACAGAATCGCCTCCCTCCCTATTTCAGGAATTCGCAGCAGTGCCGCGTCGCATCAGCAGAGAGCTGAAGACTCTCAGTGTTTGGGCTTTATCGTTAGCAATCAGCGGCTGCATCGGAACCGGGGGCATTGCCCCACAGGGCAAGGCACTACCGGCCAATACACTGGCCACCGACGAGGCGATCCAGAGCGCCGCGCGCGACGCCCGCTGGCCCGCCGCCCAGTGGTGGCAGGCCTATGGCGATGCGCAGTTGAACCAGTGGGTGAACCTGGCCGTGCAGGGCAGCCCGAGCATGGCCATGGCCGCCGCCCGGGTGCGCCAGGCGCGTGCCATGGCCGGCATCGCCGAGGCGGCCGAGTCGCTGCAGATCAAGGGCGACGCCACCCTCAAGCGCCACAACTGGCCCACCGACCAGTTCTATGGCCCGGGCGAGCTGGCCAACAGCACCACCTGGGACAACAACGCCGCGCTCGGCTTCAGCTACGCCCTCGACCTCTGGGGCCGGGAAAGCAATGCCAGCGAGCGCGCCGTGGACCTGGCGCACATGAGCGCCGCCGAGGCGCGCCAGGCCCAGCTGGAACTGCAGAACAATGTCGTGCGCGCCTATATCCAGCTATCGCTGCAATACGCCCAGCGCGACATCGTGCTGGCCACCCTGAAGCAGCAGGAACAGATTCTCGAACTGGCGCAAAAGCGCCTGGCCGGCGGCATCGGCACTCACTTCGAAGTCAGCCAGGCGCAGACCCCGCTGCCGGAAACCCATCGCCAGCTGGACGCCCTGGACGAAGAAATCGCCCTGGGTCGCAACCAGATCGCCGCCCTGGCCGGCAAGGGACCGGGGGCGGGCGCGCAGTTGCAACGGCCGAGCCTGTCCCTGGCCGCGCCGCTGAAACTGCCGTCGGCGCTGCCCGCCGAACTGCTCGGCCAGCGCCCGGACGTGGTCGCCAGCCGCTGGCAGGTGGCGGCCCAGGCGCGCGGCATCGATGTCGCCCACGCCGGCTTCTACCCCAACGTCGACCTGGTGGGCAGCCTCGGCTACATGGCCACCGGCGGCGGGGCGCTGGAGTTCCTCACGGGCAAGAAGCTCAACTACAACGTCGGCCCGGCCATCAGCCTGCCGATCTTCGACGGCGGTCGCCTGCGCGCCGAACTGGGCGAGGCCGCGGCCGGTTACGACATCGCCGTGGCCCACTACAACCAGACCCTGGTCAACGCCCTGAAGAACATCTCCGACCAGTTGATCCGCCGCGAGTCGATGGACAAGCAGGCCGAGTTCGCCGCCGAGTCGGTGGCGTCGGCGCAGAAGACCTACGACATCGCCATGGTCGCCTTCCAGCGTGGCCTGACCGACTACCTCAATGTGCTCAATGCCCAGGGCATGCTGTTTCGTCAGCAGCAGGTCCAGCAACAGGTCCAGGCCGCGCGCCTGAGCGCCCATGCCGAGCTGGTGACGGCCCTGGGTGGCGGCCTGGAGGCAGGGCGGGATGTGCCCGAGGACAGCAAGACCCAACCGAGCAAGACGCCGGCGGCGCTGGCTGTCTTCGATCATTAAAAGCTGACCATTAAACGCCGACCACCAAGTGCTGATCACTGAGTAAGCCCCCATGACTCCCTTGCCTGCACCCCTGCGCTGGCTGTACTCCCTTGAATGGCGCCGGGGTTTCTTCGACTGGGCACGCAGCGACGGCGTGACCTGGGTCTATATCTTCAAGGTGCTGGCCGCCGCGTTCCTCACCCTGTGGCTGGCCATGCGCCTGGAGTTGCCGCAACCGCGCACGGCGATGATCACCGTGTTCATCGTCATGCAGCCGCAGAGCGGCCAGGTGTTCGCCAAGAGCTTCTACCGCTTTCTCGGCACCCTGGCCGGCTCGGCGGTGATGGTGGCGCTGATCGCCCTGTTCGCCCAGAACACCGAACTGTTCCTTGGTTCGCTGGCGATCTGGGTCGGCATCTGCTCGGCCGGCGCCGCCCGTTATCGCAACTTCCGCGCCTACGGCTTCGTGCTTGCCGGCTACACCGCGGCGATGGTCGGCTTGCCGGCCCTGGCTCATCCGGACGGGGCCTTTATGGCGGCGGTGTGGCGGGTGCTGGAGATCTCCCTGGGGATTCTCTGCTCGACCCTGGTCAGCGCCGCGATCCTGCCGCAGACCGCCAGCGCGGCGATGCGCAATGCCTTGTACCAGCGCTTCGGGGTGTTCGCCCTGTTCGTCACCGACGGTTTGCGTGGCCGCAGCCAGCGCGATGCGTTCGAGAGCGGCAACGTGCGCTTCATCGCCGAAGCGGTGGGCCTGGAAGGCCTGCGCAGCGTCACGGTGTTCGAAGACCCGCACATGCGCCGGCGCAACGGCCGCCTGAGCCGTTTGAACAGCGAGTTCATGGGCATCACCACCCGTTTCAACGCCCTGCACCAGTTGCTCGAACGCCTGCGCAGCAGCGCCGCCGAGTATGTGCTGGCGGCGACCAAGCCTGGGTTGCAGGACCTTGCCGAACTGCTGGACGGATTCTCCGGCCGCGCCCTGACCAGCCCCGATGCCGCGCGCCTGGCCGAGCAACTGGCAAGCTACAAGGCCGAGCTGCCGGCGCGGGTGCGCAGCATGCGCGCGCTGTTCCAGGAGCACGAACCGAGCGATGCCGAGCAGCTGGATTTCCACACCGCCTATGAGCTGCTCTATCGCTTCGTCGACGAACTGCACAGCTACGCGCAGACCCATGCGTCCCTGGCCGAGCACAGTCATGAGCGCGAGCGCTGGGACGAGCCCTTCACCCCGCAGACCAACTGGCTGGCCTCGGCCGCCTCGGGGATCCGCGCCTCGTTCATCCTGATCGTGCTCGGCAGTTACTGGGTCGCCACCGCCTGGCCCAGCGGCGCCACCATGACCCTGATCGCGGCGGCCACCGTCGGCCTCTCGGCCGCCACGCCGAACCCGAAACGCATGGCCTTCCAGATGGCCTGCGGCACGTTTATCGGGGCTGTGGTCGGCTTCGTCGAGATGTTTTTCGTGTTCCCCTGGATCGACGGTTTTCCGCTGCTCTGCGTGATGCTGGCGCCGGTGATCGTGCTCGGTTCGTTCCTCGCTTCACGTCCGCAGTACGCTGGGGTGGGCCTGGGCCTGCTGATCTTTTTCAGCACCGGTTCGGTGCCGGACAACCTGACCGTCTACAACCCCTACGCCTTCATCAACGACTACATCGCCATGGTCATGGGCATGCTGGTCTGCGCCGCCGCCGGGGCGATCATCCTGCCGCCCAACAGCCGCTGGTTGTGGCGCCGCCTGGAGCAGGACTTGCGCGGCCAGGTGGTGTACGCCATCAGCGGCAAGCTCAAGGGCCTGGCGTCGAGCTTCGAAAGCCGCACCCGCGACCTGCTGCACCAGGCCTATGGCCTGGCGGCGGGGCAGCCGCAGGTGCAGCGCGAGCTGCTGCGCTGGATGTTCGTGGTGCTGGAGGTGGGGCACGCCATCATCGAGCTGCGCAAGGAACAGGCGATCCTCCCGGTGCACCCGGCCTACGCCGAATCCCAGCCGTGGCGCCAGGCGATCCGGGTCATGGGCCGCTCCCTGGTGCGGCTGTTCCTGCAACCGAGCCAGAGCAACCTGGAGCGCGCGCTGGTCGCGGTCGATCATGCGATCAGCCGGGTCCAGGCCAGCGACGAACCCTTCGCCCCGCACTTCGATACCTCGGTGTTGCGCCGGGTGAAGAGCTACCTGCACTTCATCCGCAGCTCATTGCTCGACCCGCAATCGCCGCTGGCCGCCTATGCCGCGCCGCCAGCCGTACAGGCCCCGCTCCAAGGACTTGAACATGCCTCGTGAAATCGCCTTCCACGGCGTGTACATGCCGACCATGACCCTGATGTTCTTCATTGCCGCGGCCCTGGCCTGGGCCCTGGACCGCTTCATTTCGGGTTATGACCTGTACCGTTTTTTCTGGCACCCGGCGCTGCTGCGCCTGAGCCTGTTCTGCTGTCTGTTCGGCGCCATGGCGCTCACTGTTTACCGTTGAGAGTCCCACGATGAAAAAGTTTTTCAGCCTGCTCGCGACCCTGCTGGTGCTGGCCCTGGCCCTGTGGATCGGCCGCACCCTGTGGGTGCATTACATGAACACGCCGTGGACCCGCGACGGCCGGGTGCGCGCCGACATCATCAACGTCGCCGCCGACGTCACCGGGGAAGTGGTGGACGTGCCGGTGCGCGACAACCAGCTGGTGAAAAAGGGCGACCTGTTGATGCAGATCGACCCCGAGCACTACCAGATTGCGGTCAAGCAGGCACAGTCATTGGTGGCTTCGAGAAAGGCCACCTGGGAGATGCGCAAGGTCAACGCCCACCGCCGCGCCGACCTGGACAACCTGGTGATCTCCAAGGAAAACCGCGACGACGCCAGCAACATCGCCGACTCGGCCCTGGCCGACTACCAGCAGGCCCAGGCGCAACTGGAAGCCGCGGAACTCAACCTCAAGCGCACCCAGGTGCGCGCCGCGGTGGACGGCTACGTCACCAACCTCAATGTGCACCGCGGCGACTATGCGCGCATCGGCGAACCGAAGATGGCGGTGGTCGACATGCATTCGTTCTGGGTCTACGGCTTCTTCGAGGAGACCAAGCTGCCCCATGTGCGCGTCGGCGATAAGGCCGATATGCAACTGATGAGCGGCGAGGTGCTCAAGGGCCATGTGGAGAGTATTTCCCGCGGCATCTACGACCGCGACAACCCGGAAAGCCGCGAGCTGATCGCCGACGTCAACCCGACCTTCAACTGGGTACGCCTGGCCCAGCGCGTGCCGGTGCGCATCCATATCGACGAAGTGCCGGAAGGCGTGCTGCTGGCCGCCGGCATCACCTGCACCGTAGTGGTCAACCCGGCCCCCCTGTAGGAGCAGGCTTGTGTAGGCGCTGGCTTGCCAGCGAAGGCGGCCTTCAGCCTTGCACCCGGCTAGCGGGCCTCTTCGCCGGCGAGCCGGCTCCTACAATGGGGGGCTGTTATTTGTAGCTTTTCTGCATGATCGCCAGGGACTTCTTCGCCGTGGCTTCCAAGCCATCGTTAACGTGGTTGATGGCGGCCACCAGCTTCGGGTTCTGCAGTACGTCGACGCCGGGGTAACGCTGCTGGGCCAGGCGCGAGACGATGATGTATTGGGTCACCGCGTAATGCAGATCGAACTTGCCGCTGTCCCGGGCCTTGGCGATGGCCGCTTTGACAAAGGCCTGGCGCTCGGCCGTCGTCATGCCCTTGAACAGGTCGGGGATATCGAAATGGATCTCGGCCGAGAAAATGGCCACCTCCTCAGCCCGCGCCTCGTCGTACATCACCTGCTTGCTGGTCACGCGCGCCTTCAGCTCGCTGAAGCGTTGTTCGCCTTCGGCCAGTTGTTCCGGGCTCATCTTGCCTTTCAAGGCATCCAGCTGGCTGGTGTCCTCGGTGTTATCGATGACCTTCAGCCAGGCATAGGCCTTCACCAGGTCGCCGGACTCTTCGGCGGCGTCGGCCAGGCTCTGCTGCGGTTCCGGGTTACCGTGCAGCGCCGAGCGCTCCAGCCAGCGCACCGCCAGGTGGCGGTCCTGGGGGATGTCCTTGTCGCCGAACCAGTAGGTGGCGTACATGCCGTACTCGGCACACCAATCGTTCTGCGACGCCGAGTAGGCGATGTAGTTGAAGGACTCGCGGTCGCGCTCGGCCTTGGGTCTGTCCGTTTCCTGATCGGTGCTGGTAGACAGGTAGCAGAAGGCCCGGGTGTAGTTCGGCGCGGCCATGGCGAAGCAGCTCTTGGCGCTCTTGAAGTCCTCGGCCTCGTACAGCTTGTAACCGGCGCCGTACAGCACATCGGCGTCCATGGCCGGGTTGCAGTACTCGTTGGCACTGACCTTGGGCAAGACGCTTTCTAGCGTCAGCTTGGGCAGGGTGTCATTCAGTTCGGGGATTTTCGGTTCGGTCTTTTCCGGAGCCGTGGTGGCGCAGGCCGCCAGCAATACAGCCAATGCCAGTGGCAGCACGTTGAACAATTTCAATGGATATTCCCTGATCTGCGATTGAATGAAGAGGCGCATGGAATGCAGCAGGGACAGGACGGGAGAGGGTGGAGCTTGAGCAGTTCCGTGCTTCAGTGTCGACGCCAGCGATTCCATGCTGCTTGAGCGCGGGCGCTCAAGGCCGGGGATTCTACTGGGTTTGAGAGGACGTACAACCGAAACCGCAGCACCTGTTTAGCCGCAGCAGAGGCCCTCGGGCCTTGCGCGCGCGACACCTCGGCGGCGGCTTCAAGAGGAGTAGCGCCAGCCGCTCCAGTTATGGCTTGCGCTTGGCCAGGATGGTTTTGGCCTTGGCCACGGTCTCTTCCACGCTCAGGTCATCATTGACCAGCAAGGCATGCAGTGCCGGGTCCTGCCACAGGTCCACGGCCGGCCCGGTACTTTGCACAAGGCGGGAAATCAAGGCGTAGGCCACCACTTGGCCTCGCGTGTGGAACTTCGGGTAGAGGTCCAGCATGTCCACCAACTGGGCCACGAAAGCATGCCGTTGCACAGGGGACATGCCCTCGAATACCTCCGGGTGGCTGTAGTACAGATCCCCTGAGCTCAGGGCGATGAGGTCTTTGCGCAGCGCCTGCTCAATATCCTTTTCGGGGGTGAGTTGGCTGAGCAGCCGGGTGTAGTGCTGCTCGCCCTCGGCCATTTGCTGAGGGCTCATTTTGCGCTGCACGGCCTCGATTGTTTTTGCCTCATTCAGGACCCTGGCCCAGGCATAGGCCACCGGGAAATGGTCCTGTTCGCTGCTCCAGCGCACCATGTCCTGTTGCGCGTCCTGGTCGCCGTGCCGAGCGGCGCGCTCAAGCCAGCCCATGGCCAATTCCTTGTTCGGTGGCTGGCCCAGCTTGCCAACGCTGTAGATGTCGTACAGGCCTGCTTCCGCGCAGGATTCATTGTGCTTGGCGGCGTAGGCGATGTAGTTGAAGGCTTCGCTTTTGTCATAGTTGTTTTGCCTGGTGCCGACAATCTTGCCCAGGATGCACAAGCTCGTGGTGTAGCGGGGGGCGGCCATGATCAGGCAGCTGCGGGCCATTTTTATTTCCTTGCTCGCCAGCAAGGTACGGCCTGCGCCATACAGTACCTCGTCCTCATCGATCAGTCGGATGCCGAGGCCGAGCAGCAATTCGCTGTCCATCTCCGGCGTGCAGTACGGGTTGGCCTCGACCTTGGGCAGGATCTGTTCGAGGCTCAAGTCCGGCAGGGAGTTATTGAGTTTTTCGTCCGGTGACGAGGCATTGCAGCCCAGCAGCAGAGTGAAGATGGCCAAGGGCAGCAGGCTACGACATTTCAATGGAGAGTCCCTGAGGTTCACTGGTAAAGGGAGGACGCCAAGAGGGCATGAGCAGGGGCGGGGTGCAGCCGTTCCGTGCTTGAGGTGCCGCTTCCTTGCGATTGGAGTACGGGCATTCTACGGGCATCGGCGCGGCATACAACGGTGTCATGCGCGTGATGGCCGGCGTTGAATGCTCATAGCCTGGCGCTTAATCCGAAACGCTTCATCAGCTGAGTGAACAACCTGACCCCGCCCCCTTGTAGGAGCTGGCACCTACAAGACAGCGGCCATGTATAAGGCCCCTGTAGGCGCGGCCGGCGGTGTTCCCGCTGTTACAGGGCGGCCTGGCCGAGGATCACGTCGGCCTTCTTTACCGCCTCACTCACTTGCAGCTCGGTATCGCTGAGCAGCTGCACAATCTGCGGGTTCTGCAGTACATCGACGCCGGCCTGCTTCAACTGGGCCTGCCGCGCGATGATCACATAGGCGTAAAGCTGGCCACGGGTGCTGAACTCGGGACGGGCGCTCACCGTGGCCACGGCCTGCTCCATGAGCGCATGACGCTCGGCCACCGACAGGCCCTTGAAGGTCTCGGGGTATTCCATATGGATGTTCGCCGAGTACACCGCGATGTTCTCCTCGCGGGCTTCTTTGCGCACGGCGTCCTTGCTGGTGACGATCTTGCTCAGTTGCTCGAAGCCTTGTTCGCCTTCGCTGATTTGCTGCGGGTTCATCCGTTGTTTCAGGGCGTCGATCTGTGCCTGGTCATCGAGGACCTTGGCCCAGCGGTAGGCCAGCGGCAGATTGCCCTTGTTGCTGTGCAGGCGCACCAGGGTCTGTTGCGCATCCGTATCGCCGTGACGCGCGGAGCGCTCCAGCCAGCGCAGGCCCAGGTCGCTGTCCGGGGTCTGCCCGCGCATGCCGTAGGTGAAGTTCTGGAACATGCCGAACTCGGCGCAGGCGTCATTCTTCACCGCTGAATAGGCCATGTAGCCGAAGGCTTCGCGGTCGCGCTCGGCGCTGTCCTTGCTGCTGTCCTGTTCCGCGATGCTCGCTAGATAACACAAGGCCCGGTCGTGGGTGGGCGCGGCCATGATCAGGCAGTTGCGGGCCTGCTCGGGTTTGTCGTCGTTGTACAACTGGTAGCCGATGCCATACAGCAGATCGCTGTCCAGCTTGGGGTTGCAGTATTCGTTGGCGACGGCTTGCGGCAACAGCTCCTTGAGACTGAGCTGGGGCAGGGTGGCGTTCAGCTCCTCGTCTGGCGACGGCGCGCAGCCGATAAGCGCGGTGGCCAATACCAACGGCAGCAGGTGTTGAGGTTTCAATGGATATTCCCTGATCGACGATTGAATGACGGCGAGCATGGAAGAGGGGGAGTTTCAGCGGTGCGCCAGCGATCCATGCGGCCTGATCGAGGCCCTGGAGGCCTCGAGTGCGCGCATTCTACTGGGATTGGGGATGGGTACAACCGCTTGCGTTGCTGGCAAGCCGGCTCCTACATGGAGTGTGCTGGAACCTGTGGAAAGGGTCGGGCGACATTCCGCTGCCAGTGATCGGCCGTCACAGCTTTGCGCCCAGGCCAAAACGCTTCATCAGCGCCTTCTCCAGCAAGCCCTTGGGCAACAGGCTGGCCATCAAGGGCAATGCGCGGCTGCCGTTACCAATCCGAACCAGACGCGCAGGCTTGTCCTGCTGCACTGCCTTGAGCAGCCTGGCGGCAAATTCGTTGGCGGGTGTCGGGTGGTCCTGTGAGGCCCTGGCCCGTGCGCGGATGCCTTCACGCAGCGGCCACCAGGGTGATTGTTCGGTGAGCAATTGCTCGGCTTGATGCCCGGCATTCTTGGCGAAGCTCGAAGCGATGGCCCCGGGCTGGACCTCCATCACGCGGATGCCGAACGGCGCCAGTTCCATGCGCAACGCATCGCTCAAGGCATGCACCGCCGCCTTGGAGGCGCAGTAGGCACCGGCAAACGGCGTGACCAGGACGCCCGACACGCTGCCGATATTCACCACCAGCCCGCGGCTGCGGCGCAGCACCGGAAACATCGCCCGGGTCACCCCGACCACTGAGAACACATTGGTTTCGAACTGCCGCTGCATGGCGTCCACGCCGCCATCCAGCAGCGGGCCCATGGCACCGTAGCCAGCGTTGTTGATCAGCAGGTCGAGGCCGCCGTGTTGCTGGTTGATGCGCTCGCCCAGGGCGGTGAGCGCCGGCCCATCGTTGACGTCCAGTTGCACCGCGTCAAAACCCGCGGCTTGCAGCATGGCCACGTCTTCGGCCCTGCGGGCGGTGGGTAGGACGGTGAAGCCGGCGGCCTTGAAAGCATCCGCCAGGGCGCGGCCGATGCCGCTGGAACAACCGGTGATCAGCGCAACGGGCATGGCGCGGTCCTTGTGCAAAAAGAGGGAAGGGGGAATCAGTCGGAGAAACTACCCTGCAAGCGCTCGGCGCGAAACTCCAGGGTTTGCGGGCGATAGCCGGGGCGCAGCGGCGGCAGGGGTAGGCAGTCTTCCCAATTGGCGCCGGCCTGCAACTCGCCGGGGCCGCGATAACGCGGGGCGCTGTACTGATTGTCGGCCAGGTTTACCGTGTCGCCCGGCGCATAGGCGGCGACGCGCCAGCGCAGTTCGGTCAGCGGCACATCGTTGCCATTGTTCATCTTCAGCAGCAGTGGGCGATCCGCCGGGCAATGCTCGGGGGCGTAGCTGATGCGCAATTCCAGGCGCGCCAGTTGCTGGGCTTCGCGGTTGTCCAGCCAGACCACCCACACCGCCACCAGGCCCAGGCCGACAGCGGCGGCCATGGACACCGGCAAGGCCTTGGCGGGGTAGCGGACCAGCAGGATCAGCCAAGTGATAACCAGCAGAACGCCGATGAACATGAGGTGAACCTCGGGGGAAATAGTGCAGCCATCCTACCTAAGCGTAGGTGGGATTGACCAACCCTGATCCCGGGACTGAGCCCCCTGGTGACTTATCGGGGGGAGGAGACCGGGATCGCTGTTGTTCGGAAAAACTTTGAAAAGGATTGTTGATTGTATGTTTTTTGAGCATTCGGCAGAGTCGGTTTTCTCGCCAGTTTCGATAGGGAAGTTGAAATGTCTGGGAAACCTGCCGCGCGCGTTGGAGATCCAACCGTCTGTCCTTTGCCTGGCCACGGTACCAATCCGATTACCAGTGGCTCGCCTGATGTCCTCTTTGATCACCTGCCCGTCGCACGGGAAGGTGACCCGACGGCTTGCGGTTCAGCATTGAACGCCAATGTCATTCCCAACGTACTGATCAACGGAAAGCCGGTCGCTGTCCTGGGTTCCCTGGGCAGTCACGGCAATGTGATTGTGGGTGGTTCGGGGACGATCATCATCGGCAACAGTGGCGGCGGTGCGGCGTCTTCCGCAGTAGCCGCATTCCCCTCCGTGCCCGGATTATGTTTGAAGTGCCTGCTGCTGGCCGCTCAGCGCAATCAGACCTTTGTACCGCTGGAAGCCCTGGGGAGCAGCGCATGAGGCGTGTCGGCTCCTTGTTCTGGCGGCTCTCGGAGCCCTCCGGGTCATCGTCCAGACTGCTTGCCCTTATCGATGGTGCCCGCTATCTGACGTTGAACAAACGCCTTGAAGAGGCGGACGACAGCATCCGTTTTCACTGGCTCCTGAGCGCTGGCGCACTGGATGAAATTCGCCATGCCGGCCCGGTACTGGTTGAGTTTCCTGACTCCAGGAGCGGTTTGCGCGGGGCATTCGGCAATTGGCTGATTACACGAGACCAGCAGGCACCGATGGTTTCCTGGCTTTGGAGTGATCAGCCGTTCGAAACCCTGCGCGACTATCACCAGGACCTGTTGTTCAGCCAAATGCCGGATGGGCGTCGAGCACTGTTTCGTTACTACAGTCCTGAGGTCAGGCGTGCGCTGGACAAGGTGATATCACCCTCCCAGATCCAGCAGCTCATGCGTCATGTCCAGGACTGGCTGGTCTGGCAACCCCTGCAAGGTTGCTATCTCAGCTACGGCGTCGAGCAAGTGGGGGAGCAACATGCTTGAGTTGAGTGCCGAACAGCTTTCACAACTGGATGACATTCGTCAGAACGAAGTATTTGAGCGGCTGTTACTGGAAGTACAGCAAGAGAACCCTGAGTGGTTGTCCAGAAAGGGGCTGATGCCGGCTTTGCAGATGTTGAAAGACCTGCGTGAGCGTGCGTGGAGTTTTGGCATCAGGGAGCCCGAGTCCGTCGAGCATTTTCTGCGGCATGGATTGACCTTTACCGACTTTGACAAGCAGCCGGCCTTTATCGAGTTCATGAACAGGCCTGTAGCGGATAGCCCCGAGCGGCGGTTCGAGGATTACGAGGATATCGTGGTGTTCAGGATGAACATGCAGCACTGGCGGGACATGCAAGCCGTCGGGGAGATTCGACCATGAGTGGATTGGGGATTCTGCCAAGCACAGGGCCCATCGCTCTACGCATGACGCCTCGCTTGGGGCCACGTTTACCATTCGAGATTCCAACCCCGACTCCCAGGCTGCCGATGCCCCCTCCACGGCCAATGCCGATGCCGACGCCCAGGCCCACTCAGCCACTGCCGGCGCCCCGGCCAATCCCGCAGCCCGTCCCTTTGCCGCAGACGCAACCCCAGGCAAAAACCAGGGTGGATGCGCCTCCGACGACCGCTGAACGGACTCGGGAAGCCGAGCGCGACTGCAAGGCCAAGCGGGACAAGGACTGTGTGAAATGCCCCCCCGAGCAGGGGACCATGACGATACCCAACAACGGCAAAGGTCATAGTATGTCCGCCCAGTCCGCGCTCTATCAGGCGTGGGTGACTGCTTTCCCGACGCCCTACGAGTGGTGGTGGAACAACACCTGGTGGGATGGTTTCGACAAACCGCGTTGCACCTTGCTGGAAGCCAAGGCCAATTACGCGTTCATGTTCATTCCGCTTATCGGGCTGCCGCGCCCCTGGGCCAATGTGGAGAAAACCCTGATTACCCCGGCCGAGATACATTCCCTGAAAGCCCGGCCCAGTCCACCGGTTTCGGTGGAATGGCATTTCCTGCAAAGGGTGGTCTATGAGTATTGTGCCGAACAGTACGCAGAGAAGGGGCTTACCAACCTGACCGCCTACTGGAACCCGATGCCGGGCACCAAGGATCATGATGAGTACATCAAGCAACGTGCAAAAGAGCAGAAAGAGTGGGATGAGTACCGCCGTGAAAATCCCGACCGTGTTTTTGAAGCCTGACTGAGGACGAGCGCTTGTTCAGAAAATTTTCATTCGTTCTGCGTTTCGACAAACAGAAGATCTCCGCGGTCCCGCATGAGGAGCAGCTGGAAAGAGCCGAGCGCTTTTTCCAGGGCCTTGGCGAGATTCATCCTCTGTTGCAGGACTGGTATCTGCAGGCCGGTTCCAGGGAGGAGTCGCTGCGCAAGCGGATCAATGACGACTTCGAGTACCTGCGTGAAGAAGCGCGGAGCAACCATAACGACGACTTCCCCACGAAGTTGCAGTTTTCCGTGTGGAATGGCCTGGATGATCCCCTCAAGGGTGGGTTGGCCTTTCATTACAACGCCCACGACCTGGATTCAGTCGCCAGTATGCGCTTCGAAGATGGCGGGGCGCTTGTGGCAGCCATTCCCGATGTGAAACCGATAGTGATCAGGGTGATTCAGTTGGCCGTTGAACTGTGGCCTGAACTTGACTGGTGTGTGCTGGCGCCAAAAGACCACTATTTGCGCACCAAGGTGTTCAAGGACCGGCAGACCGTCGGCTGGGTCGGGTTTTGTCCACACGTGTTGCGGGCCGGGGATTTTCCGAGCGCCGACCAGCTCATCGACATTCCAAAACGCGGCACGCTGATCGTGAGTTGTCCACAGGTGATGGATGAGGGCAAACGGGCTGATGTCCAGCGAGTGGCGGAGATCGATATCAAGCTGGTGGAGCTGGGGTATTTGCCACTGTTCATGAACTAGGTCGGTGGGCCTCGCCCGGGCACAAAAGAATCCCCCGTCCAGCCGGCTGCGGATAGGAACCACAGCCAGCTGGAAGGTGCTGTGACAGTGCTACTGCATCCGTACCCTCGCGCCACGTCAGTGCTTAGTCAGTTTCAACAGCGCATACATGATCGAACCCCAGACCAGAAGCACGACATCCATCCAGTTTCTGAGGGTCAGCAGGCGCTGGAGATGGGGAGGGAAATTGTCTACGTCTTCCGAGGAAAGAAAGTCTCTGCGAACCGCGGGGCCAGGCCAAAGCATCGATCCTCGAACGGCGGCTAACATTAGAAAATGCGTGAACCATCCCTCGTGAGGAAGGCTGTCGGTCCAGCGATAAAAGTGCTGGCTTCTCCGCAGGGCTTCCAGCATCTCTTTCAGGTATCGCCGGCTTAGGTAGTAGCTGAAGGAGAGGTTTGTCACGGCCAGCAGCAATGGACATAACAAAAGGATGAAGGCGAGCCAGGAATGCCAGAATTGTTGCCCTATCATGGCGATGTCTGTTCGCAAAGATCTTGTGCATGCATAAAAGCTTTCCATGGATAGTTGGGAAGGTGCACTGGTCAGTGGTTGCAGATGAATGACTAAAGCTTTATCAGCAGGTACACAAATGTGCCCCACACGATAATCACGCCATCGAGCACGTTCTGTGTTTTTAAAAGGCGCTTGTACTGCGGTGGGAAGTTGCGCACATCGTCTGGGGAAATTATCCCCCTGCGTATTCCCGGGCCAGGCCAGAACATCATGCCCCTGAGTTTCGCGAACATCAGATAGCGAGGATGCCATCCCAGATGAGGCAGGTAGGTTGCCCAGCCTGCGAAATAGTTACTCCCCTTTAGCGCACCCAGCATCCCGCCGAGGTAGCGTCGACTCATGTAGTAGCTGAAGAGGAGACTGATGAGGGCAAGCAAAAGCAAGCCTCCAGTCAGAATAAGGGCGATTAGCGGAGGGAGCGTGTGCATCGTCAGCCCGTCAACTTCAGCAACGCATACATGATTGCGGACCAGACGAAAAGAATACCGTCCAATCTGTTCTGTATGCTCAGAAGGCGTTTGAGTCGGGGAGGGAAGTTGTGCACATCCTCCGGAGAAAGTAGTCCTTTACGTAGTCCTGGACCGGGGCAGAGCATCATTCCTCTTACGCGGCCAAACATCAGAAAGTGTTCGAACCATCCCAAGTATTGAAGCCTGTCAGTCCATCGATGGAAATAGCGGCTCCGCTGAAAGGCCTCGAGCATTTCCCGCAAGTAGCGCTGGCTGAGGTAGTAGCTGAATGCAAGGCTTGTGGCGGCTAACAGAATCGGACCTAGCAAAAGTGCAAAGGCGAGCCAGGAGTGCCAGAACTGTTCTGTCATCATGGGAGTGTTCTCTCGTAAAGAATTTCACCCATTCTTTCTCCATATGCGCCAAGAGTATCTGACCCAAGCCATGCTCCAGTGCCTATCAGAATGGCACCGCAGATCACTCCTCCTACCCCGCCGAATGCAGCACAGACAAATGTACTCCCTACATATCCGGCGTTCGCCCCTAGGTTTCCTCCGAATGCAGATCCCGCAAACTTTCCTGCTTCAGTAAACATCACCTTCCTGCAACTCTCATCACCCGACCCCGCCTGACAAACCTCCTGAATCTTCAACGCCGACGACACTCCGCCAATCGCAATGCCGATGTACCCACCCGTCTGCATGTACTTCGTCGCACGGCTGACGGCGTTCACGTGGGTGGCGTATCCCGGGATCTGTCCGGGGGCGCCGGCTTTGTTCCAGTGGTGTACCAGGCTGCGGCTGGAGAGGCCGAGGGCGGTTTTCAGTTTGGGGTGGTCGCCCAGGGGCGTGTAGCCGCGCAGGCGGGTGGAGTTCAGCAGTTGCGCGTCCAGTTGCGCCAGCAGGCGCCGGCGGCGGGCGAGGAATTCGGGGGATCTGAGGTGGCCGTGTTGGCGGTAGCTGTCCTGATGCAGGCGTTCCATGTCTTGCAGGGTCTCGCGTAGTTTGTCCAGGTGTTTGCCCATCACCGAGGTGCCGATGCCCAGCCAGGTCGAGGCCTGGCTGGTGAAGCCGGCGATCTCGGCCTGATGGCGAACCATGAAGTCGGCGGCTTCGGGTGTCAGGGGGTCGAGGGCGATCTTAACCTGCTCGGCGGCGAGCATGAGTTGCGCTTCCTCGTAGGTGCAGGCGTGGTTGGCGGGGTCGCTGAGCACGATCAGGCTGCCGGCTTTGATCGTATCGCCAAGGCCTGGATTGAGGGCCAGGTATTTGGCCAGGACACCAGGCGAGGGGCTGTCGAACAGACGGCGCTGCAGTTCGCTCAGCGGCATGCTCCGGGGCACGATGTAGAAGCCTGGGGCGACAGGCGTAGAGGGCTGGACCTGTGAGAGTTTCGCAGGAGCGTCGAGGCCTTGAGGCGTGGTCAGTATCGAGGTGTTCTTTATCCGTGCGCCCGGCAGCGGTGGATTCGGGTTGGCAGGGCGCAGCACACGAGGCATCGGGGTCGGTTCGCCACGGGAATCGGTGGTGTATTTGTTGCCGGAGGGTTGCTCAGCCATCGCTGTTTTCGCTGTGTTTTCTAGCCTCGCAAAACACTAAAGAGCGATAGGGGGGAAGTCGTTGAGAGCTATCTGAAACGCCCGCTGGCGCTTTCTAAATGTCACGTAGGAATGGCTGAAAGCCCCCTGTAGCCGCTGCCGCAGGCTGCGATAAGGCCGAAGGCCTTCCAGCGATCTCACGACCCTGCGCCTGCTACGCAGTCGATCGCAGCCTGCGGCAACGGCTACAGGGGAGCATTCGCGCAAGAGGAGGGCAGGTGCCCGGGCATAAAAAAGCCCCCGCCCCACCGCCTGCGGATAGGGGACGCAGTCGGTCGGACGGGGGGCAAGGACTTGCTGACAACGACTCCCTGCTTTTACTTGCAGCTTGCCGCTTGAAACTTGTCGCTGTGGTTACTGGGCGATGGTTTTCACCGCGACGCCACGTTCCACCGGAGTGGAGCGGCCGTAGATGTCTTCGAAGCGCTCGATGTCGTCTTCGCCCAGGTAGCTGCCCGATTGCACTTCGATGATCTCCAGCGGGATCTTGCCCGGGTTGCGCAGGCGGTGCACCGAGGCGATCGGGATGTAGGTGGACTGGTTTTCGGTGAGCAGGAACACGTTTTCGTCGCAGGTGACTTCGGCGGTGCCGCTGACCACGATCCAGTGTTCGGCGCGGTGGTGGTGCATCTGCAGGGACAGGCACGCACCCGGCTTGACCGAGATGTGCTTGACCTGGAAGCGCCCGCCCATGTCCACCGAGTCGTAGGAACCCCACGGACGGTAGACTTCGCAGTGGTTCTGGGTTTCGCTGCGGCCCTGTTCGTTGAGGGTGTTGACCATCTGCTTCACGCCTTGGACCTTGTCCTTGTGGGCGATCATCATGGCGTCCTTGGTTTCGACGACCACGATGTTTTCCAGGCCGATCACCGACACCAGCTTGCCGTTGCCGTGGATCATGCAGTTGCGGCTGTCCTGGATCACCACGTCGCCCTTGCTGACGTTGCCGTTGGCGTCCTTTTCATGCACGTCCCACAGCGACGACCAGCAGCCCACGTCGCTCCAGCCGGCGCTCAGCGGCACCACGCAGGCGCGCTGGGTCTTTTCCATCACCGCGTAGTCGATGGAGTTGTCCGGGCAGCAGGCGAAGGTAGCCGGGTCGACGTCCACGGTGTCGGCGTCCTGGGCGCTGCGTTCCAGGGTCAGCAGGCAGGTGTCGTAGATGTCCGGGTCGTGCTTTTTCAGCTCTTCGAGGAAGCGGCTGGCGCGGAACAGGAACATGCCGCTGTTCCAGAAGTAGCCGCCGGCCTCGACGAACTCGGCGGCGCGCTTGACGTCGGGTTTCTCGACGAAGTGCGAGACGCGGCTCACGCCTTCCGGCAGCAGCGCATCGTTGCTCGACTTGATGTAGCCATAACCGGTTTCCGGCTTGGTCGCCGGCACGCCGAACAGCACCATCTCGCCACGCTCGGCGGCCACGGTGGCCAGGGCCAGGGCGCGTTGCAGGGCTTTCTGGTCTTCCAGCACATGGTCGGCCGGCAGCACCAGCATCAGCTCGTCACGACCTTCGTTGACCAGCATCATCGCGGTCAGGGCCACGGCCGGCGCGGTGTTGCGCCCGAACGGCTCCATCAGGATGCGCTGGGCTTCGAGTTTGCGTGCCGCCAGCTGCTCGTTGACGATGAAGCGGTGGTCCTTGTTGCAGACCACGATCGGCGTGTCCATGCCTTCGAACACCAGGCGCTCGAGGGTTTGCTGGAACAGTGTGTGTTCGCCGGTCAGGGCGAGGAACTGTTTAGGGAATTGCTTACGCGAAAGCGGCCAAAGACGTGAGCCACTACCACCTGACAAGATCACCGGAATCATGTTGTTACTCCTTCAAAAATCGTTTGGGTTAGAGCTACTGCGTTCTGTCGTTTCACTCTCTTGTTTTTGTCCGGGGGAGCAGCTGCAAGCAGCAAGTTTCAAGCGGCAAGAAAAAACACTTCTCTTGCCGCTTGAGGCTCGAGGCTTGCAGCTGCTGTTAACGTGTCGAGACCGGGCGCTTGACCCAGACTGGCGACAGGCTGCTGCCATTGCCGGTGACGTAGAGCACCGCGGCTTCGCCGCGCTCCAGGGCGACCGGCTTGAGGTCGCTGACTTTTTTCTCGCCTTCGTACAGCGCGAAGCTGACTTTCACCGGGTTGATTTCGCGTTCGCCACGGCCCTTGGCGGCCACCGACTGGACCACGTCGGTCTTGCCGTCGGCGGTCTTCAGGGTCAGGGCCTTGTCGCTCAGGTTCTGCACGCGGACCAGGGACTTCTGCTTGTTCTTGAACGGCGGTTCCTCGATCAATTGCGGCTGGCCGCTGGCGTTGTTGACCAGGGTGTAATAGTGGTCGGCGGCGAGTTTCACCGGCACGCTCTGGCTGCCGACCTTGGCGGTGTAGTCGCCGCCGGGCATGAAGCTGAAGTCACTGCTGGCCAGCGGTGCGACGTCGCTGAGGTTGGTGGTGCCGACGGTGGCGCTGACTTCCTGGTTGCTGGCGTTGTAGATACGCACGAAGGACGAGCCTTTGGGCGCGGTCGGGCCGTAGAGGGCGGCGTCGCCACCGGCGAAGGCCTGCATCGACAGCAGGCTTACACCAGCGACCAGTGCAAATGCCTTGGCGAGACTTTGATTCGTTGTAGTGAAAGTCATGGTGTACCTCTCTTTCAGTTTTGCGCCCGATCGGGCGTCTCGGATTTGTTGAGTGCAGCTACGTTCTGTTGGCGGGCGCCGGCTTGTTTGAGCTCTGCGACCCACTGCGGGTCGGCGTCGCCGATTTCGTTATTGACCGGCAGATATCGTTCGGGGAACTCCCAGATCAGCACCTGGGGCGGGCTGTTCTTGAAGGCATCGCTTTTCAGGTAGCTGAGCATCGGCAACACCGGGCCGTGGCCGTCTTCGGCGTAGCTGACCACGTCGCTGTGCAGGGCCTGCTTGAGCGCGCCGACGAAGTTCCAGTTCGGGTTGGCGCTGTAGCTGGTGCCCACCAGGGCCACCGGCACTTCGTTGTCGGCGAACAGCGCGTCGTCGGCGGCCGGCTGATCGTCGGCGGCGCGGGTCACGCGTTTTTGCAGCGGCTCCTTGGCCGGCATCAGGTTCTCGAACAGCGGGTCCAGGGGCAGGAACAGGCGCAGGTCGCCCTTGTGCACCACGGTCTGCTCGGCTTCGGTGACGAAGCGTTGCGGCTGGCCCATCAGCGGTGCCTTGTCGGCAATCGCCTTGGCCAACTGGTTGGCGGCGACTTCGGCGCCGGCCGGGGTCCAGTGGGTGTCGGTGCGCAGGAACACTTGCTGGCCGTTCTGCTTGGCCTGTTGCAACGGGCCCAACAGGTCGGGGGCGAGGATCTTGTCGGCCGCCACCCGGGCGTGGAAGTCCTGGTAGAGGTTGGCGTGGATGCTGGCCGGCTGGACGTCGCCCAGGTGTTCCGGGTACAGGCGCACCTTGGCCGGCACGATCGCCATCACCAGTTTCACGCCTTTCTCTTTCAGGGCCTGGCGCACGCCTTCGACCAGCGCGTAGTTGCCTTGCAGGTTGAGCTCTTCGTTGACGATCGGGTGGAACTCTTCATCGCTGTACAGCCACTGGTCGCGGCCGAGCACCACGCCCGGACGACCTTCGTTGAACAGCTTGAAGTCCAGGGCCGCCCACAGGTTGGTGCCCAGGCGCTTGATCGGGAACTCGTCGTCGTAGTGGGTTTCCACGGCCTTGGCCCAGCGACCGTTGAGCACAGTGGCGTCGCTGTTGGTGCTGAAGCCGAAGAAGCTGCGCACCGACCACAGGCCCAGGACCATCAGGGTCACCAGGAACAGGGCAATGTAGAAGACGCGTAATGAGCGGGTCATGGTCAGATCCCTCAGAACTGGAAGTAAAGGAACGGCGAGAAGCTTTGCGCCGAGAGTTTGAGAATCGAGGCGATGAACAGCAGCAGGACCAGGGCGCGCATCACGTAACGCGGCCAGTCGGCGACCCAGTAGGCCGGCTGGACCTGGGCTTCGACGCCCACGGTGTAGCCCGGCTGGTGAATGCTGTCCGGCTTGTCCCCCGGTACGGCCTTGATCAGGCCAGGCTGGGCGGTGGCCGGACCGTCGGCCTCGGTGTTGATTTCAGGCTTGCTCTTGACCGGTGTCGGGTTGCGATACAGGTCACGCAGGCCGAAGAACGCCAGGGTGGCGTAGGCCACGACCAGGGTCGCCACTTGCAGGCCGGTGAGGCTGGCGCGGTTGAGTTCCGACAGCGACCAGTCGCCGAAGCTGAACATGGCGCCGTACATGCGACCGGCGACATGCAGGTTCTCGGCGCGGAAGATCACCCAGCCCATCACCACCAGCAGGAAGGTCAGTGCCCAGCGGATCGGGTTCAGCGTGCGTGGTGTGGTGTTGATGCCCAGCGCCTTCTCGATCGCCAGCCACATGCCGTGCCAGGCGCCCCAGACCACGTAGGTGATGTTCGCACCGTGCCACAGGCCACCGAGCAGCATGGTCAGGAACAGGTTGCGATAGGTCATCAGCGTGCCTTTGCGGTTGCCGCCCAGGGTGATGTACAGGTAGTCGCGCAGCCAGGTGGACAGGCTGATATGCCAGCGCCGCCAGAACTCGGTGATCGACTGGCTGATGTAAGGCTGCTTGAAGTTTTCCATGAAGCGGAAACCCATCATCAACCCCAGGCCGATGGCCATGTCGCTGTAGCCGGAGAAGTCGAAGTACAGCTGCGCGGTGTAGGCCAGAGCGCCCAGCCAGGCGTCGCCCGTGGTCGGGTTCTGCAGGGCGAAGCAATGGTCGGCGACCACCGCCAGGGTGTCGGCGATGAACACTTTCTTGATGAAGCCCTGCATGAAGCGCGTGCAGCCTTCGGAGAACTTGTCCAGGGTGTGGGTGCGGTTGTTGAACTGGTCGGCCAGGTCGCGAAAACGCAGCACGGGGCCGGCGATCAGGTGCGGGAAGATCGCCACGAACGCCGCGAAGTCGATCAGGTTGCGGGTCGCCGGGGTGTCGCCGCGATAGACGTCGATGATGTAGCTGATGGACTCGAAGATGTAGAACGAGATACCGATCGGCAACAGCACGTGGGTCAGGATGAACGGCTCCAGACCCATGGAGGTCATGATCGCGTTAATGCTGTCCACGCCGAAGTTGGCGTACTTGAAGTAGCCGAGGATGCACAGGTCCACCGCCACGCCCAGCAGCAGCCAGCGTTGGGCCGGCTTGGTCCTGACTCCGGCGGCGCCGACTTTCAGGCCGATCCAGTAGTTCCACAGGGTGACGCCGGCGAACAGCGCCAGGAAGTCCACCCGCCACCAGGCATAGAACACGTAGCTGGCGATCAGCAGCAGCAGGTTGCGATAGCGTTGCCCGCTCAGGTAGTACAAGCCGAGAAAGATCGGCAAGAACAGGAACAGGAACACATTGGATGAGAAAACCATCCCGATCTCTCCATGTTTGACCAACAGTAAAGGGCCGGAGCCCCCCCAAACCTCCCCGTGAAAAACCGGGGAGGCGTATTGCATTCAGCTCGCCCTGTAGCCGCTGCGATCGACCCCGAAGGGGGCGCCGCTCTTGAGGGCCTCGGAAGGCTCTTCGAGCCTTATCGCAGCCTCGTGCCTCGGCAGCGGCTACAGATACGCGTGTTACGAACCCTTGTTGCCCTTCTCATGCGAGGGGTCGTAGACCTTGGTCAGGTCGCCGCCCAGGCGGAAGGTCTTGAACGGTTGCATCTTGTGCTTGCGTTCGAGCACATCCGGGGCGCAGGTGTAGAGACTGCAGAAGGGTTCGAGCCAGGCGAATTTCGAGTCGACCTTGAGGTCGGTCATGTCCTGTTCCTTGCCGTTCTTCTCTTCGAATTCGTCCGGATCCTTCACCCCGGCCAGCACCCGCTCACCCAGGCGTTTCAGCGCGCCGTTGTTTTCCTGGCGCAGGTCGACACCGTTGACCTGGGCGAAGCTGGCGATCATCGCCAGTGGCGGCAGGGCGTAGTTGTGATAGGCCAGGGCGCGTTGCTGGCGCTTGAGTTCGTTGGGCAGGAAACCGTCGGCATCGACCTGGTTGGCGCCGACCTTGTATTCCTTCACGGCCCAGTCGAACAGGTCGCGGCGGTTGGTCGCCACGGCGGTGGCCATCACCGACCAGGCGGCCCAGTACGAGTGGTTGTTGGTCTTGTCCAGCGGCAGGTTGTCCCAGTCGCTGACCACCTGGTCGGCCATCTTGCTGAACCAGGCCTCGATCTGTTGCGCTTGCTGCTGATGGGTGGCCAGCGGATGGGAGTCGGAGAACTTCAGGCGCAGGTAGGCCGAGGCCATGCTGCCCAGGGCCCATTTGCGCATGGACTTGCCGGTGTGGTTGAAGTCCTTGGACATCAGCGCATCGGCCTGGGCCCAGGCGCTCAGCCAGCTGAGGGTGCAGTCCAGTTGTTCCGGACGACCGTCGCGCATGAACTGCATGACCCGCTTGCTGGTGCCGCGCTCGATCTTGGTGATGTCGGCGGTGCTGTCGCGAAAGGCCTTTTCCGATTGCTCGTTGAGGGTCGCGCGGGCCTTGTCCGAACCTTCGTACTTGCTGCGAAATTGCAGCGAGCCGGTGTAAGGCGCGGGCATGGCGTCACAGCCTTCGCTGTGGTCGCCGCTCTTGAATTTATCCACCGGCGCGTAATACCCCTGGGGCGGGCGTAGTGGGGCGGCGGCCTGGGTGGCGCCGGCGAACAGCGCCAGGCTCAACAGGCTCGGGGCCAATAACTGTTTCAGCGTTTTGCTTTGCATAGGAACCTCATTGCCCGATTTGCGCGGTGCGTTGACCGGCGTCCGGGAATACGTTGCGTTTGCAAATTTTCGCTTCGACTTTTTGCGCCGCGGCGCCCGCTTCCGGACCCTGGACTTCGACCGCCAGCAGGTTCTGCGAGGCCCAGTCTTCGTCGGTGCGCAGTTCAAAGGCGAAACGCCCGTCGGTATCGGATGTTTCCGGTTTGTCGATCTTGATGTCCTCGTGGCGCCCGTTCATGTACCAGAGGGTGGCTTGCAGAGTTTTCACCGAGGTGTCGGCGAAGCGGATATCGACCTGGTGGCTGCTGTTGCGCAGGTCCATGTTCTTGCTGTTGACCATCAGCTCGTTCTTGCCGGGCTTGAGGGTGGCGCTGGCGCTCATTTGCGCCGGCTTGCCTTCGCAGCCGTTGTCGAGCAGGGCCATCATCTGCCGGTAGATGGTTTCTTGGTCCAGGCGGTACAGCGGCGAGAATTCCCAGATCAGGATCTTCGGTGGCTTGGTCTGGAATTCCTCGCTGCCCAGGTACTGCAGCATGGAGCCTTCGAAGCCACCGCCGGGGAAGGCGACGTTGAGAATGTCGGCGCCGATTTCTTCCTGCAGGAAGCCGGCGAAGTTGTAGTTCTTGCCGCTGTGGCTGGTGCCCACCAGGGTGATTTCCGGGTTGCCGGAATCGCCGAACAGGTCGCCGTCGCCGGCTTCGCCCTTGGGTTCGGTGGTGAACTGGTCCATGTACTGGATCGCGTAGCTGGTGCCACACAGCTGGCCGGCCATGTTGTGCAGGGTGCCGGTCTTGCCCATGCGCCCGGACTTGTGGGTCTCGAACTCACGCTTGGGAATGTCGGCGAAGGCCGGCAGTTGCTTGACCTTCTGCGCCACGATCTTCGCCGTGCGCTGGGCGCCGTACGGGGTCCAGTGCTGGTCGCCGCGGAAGTAGAAATCGTGGGCCGGCAGGGTTTCCGGCAGTTGCTCGTTGGTCAGCGGCGACAGGTCCGGCACCACGTAGCCCATCTGGGCGAAACGGCCGAGCATGCCCTGATAGTTTTTCAGCGCCTTGTCGTAGTCGAAGCTGGCCTTCTCCTGCGGGTTGAGCTTGTTGCGGTTCACCAGGCCACGGGTCGGCTGGTAGACCAGCACCAGCTCCACGCCCTTGCTCTTGAAGGCGTCGTGCAGCTGTTGCAGGCGGCGATAACCTTCCGGCGTGGTGTTGAACTCGGTGCGCAGGTCTTCCTGGGTGCGGAACAGCCAGTCGCCCTGGGCTTGCACCAGGGTGGTGAAGTTCTGCTGGTAGCGGGTGGTGTAGTTCTTCGCGTCGTGGGCTGCCGGGCACAGGTTGCAGCACGGCTCGGCGGTGAACTTCGGTGCCTGGGTTTCGTCGGCGCGGGCGCTGTTGCCGGCGGCGAGAATGCCCGCGGTCAATGCCGAGAGGCTCAAGAGTTTGATCAGGTGTGGGCGCATGACAGTCATCCTCAATCGCGCATTTCGGTCTGGCGTTCGACAGGGTCGATCAGCACGGCTTTCTGCTGGCGCACCAGCAGGTCAAGAATTTCGTCCTGGCGCTCGCCGAGGATCCCCGAGAAGCTGATGCCGCTGCTCTTGGTCGGGGCGAGCATGGACACGCGGTACAGCTCGACGCTCAACGGCGAGTCGATGGACATCGGGCCGCTGCCGTTGGCCGCCAGCTCGCCGCCGACCACGATCAGCGACACCTGGGCGTCGAACGGGTCGAGCTTGATGTCGCGGTCGGTGTCGGAGAGGTCCTTGATGTGGCCGTAGACGCCGGTCAGGCCGTTGGCCATGGCGACGTTCTCGTACAGGCGGATGTTCACGCTGTTGCGAATGCGGATGCCGTGGCGCCGGTTGCTGATCACCTTGTTGCCCCACAGCAGGTTGTCGGCACTCTCGTAGAGGGTGATACCGTCGGTGTGGTTGCGGTAGATCTCGTTGTCGGCGATCAGGTTGTTCACGCTGTTACGGTCGATCACCAGGCCCGAGAGCTTGTTGTCGTAGCTGCGGTTGTTGAAGATGAAGCTGTCGTTCACTTCCCGGGAAATGATGATCCCGTGCTTCTTCTTGGTCCCGTAGACGGTGTTGTCGGCGATGATCAGCCGGTGCGAACGGTCGTGGGGGTCGATGCCGTAGACGATGTTGTCCTTGTAGGTATTGCCCTTGACCACGAAGTCGCGGGTCTCGTAGCAGTAGAAGCCGTACCACATGTCCGAGAACTCCGAGCCGATGATCCAGCCGGTGGGTTCGGGGCGCTTGAGCACCTTGGCCATGTTCGGCGTGTACTGGGAAATACTCACGCCGTAGGACTTACTGTTGGCGTAGCCGAAGCTGGCCATCTTGCTGTTGACGATGTAGGTCTCGGTGCCGCCCCAGGCCAGCAGGAACGGACGGAATTCCTTGGGCGAGTTGAAGGTCGCCGGGCCGTTGTCCTTCTCGCGCCAGCCGGTGACCTTGGTGTCGCGCACGAACAGCTGGCCGTCGTTGACCAGGAACGAGCCGCCTTCCTGGGACAGGCGCAGTTCCTGGGTCTGCTGGTCGATTTCCAGGATGCCCTTGCGCCCGACCACGATCGGCAGCCGCGCCAGGTACACGCCCGGCGAGGTTTCGCTGATGTACTGCTTGGGCAGCTTCTTCACCAGCTCCTTGAGGTTGATGTAGCCGTCGTCGATGAAGATCGCCTGGGGGATGCCGTGCTGGCGCACCACCCATTCGGCCATCTTGTTGTCACCGCCGATAAAGTCCTTCAGCGCGTCTTCCTGCATCATGCGGCGCACGCTGATCTTGCCGGGCTTGCTGCGCACGATCTTCGCCGCCGCCGCTTCGGCGGTGTAGCCGGAGAGGTCGGGCAAGGTCGGCTTGGCCAGGTTCAGCGGCGCGGTGGGCGCGCTGCTGACGGTGTAGGTCTTGGCCTGTTGCAGCTCCTTGGCCACGGTCGGCTGCTTGCCGGGCGTGGCGGCCGGGGCCGGTTCGACGTTGGCGAAGGCGGCGCTGCTGGCCAGCAGCATGGCGCCGGCCAACAGGCTGATCGAGCCTCGCGTCGCTGGGCTGTTCATCGGGCTGTTCATCTCAGGCACTCCCTTGGCGACTCGCATCAGAAGCGCCAGATCACGTCGACAAAGGCGCGGTGCATGTACGAGTCGACGCTCTTGCCATAGGCATCGCCCGGCTTGAACACGCCGCCACGAAAGCGCACCAGCGCCGAAGGCTCGTCGATCGACTGGCTGAGCGCGGCCGGCAGCAGGCCTTGCTTGAAGTACTTGGTGACCACCAGGTCCACTTCCTGGCCGAGGTCTTTCTCGCCATCGCGCAGCGGCAGGGACGAGCTGGAGAGCAGGGCGCCGGTGGCGTCGTCGTAGTTGTTTTCCACGGCGTTGATACCGTTGCTGCCCACCGGCTTGTTGCCGTCCACGCGCCAGAACTTGTGGTAGATCAGGCTGGCGTCGTATTCGTCGGCGAGCATCCAGGAACCGAACAGGGTGGCGGTCTGCATGTTGTTCATTTCGCCGCGGAAGGCCTCGCCGAAACGGTGCACGCGCGAGCGGGTCCCGGTGTAGTTCGAGCGGTTGCTTTCCAGGCCGTTCTGTTCGTAGTCGCCGCTGGCGCGGGCGTAGGCCGCGCCGACCTGCCATTTCGGGTCGAGGCGCAGGCGCACGCCGAGGTCGGTGGCCCAGCCGTCGAGGTTCTCGCCGCTCTTGGCCTGGGCCGGGCGGGTGCCGTCGGCGTTCAGCGCGTTGACCTTGTCGCGGTCGCCGCTCATGCCGGTGATGCTCGCCCAGTAGTTGACGGTGTTGGTGTTGCGCCAGTTGTAGGCGTCGCTGTTGGCTTCCAGGCCGAGCCAGGTCAGGTCACCGTTCTGGCGTTTGTCCAGGGAGTCGGTGGCTTCGCCCGGTACCGGGTAGTCGAGTTTGCCGTCGTCGTGGCTGTGGTGGGCGCGGACGCCGGCCCAATGCCCCGGGGCCCACTGGTAGGCCACATCGCCATAGACGTGCAGGCGATCCTTGTCTTCCGGCGCCAGCTCCTTGAGGTCGGTGCGGTACTCGCTGAAGCGTTCGGCGATGCCGACGTTGGCGCGCAGCAGGGTGGTGTCGAAGGTCCAGTTCAGGGCCTCGATGTTGGTGTCGCGCCATTGGCCGTCGTCGTTGCGCAGGCGCTGGCGACCGAACTTCAACTGCTCGCCCGGGTAGGGGGTGAGGCCGCTGTAGCCGATCCAGAACTCGCGCATCGCCAGGTAGTTCTTCTTGCTCTTGCGGTCGCTGTTGTTGCTGCTTTCGGTGCTGGCGCCGTCGGACTGCTGCAGGGTGTCGGTCTCGATGATGTCGGTGGAGGTCACCGCCTGGCCCATGGCGTAGGCGCTCCAGTTGCCGCTTTCGCCGTACACCCAGGGACGCAGGTCGAGGCCGACGCCGTTGACGTCGCCGCCGCCCAGGGTGCCGAGGTCACGATCGTCTTCGGACTGGCCGGTGATCTTCACTTCCAGGCCGAAGTTCTTGCTCTCGGTGATGGCCGCGAGCGTCGGGTTGGACCAGACCAGGGCAAAACCCAGGGCCACACCCAGCTTCGACAGGCTGAACAGTTTTCCCGTAGCCGCTGCCGCAGGCTGCGATCGGCTGCGCAGCGGCCGCAAAACCTGCGCACGCGGTGCCACTGACAGATCTCGGTCGCCTGGTTGGCGAGCGCTGCGCGCTCGATCGCAGCCTGCGGCAGCGGCTACAGGATTGGCGTGGCTGGATGGAGTGAACTTCATAGGGATTCCTCACCGTCTTCTTCCTGCAGCGCGTGCAGTTCCAACGTGTTCTGGCTCAAGGCGCCACGTACGGCCTGCTCCTGTTGCAGCAGGCGTTGGGCCTCGGCGCGTTGGCCTGGCGGCAGTTGGGCTTCGAGTTGTTGCGCAAGCTCGTTGGCTTGCGGGGTGTCCTGGGTCTTGGCCAGCTGGCTGAAGACATAGGCATTGAGCGGGTCGGGCTTGGTGCCCTTGCCCTGGGAGAACAGTTGGGCAATGGCGAAATCGGCGCTGTTCTGGCCGTTGCGCGCGGCGGTCAGCAGGTGGTCCAGGGCCTTTTGCGGGTAGACCTGGCCCAGGTAGCCACGGCGGTAGATCTGGCCGAGGTAGTAGTCGGCGGCGACTTCCTTGCCCTGGGCCTTCTTGAAGTGTTCTTCGGCGACCTTGGCGTCGGCCGGGACCATCTTGCCTTCGTAGTAGAGCTTGCCCAGCAGCAGTTCGGCGCGGGGTTGGTCGGCGGCGCGACCGTTGTCCAGGTACTGCATCATCTTGTCGACGTCGCCCAGTTCGGGGAAGTCGTAGAGCAGTTGCGCCAGGGTGACCCAGGAGGCCGGGTAGCCGGGAGCGATCGGCTCCAGCAGCGCCTGCGCGGTTTTCTCGTCGGTCTTGCCCAGGCTGGCATCGCCCAGCACCCGGGCCACGCTGTCCACTCGTTGCGCGCTGATGGCGCCGCGAGCGTGCCCGGCCTGCAGCTGTTTCAGCAGCTCGGCCTGTTGTTCCGGCTGGCCGCGTTTCTGGTAGACGGTGGCCAGTTCGACGTAGCAGATATCGGTGACGTTCAGCGCCGCCTTGCAGATGGTTTCCACCTCGGCCAGGTGCTGGTCGTAGGTGCCCTGGGTGCGGTACAGCAGCACCTGGGCCAGGCCGGCTTCCGGGTAGCCGGCGCTGCGCCATTGGCTGATCTGCTGCTGGGCGTTGACCTTGGGGAAGCTCTGCGGATATTGCAGATAGAGCATCGCCAGCGGGATCAGGGTGTTGCCTTCACCGTTGGCGAAGGCCTTTTTCAACAGGCCTTCGGCTTCGTGATGCTCGGCCTCGGTGGAGCCGGGCTTGGCCACCAACAGGCGGCCCAGGCGTGCCTGGGCCCGCGGCGAGGTGTCGGCCGCGGCGCGGTAGGTCGCCTCGGCTTGCTTGATCTTCGCCGGGTCGCGGGTTTCCATCTGGATATCGGCCAGGCCGACCTGGGCGTCGCTGTAACCCAGGTCCGCCAGTTGCCGGTAGTTCTGCTCCGCGAGCACGGTGTCGCCGCGCTTCAGGGCTTCGTTGGCCAGGCGCTGGTCGGGCAGGCCGGCGCAACCGGCCAGGGCCATGGCGGTCACCAGAGGCAACAGCAATGCCGAACCCTGTAGCCGCTGCCGCAGGCTGCGATCGGCCGCGTAGCGGACGGCTTCCGGACGGCGCGCTGTGTTCGCCAGACCGCATTCATCCCCTTCACGAGTGCGTTGCACTCGATCGCAGCCTGCGGCAGCGGCTACAGGGGCCGTTTTCGTCATCGGGAGTGGGGTATGAATATTCATGGTTAGAGACCGGCAGCCATGGCTTTGTCGATCAGCCAGTTCACGGATGGGCCACGGTCGCTGCTGACTTCCACCGGACGGCCGGCGAAGGTGCTGCTCAGCGGAGCGTCGGGCTTGATCTGCACGCGAATGTCCGAAGACAGGTCGCTGCTGTTGAGGCTGGTGCTGCTGACGATAGTGCCGCTGCGCACCTCGTCTTCGCCGGCGATCTGGAAGCTGACTTTGGTCCCCGGACGCACGTCGGCGAACTGGCGATAGGAGAAACGCGCTTCGATGTTGGCCTGGCTGTTGCGCGGCACCAGCTGGAAGATCACGTCGCCTTTGCTGGCGTACTGGCCGTCGGCAACCATCTGCTGGGCCACGGTGCAGTCGCAGGGCGAGGTCAGGGTGCCGGTCATCTGCTTGCCGAACAGTTCCTCGACCTTGGCCGGTTGCAACTGGTCTTCGTTCAGGTGGCCCTTGAGCACGTCGAGCATGCTGGTGCTGAAGGTCGCCAGCGGGGCGCCCTTGGCCGCCACGCCGTCGGCCTGGATCAGGCTCTGCACGGTGCCGTCGCGCGGCATGGTGACGTTCATTCCCGGCGCGCTGACCAGGCCGGCCTGGGCGTGGCTGACGAAGTACATGCCGTACACCGACTTGAGGATGAAGCCGAAGGCCGCGAGGCCAACGACGAAGATCCCGGCGCTGAAGGTCACCGCGCGCAGGCGGCCCAGGGCGCTCATGCCGTGGCCGGCGTCCTTGGTCTTGCGCGCCTTGGTGAAGTTGTCGCGCTGCAGGGTGGCGAGCACGTCGCCCATGGTCACGATGTCGCCGGCCAGGTGCGAGGTGATCAGCTGGCGCAGGGTCGAGATGTCCTGGGGCTCGAGGTTCTGGAACTGGCAACCGACACGACCGCTCTGGCGATCCACGGAGCGCACCTGCAACTCCACGTCCATGGCCAGCCCGAGGTTGTCGATGACGAACTGCAGGCGACCCTTGTGCACGTCGCCGACCTTGATCGGCAGCTGCCCGCAGTTGAAGCTCAGGCCGCCGGCGGAGAGGTCGATGACCCGCGCTTCGACCGGGGTCCGGTCGGGGCCGAAGAAGCGCAGCTTGGCCGGGATTTTGACCCGGGCGTGTTGGCGTTGGGCTTCGGATTCATGCACTACGTTGACGTTCACGGCGGTGTTCATATGGGCGATTTCCTAGTTAATTCAGGCAAGGCGGGTCAGACCATCATCAGCAGCGCGGCGACGAAAATGCTGCCGGCGGAGAAGGTCATGGTCCGAGACGACCAGGTGTTGAACCAACGTTGAAAGCTGGCGAGGTCACGGGACAGAGCAGTCGGTTGGCGGGTCCAGGACTGTTGGTCGAGGCGGAAGAACACGTAGATCTTCACCAGGGCCCCGACGATCTGGTTGTAATAGAGGATCAAAGGGTAGGCCGGGCCGATCCGGTGTCCCGAGCAGGACAGCAACAGGGTCAGCAGCAGGCGGGTGATACCGATCCACAGCAGGTACACCAGGATGAAGGCGGTGCCGTACTTGAAGCTGGCGATCAGGGCCACGGTCAGGCCCAGCAGCGAGGTCCACATCGACACGCGCTGGTCGAACAGCACCACGCTGGTGAACAGGCCCAGGCGCTTGAGGCCCAGGCCCAGGGCCCGGGAGTTCTGCCGCAGATTGTTGCCGTACCAGCGGAACATCAGCTTGCGGCTGGCCTTGATGAAACTCTTCTCCGGCGGGTGTTCCACGGTGTTGATCGCCGCATCGGGCACGTAGAAGGTGTCGTAGCCCAGGCGCATCAGGCTGAACCAGCTGGACTTGTCGTCGCCGGTGAGGAACTTGAAGCGGCCCAGGCGCCAGTGTTGCAGCGAGTCGCTTTCCACATCGGCGATGAAGTCCGGGTTGGTGACCACGCTGGCGCGGAACACCGACATGCGTCCGGTCATGGTCAGCACGCGCTTGGACAGGGCCATGGAGCACATGTTGATGTGGCGCTGGGCGAAGCGCAGCTTGTGCCACTCGCTCATGATGTAGCCGCCGCGCACTTCGCAGAACTCGTTGGTGGTCAGGCCGCCGACGTTGCCGAACAGCTGGAACCAGGGCACGGTCTTGCGCACCACGCCTTCGCCGAGCACGGTGTCGCCGTCGATCACCGCGACCACGGCACGGTCGTCCGGCAGGTGGCGGGAGATGGCGCGGAAACCGAAGGCCAGGCCGTCGCGCTTGCCGGTGCCGGGGATGCGCACGAAGTCGAGCTTGACGTGGGCCGGCGGGTTCATGCGGGCCCAGAGGCTTTTCACCAGCAGCTCGTCGGACATTTCCACGATCGAGCAGACCACGGTGGTGGGGAAGCCGCAGTCGATGGCTTCACGGATCACCGAGCCATAGACCTGGGCGGTGGTCAGGGCGTCGATCCGGAAGCTGGTGACCATCAGGTACACGTGGGACGGATCGGCGGCCTTGCCCAGCTTGCGGACCTTGCGGCGCAGGTGCGGGTAGACCACGTAGAGAAACAGCATGCCGCGCACGAAATGCGTGGCACCCATCGAGTAGCGCCAGATACCCACGGCGCCAATCAGGAAGATGAAGTCCTTCGATTCGGAGTCGAATGTGGACGCGGGCAACGCCAGGGCGAGACCCATCAGTAAACTCAAGAAAAACAGCCAACCTGCGGCCTGGAGTAGGCCGTGCTTTAGCCTGTGCATAATCTGCATCCGTCTCGATCTCGGGCGAGCCTGTGGGGTGGCCCGATGGGGTTAAGGCAGGCGAAAAAAGCCGGGGTGGCGTTGGCGCCCTTGCGGACGCCATCGCCAGCAAGCTGGCTCCTACAGGTGCGATGCGATCCTTGCAGGAGCGAGCTTGCTCGCGATCAACCGCGAAGCGGTTGCCGTGCTTCCCGAATCTGCCGGCTTACCAGCAGATGCCTTCGGTCCGGCCACTCGCGCTGGTGGCCTTGGACATGAACCCGACCAGGTCGATGACCTGCTTGCCATGCGGCACGTCTTCGGCCAGGGCGCGGAACTTCTCGTCGCGGTTGCCGAGGATGATCACGTCGGAGTTGTCGATCACCGAGTCGAAGTCCGCGTTGAGCAGGGACGAGACGTGGGGGATCTTGGACTCGATGTAGTCCTTGTTGGCACCGTGGACGCGGGCGTACTCGACGTTGCTGTCGTAGATGCTCAGGTCGAAGCCCTTGCCGATCAGCATTTCCGCCAGTTCCACCAGTGGGCTTTCGCGCAGGTCGTCGGTACCGGCCTTGAAGCTCAGGCCGAGCAGGGCGACTTTGCGTTTGTCGTGGCTGGAGACGATGTCGAAGGCGTTCTGCACCTGGGACTCGTTACTGCGCATCAGCGAGTTGAGCAGCGGCGCTTCGATGTCCAGGGAACCGGCGCGGAAGGTCAGGGCGCGCACGTCCTTGGGCAGGCAGGAGCCGCCGAAGGCGAAGCCCGGGCGCATGTAGTACTGGGACAGGTTGAGGGTCTTGTCCTGGCAGACCACGTCCATCACTTCGCGACCGTCGACGCCGACGGCCTTGGCGATGTTGCCGATCTCGTTGGCGAAGGTCACCTTGGTGGCGTGCCACACGTTGCAGGTGTACTTGATCATCTCGGCGACGGCGATGTCCTTGCGGATGATCGGTGCGTCGAGTTCTTCGTACAGCGATTGCAGGACGTCGCCCGAAGCCTTGTCGAACTCGCCGATCACGGTCATCGGTGGGAAGTCGTAGTCCTTGATCGCGGTGCTTTCACGCAGGAACTCAGGGTTGACCGCGACGCCGAAGTCGACGCCGGCTTTCTTGCCGGAGCAGTCTTCGAGAATCGGGATCACCACGTTGGCCACGGTGCCCGGCAGTACGGTACTGCGCACCACGATGGTGTGGCGGGAGGTCTTGTCACGCAGGACAAAACCGATCTCGCGGCATACCGCCTCGATGTAGTTGAGTTCCAGGTCGCCGTTCTTCTTGCTTGGCGTGCCGACACAGATCATCGACAAGTCGGTGTCGCGAATCGCCTCGGCGAAGTTGGTGGTTCCGCGCAGACGACCGGTTTGAATACCTTGCGCCAGAAGTTCACCCAGACCCGGTTCAACGATCGGCGAACGGCCGGCGTTGATCATATCGATCTTGTCCTTGGCAACATCGACGCCAACGACCTCATGGCCCCGTGCAGACAGGCAACCGGCACATACTGCACCGACGTAACCCAAACCAAATATGCTGATGCGCATCGCATTTACCTCTGTGTTATTCACGCCATTAGATGGCCGGAGTTAATGTTTGCCAGCTTTAATTGCGCACTCGGAAGTTCAACGCACAAGCGTTGATATATCCAGTGCAGGCAGACTAAGTTCCGAGTGTCTAAATAAGTGCACTCAAGTTGTGCGCAACTTGGCCTTGTTGTAGGGGCTGCCCTTAAATGTCGCCGTCCTTCCTGCTGGAAGGCAGCTCCGAGGTTGGCGATAATCCTGATTTATAGGCGAAGGCCCATGATAATCAGGTAGTTACACGCTCCCGGAAGCGTTTTAAGGCGGGCTATGCCATGGCCTTGTAGGGGATAGTAATGGTGCATTATCTCCTGTGTATTGACCCTGAGTTCGAGTCCTTGAGCAGTAGGTCAGGACAATATGACAACTTCGCTACTGTCGTTGGATCCCATGTAAGTCATCTCCTACAAACTCGTCGAGAATCGTTACCGGTGGTATGAGCGGTGGTTCAGGACATAGTTCCAGACCGCTGATCCTGTTTTCTGAAATTTCTTGAAATATTGCAAAAGATGGCACTGCTTTCATATTGATAGCACTTACCATTTCAGCCTTTAGTTATGGGGAGTTAAAGCGCGGGGATATTTTTATGCCACTACCGATAAAAATTTTGTGTGCCACTACTGAAAAAAATGACCTCTGTCGAGTGAAACAAAAGTTATAAATTCAGAAGAAAATATTTTGGCGCCAATTGTTTGGCGTTTTGGCGGGAGTCAAAGAGGAAAGTGACCGCTCGTCGACGCACTCGTTTGCGCGAAACCAGTGCGTCGACCGGGTGCGTTATTCCGGTGCGTGATCGCGCAGGAAAACCAGGTTGTCGGGTTTTGACTGTTCGGCGCTGTAGCGATAACCCTGGACATCGAACTGCTTGAGTGCCGCCGGGTCGTTGATGCGTTCTTCTATGACGAAGCGGCTCATCATGCCCCGGGCCTTCTTGGCGTAGAAGCTGATGATCTTGTACTGGCCGTTCTTCAGGTCCTTGAACTCGGTATTGATGATCCGGGCGTTCAGGGCCGTGCGCTTGACCGCCGAGAAGTATTCGTTGGACGCCAGGTTGAGCAGCAGGTCGTCGCCCTGTTCGGCCAGGGCCTCATTGAGCCATTCGCTGATGCGCGAGCCCCAGAAGGCGTACAGGTCCTTGCCGCGGGCATTGGCCAGCTTGGTGCCCATTTCCAGGCGATAAGGCTGCATCAGGTCCAGCGGGCGCAGCAGGCCGTACAGGCCGGAGAGCATGCGCAGATGCTGCTGGGCGTAGTCGAAATCGGCTTCGCTCAGGGTTTCGGCGTTCAGGCCGGTGTACACGTCGCCCTTGAACGCCAGCAGCGCCTGCTTGGCGTTGGCCGGGGTGAAGGCCGGGGTCCAGCTGCCGAAACGCGCGGCGTTGAGGCCGCCGATCTTGTCGGAGACGTGCATCAGTTCGCTGATTTGCGCCGGGCTCAGTTCGCGCAATTGCAGGATCAGTTCCTGGGAGTGATCGAGGTATTGCGGCTGGGTGAAGCGTTGAGTGACGGGCGGGGTCTCGAAATCGAGGGTCTTGGCGGGTGAAATCACCATCAGCATGAAGTCGTCTCCTGTAAGCGTCGGGGGATTCTAGGGGCTTGGGCGGTTTGACTCCACCTATGAAGGCAATAGGGGAGGCCGCTGGTCTGCTGATTACCGGCTGTATGGAGCTGAGAGCCTGCTCTCTATCTATAAAGGGAAGCGGGGCGGCTTACCGGCAATAGGGCCGGGACGCCGCATCGGCTATAGTGCCGCGCGGGTTTTGTTATGGAGACATCCCTTTGCGCAGCGCGTTTTTTCTTTCGATCTGGCTGTTGAGCTTCGGCGCCCTGGCGGCCCCGAGTGAGGTGGCGACCCTGGATCGCAGCACCTGGCCGGAGCAGCTCAGCAACCCGACCCTGTTCGACGTGGCGTCGCGGGCGGAGATCCTCACCTTTGCCCGCGCCCTGCTGGTCAGCGAGGCCTGGGATGAAGGCTCGTTGAAGCAGCGCCTGGGCCTGCGGATCATCAACATGGCGTCGATCGATGCCGTCCGCCAGCGGCTCTGGCAGCAATTGCTGGCCAACTACAACTTCGCCCAGCAGAGCTGCGACCAGGACGCGTCCTTCTGTTTCCTGGTGGAAGACCTGGACACCCTGCGCGAGCAGGCCGGCAAGTTCCAGTTGGGCGATGACTCTTATTACGCCCGCTGGGCCGAGCCGAGCCGAGCCTTCCATGAGCAGTACCTGGACGAATTGCTGCGCAAGGCCGCGCTGTTTCCCCAGACCGCCAGCGAAATAGAGCGGTTCGGCGACTACGAGCGCAACGGCGACGAACTCAATGACCGGCTGTTCCTGCTGACCTTCGACAGCGCCGCCAATCTCGCCCCGGACAACACCCCCTGGCTCACCGAATACCTGCGCAAGTCGAACATGAATGGTACCTTCTTCGTGCTCGGCAGCGAGGTGCAGAGCCGCCTGGAGCAGCGTTCGGTGGCCAATCTGCAGGCCCTGTATGCGCAGCAGTGCGTGGGCGTCCAGGGCTGGGAGTATCGCTCCCACAGCCATTGGCAGGACTGGCAGGACTCGATCGAGCGCAGCGTCGAACTGGTCAAGGGCAAGCTGCCGGAAAACTATGTGCCGTTGTTTCGTCCGCCCTACGGTCAGCGCCGGGCGGATGCGCAGCCCTTCTTTAATGCACAGGGCTTGCAGGTGGCGCTGTGGGACATCGATCCGCAAGACGGCGCCGGCAAGCTCAAGGGCGAGCAGAGCGGCCAGCGGGTACTGACCCTGATGCTGTTGTGGCGGCACGGGGTGATCAATTTCAACGCCCGGCAGGACGCGGTGAAGACGGCATTGCCCTGGTTGCTGACGCAGACGGCGCAGAGCGGAATCGGTTGGGAGGATTGTCAGGACGCGTTTCGCTAGAAACGACGAAAGGCCTGTATTTGCGGGGCGAAGGGAGAAGGTTGCCGATTTTGGCGAGGATTTCGATACAAGCGGACTTCCGACTTTAACGGTGCTTGGGCAGCGCGCCAAGGGCTATTCGTCACTCTGCAAAATAAACTTAAAAAAAGCGTCAAAGTGCTTTTTCCTGTCACAGGTTTTGGAGTATTACGAAGTCAGACCGCCGAAACCTGCAACACAGGTGGCGTCTCCCAAGACTCCTTTTGTGTGCACTTCACTCGAACCTTCGCGGGTGAATTCGACGGTCGATTCGAGGCGCAGCACCGCCATGGTATTGCGTCGACTGGCCCCCACATAAGGTGACCGAGTATGGATGACCACGGACGTAGCCCTTCCTCCAACCAGCCAATCCTTTATGTACTCGATACCAATGTATTGATTCACGATCCAAACGCCCTGCTGAACTTCGAAGAACACCATGTGGCGATCCCGATGATCGTCCTGGAGGAACTCGACAAGCTCAAGAGCGGCCATCACAGCGTTGCAGCGGAATGCCGCCAGGCCATTCGCCTGATCGACAAGACCCTGGGTGAGGCCTCGCCGGAAGACGTCGAGCTGGGTGTGCCGATTCAGCGTGGCAAGAGCGGCCCCAAAGGCCTGCTGTCGATCCTCATGAGCAAACGCTCGGAGCCCAACAGCCTGCTGCCGGAAAACCTCAACGACAACATCATCATCAACCAGTTGATCGACCTGCACGCGCGCAACAAGGAGCTGCGCGTGGTGCTGGTGACCAAAGACATCAACATGCGCCTCAAGGCGCGCGCCTGCGGGATCGCCGCCGAGGACTACAGCACCGACCAGCTGGTCGACGACGTGGCCTTGCTGCCCAACGGCTTCCACAACATGACCGGTTCCTTCTGGGACCGCGTGAGCAAGGTGGAAACCCGCCAGGACCACGGCCGCACCTGGCACCAGGTGCAGCTCACCGACAACCTGCCGGCGGTGCACATCAACGAGTTCATCATCGACGAACAGGGTTTCGTCGGCTGGATCAAGGAGATTCGCGCCGATGTGCTGCTGATTCTCGACCTGCATCAGGAACCCCTGCTGCACCAGGAAGCCTGGGGCCTGAAACCGCGCGACATCTATCAAGGCCTGGCGCTGTTCGCCTTGCTCGATCCGGATATCCATCTGGTCAACCTGTCCGGGGCTGCCGGTTCAGGCAAGACCATCCTGGCCCTGGCCGCGGCCATCGAACAGACCATGGTCAGCAAGCGTTATCGGCGCATCATCGCCACCCGCAGCGTGCAGGGGCTGGACCAGGAGATCGGCTTCCTGCCGGGCACCGAAGCGGAAAAGATGGAGCCCTGGCTCGGCGCCATCACCGACAACCTCGAAGCCTTGCACATGGATGACGAAAACACCCATGGCAGCGTCGACTACATCCTCAGCAAGGTGCCGCTGCAGTTCAAATCCCTCAACTACATTCGTGGCCGCAGCTTCCAGCAGAGCCTGATCCTGATCGACGAATGCCAGAACCTCACCCCGCACCAGATGAAAACCATCATCACCCGTGCCGGCGCCGGTTCCAAAGTGGTGTGCCTGGGCAACCTGGCGCAGATCGATACCCCTTACCTGTCCGCGACCAGCTCCGGGCTGACCTACCTGACTGAACGCTTCAAGGATTTCCCCAACGGGGTGCACATCACCCTGCAAGGGGTTCCCCGCTCGATCCTGGCCGAATACGCCGAATCCCATCTATAACCCCTCACAAAAACGGGCGGCCGCAAGGCCGCCCGTTTTTATGCCCGAACCAAACCTCCTGTAGCCGCAGCCGCAGGCTGTCGGCTGCGCAGCAGACGCAACGGCCCTATAGAGTTTCGTCAGGAAAACCTGTGTGTATGGATGGCGGCCGCTACGCGACCGATCGCAGCCTGCGGCAGCGGCTACAGGGGGCATAATCAGGCGTGCGGAAAATTGACCCTCGGGTTTACAATCGCCTTTCCTGATCAGGAGTAAGGCTGTGCTGACTCATCTCGATTCCCAAGGTCGCGCCAATATGGTCGACGTCACCGACAAAGCCGTGACGTCCCGCGAAGCCACGGCCGAAGCCCGGGTGCGCATGCTCCCGCAAACCCTGCAAATGATCGTCAGCGGCGGTCACCCCAAGGGTGATGTGTTCGCCGTGGCGCGCATCGCCGGCATCCAGGCGGCGAAAAAGACCAGCGATCTGATCCCCCTGTGCCATCCGCTGATGCTCACCAGCGTCAAGGTCGAGCTCAGCGCCGAGGGCGAGGACAGCGTGCGCATCGTTGCCCGCTGCAAGCTGGCCGGGCAGACCGGGGTGGAAATGGAAGCCCTGACCGCCGCCAGCGTCGCCGCCCTGACCATCTACGACATGTGCAAGGCCGTGGACCGCGGCATGACCATCGAAGGCGTGCGCCTGCTGGAGAAACTGGGCGGCAAGAGCGGCCATTACCAGGCGGATGAACAATGAACCTGACCGTGAAGTTTTTCGCCCGCTACCGTGAGGCGCTGGGCGTGGATTCGCTGCGGGTCGCCGGCGACTTCGCCACGGTCGACGATGTGCGCGCGCTGCTGGCGCAGCGCGAGGGCGCCGAGGTGCTCAGCGAACAGAACCTGATGTGCGCCCGCAACGAAGACCTCTGCCAGCTCGACGAGCCAGTGAGCGACGGCGACGAAGTGGCGTTTTTTCCTACCGTGACCGGGGGCTGACATGGCGATTCGCGTGCAATCGGGCGCCTTCGATCCGGGGGCGGAAGTCAACGCGATGCATGCGGCGAATGTCGGCGTCGGCGCGGTGGTGAGCTTTGTCGGCTACGTGCGGGATTTCAACGATGGCCTGGATGTGGCGGGGATGTCTCTCGAGCATTACCCGGGCATGACCGAGAAGGCCCTGGGCAAGATCGCCGCCGAGGCCGAACAGCGCTGGCCGCTGCTCAAGCTGGAAGTGCTGCATCGCATCGGTGCGCTGGAGCCGGGCGAGCCGATCGTCTTCGTCGGCGCCGCCAGCGCCCACCGCCAGGCGGCGTTCGACGCCTGTGCCTTTGTCATGGACTACCTGAAGACCCGCGCGCCGTTCTGGAAGAAGGAAACCACCGCCGATGGCCCGCGCTGGGTGGAAGGCCGTGACAGCGATCATGCGGCGGCGGATCGCTGGAAAGAGTGACGGCCTGATCCCTCTGTATTGATCGCAAGTCCGTTATCGCGGGCAAGCCTCGCTCCTACAGAAGCACCTGCCCATGTAGGAGCGGCCGGTCGACGCTCGATTGCCCGCGACAGGGCCCTCGGCTACACCCTTCATTTCCCTGCTTTTTCCATTTTCGGCCTCTCGACCAAAGGCGGGATGAAGCGCATCCGCTCCGTTGACGAAATATACGTAAAAGTCCAGTATGGATTTACAAGTACAAAACAAAGCTTCACCGTTTCACTCCTTTCTTCTGTCTTGCCAAACCAACAACAACCCGCGAGAGAACGAATATGAAGAAACTCCCCCTCATCAGTGGCCTGGTCCTGAGCCTGTTGGCGTGCAGCAGCCTGTTCGCCGCCGAGAAAACCCTGCGCATCGGCATCGAGGCGGCTTATCCGCCGTTCGCCTCGAAAACCGACAAAGGTGAGATCGTCGGTTTCGACTACGACATCGGCAATGCCTTGTGCGCGCAGATGCAGGTCAAGTGCCAATGGGTCGAGGGTGAATTCGACGGCCTGATTCCTTCGTTGAAAGTGAAGAAAATCGACATGGCGCTGTCGTCGATGACCATCAATGAAGACCGCAAGAAGTCGGTCGACTTCACCCACAAGTACTACTTCACTTCCTCGCGGCTGGTGATGAAGGAAGGTGCGGCGGTCGATGATCAGTACGCCAGCCTCAAGGGCAAGAATGTCGGTGTGCAACGGGCGACCACCACCGACCGCTACGCCACCGAGGTGTTCGAGCCCAAGGGCATTAACGTCAAGCGCTACAGCAACAACGAAGAGATCTACATGGACCTGGCGGCCGGGCGCCTCGATGCGATTTTCGCTGACACCATTCCGCTGAATGACTTTCTGTCGATGCCGCGCGGCAAGGGCTATGCGTTTGTCGGGCCGGAGCTGAAGGACCCGAAATACGTGGGTGAGGGCGCGGGGATTGCGGTGCGCAAGGGCAATGCCGAGCTGGTCAGCCAGTTGAATGCCGCCATCGATGGCATTCGCGCCAGTGGCGAGTATCAGAAGATTTCCGAGAAGTACTTCAAGTCCGACATCTACGGCGACTGATGGTGTGTGGCGTTCGTGAGGACGCCATCGCTCCTACAGGCGTCGTCTGTAGGAGCGAGGCTTGCCCGCGATGCTTTTAGAGGCTGTCAGCCCTTCAATTCCTTCAGGTGCTTGTACACCGTCGCCCGTCCCATGTTCAGCACATTGGCCACATAGTTGGCGGCGCTTTTGCCCTTGAACGCGCCTTCGGCGTGCAGCGCCAGCACCAGTTCGCGCTTGTGTTCGCGGGTCAGCAGGTTCAGGCCCAGCTGCCGTTCGCGCAGCCAGTTGTGCAGGAAGGTGTTGATGCGTTCCTGCCAGTCGTCGCGAAACAGCGAGTCCGGTTGCGGGATCAGTTTGCTCGGCGAGAGGAACAGGTCCAGCGCCGCCTTGGCATTCTCGAACAGCGAAATATTCAGGTTGATGCACAGCACCGCCAGCGGCTGGCCGTTGCTGTCGCGCAGCACGCTGCTGAGGCTGCGGATCTTCTGGCCGTCCCAGTTGAGCTTTTCATAGGGGCCGATATTCCGCTCGTTGCTGTCCTCGCCGAGCATGTCGTCCAGGGCCGCATCGTCGCCCACTTCGCGCTTGGAGATGTTGTTGGCGATGTAGTCGATCTTCTGCGTGCGCAGGTCGTGGAGCACCACCTCGGCATGGGGGAAGAACAGCGTGGCGATGGCGTCGGCGATCGTCCGGAAGTTGTCCAGGGCGGGGTCCTGCGCGGGTGAGGTCATGGGCGGTTCTCCAGGCGGTGTCAGCGCCCCGCGAGGCGGGGCGCTGCGAGTGTGCCGCAATCGTTGGGGCGCGTCACCTGAACGGGTCAGCCGAGGCGGGCAGGGGAGAGCATGGCGGCGTCCAGGCCAAAGCGCGCCAGTTGCTCGGGCAAGGCTTCGCCACGCACCAGGGCGGCGCTGGCCTGGCCCATGGCCGGCGAGGTCTGGATACCGTAGCCGCCTTGCGCGGCGACCCAGAACAGGCCCGGGACCTGGGTGTCGAAGCCGGCCAGCAGGTCGCCGTCGCTGACGAAGCTGCGCAGGCCGGCCCAGGTGCGGATCGGGCGGCGAATGGTCAGGGTGGTGGCTTCTTCGATCTGGTAGATGCCCATGGCGATGTCCAGCTCTTCCGGCTGTACGTCGTGGGGTTCCACCGGGTCGGCGTTGGCCGGCGAGCCGAGGAACATGCCGGCGTCGGGCTTCATGTAGAAGGATTCGTCGAGGCTCACCAGCATCGGCCAGTGATGGCTATCGACACCTTCGGGCCCGGCGAAGATAAAGGCCGCGCGGCGTTTCGGCTGCAGGCCCAGGGGCCGGGCGCCGGCCATCGCGCCGACCTGGTCGGCCCAGGCACCGGCGGCGTTGATCAGGATGGGCGCGCTGAAGGTCTGGCCGGCGGTCTGGACCTGCCACTGGCCCTGTTGGTCGCGGCTCAGCCCCAGCACTTCACAGTCGGTACGCACCTCGCCCTGGTTGCGCCGGATGCCGCGCAGGTAACCCTGGTGCAGGGCGTCGGTGTCGATGTCGCTGGCGCTCGGGTCGTAGAGGGCGCCGTGGACCTTCTCACGGCGCAGGATCGGCAGGCGCGCACAGGCTTCGTCGGCGCTCAGCAGTTGCATCTCCGGCACCGTGGCCTTGGCGCTCAGGTACTGGTTGTTCAGCTCGCTGGGGTCGCCAGTGAAGTCCACGGTCATTTCGCCGCGCGGGCTCAGCAGCGGGTGTTCGCAGAAACCTGGCGGCGGGGCATCGAAAAAATCCCGGCTGGCCAGGGTCAGGGCGCGCACCTGCGGCGTGCCATAGGCCGCGGTATAGAGCGCCGCGGAGCGCCCGGTGGAGTGGTAGGCCGGGTGCGATTCGCGTTCCAGCACTAGCACCCGGCCATGGCGTGACAGCCAGTAGCCGGTGGATGCCCCGGCGATGCCGCCGCCGATGATGATGAAGTCTGCCTGGGTCATTCGAGCCTCCGTAAAAAGGGGATAACGCGCGTCTGTAGGTGCGAGGCTTGCCCGCGATCGATCTTGAGCCTGTCGTTCGCTCAGGATCGTCGATCACGAGCACGCTGCTACAGCTGTTCCATTGGTATTGAGTGAGTGCGTTGCAAGCGGTACAGCGCATTGGCCAGGGCAATGTCTTCCAGGCCCAGGCCGATGGAGCGGAAGAACACGTGGCGCCCCGGCTCCGGTCGTTGGGCCAGGTCGCTGAGCAGTTCGGGCAGGTCGCCGAGAATCGCAGCCTTGTCCCAGCCATGCTGTTCGCCGGCGATCAGCATCTCGCCGGCCGAGCCAGGGGTGGTCTGACGATAGTCGCAATACACCTGCATGTCCTTCAGCGCGGCGGGCGGCACTTCATGGGCCCGCGGTGCGTTGGTGCTGATGGAGGTGATCAGCGCCGGCTTGTGCAAGGTTCGCGGGTCGATCACCGGGCCGGCGGAGGAGGTGCAGAGCATGATCACGTCGGCGTCCTGCAAGGCGTCATCGAGCTGGCTGACGATCTGCAGGCGTGGGTCGAGGGCCTTGAGGCGCGCGATGTCTTCGGCGGATTTGCCGGCCAGGCCAGGGGAGTACAGGCGGATGGATTGCCACTCACGCAGGGCTTTCACGTAATGCAGATGCGCCTGGGCCACGGGGCCGCTGCCGATGATCGCCAGGTGCCGGGCATCGGTCGTTGCCAGGGCATCGACGGCCACGGCGGTGGTGGCCGCGGTGCGCGCGGTGGTCAGTTCGCCAGCGTCGCAGAGCAGCAGCGGCTGGCCGCTGTCCATCGACATCAGCAGGGTCCAGGCGGTGACCAGCGGGCCTTCGGCGCGGACGATATAGGGCGAGGTCTTGACCCCGTAGACCCGCTCTTCGGCCAGCACGCCGAGGTAGTTGATGAAGTCCCCGGCGCCCTGGGGAAACTCCACCAGTTGCTGCGCCGGCTGCACGGCCAGCCCGGCCGCCAGGTCGTGGAACAGCTTGCGCAGGATCTGCGGGACGTCGACCTGCGCCAGCAACTGGCGGGCTTGAGGCTGGGTAATCACGCAAGGCGTGCTGGACATGCGGGTGCTCCCAATAAATAAACTAATTTGTCCATTATGGACTTTTAGTTTTGTCGGGCAATATCCAGGCGAAAAAAAACGCAGCCTGTGGTCGGGCTGCGTTTTTCGTTCGGAAGGTTCCATTGGAACCTTCCTTCGTTCACTCGCGATCAGGCTTCCGGGCGTTCTTGCGCTCCACGGGGCGCAGCAGCTCGGTCGGCGGCATTTCGCAGCTGATCTTGCGGCCCAGCAGCGCCTCGATCGACGGCAGCTGATAGGAGTCGTCCTCGCCGGCGAAGCTGATGGATACCCCATCGGCGCCCGCCCGGCCGGTACGGCCGATACGGTGCACGTAGTCGTCCGGCACTTCCGGCAGGGTGAAGTTGATCACGTGGCTGATGCCGTCGATGTGGATGCCGCGACCGGCGACATCGGTGGCCACCAGCACGCGGATCTTGCCTTCGCGGAAGCCTTCCAGGGTCTTGATGCGCTTGTGCTGCGGCACGTCGCCGGACAGCTGGGCGGCGTTCACGCCGTCGCGTACCAGGCGTTCTTCGATGCGCCGCACTTCATCCTTGCGGTTGGCGAAGACCATGACCCGTTCCCAGCCGTTGTCGTTGACCAGGTTGTACAGCAGCTTGTACTTGTCGGCGCCGGCCACCGCGTAGATGTGCTGTTCGACGTTGGCGTTGGCCACGTTCTCGGCTTCGATCTCGACGATCGCCGGGTCGGTGGTCCACTGCTTGGCCAGGTTCATCACGTCGTCGGTGAAGGTGGCGGAGAACAGCAGGGTCTGGCGTTCGCTTTTCGGCGGGGTCTGGCGAATGATCTGGCGTACCTGGGGGATGAAGCCCATGTCGAGCATGCGGTCGGCTTCGTCCAGCACCATCACTTCGACCATGTCCAGGTGCACGTCGCCGCGCTGGTTGAAGTCCAGCAGGCGGCCCGGAGTGGCCACCAGGATGTCGCAATGGCGGGCTTCGAGGTGCTTGAGCTGTTTGTCGAAGTCCATGCCACCGACAAAGGTCATCACATTGAGACCGGTGTATTTGGTCAGGCTGGCCGCATCCTTGGCGATCTGCACCACCAGCTCGCGGGTCGGCGCGATGATCAGCGCCCGCGGCTCGCCCATGTAGCGCTCTTTCGGCGGTGGGGTCTGCAGCAGCTGGGTGATGATCGAGATCAGGAACGCGGCGGTCTTGCCGGTACCGGTCTGGGCGCGGCCGATGGCGTCTTTGCCGGCCAGGGTGAACCCCAGGACCTGCGCCTGGATCGGCGTGCAGTAGGGGAAACCCAGGTCGTGGATCGCGTGCATCAGTTCCGGCGCGAGTTTGAAGTCGTGGAAGCGGGTCTTGCCTTCCTGCGGTTCGACGACGAAGTCTTCCAGTTTCCAGGTGCTCACCGGTGGTTTCGGCGCGCGTGGGCGGCGCGGCTGCTCGGCCTTGGGCTTGTCGCTGCGTGGCGCGGTCTGGGCCGTCGGGGCGGCTGCGGTCAGCGGCTCGGGCTTGGCCACGGGGGCAGGCGCGGTCCGTTCCGGCTGATGGCCGTCGGTGCGGCTGCTGGGGCTGGAGGAAGATGGGCTGGAGCCTGGCGCGAGCTGCTCAGCCTCGCTTTTACCGAAGATTTTCTTGAGTGCTTTGAGCACGGTCATCTCATCAATTGGTTAAGGAATGTACGCCGGGCAGTGTAATGCAAGAATCGGGCGCGGCGTAGTGGATTGCTCAACGGGCTACCTAACTTATCGATTCAGCGCAAACGCTCGCCGAGCCAGGCGCCGATATCGCGAATTTCTTCGGGTAACACTTCGTGCCCCATTGGGTATTCCTGCCAGGTCACGGTGACACCATGGTGTTTCAGGTACTCGTAGGCGGTACGGCCCATGGCGTTCTGCACCACCTCGTCGTACTGGCCGTGCAGGCACAGGGTCGGAATCCGTTGCTGGCTGGCCGACAGTTCGAGTTCGTCGCTGAAGGTCGGGGCATAGGTGGAGAGGGCAAGCACGCCACCCAGCGGACCCTGCCATTTAAGGAAGGCGGTGTGCAGGACGACCGCGCCACCCTGGGAAAACCCGGCGAGGAAAATCCGCGAAGGGTCTATTCCGCTGGCGCGCTGTTCTTCGATCAGGTCGCTCAGGCGTTTTGCCGACTCCTCCAGCTGTTCGCGGTTGATCGCCCGCGCCGGGCTCATGGCCAGGATGTCGTACCAGCTGGGCATGGCATAACCGCCATTGATGGTCACGGCGCGGGTCGGTGCCTGGGGCAGGATGAAGCGGGTGGTCAGCAGGCTTTCCTGCAGCGCTTCGGCCACCGGCAGGAAGTCGTAGCGGTCGGCGCCCAGGCCATGAAGCCAGATCACACAGGCATCGACGGGCTTGCTGGGCTGAAGAATCAAGGGTTCGGTCATGGTTGCTCCATATTTGTGCGTCCGCGCCCAAGCGGTGCGTGATCGAGGTGCGCGGTCGGTTGATCAGTGAAGAAGATGTCGCAAGGCTGCAAGTTTTGCTCTTGACCCCTGGCTGAAACGCTTTAGCCGGCACTCTGGTACGGGCTTTGCTATAGCCGTTGCGTGAAGTGATTGCGTTCACCCTGCCGGTAACACTATCAGGCTGCTGGCGGGTGTGGGATAGCAAAGATCCGATGATGGACGTTCGCCAATGGCCGCTACGGGCTTCGCGAACATGCAAGGGCTACAGCCCGTTCGGTCGCTTGGTGAGTATGGGTTTTCTCTTAAATGGATTTTCTCCTACTAGACTCATAGCTAAAGTCCTACGCCGCTTGACCCCATAAAAAGCCAACACGGGTCAACAGCGCCTCATAAGGGTGCGGCAGGACTCAAGCTCCGACACAACAAGAGCAAAACTGGAGGTTTGAATGAAGATGTTGAAATCCACCCTGGCTGTGGTCACGGCCGCCGCGGTACTGGGCATGAGCGGCTTCGCACAGGCGGGTGCGACCCTGGATGCCGTGCAGAAGAAAGGCTTCGTGCAGTGCGGTGTGAGCGACGGTCTGCCGGGCTTCTCGGTACCGGACGCCACCGGCAAGATCCTCGGCATCGACGCCGACGTCTGCCGCGCCGTAGCCGCCGCGGTATTCGGCGATGCGACCAAAGTGAAATTCAGCCAGTTGAATGCCAAGGAGCGCTTCACCGCGCTGCAGTCGGGCGAGATCGACGTACTGTCGCGCAACACCACCTGGACCAGCTCCCGCGATTCGGGCATGGGCCTGGTGTTCGCCGGCGTGACCTACTACGACGGCATCGGCTTTCTGGTGAACAACAAGCTGGGCGTGAAGAGCGCCAAGGAACTGGACGGCGCGACCATCTGCATCCAGGCCGGTACCACCACCGAGCTGAACGTGTCCGACTACTTCCGTGGCAACGGCCTGAAATACACCCCGATCACCTTCGACACCTCCGATGAAAGCGCCAAGTCGCTGGAATCCGGCCGTTGCGACGTGCTGACTTCCGACAAATCCCAGCTCTACGCACAGCGCAGCAAGCTGGCGACCCCGACCGACTACGTCGTGCTGCCGGAAACCATCTCCAAGGAGCCCCTGGGCCCGGTGGTGCGTAAAGGCGACGAAGAGTGGTTCAGCATCGTCAAGTGGACCCTGTTCGCCATGCTCAATGCCGAAGAGGCCGGCATCACCTCGAAGAACGTCGAGGCTGAAGCCAAGTCCACCAAGAACCCGGACGTCGCTCGCCTGCTGGGCGCCGACGGTGAATACGGCAAGGACCTGAAGCTGCCCAAGGACTGGGTAGTACAGATCGTCAAGCAAGTCGGCAACTACGGTGAAGTGTTCGAGAAGAACCTCGGCAAGAGCACTCCACTGGCCATCGACCGCGGCCTGAACGCGCTGTGGAACAACGGCGGCATTCAATACGCACCACCTGTGCGCTGATGGTCCTATCACCCGGTGGGCCAACCACCGGGTGATGTTCTGTTCCATTATTCCTGGGGCACTTCATGCAAAATTCAATCGGCGCACCAAAGCAGAGGCTCAGTCTCAGCGATCCACGAGTGCGTGCGTGGTTATTCCAGATCGTCACGATTGCCGCGGTGATCTCGCTGGGCTGGTTCCTGTTCAACAACACTCAAACCAACCTCGCGCACCGGGGGATCACTTCCGGTTTCGACTTCCTCGAGCGCAGCGCCGGCTTCGGCATCGCTCAGCACCTGATCTCCTACACAGAAGCGGACAGCTATGCCCGGGTGTTTGTGATCGGCCTGCTCAACACCTTGCTGGTCACCTTCATCGGCGTGATCCTGGCGACCATCCTCGGTTTCATCATCGGTGTGGCGCGCCTGTCGCAGAACTGGATCATCAGCAAACTGGCGACCGTGTATGTGGAAGTGTTCCGCAACATTCCGCCGCTGCTGCAAATCCTGTTCTGGTATTTCGCGGTGTTCCTGACCATGCCGGGGCCGCGCAACAGCCACAACTTCGGTGACACCTTCTTCGTCAGCAGCCGCGGCCTGAACATGCCGGCGGCCTTGATCGCCGACGGCTTCTGGGCGTTCGTGATCAGCATCGTGGTGGCGATTGTCGCCATCGTGCTGATGTGCCGCTGGGCCAACAAGCGCTTCGAAGACACCGGCGTGCCGTTCCACAAGTTCTGGACCGGCCTGGCGCTGTTCCTGGTGATCCCGGCGCTGTGCACGCTGATTTTCGGCGCCCCGGTGCATTGGGAAATGCCGGAACTCAGGGGCTTCAACTTCGTCGGTGGCTGGGTGCTGATCCCGGAACTGCTGGCCCTGACTCTGGCCCTGACCGTCTACACCGCGGCGTTCATCGCCGAGATCGTGCGTTCGGGGATCAAGTCGGTAAGCCATGGCCAGACCGAGGCGGCCCGTTCCCTCGGCCTGCGCAACGGTCCGACCCTGCGCAAGGTGATCATCCCGCAGGCCCTGCGAGTGATCATTCCGCCGCTGACCAGCCAATACCTGAACCTGGCGAAGAACTCGTCCCTGGCGGCCGGTATCGGTTACCCGGAAATGGTTTCGCTGTTCGCCGGTACCGTGCTCAACCAGACCGGCCAGGCCATCGAAGTCATTGCCATCACCATGAGCGTGTACCTGGCGATCAGCATCAGCATTTCTCTGTTGATGAACTGGTACAACAAGCGCATTGCGCTGATCGAGCGGTGAGGAAACGCGCATGAGCACTCATACTTTCAAACCCGACATGCCACCTCCGAGCAGCAGCATCGGGATCGTGGCGTGGATGCGGGCACACATGTTCTCCAGCTGGATCAACACCCTGCTGACCCTGTTTGCCTTCTACCTGATCTACCTGGTGGTACCGCCGATCCTCAGCTGGGCGATCTTCGACGCCAACTGGGTGGGCACCACCCGCGCCGACTGCACCAAGGACGGCGCCTGCTGGGTGTTCATCCAGCAGCGCTTCGGCCAGTTCATGTACGGCTACTACCCGGTGGACCTGCGCTGGCGCGTGGACCTGACCGTGTGGCTGGCGGTGATCGGCGTGGCGCCCTTGTTCATCGCCCGGGTTCCGCACAAGGCCATCTATGGCCTGAGCTTCCTGGTGCTGTACCCGATCATTGCCTACAGCCTGCTGCACGGTGGCTATCTCGGCCTGAGCAACGTGGCGACCAGTCAATGGGGCGGCCTGATGCTGACCCTGGTGATCGCCACTGTCGGCATCGTCGGCGCCTTGCCGCTGGGCATCGTGCTGGCATTGGGACGGCGCTCGAACATGCCGGCGATTCGTGTGGTCTGCGTGACCTTCATCGAGTTCTGGCGCGGCGTGCCGCTGATCACTGTGCTGTTCATGTCCTCGGTGATGCTGCCGTTGTTCCTGCCCGAAGGCATGAACTTCGACAAGCTGCTGCGGGCGCTGATCGGGGTGATCCTGTTCCAGTCGGCCTACATCGCCGAAGTGGTGCGCGGCGGCTTGCAGGCGATTCCCAAGGGGCAGTACGAAGCGGCCGCGGCCATGGGCCTGGGCTACTGGCGCAGCATGGGCCTGGTGATCCTGCCGCAAGCCCTGAAGCTGGTGATCCCCGGCATCGTCAACACCTTCATCGCCCTGTTCAAGGACACCAGCCTGGTGATCATCATCGGCCTGTTCGACCTGCTCAACAGCGTGAAACAAGCCGCCGCCGACCCGAAATGGCTGGGCATGGCCACCGAAGGCTATGTCTTCGCGGCCCTGGTGTTCTGGATTTTCTGTTTTGGTATGTCCCGCTACTCCATGCATCTGGAGCGTAAGTTGGACACAGGCCACAAGCGTTAGGAGTATCTCCATGAGTGAAGCGATCAAAAAGCCTGTGGGCCCTGAAGGCATTATTCAGATGCAGGGCGTGAACAAGTGGTACGGCCAGTTCCACGTGCTCAAGGACATCAACCTCAACGTCAAGCAGGGCGAGCGTATCGTCCTGTGCGGGCCTTCGGGCTCGGGCAAGTCCACCACCATCCGTTGCCTGAACCGCCTGGAAGAGCACCAGCAGGGCCGCATCGTGGTCGATGGCGTGGAGCTGACCAACGACCTCAAGCAGATCGAAGCGATCCGCCGGGAAGTCGGCATGGTGTTCCAGCACTTCAACCTGTTCCCGCACCTGACCATTCTGCAGAACTGCACCCTGGCGCCGATGTGGGTACGCAAGATGCCCAAGCGCAAGGCCGAGGAAATCGCCATGCATTACCTGGAGCGCGTGCGCATTCCGGAGCAGGCGAACAAGTACCCGGGCCAGCTCTCCGGCGGCCAGCAGCAGCGTGTGGCAATCGCTCGCGCGCTGTGCATGAAGCCGAAGATCATGCTGTTCGACGAACCGACGTCGGCCCTCGACCCGGAGATGGTGAAAGAGGTGCTGGACACCATGATCGGCCTGGCCGAAGACGGCATGACCATGCTCTGCGTGACCCACGAAATGGGCTTCGCCCGTACCGTGGCCAACCGGGTGATCTTCATGGACAAGGGCGAAATCGTCGAACAGGCCGCGCCTAACGACTTCTTCGACAACCCGCAGAACGAGCGGACCAAGCTGTTCCTGAGCCAGATCCTGCACTGATCCAGGCACAGCCTTGAAAATGAACCCGGCCTGGCGCCGGGTTTATTTTTGCCCGGCGTTCATGAGGTGGCGAGGCGCGGCTGCTGTGGCTGGTTGTCGGTCGCCGGTGGGGCCTGCTGCGCGCTGAGGGCATGCACCTCGGCCATCAGTTCGGGATGACGATCGAGCAGGCGCATCAGCATGAACAGCGGCTGGGGCGGGGCGACCTCGCCGCGTTCGTAGCGGGAGAAGGCGTTATGCCCGCCGCCGGAGAGCAGCCTCACCGCATCCTTCTGCGAGAGGTGCAGCTTGCGGCGGATGCGTTTCATCTCGCTGGCCATGAACTGCCGGCAGTCCTCCAGCAACTGGTCGCCGGCGCTGGCGTAACGTTCGGCGCTGGCCGGGTCGAATTCGATTTCGCCACAGGCCTGGCACTCCCAGCCATCCAGGCCGTCGACCTGCCGCAACAGGTGCTTGTAATCGATCAGCTCGCTGCGATTGTTGAATGGCTGCATGCCGGCCGGGGCACCGCAGCTGACGCATTGTCTTTGTTTCATGGGTGTTTCTCCTTGAAGGAGATCACTGGGGGACCGCCGCCGGGGCGATAAGTGACTTTGATGTACAGATCCACGGAATCGATGTGGGTGTAATACACGTCCTGCCAGATTCGATGATCGAGATAGCTGGTCATCGACTTGTAGAGCATTTTCCCCTGCAGCCCGGCAATTACCTGCTGCATGTCCCGACTGGTCAGACCGAGGTGCCGGCCGCTGACCAGGGCGGTTCGGGTAAAGGCGGCTGCCCCTAGCCGGGCGACATCCGCCTTGATCACCGACAGGTCGTAATGAGGTGTGTGCTTTTCCATAAGACACCTGGAGTTGAGATGAAATTACCCTTAAAGGGTTTTTTTAGCAATCGGATTTCCTTTCCGCTTGCTACCTGCGTGCATCGGCTTTGTTGTTCACCCACGCGAAGCTGACTAATATGCCAAAAAAATTCATCCGATGATTGGATGAAAAGGCGACGGCATATGACAGAAGTTTCTCCTTTGATTAAGCGTTCCCTGGTCGATCAGGCCCTGGAACAGCTGCGCCAGCGCATCAATGACGGTGCATGGAGCATCGGCCAGCGCCTGCCGACCGAGCCGGAGCTGGCGGCGGAACTGGGCATCAGTCGTAACACTGTGCGCGAAGCAATGCGGGTCCTGGCGTTTTCCGGCCTGGTGGAGATTCGCCAGGGCGACGGCAGTTACCTGCGCGCGGTGGTCGATCCGCTGGACACCCTCAAGGCGCTGTCCCAGTGCTCTCTGGAGCAGGCGCGGGAAACCCGGCAGATCATCGAGACGGAAGCCATCGGCCTGGCGGCCCTGCGGCGTACCGATCAGGACCTGCTGGAGTTGCGCGAAGCCCTGGCCCTCAGCGGCGATCACTATCACGGCGATCTGGAGCGCTACATCGCCTGCGACCTGGTGTTTCACGGGCGCCTGGTGGACGCCGCGCATAACCCCACCCTCAGCGAGCTGTACCGCTATTTCTCCAGCGTGGTCGGCGCGCAACTGCGCCAGACCCTGAGCATCCATCCCCGGCGCCAGGCTGTGTTCGATCTGCATATCGACCTGCTGGACGCCGTCGAGCAGCGCGACCCGGAGCGGGCCAAGGCCATTTCCCGGCAGCTGATCAATGAACCTTGAGACCGAGAGCACCATGTCCAGCCACCAGGCCAATAACCCGCCACCTATTGCTGTCCCTCGACGCGAGGCCGAGCTCGAAGAACTGTTGATCGACGCCGAAGCCGACGATGCCGAGGTCCAGCAGAGCCACCCGGCGCCGAGTCGCCCGTGGCTGTTGCTGCTGGGGCTGATTCTGGTGGCGCTGAATTTGCGTCCGGCGCTGTCGAGCATGGCGCCACTGCTCAGCGAGGTGTCGCACAGCCTCGGGCTGTCGGCGGCCCAGGCCGGCCTGCTGACCACCTTGCCGGTGCTGTGCCTGGGCCTGTTCGCCCCGCTGGCCCCGGTGCTGGCGCGGCGCTTCGGTGCCGAGCGCGTGGTGCTCGGCATCCTGCTGACACTGGCGTGCGGGATCATCCTGCGCAGCTCCCTGGGGGACGTCGGGCTGTTCGCCGGCAGCATCCTCGGTGGTGCCAGCATCGGTGTGATCGGGGTGTTGCTGCCGGGGATCGTCAAGCGCGACTTCGCCAAACACGCGGGCACCATGACTGGGGTCTACACCATGGCCCTGTGCCTGGGCGCGGCGATGGCAGCGGGGGCGACCGTGCCCTTGAGCCAGCACTTCGATAACAGCTGGGCGCTGGGCCTCGGCTTCTGGGTGCTGCCGGCGCTGGTGGCGGCGCTGTTCTGGCTGCCCCAGGTCGGCAAGCGGCAAGGCGCGCACCATGTGGCCTATCGGGTGCGCGGTTTGCTGCGCGATCCGCTGGCTTGGCAAGTGACGCTGTACATGGGCCTGCAATCCTCGCTGGCCTACATCGTGTTTGGCTGGTTGCCGTCGATCCTTATTGGCCGCGGCCTGAGCCCGACCCAGGCGGGGCTGGTGCTGTCCGGCTCGGTGATCGTCCAGCTCGCCAGTTCGCTGGCCGCGCCCTGGCTGGCGACGCGGGGTAAGGACCAGCGCCTGGCGATTGTGGTGGTGATGCTGCTCACCCTCGGCGGCCTGTTCGGCTGCCTGTATGCCCCTATCGATGGCCTGTGGGGCTGGGCGATCCTGCTGGGCGTGGGGCAGGGCGGGACTTTCAGCCTGGCACTGACCCTGATCGTTTTGCGTTCGAAGGACGCCCATGTGGCGGCCAACCTGTCGAGCATGGCCCAGGGCATCGGCTACACCCTGGCTTCCATGGGCCCGTTCGCGGTCGGCCTGGTGCATGACTGGACCGGTGGCTGGACGGCCCTGGGCTGGATTTTCGCGGTGATCGGCCTGGGGGCCATAGTCGCCGGCCTGGGCGCCGGGCGTGCGCTCTATGTGCAGGTCGAAAGCGAAAAGATCTGAGCCACCCCACTGTCGGTATTTGCGCGGCGAATGCCGATAGTGTTTCCCGGGTTTGCAGACTATCGTGCAGGCATCTTTCCCTGAGTCGGAGCCTGTTTCATGAGTGACGCCCACCGCGCCTTGATCACTGAGTTCTATAGCGCTTTCCAGCGCCTGGATGCCGAGGCCATGGCCGCCTGTTACACCGAGGATGTGCTGTTCAGTGATCCGGCGTTCGGCGAACTGCGCGGCCGCGATGCCGGGGACATGTGGCGCATGCTCACCACCCGGGCCAAGGACTTCTCCCTGACCTTCGACAAGGTCCGCGCCGACGAGCGCAGCGGCGAAGCCCACTGGGTGGCGACTTACCTGTTCAGCCAGACCGGCAATACCGTGGTCAACGATATCCAGGCGCGTTTCGTGTTCCGTGACGGCAAGATCTGCGAGCATCACGATCATTTCAATATGTGGCGCTGGGCCCGCCAGGCCCTGGGTACCAAGGGCCTGATCCTCGGCTGGACCCCGCTGCTGAAAAACACCGTGCGCGCCCAGGCCCGCAAGGGCCTGAAAGCCTTCCAGGCCGGCCGCTGAATCTTTGCCTCTGGTAAGATCGCGGCTTGTTATCCACATGCCGCGATCACCGTGACCCGCCTCAGCCAATCCCCCGCCAACGACGCAGAATCTGTACCCGTGGTAAGCAAACCCTGGTTTGTCTACCTGGTGCGCGCCGCCAACGGCGCCTTGTACTGCGGCATCAGCGACGACCCGGTCAAGCGGTTCGCCAAGCACCAGAGCGGCAAGGGTGCACGCTTCTTCCTCTCCAGCCCGGCCGTCGCGCTGGTCTACACCGAAGCCTGCCGCGACAAGAGCGAAGCCCTGCGCCAGGAACGGCTGATCAAGAAACTCCGGAAAAGCGCCAAGGAATGCCTAGTGGCCTCGGCTGTCGTGGCTTATCAAGCGGACTGATACGTCGCCATCAGGCAGAGCGGTGGGCTGCCAGGAGTTTGCGCGCTAAGCTGGCTCTTCCTACTTATCCAGTGGAACTCCAGCATGTCAGAGTTGATTCTGCATCATTACCCGACCTCGCCTTTCGCGGAAAAGGCCCGGCTGTTGCTGGGCTTCAAGGGCCTGTCCTGGCGCTCGGTGAAGATCTCGCCGGTGATGCCCAAACCCGATCTCACCGCGCTCACCGGTGGTTACCGCAAGACCCCGGTGCTGCAGGTCGGTGCCGATATCTATTGCGACACGGCGCTGATCGCCCGGCGGCTGGAGCAGGAAAAGGCTTCGCCGGCGCTGTTTCCCGAAGGCCGGGAAATGGTCAGCGCAACCTTCGCGGCCTGGGCCGATTCGGTGGTGTTCCAGCATACGGTGAGCCTGGTATTCCAGCCGGAGTCGGCGGCCGTGCGTTTCGGTCATTTGCCGCCGGAAGCGGTCAAGGCCTTCATGGCCGACCGCGCCGGGCTGTTCAGCGGCGGCAGTTCCATCCGGGTGCCGCTGGAGTTGGCCAAGCATCAATGGCCGACGCTGATGGCGCGCCTGGAGCAGCAGTTGCAGCGCGAGGAGGGTGACTTCCTGTTCGGCGATCCGTCGATTGCCGACTTCGCCATGGCCCATCCCCTGTGGTTCCTCAAGGGCACACCGGTGACCGCGCCGCTGGTGGACGCCTATCCGGCGGTGTCGGCGTGGCTGGCCCGGGTACTGGGTTTCGGTCATGGCGCTTCGAGTGCCATGACCTCCGAAGAGGCGCTGGAAGTGGCGCGCAGGGCTACCCCGGCAGCCTTGCCGGATGAACTTTTCATCGATCCGAACGGTTTCCACGCCGGCCAGCAGGTGCGGATTGCGGCGACCGATTATGGCGTCGATCCGGTGGAGGGGGAGTTATTGTTTGCCGGGCGCGAGGAGTTGATCCTGCGTCGCGAAGACTCGCGCGGCGGGTTGGTGCATGTGCACTTCCCGCGTTTGGGGTTCCGCATCGAGGCGCAATGACGGCGAGGCATATCCCGTAGGAGCCGGCTTGCCGGCGAAGGCGTCTTCAAGGTTGCAGCAGGACCTTATGAACCATTCGCCGGCAAGCCGGCTCCTACGCAGGACTATTTTTGCAATGCCGCCATGATCCCCTCGGGATCATAGGTACGGATCAAGGTGCCATTTACCTCCAGGATCGGAATCCCGGCACCGCCCAGCTCGGTATAAGCCTTGCGCGCCTCGGCATCCTTCTCGATATCGAACTCGCGAAAGGCAATGCCCTTCTGATCGAGAAAACGCCGGGTGGCCTTGCAGTAGCCGCACCAGTCGGTGGCGTAGAGCACCACCCGGGCATTGGCCCGGACCTGCTCCGAGGCAACCTGCGAAGGGTTGAACAGGCGCTCGAGCTTGCCCCAATTCTGGTACGCCACGACCACCAGCAGGATCAGCAGGAACTTCTTCAGTACGCCCTGCAGCATCAGTTGCGGCGCTTGAGCTGATCGGTCAGTTGGGTCGGCAGGCCCTTGATGATCAGGGTCCCGGCTTCTTCGTCATACTCGATCTTCGAGCCCAGCAGGTGCGCTTCGAAGCTGATGGACAAGCCTTCGGCGCGGCCGGTGAAGCGGCGGAACTGGTTGAGGGTGCGCTTGTCCGCCGGGATCTCCGGCGACAGGCCGTAGTCCTTGTTGCGGATGTGATCGTAGAACGCCTTGGGGCGGTCCTCGTCGATCAGCTCCGAGAGCTCTTCCAGGCCCACGGGTTCGCCGAGCTTGGCCTGGCTGCTGGCGTAGTCCACCAGGGCCTTGGTCTTTTCCCGGGCGGATTCTTCCGGCAAGTCTTCGCTTTCGACGAAGTCGCTGAACGCCTTGAGCAGGGTGCGGGTCTCGCCCGGGCCGTCGACGCCTTCCTGGCAGCCGATGAAGTCGCGGAAGTACTCCGAGACTTTCTTGCCGTTCTTGCCCTTGATGAACGAGATGTACTGTTTCGACTGCTTGTTGTTCTGCCACTCGGAGACGTTGATCCGCGCGGCCAGGTGCAACTGCCCCAGGTCCAGGTGGCGGGACGGGGTCACGTCCAGCTCATCGGTCACCGCCACGCCTTCGCTGTGGTGCAGCAGGGCGATGGCCAGGTAGTCGGTCATGCCTTGCTGGTAATGGGCGAACAGCACGTGGCCGCCGACTGAAAGGTTGGATTCTTCCATCAGCTTTTGCAGATGCTCGACCGCGACGCGGCTGAAGGTGGTGAAGTCCTGGCCGCCGTCGAGGTATTCCTTCAGCCAGCCGCTGAAGGGAAACGCGCCGGACTCCGGGTGGAACAGGCCCCAGGCTTTGCCCTGTTTGGCGTTATAGCTTTCGTTGAGATCGGCGAGCATGTTCTCGATGGCCGCGGATTCAGCCAGTTCGGAATCGCGGGCGTGCAGAACTGCGGGTGTGCCGTCGGGTTTTTTGTCGATCAGGTGGACGATGCAATGGCGGATCGGCATGGGCTTCTCGGCTGGTTGGCGGGAGAGGGCGTGACTCCCCGAAAAAGTGCCCAGTGTACCGCACCCGCTGGTTTTGGCGCTGTTTGAAGGGTGTGGAGGGCGGCTTGGGTCAAGCTTATGCATTTTTTTACGGATTTAGAGCAATAAAGCTGACCAAATGGCTAGGTAGAGGCGGATATTTCCCCGTCTCTGTGCTAGTTTTGCCCCGTCTTACGCGATGTCTCGGCGTTAAGCGTGCATTCAGCATTTGTCAGGTCGAACCAAACCCTGATTTCGGTATCTATAACCCCGATCTTTCGTGGTTGTGACCGGGGTGCCAGATCCACAAGATCTGGCTCGATGGCTGACACTGCACTCTGCAATCCAAATGAATTTGATAGGGAAGGAACACCACAATGGCTATTACTAAAGACCAACTGATCGCTGATATCGCTGAAGCTATCGACGCGCCGAAAACCACCGCGCGTAACGCTCTGGACCAACTGGCCCAGATCGTTGCTGATCAATTGGAAAATGGCGGCGAAATCACTCTGCCAGGTATCGGCAAACTGAAAGTGACCGAGCGTCCTGCCCGTACTGGCCGTAACCCATCGACTGGCGCTGCCATCGAAATCGCTGCCAAGAAAGTTATCAAGCTGGTTGTGGCTAAAGGCCTGACCGACTCGATCAACAAGTAAGACTGCAGTAGAACCGTGCCTCGGAACACTTCCGGGCACGGTTTGCCGGCCCTGAGGCCGCAACGATTTACGCAAGGTAAATCGCCGTTTTTCCCCTCGCATCTATCCCTTCTGAACCCAACGCTCCTGGCGCCAGGCCTGTTGCTGTGCCTTGTCCTTGAAGGTCCAGGCGACGAAGCGGCTCTGTTTCTGCCCCTGTGACATCTCCACCACCTGGCTCTCCAGCGCCCCGGCCTTTTTCAGCGCGGCCTGAATCGCCGGCAGGTTCGAGGCTTTCGACACCAGGGTGCTGAACCACAGCACCTGTTGCGCCACCTGGGCGCTTTCGCCGATCAACTGGGTCACGAAGCGCGCTTCGCCACCTTCGCACCACAACTCCGCCGCCTGGCCGCCAAAGTTCAGCACCGGCAGCTTGCGCTTGGGATCGGCCTTGCCCAGGGCCCGCCATTTGCGCTGGCTGCCGCGCGTGGCTTCCTCCAGGGAGGCATGGAACGGCGGATTGCACAGGGTCAGGTCGAAGCGCTCGTCGCTCTCCAGCAGCCCCAGCAGGATCTGCTTGCGGTTGGCTTGCTGGCGCAGGCCGATGGCTTTGTTCAGGCCGTTGGCCTGGACGATTGCCTTGGCGGCGGCGAGGGCGGTGGTGTCGATGTCGGAACCGAGGAACTGCCAGCGGTAATCGGAGTGGCCGATCAGCGGGTAGATGCAATTGGCGCCGACCCCAATGTCCAGCACCCGCACCGCCGCGCCGCGGGGAATTATGCCTTCGTTATGCGCGGCCAGCAGGTCGGCCAGGAAGTGCACGTAATCGGCGCGACCGGGTACCGGAGGGCAGAGGAAGTCGGCCGGGATGTCCCAATGGGCGATGCCGTAGAACGCCTTGAGCAATGCCCGGTTGAACACCCGCACCGCCGCCGGGTTGGCGAAGTCGATGCTCTCCTTGCCGTAAGGATTGATGATCACGAAAGCTCCCAGCTCCGGGGTGCTCTTGATCAACTGCGCAAAGTCATAGCGGCCTTGATGGCGATTGCGCGGGTGCAGGCTGGCCTTTTCCCGTGGCGCGACGGCCTTGGCCGGGGCAGCAGGTTGAGGCTTTTTGCGCGGAGCTTTGGGAGGGCGGGGGGCGGTCATGGGCGAAATCGGTTCGGGTATGGCTCAAAGTGGCGCGCATTGTCCCATATCTGCCCCGGCAGCGTGGCCTCTGTAGGCGCCGCCGAGGATAACGCGGTGTGCCAGGAATAACGCTTCGCGGGCAAGCCTCGCTTCTACAGAGGCATGAGCCTTTCGGTCGGGCACAAAAAAGGGAGCCCTTCGCAGGGCTCCCTTTTTATGACCGCTCGAATCGCCGTTACAGGCTGGAGATCCGTGCGTGCTGCTCGGCCAGCTTGCCCAGAGCCTGTTCGGCTTCGGCCAGTTTGGCTCGCTCCTTGTCGATCACTTCGGCCGGGGCCTTGTCGACGAAGGCGGCGTTGGACAGCTTGCCGCCGACCCGCTGCACTTCGCCTTGCAGGCGCTGGATTTCCTTGTCCAGGCGCGCCAGTTCGGCACCCTTGTCGATCAGGCCGGCCATCGGCACCAGCACTTCCATCTCGCCGACCAGGGCGGTGGCGGACAGCGGTGCTTCGTCGCCGGCTTGCAGCACGGTGATCGATTCGAGTTTGGCCAGCTTCTTCAGCAGGGTTTCGTTTTCGCTCAGGCGGCGCTGGTCTTCGGCGCTGACGTTCTTCAGGAACAACGCCAGTGGCTTGCCCGGGCCGATGTTCATTTCGGCACGGATGTTACGGGTGCCGAGCATCAGGCCCTTGAGCCATTCGATGTCGTCTTCGGCGGCCTGGTCGATGCGCGCTTCAACGGCCACCGGCCAGGGTTGCAGCATGATGGTCTTGCCCTGGATGCCGGCCAGCGGCGCCAGGCGCTGCCAGATTTCTTCGGTGATGAACGGCATGAACGGATGGGCTAGGCGCAGCGCCACTTCCAGTACGCGCACCAGGGTGCGACGGGTGCCGCGCTGGCGCTCGACCGGCGCGTTTTCGTCCCACAGCACCGGCTTGGACAATTCCAGGTACCAGTCGCAGTACTGGTTCCAGATGAACTCGTACAGCGCCTGGGCCGCCAGGTCGAAGCGGAACTGATCCAGCTGGCGGGTCACTTCGGCTTCGGTGCGCTGCAACTGGGAGATGATCCAGCGGTCGGCCAGCGACAGCTCGTAGGCTTCGCCGTTCTGACCGCAGTCTTCGCCCTTGTCCAGCACGTAGCGCGCGGCGTTCCAGATCTTGTTGCAGAAGTTGCGATAGCCTTCGACGCGGCCCATGTCGAACTTGATGTCGCGGCCGGTGGAGGCCAGCGAGCAGAAGGTGAAGCGCAGGGCGTCGGTGCCGTAGCTGGCGATGCCGTCGGCGAACTCCTGGCGGGTCTGCTTCTCGATCTTCTTCGCCAGTTGCGGCTGCATCATGCCGGTGGTGCGTTTCTGCACCAGGGTTTCCAGGTCGATGCCGTCGATGATGTCCAGCGGGTCAAGGACGTTGCCCTTGGACTTGGACATCTTCTGGCCCTGGCCGTCGCGAACCAGGCCGTGTACGTACACGGTCTTGAACGGAACCTGCGGGGTGCCGTCTTCGTTCTTCACCAGGTGCATGGTGAGCATGATCATCCGGGCGACCCAGAAGAAAATGATGTCGAAGCCGGTCACCAGCACGTCGGTCGGGTGGAAGGTCTTGAGGAACTCGGTCTGCTCCGGCCAGCCCAGGGTGGAGAAGGTCCACAGGCCCGAACTGAACCAGGTGTCGAGGACGTCGTTGTCCTGTTGCAGTGCAACCTCAGGCCCGAGGTTGTGCTTGGCGCGCACCTCGGCTTCGTCGCGGCCGACATAGACCTTGCCCGACTCGTCGTACCAGGCCGGGATGCGGTGGCCCCACCACAGCTGGCGACTGATGCACCAGTCCTGGATATCGCGCATCCAGGAGAAGTACATGTTTTCGTACTGTTTTGGCACGAAGGCGATGCGGCCGTCTTCCACGGCGGCAATGGCCGGCTCGGCCAGCGGCTTGGTGGAGACGTACCACTGATCGGTCAGCCACGGCTCGATGATGGTGCCGGAGCGATCGCCTTTCGGCACTTTCAGGGCGTGGTCGTCGACGCTGACCAGCAGGCCGGCGGCGTCGAACGCAGCGACGATTTCCTTGCGCGCCTGGAAGCGGTTGAGACCGGCGAACTCGGCCGGGATCTTGCCGTCGATGCTTTCGTTCAGCGTGCCGTCCAGGTTGAACACCTGGGCAGCCGGCAGCACTTCGGCGTTCTTGTCGAAGATGTTCAGCAGCGGCAGGTTGTGGCGCTTGCCGACTTCGTAGTCGTTGAAGTCGTGGGCCGGGGTGATCTTCACGCAGCCGGTGCCGAATTCAGGGTCGCAGTAGTCGTCGCCGATGATCGGGATGCGACGACCCACCAGCGGCAGTTCGACGAACTTGCCAATCAGCGCCTTGTAGCGTTCATCGTTCGGGTTAACGGCCACGGCGGAGTCGCCGAGCATGGTTTCCGGACGGGTGGTGGCGACGATCAGGTAGTCCAGGCCTTCAGCGGTCTTGGCGCCGTCGGCCAGCGGGTAGCGCAGGTTCCACAGCGAGCCTTTCTCGTCGTGGTTTTCCACTTCGAGGTCGGAGATCGCGGTGTGCAGCTTGGTATCCCAGTTGACCAGACGCTTGCCGCGGTAGATCAGGCCGTCTTCGTGCAGGCGCACGAAGGCTTCTTTAACGGCTTCGGAAAGACCGTCGTCCATGGTGAAGCGCTCGCGGCTCCAGTCCACGGACGAGCCCAGGCGGCGGATCTGACGGCTGATGTTGCCGCCGGACTGATCCTTCCACTCCCAGACTTTCTCGAGGAATTTTTCTCGGCCCAGATCGTGACGATTCTGGCCCTGGGCTTCGATCTGACGCTCCACCAGCATCTGGGTGGCGATACCGGCGTGGTCGGTACCCGGCTGCCACAGGGTGTTGCGGCCCTGCATGCGGCGGAAGCGGATCAAGGCATCCATGATCGCGTTGTTGAAGCCATGGCCCATGTGCAGGCTGCCAGTGACGTTCGGTGGCGGAATCATGATGGTGTACGAGTCGCCCGCGCCTTGCGGGGCGAAGTAATTCTCTGACTCCCAGGTCTGGTACCAGGAAGTTTCAATGGCGTGCGGCTGGTAGGTCTTATCCATGCGCGGCGGGACCCTATTGGCATTTATTCAGGAAAAGCCGGGAAGTATAGCGGAGGGGGGTAGCTGCAAGCCACAAGCGGCAAGTTCCAAGTGACAAGATCGCCATACCCGGCTTTTGCTTGCAGCTTGCGACTTATGGCTTGCCGCTTGTCGCTGCGGCGAGCAGGCGATCCATGCGCGCGTCGAGGCGGCGCTTGATCTCGGTTTCGATGTGCGGGGCGAAGTCGTCGATCACGTCTTGCATGATCAGTTGCGCGGCGGCGCGCAGTTCGCTGTCCAGGTGCAGCAGGGCATCCTGGCTCTTGGGCGCTGGCGCGGGTTTTGGTGTCGGTGCCGGTGTAGGGGCTGGAGCGGCCACTGCGGGAGCAGGTGGCGGTTCGACCACCGGAGCGGGGGCCGGTTGTGGTTCTGCCGGCGCCTCTTCGAGGGTTTCGACGGCAGGCTTGCCGCCGACCATATCGAACAGCAGCGGTATCTGCACTTCGCCGTCGACGGTCTCGGTCAGCAGCGGAGGTTGCAGGTCGTCATCGCCGAGCAGTTGGCGGATGGACTCGAGGTCATCCAGCAGGTGCGCGGACTTTTGCAGCGGTTTGGGAGTGTCCATCGATGGCTCAGAGTCGCTGTAAACGGTGATCTTGCAGAGGATAGCCCTGTTCGCGGTAGAAACGGAAACTCTCGCGAGCGGCCTGGCGGATAGTCGGGTCTTCCACCACCACTTCGGCGATGCGGGCAAAACGCTGGGCAAATGCCGGGACTTTCAGGTCCAGGTTGACCAGCAGGTCATGGTGCTCGCCGGGGTCGTCGCCCAGGCCGAGAACGATCAGGCCATCCGGCTCGCTTTCGGCGGGACCGTGGGGCACGAAGGTTTCGCCCTTGAAGCGCCACAACCGGGCATCGAGCTCATCGCGCTGGGCCGCGTCGCTGCAATGCAGGTAGATGCGGTGCCCCATGCGCCAGGCCTTGTCGGTGAGCTTGCAGGCGAAGTCCAGGCGCGCCGAAGGATCCGCGCTGGGAAGGATATAGAAGTCGACTTTGGTCATTGCGGTTCCTGAACCCGGGAGTGCGCCGCGTGTGGGCGGCGCACCCCGAGGTCATAGGTTTCAGGCTTTGGCGCGGTCCAGCAGGTACTGGGTCAGCAGGGGCACCGGACGGCCAGTGGCGCCCTTGTCCTTGCCACCGCTGGTCCAGGCGGTACCGGCGATATCCAGGTGCGCCCAGTTGTATTGCTTGGTGAAGCGCGACAGGAAGCAGGCAGCGGTAATGGTGCCGGCTTTCGGGCCGCCGATGTTGGCGATGTCGGCGAACGGGCTGTCCAGCTGTTCCTGGTACTCGTCGAACAGCGGCAGTTGCCAGGCACGGTCGTCAGCCTGGACGCCGGCGCTCAGCAGCTGGCCGATCAGTTCGTCGTTGTTGCCCAGGAGGCCCGAGGTATGGGCGCCGAGGGCGACCACGCAGGCACCGGTCAGGGTGGCGATGTCGATCACCGCCTGCGGCTTGAAGCGCTCGGCGTAGGTCAGGGCATCGCACAGCACCAGGCGGCCTTCGGCGTCGGTGTTGAGGATTTCCACGGTCTGGCCGCTCATGGTGGTGACGATATCGCCAGGACGCGAAGCGGTGCCGCTCGGCATGTTCTCGGCGCAGGCCAGGATGCACACCAGGTTGATCGGCAGCTTGAGTTCCAGCACGGCACGCAGGGTACCGAATACGCTGGCGGCGCCGCCCATGTCGTACTTCATTTCATCCATGCCGGCGCCAGGCTTGAGGCTGATGCCGCCGGTGTCGAAGGTGATGCCCTTGCCGACCAGGGTGTACGGCTTCTCGGATTTCTTGCCGCCGTTGTATTGCATGACGATCAGGCGTGGCGGCTGGGCGCTGCCCTGGCCCACGGCATAGAACGAGCCCATGCCCAGTTCCTTGATCTTCTTCTCGTCGAGGACTTCGACTTTCAGGGCCTTGAATTCCTTGCCCAGGGCCTTGGCCTGTTCGCCGAGGAAGGTCGGGTGGCAGATGTTCGGCGGCAGGTTGCCCAGGTTGCGGGTGAAGGCCATGCCATTGGCGATCGCCTTGGCGTGGGTCACGGCGCGCTCGACTTCGGCCAGTGCGGCCTTGATGGTCAGCAGGGTGATTTTTTTCAGGGCGCGCGGTTCGGCTTTCTGGCTCTTGAACTGATCGAAGCTGTACTCGCCGTCCACCAGGGTTTCGGCCAGCAGGCGGGTCTTGCCGTAGCTGTCGCGACCCTTGACCACAACTTCGTCCAGCGCCAGCACGGCATCGCTGCCGCCCAGGCCCTTGAGGGTAGTGAGGATGCCACTGATGATCTTGCGGAACGGACGGTCGCCCAGTTCGGCGTCCTTGCCGGTACCGACCAGCAGGACACGTTCGGCCTTCAGGTTCGGCAGGGCGTGCAACAGCAGGCTTTGGCCGACCTTGCCGGCCAGGTCGCCGCGCTTGAGTACCGCGCTGATGGCGCCGCCACTGAGTTCGTCGAGTTGTTTGGCAACGCTGCCGAGCTTGCGGCCTTCGCCGACGGCGACCACCAGGGTGGCGGTCTTCAACGTTTCCGGGCTAACGCTTTTTACAACCAGTTCCATGTCCGGGTCCCTGAATTAATGGTCAAAGAGCGCAGGGCCAGTGCCGTGCGCCAGGCTTGTCATGTATGCAGCTTTTATTAAGAGAAGAGGCGTCGGCAGCGGCCAACGACAGGGCCGCCAGTTTGAACCCGGGCGGTCGAGGCTGACAACCCTCCCATGAGCGAACTTCGCCGCTTTAGAGGCCTGCGTGAGCATGCGCAGTGACAGGCGCATGCAATCACAGGATAATGCGCCATCTTTTTCGGCGGCTCGGCTTCACGGGCCGTGTTTGCTTGTTTGGCCGCCTTAGCCTGACAACCCTGGAGTGTCTGGTTTGATCGTCTTCCGTTATCTATCCCGCGAAGTGTTGCTGACCTTGAGCGCCGTGAGTGCTGTTCTGCTGGTCATCATCATGAGCGGACGTTTCGTCAAATACCTCGCGCAAGCGGCCTCGGGCGCACTGGACCCGGGCTCGCTGTTCCTGATCATGGGGGTCCGCATGCCGGGCTTCCTGCAACTGATCCTGCCCTTGGGGCTGTTCCTCGGCATTCTGCTGGCCTATGGCCGTCTCTATCTTGAAAGCGAGATGACCGTGCTCTCGGCCACCGGCATGAGCCAGCAGCGTCTGCTGGGCATGACCATGATTCCGGCGACCCTGGTCGCGCTGATCGTGGCCTGGCTGAGCCTGAGCCTGGCGCCCCAGGGGGCCAACCAGTTCCAGCTGATCCTCAACAAGCAGGATGCGCTGACCGAATTCGACACCCTGGTTCCAGGCCGCTTCCAGGCCCTCAACGACGGCACGCGGGTGACCTATACCGAACAGCTGTCCGATGACCGGGCCAACCTCGGTGGTGTGTTCATTTCGGAAAAACGCCTGAGCCAGGACAAGAAAGACCAGGGCATCTCGGTGCTGGTGGCCGAGAAGGGGCACCAGGACATTCGTCCGGATGGCAACCGCTACCTGATCCTGGAAAACGGCTACCGCTATGACGGCAACCCGGGCCAGGCCGATTACCGGGTCATCAAGTACGACACCTACGGCGTATTGCTGGCCAAGCCGGACGTCAGCGACGAAGTCACCGACCGCGACGCCATGCCGACCCGCGACCTGATCGGCAACCCGGACCTGCGTGCCCACGCCGAGCTGCAATGGCGTATTTCCCTGCCATTGCTGGTGTTTGTCGTGACCCTGATGGCGGTGCCGCTGTCCCGGGTCAACCCGCGCCAGGGCCGTTTCCTCAAGCTGTTGCCGGCAATTCTTCTTTATATGGCTTACCTGACCATCCTGATCGCGGCCCGTGGCTCGCTGGAAAAAGGCAAGCTGCCACAGGCGCTGGGCCTGTGGTGGGTACACGGACTGTTTCTATTGATTGGCCTCGGATTGCTGTACTGGGAACCCTTGCGTCTGAAACTGGCGAGCCGCCGCAGCATGAAGGAGGTGGCTCGTGGTTAAGCTCGATCGCTACATCGGTAACAGTGTCCTGCTGGCCATCCTGGCGGTACTGGGGATCATCCTCGGCCTGGCGTCGCTGTTTGCCTTCATCGACGAGATGGGCAGTGTCAGCGACAGCTACACCGTGATGGACGTGCTGAGTTTCGTTGTGCTGACGGCGCCTCGCCGACTCTACGAAATGCTGCCGATGGCGGCCCTGATCGGTTGCCTGATCGGCCTGGGCAGCCTGGCCAGCAACAGTGAGCTGACCATCATGCGCGCCGCCGGTGTATCCGTCGGGCGGATCGTCTGGGCGGTGATGAAACCAATGCTGTTCCTGATGGTGGCGGGTGTGCTGATCGGCGAGTACGTCGCTCCCGCCACGGAAAGCCAGGCACAGGCCAGCCGGGCGCTGGCCCAGGGTTCGGGCGATGCGCAAAGCTCCAAGCACGGCTTGTGGCACCGTCAGGGCGAGGAGTTCATCCACATCAACGCCGTGCAGCCCAACGGCCTGTTGTATGGCGTGACCCGTTATCACTTCGACGACCAACGGCACATGCTGTCCTCGAGCTTCGCCCGCCAGGCCCGCTTCGAAGAGAACTACTGGCAGCTGAGCGACGTCACCACCACCTATTTCCGTGAAGGCCACACCGAAGTCATCAACACCCCTCAGGAACGTTGGGACGTGGCCTTGAGCCCGCAGCTGCTGAGCACTGTGGTGATGGCGCCGGAATCCCTGTCGATCAGCGGTCTGTGGGGCTATATCCACTACCTGGCCGACCAGGGCCTGAACAACGGTCGCTACTGGCTGGCGTTCTGGGTCAAGGTGCTGCAACCGCTGGTCACCGCGGCCCTGGTATTGATGGCGATCTCGTTCATTTTCGGTCCGTTGCGTTCCGTGACGCTCGGCCAGCGGGTATTCACCGGTGTGCTGGTGGGGTTCACCTTCCGCATCGCCCAGGACCTGCTGGGCCCGTCGAGCCTGGTATTCGGCTTCTCGCCGCTGTTCGCGGTGCTGGTGCCCGCCGGGATCTGTGCCCTGGCCGGGCTCTGGCTGTTGCGCCGGGCCGGCTGACCGGCGCCAATGACGCCCGTCGTACGAGAAACGCCCCTGTCGAAAGACCGGGGCGTTTTGCGTTTATGCACCACTGACAGGCGAACGTGACGCTTGCGTCGTCTATCAGGTACAATTCCCGGCTATTTTTCGGCGGGCTATGCCTGCAGCCTTTTTGAGTGTTGATCCGTGAGTGATTTGAGTCATATCCGCAATTTCTCCATCATCGCCCACATTGACCATGGCAAGTCGACTCTGGCCGATCGCTTCATCCAGATGTGCGGCGGCCTGGCCGAGCGCGAAATGGAAGCCCAGGTTCTGGACTCCATGGACCTTGAGCGTGAACGCGGGATCACCATCAAGGCCCACAGCGTTACCCTCTATTACAAAGCTCGCGACGGCATCACCTACCAGCTGAACTTCATCGACACCCCAGGCCACGTGGACTTCACCTATGAAGTCAGCCGGTCGCTGGCCGCCTGTGAAGGCGCCTTGCTGGTGGTCGACGCCGGCCAGGGTGTGGAAGCACAATCGGTCGCCAACTGCTACACCGCCATCGAGCAGGGCCTGGAGGTCATGCCGGTGCTGAACAAGATCGACCTGCCACAGGCCGATCCGGACCGGGTCAAGGAAGAGATCGAGAAGATCATCGGTATCGATGCCACCGACGCCGTGACCTGCAGCGCCAAGACCGGCCTGGGAGTCGACGAGGTGCTGGAGCGCCTGGTAACCACCATTCCCGCGCCGACCGGCAACATCGAGGATCCGCTGCAAGCGTTGATCATCGACTCCTGGTTCGACAACTACCTGGGCGTCGTGTCCCTGGTTCGCGTGCGCCATGGCCGCGTGAAGAAGGGCGACAAGATCCTGGTGAAATCCACCGGCAAGATCCACCTGGTGGACAGCGTCGGTGTATTCAACCCGAAACACACCGCCACCACCGACCTGAAGGCCGGTGAAGTGGGCTTCATCATCGCCGGCATCAAGGACATTCATGGTGCACCGGTAGGTGACACCCTGACCCTGAGCTCGACCCCTGACGTCGAAGTGCTGCCCGGCTTCAAGCGCATTCAGCCGCAGGTCTACGCGGGCCTGTTCCCGGTCAGTTCCGACGACTTCGAAGACTTCCGCGAAGCCCTGCAAAAGCTCACGCTGAACGACTCGTCGCTGCAATACACCCCGGAAAGCTCCGACGCACTGGGCTTCGGCTTCCGTTGCGGCTTCCTCGGCATGCTGCACATGGAAATCATCCAGGAGCGCCTGGAGCGCGAATACGACCTGGACCTGATCACCACGGCGCCGACGGTGATTTTCGAGCTGCAACTGAAGAATGGTGAGACGATCTACGTCGATAACCCGTCGAAGTTGCCGGATCTGTCGTCCATCGAAGACATGCGTGAACCGATCGTGCGGGCCAATATCCTTGTGCCGCAGGAGCACCTGGGTAACGTCATTACCCTGTGCATCGAGAAGCGCGGCATACAGCACGACATGCTGTTCCTCGGCAGCCAGGTCCAGGTGACCTATGACCTGCCGATGAACGAAGTGGTCCTGGACTTCTTCGATCGCCTCAAATCCACCAGTCGTGGCTATGCTTCGCTGGATTATCATTTCGATCGCTACCAATCGGCTAATCTGGTCAAGCTGGATGTGCTGATCAACGGTGAGAAAGTCGACGCCCTGGCATTGATCGTGCACCGTGACAACGCGCACTACAAAGGGCGTGCGTTGACCGAGAAGATGAAGGAACTGATTCCTCGGCAGATGTTCGACGTGGCAATCCAGGCCGCCATTGGCGGGCAGATTGTGGCGCGGACAACCGTCAAGGCGCTCAGAAAGAACGTACTGGCCAAATGCTACGGTGGTGACGTTAGCCGTAAGCGCAAGCTGTTGGAAAAGCAGAAGGCCGGTAAGAAACGCATGAAGCAAGTGGGTAACGTGGAGATTCCACAAGAAGCCTTCCTTGCCGTGCTCAGGTTGGATAGTTAGGTCCTATGTCGCTAAATTTCCCGCTGTTGCTGGTCATCGCCGTCGCCGTCTGCGGCCTCCTGGCGTTGCTCGATCTGGTCTTTCTGGCGCCGCGTCGGCGTGCCGCCATTACCAACTATCAGGGCAGCGTCAGCCAGCCGGATGGACTGGTCATCGAGAAACTGAACAAGGAGCCGATGCTGGTCGAGTACGGCAAATCGTTCTTTCCGGTGCTGTTCATCGTGCTGGTGCTGCGTTCGTTCCTGGTGGAACCGTTTCAGATTCCTTCGGGATCGATGAAACCGACCCTGGATGTGGGCGACTTCATCCTGGTGAACAAGTTTTCTTACGGGATCCGCCTGCCGGTGATCGACAAGAAAGTCATCGAGGTCGGTGATCCGCAGCGCGGCGATGTGATGGTGTTCCGCTACCCGAGCGATCCGAACGTCAACTACATCAAGCGTGTGGTTGGCCTGCCGGGCGACGAAGTGCGCTACACCAGCGACAAGCGCCTGCTGGTCAACGGCCAGTCGGTCGCCGAACAGCTGGTCGGCTCCGAGCCGGGCACCCTGGGCAGCGCGGAGCTCTACAAGGAAAAACTCGGCGCCGCCGAGCACCTGATCCGCAAGGAAATGAGCCGCTACCGGGCGACCCCGGACCGTCAGTGGACCGTGCCTGCCGGGCACTACTTCATGATGGGCGACAACCGAGACAACTCGAACGACAGCCGCTACTGGGATGACCCGAGCATTCCCAAGGACCTGCTGGGCATGGTTCCCGACAAGAATATCGTCGGCAAGGCCTTCGCAGTCTGGATGAGCTGGCCCGAACCGAAACTCAGCCACCTGCCGAATTTCTCGCGGGTTGGCCTGATCAAGTAATCAAACACGGCGCTGTTGAACACAGCGCCGAATGCTTTTCTGGATCTTGCAGAACACCGGCCCGCCAGGTTCGGCAGCCTCCCAGGCGTCACCAGAAGCAGCAGTCAACGATATTCAGGATGTGGATTTGAACACAGCGTTAATTGCCACAGGCACCTCGTGCCTCGTCTCCAAGGTGGTGAAATTCAACCACGAACTCAGCGTGGGTAAACCGTGAGCGTTTCTTTGAGCCGTCTCGAGCGTCAGCTCGGTTACACCTTCAAGGACCAGGAACTGATGGTCCTGGCCCTCACTCACCGCAGTTTTGCCGGGCGCAACAACGAACGCCTGGAATTCCTCGGTGACGCCATCCTCAACTTCGTCGCCGGCGAAGCGCTGTTCGAGCGTTTCCCCCAAGCCCGCGAAGGCCAGCTGTCGCGTCTGCGCGCGCGCCTGGTGAAGGGTGAAACCCTGGCCGTACTGGCCCGTGGTTTCGATCTGGGCGAATACCTGCGCCTGGGTTCCGGCGAGTTGAAAAGCGGCGGCTTCCGCCGTGAGTCGATCCTCGCCGATGCCCTGGAAGCGCTGATTGGTGCGATCTACCTGGATGCCGGCATGGAAGTGGCGCGTGAGCGCGTGCTGTCCTGGCTGACGTCCGAGTTCGACAGCCTGACGCTGGTCGACACCAACAAGGACCCCAAGACCCGCCTGCAGGAGTTCCTGCAGTCGCGTGCCTGTGAATTGCCCCGCTACGAAGTGGTGGATATCCAGGGTGAGCCCCATTGCCGGACGTTCTTCGTCGAATGTGAAATCACCCTACTGAACGAAAAAAGCCGAGGTCAGGGTGTGAGCCGTCGTATTGCCGAACAGGTAGCGGCCGCCGCAGCACTGATTGCCCTGGGCGTGGAGAATGGCCATGACTGATACAACCGCAACACGCTGTGGCTATGTCGCCATCGTCGGCCGTCCGAACGTGGGCAAGTCCACGCTGCTGAACCATATCCTGGGACAGAAGCTGGCCATCACCTCGCGCAAGCCGCAGACCACGCGGCACAACATGCTGGGGATCAAGACCGAAGGCGCCATCCAGGCGATCTACGTCGACACCCCGGGCATGCACAAGAGCAACGAGAAGGCGCTGAACCGCTACATGAACAAGACCGCCTCGGCGGCCTTGAAAGACGTCGACGTGGTGATCTTCGTCGTCGACCGCACCAAGTGGACCGACGAAGACCAGCTGGTGCTGGAACGTGTGCAGTACGTGCAGGGCCCGGTGATCCTGGCGATCAACAAGACCGACCGCATCGAGGACAAGGCCGAGCTGATGCCGCACCTGACCTGGTTGCAGGAGCAGTTGCCGAATGCCGAGATCGTTCCGGTGTCGGCCCAGCAGGGCCACAACCTGGAGGCCCTGGAAGGCCTGATCGCCAAGCACCTGCCGGAAAACGATCACTTCTTCCCGGAAGACCAGATCACCGACCGCAGCAGCCGTTTCCTCGCCGCCGAACTGGTGCGCGAGAAGATCATGCGCCAGCTGGGTGCCGAGCTGCCGTACCAGATCACCGTGGAAATCGAAGAGTTCAAGCAGCAGGGCAAGACCCTGCACATTCATGCCTTGATCCTCGTCGAGCGCGACGGCCAGAAGAAAATCATCATTGGCGACAAGGGTGAGCGCATCAAGCGCATCGGCATGGAAGCGCGCAAGGACATGGAGCTGCTGTTCGACTCCAAGGTCATGCTCAACCTGTGGGTCAAGGTCAAAGGCGGTTGGTCCGACGACGAGCGCGCCCTGCGTTCGCTGGGCTACGGCGACCTCTAAGACCTTTCGCCGGCAAGCCGGCTCCTACGTCATTTTGTAGGAGCCGGCTTGCCGGCGAACAGGCTCAATACCTCTCTCCTTTTCGGACCCGGTTCCCTCTCACTCCCTGAGATCCCTCGACAACCATGTCCAGCAACGCTCCCATCGGCCAGCCCGCTTACGTCCTGCACAGTCGCGCCTATCGCGAGAGCAGTGCGTTGGTGGACTTCCTCACGCCCCAAGGGCGGCTGCGCGCGGTGTTGCGTGGCGCGCGCGGCAAGGCCGGGACCCTGGCGCGGCCGTTCGTGCCGCTGGAAGTGGAGTTTCGTGGGCGCGGCGAGCTGAAAAACGTCGGGCGCATGGAGAGCGCGGGAACCTCCACCTGGCTCAACGGCGAGGCGCTGTTCAGCGGTCTCTACCTCAACGAGCTGCTGATCCGCCTGCTGCCCGCCGAAGATCCGCATCCGGCGATCTTCGAGCACTATGCGGCGACCTTGCTGGCGTTGGCCGAGGGCAGGGCTCTGGAACCCTTGCTGCGTGCCTTCGAGTGGCGCCTGCTGGACGACCTGGGCTACGGTTTTGCCCTGGACACGGATATCCACGGCGCGCCGATCGAGGCGCAGGGCATGTATCGCCTGCAGGTGGATGCCGGCCTGGAGCAGGTTCAGCTGTTGCAGCCGGGCCTGTTCAATGGCACCGAGCTGCTGGCCATGGCGCAAGCCGACTGGAGCGCCCCCGGGGCGCTGGCAGCGGCCAAGCGCCTGATGCGCCAGGCGCTGGCGGTGCACCTGGGCGGTCGGCCATTGGTCAGTCGCGAATTGTTTCGCAAGCCCTAGTCGTCCCATTACGCCAATACGCTCGAATCCAGCCTGGCTTGCTCGTGCGGCCGAACGCCGGCAGTTATTTTCGCCAGCGGACACTATATGCTGTGCACCGAATCTCTAACTCCTCAGGAGCGCTTCCGTGACCACCAGCAATCGCATTCTTCTTGGCGTGAACATCGACCACGTAGCCACCCTGCGTCAGGCCCGGGGTACTCGTTACCCTGATCCGGTCAAGGCGGCGCTGGACGCGGAAGAGGCGGGGGCCGACGGCATTACCGTGCACCTGCGCGAGGACCGTCGGCATATCCAGGAGCGCGACGTGCTGCTGCTCAAGGACGTGCTGCAAACCCGCATGAACTTCGAGATGGGCGTCACCGAGGAAATGATGGCGTTCGCCGAGCGCATCCGTCCGGCGCACATCTGCCTGGTTCCGGAAACCCGCCAGGAACTGACCACCGAAGGCGGCCTGGATGTCGCCGGGCAGGAGGCGCGGATCAAGGCGGCGGTAGAGCGGCTGTCGAAGATCGGCGCCGAAGTGTCGCTGTTCATCGACGCCGATGAGCGGCAGATCGCAGCCTCCCGGCGCGTGGGCGCACCTGCCATCGAGTTGCACACCGGGCGTTACGCCGATGCCGAAACGCCGAGCGAAGTGGCCGAGGAGCTGCGGCGCGTGGCCGACGGCGTGGCTTTCGGCCTGGGCCAGGGGCTGATCGTCAATGCCGGCCACGGCCTGCATTACCACAACGTCGAGGCGGTCGCGGCGATCAAGGGCATCAACGAGCTGAATATCGGCCATGCGCTGGTGGCCCATGCGCTGTTCGTCGGCTTCAAGGGGGCGGTGGCGGAGATGAAGGCGCTGATCCTGGCGGCGGCCAAGGCCTGACGAAAGTTCTGTCGCTGCTGCCGCGGGCTGCGATCGAGCGCAACGGTCGTGACGATTTTACGGTTGTTCAGGTCCTGCGGACCTGTCGCAGTCTTCGGCAGCAGATACAACAGAGGGTTTAAAGCGGCGGGGTTTCCTGGGTCGGCTTGGTCTTGTCCACGCCCGGCACATGCAGGTTGCCTTCGGCCACCTGGTCGCCTTCCAGCTGCGGCTGCGTGACCCAGGTCAGGATGTCGTAGTAACGACGGATGTTGGCGACGAAATGCACCGGCTCGCCGCCCCGGGCGTAGCCATAGCGGGTCTTGCTGTACCACTGCTTCTGCGAAAGACGCGGCAGCATCTTCTTCACGTCCAGCCACTTGTTCGGGTTCAGCCCTTCCTTCTGCGCCAGCTTGCGGGCGTCGTCCAGGTGGCCGCTGCCGACGTTGTAGGCGGCGAGGGCGAACCAGGTGCGGTCCGGCTCTTCGATCTTGTCGTCCAGCTGATCCTTCATGTACACCAGGTACTTGGCACCGCCCTGGATGCTTTGCTTGGCGTCCAGGCGGTTGGACACGCCCATGGCCTGAGCGGTGTTCTGGGTCAGCATCATCAGGCCGCGTACGCCGGTCTTGGAGGTGACGCTTGGTTGCCACAACGATTCCTGGTAGCCGATGGCCGCCAGCAGGCGCCAATCGACCTTTTCTTCCTTGGCCGAGGCCTTGAAGTGCTTCTCGTATTTGGGCAGGCGCTGCTGCAGGTGCTGGGCAAAGGTGTAGGCGCCGACATAACCGAGGACATCCACGTGCCCGTAATAACGGTCCTTCAGGCGTTGCAGGGTGCCGTTCTTCTGCACCTTGTCGAGGAAGTCGTTGATTTCGTTGAGCAGGCTGTTGTCTTCGCCGGCGGCCACGGCCCAGCTCTGGTTGCGGGCATCGCCAAGGTCGAAGGCCACGCGGATATTGGCGAAATACACCTGGTTCATCGCCACTTCGTTGGAGTCCACCAGGGTCAGGTCGATCTGCCCTTCGTCGACCATGCGCAGCAGGTCGACCACTTCGACCTCGTCGGACTCTTCATATTGAATGCCGGGGTATTTCAGCTTGAGTTCGGCCAGTTGCTCGGCGTGGGTGCTGCCCTTGAGCACCATGATCTTCTTGCCGACCAGGTCGCCCGCATCGGTAGGGCGGGACTGGCCGTTGCGGTAGATGATCTGCGGGGTGACTTCCAGATAGGTGTGGGAAAACCTGACTTGCTGCTTGCGTTTCTCGCTGCTGACCAGACCGGCAGCAGCCAGCACCGGGCCGTTAGGTTTACCCAGCTGGTCGAAGAGGTCGTCGAGGTTGTCCGCGGTTTCGATCTTCAGCGTTACCCCCAGATCGTCGGCGAAGCGTTTCACCAGCTCGTATTCGAAGCCGGTTTCACCATTGCGATCCTGAAAGTAGGTGGCCGGGCTGTTACGGGTGACCACCCGCAGCACGCCATCCTCCTTTACTCGCTCCAGTGTGCTGGGTTTCTCAACGCAGGCACTGAGCATCAGGAAGAGTCCGGTTGCGATGAGCCATCGGGCACAGCGCGGACGTAAAGCCATTGGGGAAAACATCTGCGCAGTATACGCAAAGGACAACAACCGCCATATCTCGACAGCGAAGGGCTTGTCTGCTAGAGGTCTCGACCCCCGGCCAGAGCCCTCGGGAATGGGCCTTCGCGGCTTGCCGAGAGGGTTGAAATAACCCTTCCGAAGGGGCCGGATAAGCCCTTGTCGCAGGGGGCTGCGCACGGGCCGACGTCTGGCCGCGCTCGGGCGTGCCGTTTCGGGTGCCGTCGCGGGCGGTTTAGGCTAGAATGCACGGCCTCAAAGCACACCCCCTTCCCGAGGCTGTCCCGAAGATGTTGATCCTGCGCGGCGCTCCTGCCCTTTCTGCCTTTCGCCACAGCAAACTCCTTGAGCAACTGAGCCAGAAGGTTCCAGCTGTCAGTGGCCTGTATGCTGAATTCGCTCACTTCGCCGAAGTTGCCGGCGTCCTGACCGGCGACGAACAGCAGGTGCTTGCGCGCCTTCTGAAGTACGGCCCAAGCGTACCGGTGCAAGAACCTACCGGTCGTCTGTTCCTGGTGCTGCCGCGTTTCGGCACCATCTCGCCATGGTCGAGCAAGGCCAGCGATATCGCCCGCAACTGCGGCCTGAGCAAGATCCAGCGCCTGGAACGCGGCATTGCCTTCTACGTGGCCGGTGAATTCAGCGACGCGCAAGCGCAGTTGATCGCCGACACCCTGCACGACCGCATGACCCAGATCGTGCTGGGCAACCTGGAACAGGCTGCCGGCCTGTTCAGCCATGCCACGCCGAAGCCGCTGACCGCCATCGACATCCTCGGTGGTGGCCGCGCCGCGCTGGAGCAGGCCAACACCGAGCTGGGCCTGGCCCTGGCCGAAGACGAAATCGACTACCTGGTCAACGCCTTCCAGGGGCTCAAGCGCAACCCGCACGACATCGAACTGATGATGTTCGCCCAGGCCAACTCCGAGCACTGCCGCCACAAGATCTTCAACGCCAGTTGGGATATCGACGGCCAGAGCCAGGAAAAAAGCCTGTTCGGCATGATCAAGAACACCTATCAGATGCACAACGAAGGTGTGCTGTCGGCCTACAAGGACAACGCGGCGGTCATCGTCGGTTCCGTTGCCGGGCGCTTCTACCCGAATCCGGATACCCGCCAGTACGGCGCGGTGCAGGAGCCGGTGCACATCCTGATGAAGGTCGAGACCCACAACCACCCGACCGCCATCGCGCCATTCCCGGGGGCCTCCACCGGTTCCGGCGGCGAGATCCGCGACGAAGGCGCGACCGGTCGCGGCGCCAAGCCGAAAGCCGGCCTGACCGGTTTCACCGTGTCCAACCTGCAGATCCCGGGCTTCGAACAGCCATGGGAAAAGCCGTACGGCAAGCCCGAGCGCATCGTCGACGCCCTGGACATCATGATCGAAGGCCCGCTGGGCGGTGCAGCGTTCAACAACGAATTCGGCCGTCCGGCCCTGACCGGCTACTTCCGTACCTTCGAACAGTCCATCAACACCCCGCGCGGTGAAGAAGTTCGCGGTTACCACAAGCCGATCATGCTGGCGGGCGGCATGGGCAACATCCGTGCCGAACACGTACAGAAAGGCGAGATCACCGTCGGCTCCAAGCTGATCGTCCTCGGCGGCCCGGCGATGCTCATCGGCCTGGGCGGCGGCGCCGCTTCCTCCATGGCCACCGGCACCAGCTCGGCCGATCTGGACTTCGCCTCGGTACAGCGTGAAAACCCGGAAATGGAACGCCGTTGCCAGGAAGTCATCGACCGCTGCTGGCAGCTGGGCGACAAGAACCCGATCAGCTTCATCCACGACGTCGGCGCGGGCGGCCTGTCCAACGCCTTCCCGGAGCTGGTCAACGATGGCGGCCGCGGCGGTCGCTTCGAACTGCGCAACATTCCGAACGACGAGCCGGGCATGGCCCCGCATGAAATCTGGTCCAACGAATCCCAGGAACGTTACGTCCTGGCCGTCGGCGCCGCTGATTTCGAACGCTTCCAGGCCATCTGCGAGCGTGAGCGCTGCCCGTTCGCGGTAGTCGGCGAAGCCACTGCCGAGCCGCAATTGACCGTGACCGACAGCCACTTCGGCAACAGCCCGGTGGACATGCCGCTGGAAGTGCTGTTGGGCAAGGCTCCGCGCATGCACCGTTCGGCCGTTCGCGAGACTGAACTGGGCGACGATTTCGACCCGGCCAACCTGGACATCGCCGAAAGCATCGAGCGCGTCCTGCATCACCCGGCCGTGGCCAGCAAGAGCTTCCTGATCACCATCGGCGACCGCACCATCACCGGCCTGGTGGCCCGTGACCAAATGGTCGGCCCGTGGCAGGTTCCGGTGGCCGACGTTGCCGTCACCGCCACCAGCTTCGACGTCTACACCGGCGAAGCCATGGCCATGGGCGAGCGTACTCCGCTGGCGCTGCTGGACGCTCCGGCGTCGGGCCGCATGGCCATTGGCGAAACCCTGACCAACATCGCCGCTTCGCGCATCAACAAGATCTCCGACATCAAGCTGTCGGCCAACTGGATGTCCGCTGCCGGTCACCCGGGCGAAGACGCACGTCTGTACGACACCGTGAAAGCAGTTGGCATGGAGCTGTGCCCTGAGCTGGGCATTACCATCCCGGTGGGCAAGGACTCCATGTCCATGGCCACTCGCTGGAACGACAAGGGCGTGGACAAGAGCGTGACCTCGCCGCTGTCGCTGATCGTGACCGGTTTCGCGCCTGTGGCCGACATCCGCCAGACCCTGACCCCGCAACTGCGCATGGACAAGGGCACCACCGACCTGATCCTGATCGACCTCGGTCGCGGCCAGAACCGCATGGGCGCCTCGATCCTCGCCCAGGTGCACGGCAAGCTCGGCAAGCAGGCTCCGGACGTCGATGACGCCGAAGACCTGAAAGCCTTCTTCGCGGTGATCCAGGGCCTCAACGCCGACGGTCACCTGCTGGCTTACCACGACCGTTCCGACGGTGGTCTGCTGACCAGCGTGGTGGAAATGGCCTTCGCCGGTCACTGCGGCCTGAACCTGAACCTCGACGCCCTGGCCGAGACCTCGGCCGAGATCGCCGCCATCCTGTTCAACGAAGAACTGGGTGCGGTGATCCAGGTTCGCCAGGACGCGACCCCGGGCGTGCTGGCGCAATTCAGCGCCGCCGGCCTGGGCGACTGCGTGGCGGTGATCGGCCAGCCGGTCAACAACGGCCATATCAACATCAGCTTCAATGGCGAAAGCGTCTTCGCCGGCGAGCGTCGCCTGTTGCAGCGCCAGTGGGCTGAAACCAGCTACCAGATCCAGCGCCTGCGCGACAACGCCGACTGCGCCGAGCAGGAATTCGACGTCCTGCTGGAAGAAGACAACCCGGGCCTGAGCGTCAAGCTGAGCTTCGACGTCAATCAGGACATCGCCGCGCCTTACATCAAGAAAGGCGTGCGTCCTCAGGTGGCGGTGCTGCGCGAGCAGGGCGTCAACGGCCAGGTGGAAATGGCCGCGGCGTTCGACCGCGCCGGTTTCAACGCGATCGACGTGCACATGAGCGACATCCTCGCCGGTCGCGTCGACCTGAACGACTTCAAGGGCATGGTTGCCTGCGGTGGCTTCTCCTACGGCGACGTACTCGGCGCCGGCGAGGGCTGGGCCAAGTCGGCACTGTTCAACAGCCGTGCCCGCGACGCCTTCCAGGGTTTCTTCGAGCGCAACGACACCTTCACCCTCGGCGTGTGCAACGGTTGCCAGATGATGTCCAACCTGCACGAGCTGATCCCGGGCAGCGAGTTCTGGCCGCACTTCGTGCGCAACCGTTCCGAACAGTTCGAGGCCCGTGTGGCGATGGTCCAGGTCCAGGAGTCGAACTCGATCTTCCTGCAGGGCATGGCCGGTTCGCGGATGCCGATCGCCATCGCCCACGGCGAAGGCCATGCGGAATTCGAAAGCGCAGAAGCGCTGCTCGAAGCCGACCTGTCCGGTTGCGTGGCCCTGCGCTTCGTCGACAACCACGGCAAGGTCACCGAAAGCTACCCGGCCAACCCGAACGGCTCGCCGCGCGGGATCACCGGCCTGACCAGCCGCGACGGTCGCGTCACCATCATGATGCCGCACCCTGAGCGGGTATTCCGTGCCGTGCAGAACTCCTGGCGTCCGGAAGAGTGGAACGAAGATGCGGCGTGGATGCGCATGTTCCGTAACGCTCGCGTGTGGGTGAACTAAAGCCTGTGTACAAGCTCAGCTTTTTCGTCCCGCCCAGCCACGTGGACGTGGTCAAGAACGCCGTATTCGCCGCCGGTGGCGGACGGATCGGCGCTTACGACCAGTGTGCGTGGCAGGTGCTGGGCCAGGGCCAGTTTCGCCCGTTGGACGGCAGCCAGCCGTTTCTCGGGCAGACCGGCCAGGTCGAGCAGGTGCAGGAGTGGAAAGTCGAGCTGGTGGTGGCCGACGAGTTGATCCGCAGCGTGGTGATGGCCCTCAAGCAGAGCCATCCCTACGAGACACCGGCTTACGAAGTCTGGCGTCTGGAAGACTTCTAAGGCCCCACCCCATGAAAAAGCCCGCTGAACCGGTAATGGTCAGCGGGCTTTTTTGTGCCTGCTCTCCTGTCGGAAAGGCTCAGACCTTGGCGCTGACCTCGCTGCGGTTGATCAGGGTATCCAGCGCCTGGCTCAGGCTTGCGGCCTTTTCCCCGATCAGCAGGTGCCAGACGCCATTGTCGAGCTGGCTCGAGCCCTGGCAGCCAAGGCTCTTCAGCTGATATTCCGACAGCGCCTTGTTGTCGCCCAGTTGCACCCGCAGGCGGGTCATGGCCACGCAGTCCAGTTGCAACACATTGTCGCTGCCGCCGAAGGCGTCCAGCCATTTCACGGCTTCCTGGGGCGCGATGCTCTCTGCTGGCGGTGCTTCGAAGGCCGCGGCGGCGGGGCCTGGCTGCTCCAGTGGCTTGCCGGCGTCGGGCATGGCCAGGCGAATTTCATCGGCGATGCTGTCGGCCAGCGGGCCGACCACCACTTGCAGGCTGCCGCCCTTGCCGGGACGCACCACGGCCATGGCGCCAAGGGCCTTGAGCTCGCTGTCCGACGCCTTGGTGCGGTCGGCCAGTTCCAGGCGCAGGCGGGTGGTGCAGGCGCCGACGGTGATCAGGTTGTCCGCGCCGCCCAGGGCCCGGATATAGGCACCGGCGCGCTGATTGTTGCTCAGGGCGACTTTTTCGCTGCCCGGGGTGTCTTCGCGGCCCGGGGTTTTCAGGTTGAAGCGTTTGATGCAGAAGTCGAAGACCGTGTAGTAGATCACCGCATAGAGCAGGCCAACGGGGAATATCAGCCAGCCGTTGGTGGACTTGCCCCAGCCCAGGGCCATGTCGATGGCGCCGCCGGAGAAGGTGAAGCCCAGGTGAATATTGAGGAAGTTGGTCAGGCCCATGGCGAGGCCGGTCAGTAGGGCGTGCACCAGGTAGAGGAAGGGGGCGAGGAACATGAAGGCGAATTCCACCGGCTCAGTCACCCCGGTGAGCGCCGAGGTCAGGGCCATCGACAGCAGGATCCCGCCCATCACCTTGCGCCGTTCCGGCAACGCGTTGCGATACATCGCCAGGCAGGCGGCGGGCAGGCCGAAGATCATCATCGGGAACATGCCGGTCATGAACTGGCCGCCCTTGGGATCGCCGGCGAAGTAGCGCGAGATATCCCCGGTGACCAGGGCGCCGGTGGTCGGATCGGTGAAGTTGCCGAAGACGAACCAGGCCATGTTGTTGAGGATATGGTGCAGGCCGGTGACGATCAGCAAGCGGTTGAACACGCCGAACACGAAGGCACCGAAGCTGCCGCTGTCCAGCAGCAGGGCGCCGAAGCTGTTGATGCCGTGCTGGATCGGCGGCCAGATCAGGCCGAACACCACCCCCAGGCCGACGGCGCTGAAGCCGGTGACGATCGGCACGAAGCGCCGCCCGCCAAAGAACGCCAGGTATTCCGGCAGCTTGATGTCCTTGAAGCGGTTGTACAGGGCGCCGCCCAGCAGGCCGCTGATGATCCCGGCGAGCATGCCCATGTTGATGCTGGCATCGAGCACCTTGAGGGTCGCCACCATCACCAGGTAACCGATGGCGCCGGCCAGGCCGGCGGTGCCGTTGTTGTCTTTGGCGAAGCCCACGGCGATGCCGATGGCGAAGATCAGCGCCAGGTTGGCGAAGATGGTCTGGCCGGCATCGTGGATGATCGCGATGTTCAGCAGGTCGGTGTCGCCTAGGCGCAGCAGCAGGCCGGCGATCGGCAGGATCGCGATCGGCAGCATCAGGGCCCGGCCCAGGCGCTGCAGGCCTTCGATGAATAATTGGTACATGGCGTGTCTCCCGGTGTTCTTGTTGTTCAGCTCAGGGGCCAGTGTTGGTGGCAGGCATGGCGCACCGCCGAGGCGCTGCTCAGGTTCAGCAGGTCGTGGCTGAGACGCCGGCATTCGGCGGCGTCCAGCTGGCGGACCCGTTCCTTGATCTCGCCCACTTGCGGCGGGCTCACCGACAGCTCGCTGACCCCCAGGCCGATCAGCACCGGCGTCGCCAGCGGATCGGAAGCCAGGGCGCCGCACACACCGACCCAGCGCCCATGCCTGGCCGCGCCGGCGCAGGTCTGGGCGATTAGCCGCAGCAGCGCCGGATGCAGGGCATCGACCCGCGCGGCCAGGCCGGCATGGTCACGGTCCATGGCCAGGGTGTATTGCGACAGGTCGTTGGTGCCGATGGAGAGGAAGTCGGCGTATTCGGCCAGTTGCTCGGCGAGCAGGGCCGCGGCCGGGACTTCGATCATCACCCCCAGCTCCGGGCGCTGGCCGATTCCCAGCTCGGCGCACAGGCAATCGATGCGCTCGCGGATATGCAGCAGTTCGTCGAGCTCGCTGACCATCGGCAGCAGGATGCGGCAGCGTTGCAGCGGGCTGACCTGCAGCAGGGCCCGCAGTTGCTGGTCCAGCAGTTCCGGGCGGGCCTGGGCCAGGCGAATGCCGCGCAGGCCCAGCACCGGGTTGGCTTCCACTGGCAGCGGCAGGTAGTCCAGTTGTTTGTCGCCGCCGACGTCTATGGTGCGGATGATCACCGACTTGTCGCCCATGGCATCGAGCACGGCCTGATAGGCCTGGCGCTGCTCCTGTTCATCGGGGGCGGTATGCCGGTCGACGAACAGAAACTCGGTACGCAGCAGGCCGACGCCGTCGGCACCGTTGGCATGGGCGTTCTCGGCTTCCTGGCTGGAAGCGACATTGGCGGCGACTTCGATCACCAGGCCGTCGAGGGTCATGGCTGGCAGTTGGGCCTGTTGCTGTTGTTGCTCGCGACGCTGCTGGCGCAGCAGATGGCTCTGCCGGACCTGTTCGATACGGGCGCTGTCCGGTGTCAGTTCCAGGCGACCCTGATCGGCGTTCAGCACCACCTGCTGGCCTTGAGGCACATCGACAAGCTCCGAGCCCAGGGCCACCAGGCAGGGCAGGCCCTTGCCCCGGGCCAGGATCGCTACGTGGGAGGTAGCGCCACCGGCGGCCATGCACAGGCCAACGGCGCCTTGCTCGCTCAGTTGCAGCAGGTCGGACGGGGTCAGTTCGTGGGCTGCGACTATGGCGCCGGCCGGCAGCTGGTAATGCCAGGCCTCGCCGAGCAAGGCGCGCAGCACCCGTTGTTGCAGGTCGCGCAGGTCGTTGGCGCGTTCGGCGAGCAGGGCATTGCCCAGTTGCAGCAGGATCTCGCACTGTTCGCCGATGGCATCGCTCCAGGCGTGGGTGGCGGCGCGTCCCTGGCCGATGCTCTGGCGGGCGGCGTCCAGCAGCGCCGGGTCTTCGAGCAGGGCCAGGTGGGCGGCGAAGATCGCTTCTTCCTGGTTGTCCTTGCGTTGCCGGGCGTGGTCCAGGGTGGCGCGGATGTCGCTGCGAACCTTTTCCAGGGCCTGGTCCAGGGCCAGCAGTTGTTCCTGGGGCGGGTGACCGCCGCTGTCTTCGGGCAGGGTCATGGTGGTCAGGTGAAACAGCGGCCCGCAGACCAGCCCGGGGGCGGCGCAGACACCCTGGATCACCCCGGCTTCGGCGGGGCGCTGGGGCGCGACGGTCTTCACCGCTGGCGCCGCGGCGTGGGCGTCTTCGGCCAGCGGCGTGGCGAGGGCGTCCAGCAGCGCCAGCAGGGCGGCCTTGCAATCCTTGCCCTGGCAACTGACCCGCACCTCGTCCTGCTCGCCGACCCCCAGCCCCATCAGGCTGACCAGGCTGTCGCAGGACGCCGACTTGCCGTTGAAATGCAGTTGCGCCTTGCTGCTGAAACCCTGGGCGGTCTGGCGGATCAGCGCAGCGGGCCGGGCATGCAGGCCACCGCGGTGATTGACCCGGGTGTGGCCTTCGACCGCGTCGGTCGAGGTGTCGCCAGCTTCTGCCTGGGCTGCATTGGCCGCCCGCGGCACGATGTGCAGCAGCGGTTCGCCGACTTTCACCGATTTCAGGGTGATGGGCAGGGTCTGGAAGTGTTCGCCGTTGGTCAGGATCATCAGGCTGATCAGGCTCTTGCTGTTCCGCGCGACCTGGTCGAGGTCGAAGCGCAGCAGGGCCTGGCCGCTGCTGACCCGGGCGCCTTCCTGCACCAGCATGGAGAAACCCTCGCCTTGCAGCTGGACAGTATCCAGGCCCAGGTGCAGCAGCAGTTCCGCGCCATTGTCGGCACGTAGGGTCACCGCGTGGCCGGTGCGGGCGGCATGCACCACCACACCGGCGCAGGGGGCATGCAGGGTGTTGTTCAGCGGGTCGATGGCGATCCCGTCGCCCATGGCGCCGCTGGAAAACACCAGGTCGGGGACCCTGGCGAGGGTGAGCACCGGGCCGCTCAAGGGAGCGCCGAGCGTCAGGTCTTTATTGTTGTTGTGCATGGCGCAGTACTCATCCGTTGAAGGAAAGGCTCAGTGGGTGCGGGTCACTTTGCTCAGGTGCCGTGGTTGGTCCGGGTCCATGCCGCGGGCCTCGGCAAGGCTCGCGGCCATGCCGTAGAAACTCTGGATCGCCAGGATCGGATCGAGCGCCGGGTGTTCGGCCCGGCTCAGGGTCAGGTCGCGTTCGGCGATGTCGTCCGGCGCCGCCAGCAGCACCCGGGCGCCACGCTGGCGCATGTCGGCGGCGAGGCTGATCAGGCCGGCCTGTTCAGCGCCGCGTGGGGCGAACACCAGCAGCGGGTAGTTGTCGCCGATCAGCGCCATCGGGCCGTGGCGAACTTCCGCGCTGCTGAAGGCTTCGGCCTGGATCGCCGAGGTTTCCTTGAGTTTCAGCGCCGCTTCCTGGGCGATGGCGAAACCGGCGCCGCGGCCGATCACCATCAGCCGCTGGCTATCGCGCAGGGCCTCGACGGCCGGGCTCCAGTCCTGGATCGCGGCTTCGCGCAGCCCTTGGGGCAGGGCGAGGCCGGCTTCCAGCAACTGCGCGTCCTGTTTCCAGTGGGCGATCAGGCGGGCACTGGCGCTGAGGGTGGCGATAAAGCTCTTGGTCGCCGCCACGCTGCGTTCGGCGCCGGCGTGCAGCGGCAGGCAGAACTCGCTGGCCGCTTCCAATGGGGTGTCCTGGGCGTTGACCATGGCCACGCTCAAGGCACCGCGCTTGCGCAGCAGCCGCATGCTGTTGACCAGGTCGGGGCTCTGCCCGGACTGGGAAAAGGCGAATGCCGCCTGGCCGCTGACCCGCAGCGGCGCCTGTTGCATGGTCACCACCGACATCGGCAAGGACGCGACCGGGAAGCCCAGCTGCTGCATGGTCAGGTAGGCGAAGTAGCTGGCGGCATGGTCGGAGCTGCCACGGGCGACGGTCATCACCACCTGTGGCGGCTGGCGGTTCAGGCGCCCGGCCACTTCGATCAGTTGCGGGTCCAGGTGCTGCAACTGGCCTTCGACGGCCGCGGCAGAGGACAGTGCCTCCTCAAGCATTTTTGAAGTCAATGTCTTCTCCTTCGACCATGACGGCGGTCAGTGTGAGTGAGCGGTCCAGGCACACGCAGTCGGCCCAGCTGCCGACCTGCAAGCGCCCGCGTTCGGCCAGGCCGAGATAATCGGCGGGAAACTGTGACAAGCGTTGCGAAGCTTCGGCCAGGGGCAGGCCGATCTTCACCAGGTTGCGCAAGGCCTGATCCATGGTCAGAGTGCTGCCGGCCAGGGTGCCGTCCGGCAGGCGCACGCCACCCAGGCATTTGGTCACGGTGTGGCTGCCGAGCTTGTATTCGCCGTCCGGCATGCCGGCGGCCGCGGTGGAGTCGGTGACGCAGTACAGGCAGGGGATCGAACGCAGGGCCACGCGCATGGCGCCGGGGTGCACGTGCAACAGGTCGGGGATCAGTTCCGCGTACTGGGCGTGGGCCAGGGCGGCGCCGACTATGCCTGGCTCGCGGTGATGCAGCGGGCTCATGGCGTTGTACAGGTGGGTGAAGCTGGTGGCCCCGGCGTCGAGCGCGGCCACGCCTTCCTCGTAGCTGCCCAGGGTGTGGCCGATCTGCATGCGGATGCCGCGGGCGCTGAGGGCGCGGATCAGCGCGTCATGGCCGGCGATCTCCGGGGCGATGGTGATCACCCGGATCGGCGCCAGGCGCAGGTAGGCCTCGACTTCGGCCATCAGCGCGGTATGGGCGAAGTTGGGCTGGGCACCGAGCTTGCCCGGGTTGATGTAGGGGCCTTCCAGGTGCACGCCGAGTACCCGGGCGCTGCCGCTGGGGCGTTGTTCGCAGTATTCGCCGATGGCGCCCAGGACCCGGGTGATCTCCTCGGTCGGCGCGGTCATGGTGGTGGCCAGCAGCGAGGTGGTGCCGAAGCGCAGGTGGGTGCGGGTGATGGTCTCGAATGCCGGGGCGCCTTCCATGATGTCCTTGCCGCCGCCGCCGTGCACATGCAGGTCGATGAAGCCCGGCAGCAGATACGGCAGGTCGTTGTCCGCCGGGTCGCAGGGGCTGCCTTCGATGCCGGTGACCTTGCCGTCCCGGTGGTTCAGGTGGCCGCGAATCCAGCCTTGCGGGGTGAGGATGTTGTGTTCGGACATGGGCTGCTCTCTGGGACGGGTTCTTGGCGACTCGGCGGCCTGGCTCAGCGGCCTGGTTTAGCGACGCAGCTCGGCGACGAAGTCGTAGTAGTCGTTGCGGCAATAGGTGTCGGTGACTTCGATCGGGGTGTTGTCTTCGAGGTAGCCGACACGGGTCATCAGCAGCATCGCGGTGCCGGGGGCGATGCCCACCAGGGCGGCGAACTCGGCGGAGGCATTGATCGCCTGGATGTGCTGCAGGGCACGGACCACCGGGCGGCCGATGCCATCGAGGTAGGCGTAGAGCGAGTCGCCGATGGCGTCCGGCTGGGCAATGATCGAGGCCGGCAGGGTGCTCATTTCGATCGCCATCACCGTGTCGTCGGCTTTGCGCAGGCGCTTGAGGCGCGCCACCTTGTCGTTCGGCGACAGGCCGAGGCGGATCAGTTCTTCGTGGGTCGGCGTGGTGATTTCCCGCTCCAGCCATTGGGAGCCGGGGACGAAGCCCTTGAGGCGGAGCATTTCGCTGAAGCCGGACAGCCGCGACAACGGTTGTTCCAGGCGTGGGGTGATGAAGGTGCCGGAGCCCTGGCTGCGACGGATCAGGCCTTGTTCTAACAGCACTTCCAGGGCCTTGCGCGCGGTGACGCGGGAGATGTTGAGCATCTCGCTCAGGTTGCGTTCCGAGGGCAGGGCCTGTTCGGCTTTCCACTGGCCGGCATGGATCGCGGCTTCAAGGTTGCGCGCCAGTTGCAGGTACAGCGGGGTCGGCTGGGTATCGTCGGGGCGCAGGGCCAGGATGTGGTTCATCTGTCGAGGTTCCGATGCGTTATTGGTTTGTTGTCGCCCGGTAATGTGGCGAAAACTAATACCACTTAAATACCATGTCAACGCCAGTACTACGGCGATGGCGCGCGAGAATGGGCGCTTTATGGGGCTTGGCGGGGTTGGTTTGGGGAAGTGGTATTAGGGCGGTCTTGCCATGAATGCGAAAATCGCAGGGGCGGCGGTTTTTCGAGGGGGAATTGGTATTCACCTTTCGAAGCCGGCGCGACCTGCGATTTTTTTTGTAACTGAGGTGTTTTAGCGGCGTTTCAGCGAGGAATCAGGGGCGGATTTCGATCATCGTGCCGTCCGGGACCAGGCCCCAGACTTCGCGCATGTCGACGTTGCGCATGGCGATGCAGCCGTCGGTCCAGTCCAGGGTGTGGAAGTACTGTTCGGGGTAGTCTTCGCTGTCCGGGGTGCCGTGGATCATGATCATGCCGCCGGGCTCCACGCCCTCGCGGCGTGAACGCGCGGAATCGCTGATGTTCGGGTAGGAAATATGCATGGCCAGGTTGAAGCGGTCGCTGGTCTTGCGCCAGTCCAGCCAGTAGAAGCCTTCCGGCGTGCGCTTGTCGCCTTCCATGAGTTTCGGGCCCTTGGGCTGTTTGCCCAGGGAAATGCGGTAGGTCTTGATGGGTTTGCCGTCGTTGATCAGTTGCAACTGATGGGCCGACTTGAGGACCAGGACTTTTTCGATGACCTTGCCGTTCAGGGTATCCGTCGCGGAAGCGTGGGAGACAGCGATAACCGAGCAGCAGAAAAGAGCGAGCAACCAGCGCATGAAACGATATCCCTAAGAGTACACAGGTGCCGCGTACGTTTTGTTGTTTAAGTGAGGGCCGGCTGAGCCAGGGGCGGAATGGACTCGGAACGCACGGGGTATTGCTCGTTCCGCCGGTCAGCGAAGAAACATTCTAAGGTACGCCCGACCGTGCGAAAAGCCAGCTCGGACCAGGGAATGTCGGCTTCTTCGAAAAGCCGGACTTCCAGGCTCTCTTCGCCGGCGGCGAAATCCAGGTCCGCCAGCTCGGCGCGGAAGAAGACATGCACCTGGCTGATGTGCGGGACGTCGATCAGGGTATAGATGCTCAGGTTGCGGACCCGGGCGCAGGCTTCCTCGAACGTCTCGCGAATCGCCGCCTGTTCGACGGTCTCGCCGTTCTCCATGAAGCCGGCCGGCAGCGTCCAGTAACCACGACGCGGCTCGATCGCGCGCCGGCACAGCAGCACCTGGGTGCCCCAGGTCGGCAGGCAGCCGGCGACTATGTTCGGGTTCTGGTAATGGATGGTCTGGCAGTTGTCGCAGACAAAACGCAGGCGCGAATCGCCTTCGGGAATGCGCTGGGTGACCGGGTGACCGCACTGGCTGCAGAATTTCATGCTGGGTATCCGAAAAGGCTGCGCCTATCTTGGCGTGCACGGGGCTTTGTCGGCAAGTTGTCGTTACGCGACATGGCGTGGATCGGGGGTTGGGCGGTCGGTTTGTTTGGTGCATGATGCATAGGGTCTGTTGACCTTTGGTGACGAGCCGCGTTGCTGGGCCAAACTGTGCGAGGCAAGGCGCGGGATGCCGCTAATGGTTGTTCCCTTGGCAAATCCCGCAACGCAGCCTCGCGCAGTTTGGCACGCAACCCAAGTGGACTCCCGTCGCGGCCGTCACCAAAGGTCAACAGACCCTAATAGCGCACAGACCGAGAAGACTCATGCTGGACGAGCTACTGCACCGGGTAAGCAACCATACGCCGCGACCGCTGGAGACGGATCGACGTTTCCCCGAGGCTGCCGTACTGGTGCCCATTACCCGCAGTGACGAGCCCGAGCTGGTGCTGACTCTGCGTGCCAAAGGATTGTCCACCCACGGCGGCGAAGTGGCCTTCCCCGGCGGCCGCCGCGACCCGGAAGATCCCGACCTGGTTTTTACCGCCCTGCGCGAAGCCGAAGAGGAAATCGGCCTGCCCCCGGGGCTGGTGGAAGTGATCGGCCCCTTGAGCCCGCTGATTTCCCTGCACGGGATCAAGGTCACGCCTTATGTCGGGGTGATTCCCGATTACGTCGAATACCTGGCCAACGACGCCGAGATCGCCGCGGTATTCAGCGTGCCGCTGGAGTTTTTCCGCCAGGACCCGCGCGAACATACCCACCGCATCGATTATCAGGGCCGCAGCTGGTACGTGCCGAGCTACCGCTTCGGCGAGTACAAGATCTGGGGCCTGACGGCGATCATGATCGTCGAACTGATCAACCTGCTGTATGACGCCAAGATCAGCCTGCACCAACCGCCCAAAAGCTTTATCAATATTTGAAGCCATCGCTCGTATGGCCTGAACCCCACTTTGTACCTGAACCTGCCTGGCCTTGAGGACAACAATATGAAATACCGCCTGGGCGACGCCCGTGTCGAAACCCACCCGCAAAGCTGGGTCGCACCCAATGCCACGCTGGTGGGCAAGGTCAAGCTGGAGGAGGGGGCCAACGTCTGGTTCAACGCGGTGCTGCGTGGCGACAACGAGCTGATCCTGATCGGCAAGGACAGCAACGTGCAGGATGGCACGGTGATGCACACCGACATGGGCTTTCCGCTGACCATCGGTACCGGAGTGACCATTGGTCATAACGCCATGCTGCATGGCTGCACCGTCGGCGACTACAGCCTGATCGGTATCAACGCGGTGATTCTCAACGGCGCGAAGATCGGCAAGAACTGCATCATCGGCGCCAATTCGCTGATCGGCGAAGGCAAGGAGATCCCCGACGGTTCGCTGGTGATGGGCTCGCCGGGCAAGGTGGTCCGCGAGCTGACCGAGCAGCAGAAGAAAATGCTCGAAGCCAGCGCCGCGCACTATGTGCATAATTCCCAGCGTTACGCCCGCGACCTGGCCGAGCAAGAATAATGACCACCCCCGAAAAACCCGTTCCCTCGCCCTGCGTGAGCATCTGCGCGCTGGACGATGATGATATCTGCACTGGCTGCCAGCGCACGGTGAGCGAGATCACCCGCTGGAGCCGCATGGACAACGCCGAGCGCCGCGAGGTGCTGGCGCTGTGTCATGAGCGCGCCAAGTCCAGCGGGCTGCTGTGGATGATCGGCACCCAGTCCGGCTAAACGGCTGTCGCGAGCAGGCTCGCCCCAGCCGGAGCGAGCCTGCCCGTGGTATCGGCGCCAGCTCCCGTCTGGTCCATCCCACCCACCTGAAGTACCCTGTGCGCCTTACTGACAGGTACTTTTCGCCCCATGCTCTTCCTGATCGCCTATATCGGCAGTGTCGTGCTGATCAACTACGCCTTTTCCACCGCTCCGCACCTGGACATCATCTGGTCGGCCTGGGGCGGGTTGGTGTTCGTCCTGCGGGACATGGTGCAGACCCGCTTCGGCCATGGCGCGCTCGTCGCCATGCTGGTGGCGCTGGTGCTGTCCTACGTGACCTCCGACCCGGCCATCGCCCTGGCCAGCGCTACGGCGTTCGCGGTCTCCGAATGCATCGACTGGCTGGTGTTCAGCATCACCAAGCGCCCGCTGCACGACCGCCTGTGGATAAGTTCGGCGTTGAGCATTCCCCTGGACACCTTTATCTTTTTCGGACTGATCGACGCCTTGACCCCCGGCGTGATCCTCACGGCGCTGGGTTCGAAGTTCGCCGGCGTGACCGTGGTCTGGCTGGCCATGGCCTGGCGTGTGCGCAAGGCGGCGTGCGCCAGCTGAGGCCAAAGCGCGCGGTTCATGTAAAATGCCGCGCTTTCTTCCCCATGGGCCGCCCGCCTGGTGCGCGACCCTCGATGATCCGCTCCTTTTTGAGGACCTTCAGATGACCCGTATCGGAACTCCATTGTCGCCAACCGCGACCCGCGTTTTGCTGTGTGGCTGTGGTGAGTTGGGCAAGGAAGTGGTGATCGAGCTGCAACGCCTGGGCGTTGAGGTGATTGCCGTGGATCGCTACGCCAACGCGCCGGCGATGCAGGTCGCCCATCGCAGCCATGTGATCAACATGCTCGACGGCGCCGCGCTGCGGGCGGTGATCGAGGCGGAGAAGCCGCACTTCATCGTGCCGGAGATCGAAGCCATCGCCACCGCCACCCTGGTGGAGCTGGAGTCCGAAGGGTTCACCGTGATCCCGACCGCCCGTGCCGCCCAACTGACCATGAACCGCGAAGGCATCCGTCGCCTGGCCGCCGAAGAGCTGGACCTGCCGACCTCGCCTTACCACTTCGCCGATACCTTCGAAGACTACCGCAAGGCGGTGGACGACCTGGGCTTCCCCTGCGTGGTCAAGCCGGTGATGAGTTCCTCGGGCAAGGGCCAGAGCCTGCTGCGCAGCGTCGACGATGTGCAGAAGGCCTGGGACTACGCCCAGGAAGGCGGGCGTGCCGGCAAGGGCCGGGTGATCATCGAGGGTTTCATCGATTTCGATTACGAAATCACCCTGCTGACCGTGCGCCATGTCGGCGGCACCACCTTCTGCGCGCCGGTCGGCCACCGCCAGGAGAAGGGCGACTATCAGGAATCCTGGCAACCCCAGGCCATGAGCCCGAAAGCCCTGGCCGAGTCCGAGCGCGTGGCCAAGGCCGTGACCGAGGCCCTGGGTGGCCGTGGCCTGTTCGGCGTCGAGCTGTTCGTCAAGGGCGACCAGGTCTGGTTCAGCGAAGTCTCGCCACGTCCCCACGACACCGGCCTGGTGACCCTGATTTCCCAGGATTTGTCGCAGTTCGCCCTGCATGCGCGGGCGATCCTCGGCCTGCCGATCCCGTTGATTCGTCAGTTCGGCCCATCGGCTTCGGCGGTGATCCTGGTGGAAGGCCAGTCGACCCAGACCGCTTTCGCCAACCTGGGCGCGGCCCTGAGCGAGCCGGACACGGCACTGCGCCTGTTCGGCAAGCCTGAAGTCAACGGCCAGCGCCGCATGGGCGTGGCCCTGGCGCGCGACGAGTCGATCGAGGCCGCCCGGGCCAAGGCGACCCGTGCTTCCCAGGCGGTCGTTGTCGAGCTGTAAAAGCATCGCGGGCAAGCCTCGCTCCTGCAGAAGAGCGCGCGATCTTCTTCTGTAGGAGCGGGCGGCGTCTGACTTGCCCGCGATAACAATCTCTCAGTCGACCTGATTCAGGTCGTTATTGCGCGTTTCCTTCAGGCACAGCACAGCGATCAGGCTGAGCACCGCTGCCGCCGACACATAGCCGCCGACCCAACTCAAGCCCCCCATCGCCACCAGCTTCTGGGCGAAGAAGGGTGCCGCCGAGGCGCCGACAATGCCGCCCAGGTTATAGGCCGCCGAGGCGCCGGTATAACGCACGTGGGTCGGGAACAGCTCGGGCAGCAGGGCGCCCATCGGGGCGAAGGTCACGCCCATCAGGAACAGCTCGATGCACAGGAACAGCGCCACGCCCCAGGTCGAGCCCTGGGTCAGCAGCGGTTCCATGGTGAAGCCGGAGAGAATCGCCAGCAGGCCGCCGATGATCAGCACCGGCTTGCGTCCGTAACGGTCGCTGGCCCAGGCCGACAGCGGTGTGGCCGCGGCCATGAACAGCACCGCGAAGCACAGCAGGCCGAGGAAGGTTTCGCGGCTGTAGCCAAGGGTCGCGACGCCGTAGCTCAGCGAGAACACCGTCGAGATGTAAAACAGCGCGTAACACACCACCATCGCCGAGGCACCCAGCAACACCGGCAGCCAGTACTGGCTGAACAGCTCGACCAGTGGCATCTTGACCCGTTCCTGGCGGGCGATGGCGTTGGCGAATACCGGGGTTTCGTGGAGTTTCAGGCGCACATACAGGCCGACCAGCACCAGCGCGGCGCTGAGCAGGAACGGAATCCGCCAGCCCCAGGAGCGGAACTGCTCATCGCTCAGGCTCATGGCCAGGGTCAGGAACAGGCCGTTGGCCGCGAGAAAGCCGATCGATGGCCCCAGTTGCGGGAACATGCCGAACCAGGCGCGTTTGCCTTTGGGCGCGTTTTCCGTGGCGAGCAGCGCGGCTCCGCCCCATTCGCCGCCGAGTCCCAGGCCCTGGCCGAAACGCAGCAGGCACAGCAGGATCGGGGCCCAGGCGCCAATGCTGTCATAGCCGGGCAGCACGCCGATCAGCGTGGTGCACACGCCCATCAGCAGCAGCGATGCCACCAGGGTCGACTTGCGGCCGATCCGGTCGCCGAAGTGGCCGAACAGCGCCGAGCCCAGGGGGCGGGCGAGGAAGGCGATGCCGAAGGTCAGGAAGGCCGAGAGCATCTGCGCGGTGCCGGACGTCTGCGGGAAGAATACCGGGCCGATCACCAGCGCGGCGGCGGTGGCGTACACGTAGAAGTCGTAGAACTCGATGGCGGTGCCGATAAAGCTGGCGGTGGCCACGCGGCTGGCGGAGTTGGTCGGCTGGGCAGGCACGGAGGCGCTGTAAGTGGTGCTGGTCGTCATGCGGTTATCCCTGACAGTCATGTGCTCCATCGGAGCAAATTATTATGGTCGAACACCCAGGGATGTGGGTTTGGCGCGGGCGTGGCTCGGGGTGGGAGCGCAGCCTGCCAGAAGCGGGCAGAGCAGGGCAGAAGCCGCTGGGTGCGGGTAGCACGCGGGTGCTGCGGGGCTTGGGTAAGCGGATCGATTATAGGAAGGCCCCTAACGATTCAACAAGCAGGACTTGTCCCTGTAGCCGCTGCCGAGCCTGCGAGGCTGCGATCGGCGGCACAGCCGTCGTAAAACCAGGCGGCGCGGTATTTCAGGCGGATTGTTGTATCCCGGTTAGCGCCCGCTTCGCGGTCGATCGCAGCCTCGCAGGCTCGGCAGCGGCTACAGGGGCACTATTACAGCGTGGGAGTGGTGAGCGGCTTGGTGTGCCAGATCAGCACGCGGCTGACCCGGTTTTCCTCGGTCTCGAGGATTTCCAGGCGGTAGCGGCCGATCTTCAGGCAGACGGCGCTGTCGGGAATGGTCTCCAGCGCTTCGGTGACCAGGCCGTTGAGGGTTTTCGGGCCGTCGCAGGGCAGGTGCCAGCCCAGGCTCTTGTTCAGCTCGCGAATCGAGGCGGCGCCTTCGATGACAAAGCGTCCGTCGGCCTGGGGGTGGATATGCGGGTTGTCGAGGCTGTGTTCGCTTTCGAACTCGCCGACGATTTCTTCGAGGATGTCTTCCAGGGTGACGATGCCCAGCACTTCGCCGTACTCGTCCACCACCATGCCCAGGCGGCGCTGCTGCTTGTGGAAGTTCAGCAGTTGCAGCTGCAGCGGGGTGCTTTCCGGCACGAAGTAAGGTTCATGGCAGGCCGCCAGCAGGGCCTCTTTGGTCAGGCTGGCATCCGGCAGCAGATGGCGAATCTGCCGGGTATTGAGGACCGCCTCGACCTGGTTGATATCGCTGTGGAACACCGGCAGGCGGGTGCGCTTGGACAGACGCAACTGCTCGATGATCTCGCCGATGGGGTCGTCCAGGTTGATCCCGTCGACTTCGCTGCGCGGCACCAGGATGTCATTGACGGTGATGTTGTCCAGGGCATGGATGCCCGACACCGGGTGCGGGCGGCCGTTGGCATGTTCCTCGGCGTCGTCCGGGTCGGCGGCCTGCTCGTCTTCGCTCTGCTTGACGGCGCCTGCCTTGCGGGTGAAGGGGCGCAGCAACAGCTGGCTGATGCTGTCGAGCAGCCAGGCCGCCGGGTAGATGATCTTCAGCGGCACGCCCAGCAGGGTATTGCCCAGGCTGAGGATGGCGTCCGGATAACGGGTGGCCAGGGTGCGCGGGAGGTAGTCGGCGAGTACCAGCAACACGCTGGTGGCGATCAGGCAGGCCAGCCAAGGGCCGTTTTCCGCCCACTGCAGGAGCGCCAGCAAGGTACTGATGATGACCGCCAGCACCCGGCACAGGGTGTTGCAGAGAATCAGGCTGTCGCGCGGGAAGCTCAGGCGCGCCAGCGGTTTGTCGCCGGAGCGCGAAGCGGTGCGCAGGGTCAGCAGGTGTTGCTGGGCGGCTTCGATGGCGGTGAACAGCCCCGACCACAGCACCAGCAAGGCCAGGACCACGAGCATGGGCTCTATGGGCAGGTTGTCCATTATCGCCGCTCGTCAGATATGCAGGATGTATTCACGGACCAGCTTGCTGCCGAAATACGCCAGCATCAGCAGGCAGAAGCCGGCCAGGGTCCAGCGAATCGCCTTGTGTCCGCGCCAGCCGAGGCGGTTGCGGCCCCACAGCAGCACGCTGAACACCACCCAGGCCAGGCACGCCAGCAGGGTCTTGTGCACCAGGTGCTGGGCGAACAGGTTCTCGACGAACAGCCAGCCGGAGATCAGCGACAGCGACAGCAGGGTCCAGCCGGCCCAGAGGAAGCCGAACAGCAGGCTTTCCATGGTCTGCAGCGGCGGAAAGTTCTTGATCAGCCCGGACGGGTGCTTGTGCTTGAGCTGGTGGTCCTGCACCAGCAGCAACAGGGCCTGGAATACGGCGATGGTGAACATGCCGTAGGCAAGGATCGACAGCAGGATATGGGCGAGAATGCCCGGTTCTTCGTCGATCACCGGCACCGTGCCGGTGGGCACGAACTGCGCCAGCAGCACGGTCAGCGCCCCCAGCGGAAACAGCAGGACCAGCAGGTTCTCCACCGGAATGCGCGAGCAGGCCAGCAGGGTCAGGGCAATCACCGCGGCGGCGATCAGGCTGGCGGCGCTGAAGAAGTCCAGGCCCAGGCCCACGGGCGTCATCAGGTGGGTCAGGAGGCTGGCGCTGTGGGCGAGCAGGGCAAGGATGCCGAGCGAGACCAGCAGGCGCTTGTTCGTCTTGGCGGCTTGAGCCAGACGAGTGCCTTGATAGAGGGTCGCAGCGGCATAGAGACAGGCGGCGGCGAGGGTGGTTAGCAAGCTGGGTGACAAGGGGAGCATAAATCCTGTTAGGCAAGCCCGAAAGTCGTTGAGTTTGGCATAGAACCGCCACCACACGAAAGACCGCGCAACCAGACGGAGCCTGTGCGTCGCGCGCAGTCTTCGCTATAATCCGCGACCTGCCCACGGAGCACCCTTTATATAAGGGGCCCGAGCCGCCATTACCTCGGTCTACTTAGGGCCTGAAAGGATCGCGCATGTTTGAAAACCTAACCGACCGTCTCTCGCAGACGCTGCGCCATGTCACCGGCAAGGCCAAGCTGACCGAGGACAACATCAAAGACACCCTGCGCGAAGTGCGCATGGCGTTGCTCGAAGCCGACGTCGCCCTGCCGGTGGTCAAGGACTTCGTCAACTCGGTGAAGGAACGTGCCGTCGGCACTGAAGTGTCGCGCAGCCTGACTCCGGGCCAGGCGTTCGTGAAGATCGTCCAGGCCGAGCTCGAGAGCCTGATGGGCGCGGCCAACGAAGATTTGAACCTGAGCGCCGTGCCGCCTGCCGTCGTGCTGATGGCCGGTTTGCAGGGCGCCGGTAAAACCACCACCGCCGGCAAGCTCGCGCGCTTCCTTAAAGAGCGCAAGAAAAAGAGCGTGATGGTGGTGTCCGCCGACGTGTACCGTCCGGCGGCGATCAAGCAGCTCGAAACCCTGGCCAATGACATTGGCGTGACCTTCTTCCCGTCCGACCTGAGCCAGAAGCCGGTCGCGATCGCCGAAGCGGCTATTAAAGAAGCCAAGCTCAAGTTCATCGACGTGGTCATCGTCGACACCGCCGGTCGTCTGCACATCGACGCCGACATGATGGACGAGATCCAGGCGTTGCACGCGGCGGTCAAGCCGGTGGAAACCCTGTTCGTGGTCGACGCCATGACCGGCCAGGACGCCGCCAACACGGCCAAGGCCTTTGGCGACGCGCTGCCGCTGACCGGTGTGATCCTGACCAAGGTCGACGGCGATGCCCGTGGCGGTGCCGCGCTGTCGGTGCGTGCGATCACCGGCAAGCCGATCAAGTTCATCGGTATGGGCGAGAAGAGCGAAGCGCTCGAGCCGTTCCACCCTGAGCGTATCGCTTCGCGCATCCTCGGCATGGGCGACGTGCTCAGCCTGATCGAGCAGGCCGAACAGACCCTCGACAAGGAAAAAGCCGACAAGCTGGCCAAGAAGCTGAAAAAAGGCAAAGGCTTCGACCTCGAAGACTTCCGCGATCAGCTGCAACAGATGAAGAACATGGGCGGCCTCGGTGGCCTGATGGACAAGTTGCCGAATATCGGTGGCGTGAACCTGGCGCAAATGGGCAATGCCCAGGGCGCGGCCGAGAAGCAGTTCAAGCAGATGGAAGCCATCATCAACTCCATGACCCCGGCCGAGCGCCGCGACCCTGAGCTGATCAGCGGTTCGCGCAAGCGTCGGATCGCCATGGGCTCCGGCACCCAGGTGCAGGACATCGGCCGCTTGATCAAGCAGCACAAGCAGATGCAGAAGATGATGAAGAAATTCTCCGCCAAGGGCGGAATGGCGAAAATGATGCGCGGCATGGGCGGAATGTTGCCCGGCGGCGGCATGCCGAAGATCTGAAGAATCCACGCCGGCAGCCATGCCGGCGTTTCCCGCGGGGACGCGGGACCTCCAGCAAACCCGCGCTTGGCGGGAGCTGACTCGCCGTTGTTGCCAACGGCCCTATAGCAAATCTGGATGGCAGCCGGTAGGCGCCGGAAAAAGTCATTTGCAAAAGTCCGGATATTCCTTAGAATATGCGGCCTTTCGGGCACCCATGCCCGCTGTGCATTTAGATTTGCAGCACCGACTACAGGAACGATGTTCACATGCTAACAATCCGTCTTGCCCTTGGCGGCTCCAAAAAGCGCCCGTTTTACCACTTGACCGTGACCGACAGCCGCAACCCACGCGACGGTTCGCACAAAGAACAAGTTGGCTTCTTCAACCCGATCGCTCGTGGTCAAGAAGTCCGCCTGTCCGTGAACCAAGAGCGCGTAGCCTACTGGCTGAGCGTTGGTGCACAACCGTCTGAGCGCGTTGCTCAGCTGTTGAAGGAATCGGCTAAGGCTGCAGCCTGAACCCTATGAACGCGACGCCTGCTCCTGCTGATGATTTGATCGTTATTGGCAAAATCTACTCTGTTCACGGCGTTCGCGGCGAAGTGAAGGTTTATTCCTTTACTGATCCGATTAAAAACCTGTTGGATTACAAAACCTGGACGCTCAAGCGCGAAGGTAGCGTGAAACAGGTTGAGCTGGTCAGCGGACGCGGGAATGAAAAATTCCTGGTCGCAAAGCTCAAGGGTCTCGATGATCGTGAAGAAGCGCGTCTTCTGGCCGGTTATGAGATCTGCGTGCCGCGCAACCTGTTCCCTGAACTGACCGACGGCGAGTACTACTGGTACCAGCTGCAAGGTCTCAAGGTCATCGACACTCACGGACAACTGTTCGGGAAGATCGATCACCTGCTGGAGACCGGCTCGAACGATGTAATGGTGGTCAAGCCTTGCGCTGGCAGCCTGGATGATCGCGAACGCCTGTTGCCCTATACCGAGCAATGCGTGTTGGCCGTCGACCTGGCAGCGGGCGAGATGAAGGTGGATTGGGACGCGGACTTCTGAACGTGGCTAGCCTGCGCGTAGAAGTGATCAGTTTGTTTCCCGAGATGTTTTCCGCCATCAGCGACTACGGCATAACCAGCCGCGCGGTGAAACAGGGGCTCTTGCAGCTGACCTGTTGGAATCCGCGAGACTACACCACGGATCGACATCACACTGTGGACGATCGCCCATTTGGCGGTGGCCCGGGCATGGTGATGAAGATCAAGCCCCTGGAAGATGCTCTGGTCCAGGCCAGGCAGGCAGCCGGGGAGGGCGCGAAGGTGATCTACCTGTCGCCCCAAGGCCGCAAACTGACTCAGTCGGCGGTACGCGAGTTGGCGAATGAGGATGCATTGATCCTGATTGCCGGTCGTTATGAAGGCATTGACGAGCGTTTTATTGAAGCTCATGTCGATGAAGAGTGGTCGATTGGCGACTATGTACTCTCCGGTGGCGAGCTGCCGGCGATGGTCCTGATTGATGCGGTTACGCGACTGCTGCCCGGAGCTTTAGGGCATGCGGATTCCGCGGAGGAAGATTCCTTCACGGATGGTCTGCTGGATTGCCCGCACTACACCCGACCGGAGGTGTATGCGGATCAGCGTGTTCCCGACGTGTTGCTAAGTGGCAACCACGCACACATCCGGCGTTGGCGTTTACAGCAGTCCCTTGGTCGGACCTATGAACGACGCGCCGATCTTCTGGAAAGCCGCTCGCTTTCTGGAGAAGAGAAGAAGCTGCTCGAGGAATACATCCGCGAGCGGGACGATAGTTAACAACGTATCGATGGTAGATCCGACGATTTACCTTAGGAGCACAGCATGACCAACAAAATCATCCTTGCACTCGAAGCAGAGCAGATGACCAAAGAGATCCCAGCCTTTGCCCCGGGCGACACCATTGTCGTTCAGGTGAAAGTGAAGGAAGGCGATCGTTCCCGTCTGCAAGCGTTCGAAGGCGTTGTAATCGCCAAGCGTAACCGCGGCGTGAACAGTGCATTCACCGTTCGTAAAATCTCCAACGGTGTTGGCGTAGAGCGTACTTTCCAGACCTACAGCCCGCAAATCGACAGCATGGCTGTCAAGCGTCGCGGTGACGTACGTAAAGCCAAGCTGTACTACCTGCGCGACCTGTCGGGTAAAGCAGCTCGCATCAAGGAAAAACTGGCTTAAGTCCAGCTTCCGATGCAGAAAAAAGCAGCCTACGGGCTGCTTTTTTGTTGCCCGTCATTTATCCCCGAAGTGTGTTTCAGGCAGTAGAACCATGAGCCCCCGCGAGCAAGAAATCCAACGCCGGACCGAGCTGTCGGTCACCCGCGTGACCAAGGCGGTATTCCCGTCGACCACCAACCACCACAACACCCTGTTCGGCGGCACGGCGCTGGCCTGGATGGACGAAGTGTCGTTCATCGCCGCGACCCGTTTCTGCCGGCTGCCGCTGGTGACCGTGTCCACCGACCGCATCGACTTCAATCACCCGATTGCTGCGGGCTCCATCGTCGAGCTGGTGGGACGGGTAGTGAAGGTCGGCAACACCAGTCTCAAGGTCGAGGTTGAAGTCTTCGTCGAGAGCATGAGTTGCGACGGGCGGGAGAAGGCCATCCACGGCCTGTTCAGCTTTGTCGCCATCGATGACGACAAGCGCCCGGTGCCGGTGCTGCCGGGTTTTGTCGACTGACAGTGGATGGATCAGGGCAAGCTCGCAGCTACAGGCGCGAGCTTGCCCTCGATGCGCTTCAACCCGCCGTCGTATCCTTCTGAATCAACGCCACCAGGGTCCAGCCCGCAGCGGGCTTGAGGGCGCTGCCTGGCGTCACCACGTGCACCCAGCCACTGTTGTCGCGAGCGAACAGCAGGGTCGCCCGTTCGCCGTGCAACGCCTGGTAATCCTCCCAGCCAAAGCCTTCGGTCAGGTTGGTGCTGTACAACTCCGCACCCTGTCCCAGCAGGCTGGCCAGCTTGCTGTAGGACAGCGCCTCGCTGCCCAGCAGATGCCCACGGTGTTCATGGCTGGCCCGGTGCTTGTCGGTGCGTCGGCTTTCCTGGCTGTTGGCCAGGCCGAACAGGCGCTGATGGCCGAAGTCATGACGAAAGCGCATGGAGGCCAGGGTGTTCAGTTCGCCGGAGGGCGACAGCGCCAGCAGATGGCCAAGCCCCACCAGGTCCAGGTGGGCATCGGCGTGTTGCGACGCCGGATTGCCGAAGTAGGTCGGCAGGCCATCCATGCGCGCGGCGCGGATGTTTTCCCAGCTCGAATCGGTCAGCAGAACGCGACTGCCCAGTTGCTGCAGGGCTTTGCCGATGGTCCGCGCCGGAGCGTTCGCCCCGACGATCAGGAAGCCACTCGGTGCCGGTTCCGCGACTTTCAGCAGGCGGGCCAGCGGCCGTGCGGTGGCGCTTTGCAGCACCACGGTGCCGATGATCACGGCAAAGGTCAGCGGCACCAGCAGCAGCGCGCCTTCATGGCCGGCCTGGTCCAGGCGAATGGCGAAGATCGCCGAGACAGCCGCAGCAACGATGCCCCGCGGTGCGATCCAGGCCAGCAAGGCCCGTTCGCGCCAGCTCAGGTTGGAGCCAGCGGTGGATAGCAGCACGTTCAACGGCCGGGCGATGAACTGGATCACCAGCAGCAGAATCAACACCAGCGGCCCCAGGGCGATCAGGGCATTGAGATCCAGGCGTGCCGCCAGCAGGATGAACAGCCCGGAAATCAACAGCACGCTGAGGTTTTCCTTGAAGTGCAGGATGTGCCGGACGTCGACGTCCTTCATGTTGGCCATCCACATGCCCATCAGGGTCACGGCCAGCAGGCCGGACTCATGCATCACCTGGTTGGCGCCGATGAAGATGCCCAGCACCGCCGCCAGCGTGGCCAGGTTGTGCAGGTACTCCGGCAGCCACTGGCGGCGCATGATGCTGCCCAGTACCCAGCCGCCGACGATGCCGAACAGGCTGCCACAGAGGATCACCCCGCCGAAGGTCATCAGGCTGTGCTGCAGGCCCTGGCCCTCGGCGCTGGCGATGATGAAGCTGTAGACCACCACCGCCAGCAGGGCGCCGATCGGGTCGATGACGATGCCTTCCCAGCGCAGGATGTTGGCGATCGACGCCTTGGGCCGAACCACCCGCAGCATGGGTACGATCACGGTGGGCCCGGTGACCAGGGTCAGGGTGCCGAACAGCAGCGCCAGCAGCCAGTCGAAGCCCAGCAGCCAGTGGGTGGCCAGGGTGATCACTGCCCAGGTCGAGAGCGCGCCGATGGTCACCAGCCGGTGCACCACCTTGCCGATCTCGCGCCACTCCGACAGGTGCAGGGTCAGGCTGCCTTCAAACAGGATCAAGGCCACCGCCAGCGACACCAGGGGCATCAGCAGCGGTCCGAACAACGCTTGCGGGTCGAGCCAGCCCAGGACCGGGCCGGCGAGAATGCCGCTCAACAGCAGGAACAGAATGGCCGGTAGTTTCAGGCGCCAGGCCAGCCATTGGCAGCCCACTGCCGCCACGCCTATGCCGCCAAAGGCCAACAGAATCTGTTGTTCGTTCATTGAAGCTCCCTGTTCCTTGAAATAGCGGGCTATGAAAGACTAGCGACCCTCTGCACAGTTCACTATTTATTTGCGCCCGGCCTCAAGCCCGCGCCTTTCGAGTATTTATGCCCGCCATCGACCATCCCCTGATAGACCGTTTCCTCGATGCGCTATGGCTGGAAAAGGGCCTTTCGGACAACACCCGCGAGGCGTATCGCAGCGACCTGGCGCTGTTCAACGGCTGGCTGCAGGAAAAGGGGCTGGAGCTGGTGAATGCCGGCCGCGAGCTGATTCTCGACCACCTCGCCTGGCGGGTGGAGCAAGCCTACAAGCCACGCTCGACCGCGCGTTTTCTCTCCGGGGTGCGCGGCTTCTATCGTTACCTGCTGCGGGAAAAGCTGATCGCCGTGGACCCCACGTTGCAAGTCGACATGCCGCAGTTGGGCCGACCGTTGCCCAAGTCCCTGTCGGAGGCCGATGTCGAAGCCTTGCTGGCCGCTCCCGACCTCAGCGAGGCTATCGGCCAGCGCGATCGCGCCATGCTTGAGGTCCTGTATGCCTGTGGCCTGCGGGTCACCGAGCTGATCAGCCTGACCCTGGAGCAGGTCAACCTGCGCCAAGGCGTGCTGCGGGTGATGGGCAAGGGCAGCAAGGAGCGCCTGGTGCCGATGGGCGAGGAAGCGATTGTCTGGGTCGAGCGCTACATGCGCGATGCCCGGGGCGAGCTGCTCGGCGGACGGCCCAGCGATGTGCTGTTCCCCAGCCAGCGCGGCGAACAGATGACCCGGCAGACCTTCTGGCACCGGATCAAGCATCAGGCCAAGGTCGCCGGGATCGGCAAGTCGCTGTCGCCGCATACCCTGCGGCACGCCTTCGCCACCCATCTGCTCAACCACGGCGCCGACCTGCGGGTGGTGCAGATGCTGCTCGGCCACAGCGACCTGTCGACCACCCAGATCTACACCCATGTCGCCCGGGCTCGTCTGCAGGATCTGCACGCCAAGCACCATCCCCGCGGTTGAGTGAGGCATCGGTCACGCCCCGGAAGCGGCTCCGCGCTGATCGGCAAGTGACCGGCTTGGCTCAGCGGGAGCCCGCCAGACGGGCCTTATGTGGTAGGCTTTGCCGGTTTGCAAAGTGGGCCGTTATGACCCGGTGTTCCAGTACGGGCGTTCTGACCGTCCCATTTGTCCGCCTTCAGGAGTTCCCAATGCGCGTGACCCAGATGATCGCCGCCGCAGCCATTGCGTTGGCCAGTACCTTCGTTATGGCCGATGACGCCGCCGAAAAAGCGATTCGTAAAAGCCTCCAGGGCCTGCAGCTCGAAGTCCCGGTAGAAAGCATCAGCGCCAGTCCGCTGCCCGGTGTCTATGAAGTCAAGCTCAAGGGCAGCCGCGTGCTGTACGCCAGCGCCGACGGCCAGTTCGTGATGCAGGGCTACCTGTTCCAGCTCAAGGACGGCAAGCCGGTCAACCTGACCGAAAAGACCGAGCGCCTGGGCGTGGCCAAGCTGATCAACGCCATTCCGGTCGCTGAAACCGTGGTCTACCCGGCCATCGGCGAAACCAAGACCCACATCACCGTCTTCACCGACACTACCTGCCCGTACTGCCACAAGCTGCACGCCGAAGTGCCTGAGCTGAACAAGATGGGCGTGGAAGTGCGTTACGTCGCCTTCCCGCGCCAGGGCCTGGGTTCGCCGGGCGACGAGCAGTTGCAGGCGGTCTGGTGCTCGGCCGACAAGAAAGCGGCCATGGACAAGATGGTCGATGGCAAGGAAATCAAGGCCGCCAAGTGCGCCAACCCGGTTTCCAAGCAATTCGCCCTGGGCCAGTCGATCGGTGTGAACGGCACGCCGGCCATCGTTTTGGCCGACGGCCAAGTGATTCCGGGCTACCAGCCTGCGCCACAAGTCGCCAAACTGGCGCTGGGCGCGAAATAATCCTGCGTCGTCGAGCCTTTGACGATCATGGCGCGGCGGTTGTGGCCGACGCGTCATTAATAGAGAGCCGTGTGGTTTGCGGCTGTTTTCCACGGCCGACCTAGTGTCGGCCGTTTCATGGGGAGTTCAGAGTGAATCCGGTCAAAGTGGGCATCTGTGGGCTGGGTACCGTCGGTGGCGGTACCTTCAATGTACTTCAGCGCAACGCCGAGGAAATTGCTCGTCGTGCCGGGCGTGGAATCGAAGTGGCACAAATTGCCATGCGCACGCCAAAGCCTCAGTTCCAAACGACCGGTATTGCGATTACCAACGATGTGTTCGAAGTGGCCACGAACCCTGAGATCGACATCGTCATAGAGCTGATGGGCGGCTATACCGTTGCCCGCGAGCTGGTACTCAAGGCCATCGAGCATGGTAAACATGTGGTCACCGCCAACAAGGCGCTTATCGCCGTACACGGTAATGAAATTTTCGCCAAGGCCCGTGAGAAGGGCGTGATCGTGGCGTTCGAAGCCGCCGTGGCGGGTGGTATTCCAGTCATCAAGGCGATCCGCGAAGGCCTGTCGGCCAACCGCATCAACTGGGTGGCCGGGATCATCAACGGCACGGGCAACTTCATCCTCACCGAGATGCGCGAGAAGGGTCGCACCTTCGAAGACGTGCTGGTCGAGGCCCAGGCCCTGGGTTACGCCGAAGCCGATCCGACCTTCGACGTCGAAGGCATCGACGCGGCGCACAAGCTGACCATCCTGGCGTCCATCGCCTTTGGTATCCCGCTGCAGTTCGACAAGGCCTACACCGAAGGCATCACCAAGCTGACCACCGCCGACGTGAACTACGCCGAGGCCCTGGGCTATCGCATCAAGCACCTGGGTGTGGCCCGCCGCACCGATGCCGGCATCGAACTGCGCGTGCACCCGACGCTGATCCCGGCCGATCGTCTGATCGCCAACGTCAATGGCGTGTTCAACGCGGTGATGGTCAACGGTGATGCCGTCGGCTCGACCTTGTACTACGGCGCCGGCGCCGGCATGGAGCCGACCGCTTCGTCGGTGATCGCCGACCTGGTGGACGTGGTGCGCGCCATGACCAGCGACCCGGAGAACCGTGTGCCGCACCTGGCCTTCCAGCCGGACTCGCTGTCGGCCCACCCGATCCTGCCGATCGAGGCCTGCGAAAGCGCCTACTACCTGCGGATCCAGGCCAAGGATCACCCGGGCGTACTGGCCCAGGTGGCGAGCATCCTGTCCGAGCGTGGCATCAACATCGAGTCGATCATGCAGAAAGAGGTCGAAGAACACGACGGCCTGGTGCCGATGATCCTGCTGACCCACCGGGTGGTGGAACAGCGCATCAACGATGCGATCACCGCGCTGGAAGCCCTGCAGGGCGTGGTCGGTCCGGTCGTACGGATCCGCGTCGAGCACCTGAACTAATCCGCTTCGTTGCGGGAGCCCCGGCGGCTCCCGCTTGAGAACTCTTTTTAGAGGAGCCAGTCATGCGTTACATCAGCACCCGCGGCCAGGCACCGGCCCTGAATTTCGAAGACGTCCTGCTGGCCGGCCTGGCGAGCGACGGCGGCCTGTACGTACCGGAAAACCTGCCACGTTTCACCCAGGAGGAAATCGCTTCCTGGGCCGGCCTGCCGTATCACGAGCTGGCCTTCCGGGTAATGCGCCCGTTCGTCACTGGCAGCATTCCGGATGCCGTATTCAAGAAAATCCTCGAAGAAACCTATTCTTCGTCAGAGCAGGGTGCCTTCTCCCACAACGCCATTGCCCCGCTGCGCCAGCTGAACGGCAACGAGTGGGTCCTGGAGCTGTTCCACGGCCCGACCCTGGCGTTCAAGGACTTCGCCCTGCAACTGCTGGGTCGCCTGCTGGACTACGTGCTGGAGAAGCGCGGCGAGCGCGTGGTGATCATCGGCGCCACTTCCGGTGATACCGGTTCGGCCGCCATCGAAGGCTGCAAGCGTTGCGACAACGTCGATATCTTCATCCTGCACCCGCACAACCGTGTGTCCGAAGTGCAGCGTCGGCAGATGACCACCATCTTCGGCGAGAACATCCACAACATCGCCATCGAAGGCAACTTCGACGACTGCCAGGAAATGGTCAAGGCCAGCTTCGCCGACCAGGGCTTCCTCAAGGGCACTCGCCTGGTGGCGGTGAACTCGATCAACTGGGCGCGGATCATGGCCCAGATCGTCTACTACTTCCACGCGGCCCTGCAGCTGGGCGGCCCGGCGCGTTCGGTGGCGTTCTCGGTACCGACCGGCAACTTCGGCGATATCTTCGCCGGTTACCTGGCCCGCAACATGGGCCTGCCGATCAACCAGCTGATCGTCGCCACCAACCGCAACGACATCCTGCACCGCTTCATGAGCGGCAACCAGTACGTCAAGGAAACCCTGCACGCCACCCTGTCGCCGTCGATGGACATCATGGTCTCGTCGAACTTCGAGCGCCTGCTGTTCGACCTGCACGGTCGCAACGGTGCCGCGCTGGCCGCGCTGATGGACTCCTTCAAACAAGGTGGCGGTTTCAGCGTCGAGCAGGAGCGCTGGACCGAAGCGCGCAAGCTGTTCGATTCCCTGGCCGTGGACGACGCCCAGACCTGCGAGACCATCGCCGAAGTCTTCGCCCAGACCGGCGAAGTGCTCGACCCGCACACCGCGATCGGCGTGAAGGCCGCCCGTGAGTGCCGTCGCAGCCTGGACATCCCGATGGTGGTGCTGGGCACCGCGCACCCGGTGAAATTCCCGGAAGCGGTGGAAAAGGCCGGGATCGGCAAGGCCCTGGAATTGCCGGCGCACCTGTCCGACCTGTTCCAGCGCGAAGAGCGTTGCACCGTCCTGGCCAACGACCTGAAGGCCGTCCAGGCCTTCGTCAGCCAGCATGGCAATCGCGGCAAACCGCTCTGATCGAGTGACATCGATCGTCAACAAGGCCCGTCTCTGACGGGCCTTGTCTTTTTATACACAGGCTGTTTATCGCGACGCGTCTTTAAGGATCGAGCTCAAGGACAGGGCGGCGCCGCGTCGAGGATCACTCACAGGATGCTTATGTTGCTGCGCCCGGTTTTCCGCACATTGATGGTTTTGGCGATGCTGTCCCTGGCCCCGTGCCTGATGGCGGCGCAGAACCTGCCCTTCAAGCTGGTGCCGGCCTTCGTCGAACTGCAACCGCTCACCCTGGCGCCGGCCGAACGGCAATGGCTGGCGGGCCGTGGCACCTTGAAGGTGGGCATTTCGATCGACGACTACCAGCCGATCGACATCACCCGCGACCGCAACCGTTACCAGGGCATCAGCGCCGATTACCTGAGCCTGGTAGGCGAGCGCCTGGGTGTGACGCTGGAAGTCCTGGGGTTCTCCGAGCGCGAACAGGCGGTCGAGGCGCTGCGCACGGGGGCGATCGACATCCTGACCAGCGCCAACGGCTACGAGCGTGGCGCCGCGGGGCTGCACTTTTCCAGTGACTACATGCCCGACCGCGCGGTCGTGGTGGTGCGCCGGGACGAGGCGGAAATTCCCGAAGACCTGGCCGGCAAGAAAGTGGTGCTGCTCGAGGGTTATGCGGATGCCAAGATTGCCCACGCTGCCTATCCCCACAGCCAGATCATTCTTTCGCCCAATCTGTACAGCGGCCTGGAAGCCCTGAAGCAGGGCGATGTCGATGCCTTTATCGGCAACGAGGTGATCGTCCGTGCCTACAAGGCGCTACGCCCTTACCTGGGGTTGCAGGTCCGCACCGAAAGCCGGTTGCCGCCGATCGGCTTTGCCTTCGCCACGCGCCAGGCCGACCCGCTGCTCGGCCGCCTGATCGAACGGGCGCTGCAAAGCATCGACGACTCCACGCGCCGGGAGATCCTGGCCCGCTGGACCACCGGGCTGGGCGCCAGCACCGGCGACGAGCGGATCAAGCTGAGCAAGCAGGAGCGTGCCTGGCTGCTCGAGCATCAGCATGTGGTAGTGGCTTCCCAGCAGTACCCACCCTACGTGTTCAAGGACAAGGACGGCCAGTGGGCCGGGCTGAATATCGACCTGCTCAACCGCATCTCGAGAATGACCGGGCTGCAATTCGTCCAGGAGGAAACCTTCTCCACGGCCCACACCCTGGACCTGCTACTCAAGGGCCGGGCGCAGATGAACACCACGCTGTCGGCCAATGATGAGCGCTGTGGCTTCCTCGACTTCACCCATGCCTTTGGCGGTTCGGCCTGGGTGTTCGTGGTGCGCGCCGACGACATCCAACTCAATACCTTCAACCAACTGGCCGGCAAGGTCCTGGCGCTTCCGGCCAAGCATGCGCTGGAGAGCTACGTCCGGCAGAACTACCCGAAGGTCCACCTGCGTCTGGTCGACACCTACCTGGAGGCGCGGGCCCTGGTGGCCAGCGGCGAGGCCGACGCGACCATCCAGAACGAAGTCGAGGTGCAGGGCTACCCGGCGAACGGCCTGCGCATCGGCCGCAGCGTCGAGGGCAAGTGGTCGGCCGACGAATTGTCGGTGCGCCGGGACCAGCCCGAGCTGCTGAGCATTCTGAACAAGGCCCTGGAAGCTTTCCCGGTGGCCGAGCTCAGCGCCATCCGCCTGAAATGGCTGGGGGTGACGCCGGTGCCGGTGCCGATGTGGCAGCGAGTGCCGGTATGGATCTACTGGGTCACCTTTACCGCGATCCTGTTCGGCCTGCTGTCTTTGGCCTGGAACACCCGGCTCAAGGGGCAGATCCGCCAGCGCCTGCAAGCCGAGCAACGGCTCAACGACCAGCTGGCGTTCAAGCGCGCCTTGCTCGACGGCATCCCCAATCCGATCTTCGTTCGTGACCTGGCCGGACGCCTGATCACCTGCAACAAAAGCTACGAAACCCAGACCGGCATGCGCCTGGAACAGATCAAGGGGCTGTGCCTGACCGAGCTGGATGTGTTGCCCGAGGCCACGGCCCGGCAGCTGCACCGCGAGTTCCTGGAGCAGTTGGAGTCGCAGGAGTCGGTGTTCGTCGACCGGCAGATCGAATCCAGGAACGGCCCGGTGCAGGTCTATCAATGGACGGTGCCGTTCTACAGCGCCCAGGGCGAGTTGCAGGGGCTGCTGGGGGGCTGGATCGATATCACCGAGCGCAAGCGTCTCGAGGAAGAGCTGCTGGAGGCGCGTCGCGCGGCGGATCAGGCGAACTACGCCAAGAGCGCCTTTCTCTCGACCCTGAGCCATGAGATTCGCACGCCGATGAACGCGATCATCGGTTTGCTGGAGCTGGAAAAGGAACAGGCGCGCCTGCGCGGCATGCCGTTTTCCGATGCCTTGCGCGTGGCTTATCAGTCGGCGCAGGAGCTGGTCGGCCTGATGGGCGACAACCTCGACCTGGCCAAGATCGAGGCCGGGCATATGCAGCTGGCGCCGCAGACCGTGGCCCTGCGAGGCTTCTTCGAAGACATACAGCAACTGTTCGAGGTCACCGCGCGCAACAAGGGGCTGCACCTGACGCTGGCCTTCGACAAGGCGGCGGACGGCTTCTACTGGCTCGATCCATTGCGCCTGCGCCAGGTGCTGCACAACCTGCTGAGCAATGCCCTGAAGTTCACCCAGGTCGGCGAGGTGCGGGTATCCGTCGAGCGCCAGGCCGATGAACACGGCGCCGACCGCCTGTGCATCAGCGTGGCCGACACCGGGCCAGGCATCAGCCCGGAGAAGCAGGCGAGCCTGTTCGATCCGTTCATTCAGGCCCATGTGCAGACGACGCCGGAGCAGGGCGGAACCGGCCTGGGCCTGAGCATCTGCAAGCAGCTGGTGGAGCTGATGGGCGGCCGCATTCTGCTGCAAAGCCAACCCGGCGCGGGGACCCGTGTGACCCTCGAGCTCTATCCGGAGCAAGTGGTCGAGGCTTTCAGCCAGTCGCCCCAGGTGACCAGCGAACGCCCGCAGAGCCGTCGCATGTCGGTGCTGGTGGTCGACGACGTGCGGGCCAATCGCATGGTGCTCAGCCAGCAATTGATGTTCCTCGGGCACAAGGTAGTGGCGCTCGACAGCGCCGAGGCGGCGCTGGCGCGCTGGCAGGGCGAGGCGTTCGACCTGGTGATGACCGACTGCCACATGCCGGGCATGAGCGGTTATCAGCTGAGCGAAGCGATACGTGAGATCGAGGCACGGGACGGGCGAGACGCCTGCCCGCTGATCGGCTGCACCGCCAATGCCTTCGAGGATGAACAGCAGCGCTGCGAACAGGCCGGCATGGACGAGCTGCTGGTCAAGCCGGTGACCCTGGACCGGCTGGCGCAGATGCTTGCGCGCTTCTTGCCGCCACCATCCTTCGACATCCAGACCCTGCGCAGCATGACCCAGGCCGACGAGCCGATCCTGCAACGCATGCTGCGCGAGCTGTGGAGCAACCTGGGGCAGGAGCAGGCGGCCCTGGAGTCGGCGGTGCTGGAGCAGGACTGGGCGCGTATCGGCGCGTCCACCCACCGCCTCAAAGGGGTGTGCTGCCTGATCGACGCGTTGCCGCTGGCCCAGGTCTGCATCGACCTGGAGGGCGTTGCCCGGGCCCATTCGACGGCGATGCTGGCGGAGCATTGGCTGCGTCTTAAGGAAGCCATCGGCTGCTTGCGCAACGATATCGAGCCGCACCTGGGTAGCGATTAAGACTTGTCTTATGGGGCGACCTGCCCTCTGCGATTAACGTACCGGCCCGCTGCGGATTCTCGCCGCTCTCGCCGTATCGGAGGTCGTTGCATGCACTCGTTGAAAGTGCTCGTTCTTGAAGACAATTCGTTCCAGTTGATGGCCCTGCACCAGATGCTCAACGCCAATGGCGTGTTCAACGTGTTGAACGCCGAAAGCGTTGCCGCCGCCCGGCAATCCCTGGACAGCAAGGGGCCGGTGGACATCGCCATCTGCGATCTGTACCTGGAGCAGGCCGACGGCCTGGAGCTGATTCGTTACCTGGCGGAGCAACAGCGGGCGAAGGCGCTGATCATTCTCAGCGACGCGCAAGCGGACGTCCGCGAAGGCGCCGCGGCCATGGCCCGGCAACAGGGCCTGAATGTGCTGGGCTGCCTGCCCAAGCCGGCCTCGGTGACCCTGGTCAATGAACTGCTGAGCCTGTACCAGCAATGTTTCGAGCCGGGCCCGCAAGCCTTGTCGCTGGCCCAGGTACGCGAAACCCTGGCGCTGGATGTATTCCAGCCTGAGGCCCCGACCGCCGAGGAAGGGCAGGCGGCGGTACTGCGCCATGGGGTCGCGCACTTTCAGCCGGTAGTCAGCCAGGACGGCGAGGTCCAGGGCGTCGAGGCGCTGGCACGCTGGCAGCATCCGGAGCATGGCCTGATGCTGCCCGCCGAGTTCCTGCCGGTGATCGAGTTCGCCGGGCTGGAAGAAGCCTTCACCTGGCTCATGCTGGAGCAGGCCATGCAGCTGTCGGCCGGGGTGCGCCTGGTCATGGGCCGTTCGCTGGCGATCTCGGTGAACATCCCGGTGGGCATGCTGGAACTACCGAACTTCGCCCGCCAGCTGGAAGCCCTGCTGCGCCGTTTTGAAGTACCGGCACGCCTGCTGACCCTGGAAATCGTCGAGACCACCGAGCTGCAAACCGACACCGCCCATGTCGAGGCCCTGCTGCGCCTGCGCATGATCGGTTGCAAGCTGTCGATTGGCGACTTCGGCACCGGTGGCACCAGCCTGCAGCGCCTGCTGGAGTTGCCGTTCACCGAGCTGAAGATCCCGCCGGCCTTTGTCTGCGGGCTGGCAGCCGATGAGCGCAAGTCGGCGGTGGTGGCCGGCGCCATGAGCATGGCCCGGCGCATGTCGCTGGGGTTGGTGCTGGCCGGTATCGAGAGCGCCGCCGACTATGAGGCGGCCAAGCGGCTGGGGCAGGCGCGCCTGCAAGGCTGCTTCATCGCCGAACCCATGAGCGCGGTCGCCGTGCGTCAGTGGATCGCCCGGCGCGTGAGGGCCGACCTCGGCGAAGAGATGGGCTGAGCCCGCGTTCAGGCCAGCCCGTGTTCCTGCACGTAGATGTACAGCGCCGCGGCGCTGGACAGGCCGAGCTTGCGCATGGCGCTGACCTTCTGGGTGCTGACGGTCTTTTTGCTGCGGCTGAGCTTGGCGGCGATTTCCCCGACCGTCAGCCCGGCCGCCAGCAGGCGGATCACTTCGAGCTCGCGGGGCGACAGCTGTTCCCCGGACAGCAGGCGATCCGGCCCGACCTCGCCCGCCAGGCTGAGGAGTTGCTGGATGGCCTGGGCGACGAACACCTTGTTGCGGCGCACATGGCTGATCGCCGCCGGCAGTTCATCGGCCAGGCTGGCCTTGCTCAGCAGGCCCATGACGCCCAGGTCGAGAATCGAGCGGAACAGCCCGGCGTTGTTGAGCATGGTCACCACCACGATCGGCAGCTCGGGGTGATGCCGGCGCAGTTGTTCGATCAGGCGCAGGCCGTCGTTCTGCTGCTCTCCCGGCATCATGAAGTCGGTGACCAGGACTTCGCAGGGACAGCTTTGCAGCAGTTCGCCGAGGGCGGTCGGGGAACTGGCTTCGCCGACGATCTCCAGGTTGTCGTCGCGCTCCAGGACCGCCCGCAGGCCGATAAGGAAAATCGGGTGATCGTCGGCCAGGACGATCCGCAGTTTTTTATTGGATGTTTGATTCAAGACTCGCTCCGGTGAGAAGGCAGCATTTCGGCCAGGCCCAGCAGCCGGGCAACTGTCATCGCTGCACCGCCGGGCTTTACCAACCGCTCGAGGAGAGGGCCCCCATGGCCACAACCCTACCTGCCAGAAAGACCTGCACAAGGCCTGAAAATCCGCCCAGGGAGCAGGTTGCGATGCCGGTCCGGATCGACCCTCGGCGCTATTCCTGCCAACAGGCGGTGTCGCGCTACAAGAAGGTCGAGGCGCTGATCGATCAGCCGGCACCGTCGCGTTCGTTTCTGGTTTGAAGTGCCGATTCTAGTCTGATACGGGCTGTTTTTTATCTGTCATGTTTTGCGGGCATGCTGGATCAACTCAGGTCGGCAACCGCCAGCGGTTGCGAACTTTCTTCTCTGGGCGATGGTCACTTGAATGCCAGAAAGCTACCGGCATTGGTGTATTCGAGCCTTAATTCCAGCTATTGAGTGGTGATCGAGATGGAAAGTATCAGCCTATTGTTGGGTGAAGCTTTGAGCCCGTATCAGGTAACTCTGACCCCGCGCGCGCAAGGGGAATGCCTGGTGACCCTGAAGAATGCCTTGGGGGCCATCGTGGTCGAGCGTGAGTTCAACCAGGTCCAGTTGACCGACAAGCGCCAGTTGACCGATGTCGTCGACGGCCTGCATCGCGACGTATTGATCGCCGAAGGTCGCCTGGAACCCTGTGTCATCGCGGCCTTGCGCAATGTGGCCCAGGAGAAGGCGTTCGACAGCGCACGCTGATTGGAAATTTTCGGGAACCTTCGCTTCAGCCCATCAGTCAGACCCTTGGCAACAGGATCGAGCATTGTGCTCCGGTGCTTGTCGCTTGTTGCACGGGTCTGCTTGCAGACCACGTTTAACCCCGAGTCGTCTCCCCACTGCTCGGGGTTTCTTTTTGCCCGGATTTTTTAGCGCTGCGGCGCGTCGTGGAAAAACGCCAGGGCATCGCTGCGGTATTGCTCGCGCAGCGACGGTTCCAACCACTGGGCATAAAGCTCCAGCAAGGTGTGCGGGCGCAGTTCGAGCAGCGCCCGGTTGATGCGCTCCACTGCCTGGCGGCCCTGCGCTGTGTTCGAACAGCCGACGTTCACCGATTGATACTTGGGCATGCCCTGGATCGGGTAGAACTCCAGCTCGTTCGGATCGATCCCTTGCTGTTGCGCCTGGAAACGAATCTCCGGCTGGTAGCCGATCAGGGCTTTGAGGCGTCCGTGCCTTTGCATCTGCAGCAGGTTGCCGATGGCGCTGTTGCCGTAGTGGGCCATCAGGGCTCCGGGCGGCGCCTGTGCGAGCAGGCTGTCGATCTGCTCGCCGTAACTGCGCTCGGCCACCACGCCAACGTTGTGCGGAGCGCTGGCCAGGAGCGCACGCAAGTCGATCTGGCCGTCGTGGATAAACGGCTGCAGGCCATCACGGTCTTTGCGACGCACCGCCAGGCCGTTGCTGAATACGCGAAAACTGGTGATGGAAAACGCGATCCATTGTGCCCGCTGCAGGTTGAACATCAGCGCCGGATCGCAAACGAAGGGTTGCTCCCGGAGCATCTGCATGCCCCGGGCGCGGTTGACGTGCACGATCTGGTGGTCGTACTCCGGCAGGCTGGCCATCAGCACAGGCAAGGCCTGGTCGATCACCCCGCGGCCTTTTTGCGGGCCTTCGAAAATCGTCGTTGGCGGCAGGTCGCGCAGGACCCAGATCAAGGTGTTCCTGGCCTGGCTGACCTGGGGCCAGGTGCCGAGTGCCAGCAACATACAAAACAAACGTATCCCGCGAATCATTCGCCCGCCACTGCATGGGTTCATCAGGCTGCTGATCCTTGTCGGTAAAACTCTCATTGTCGCGAAATCGTGTTCAACGCTAGATCGCGCCGCTGTCACGCAGGCTTTTGATTTGCTGCTCGTCGTAACCCAGGGCGCCCAGCACCTGGGCATTGTGTTCACCGAGCGCGGGCCCGACCCATTCGGACGAGCCCGGGGTGTCCGAGAGTTTCGGCACGATGCCGGGCATCTTGAATGCCTTGCCGTCCGGCAGCTTGGCCTGGAGGAACATCTCCCGGGCGAGAAACTGCGGATCGCTGAACATGTCCTCGGCACTGAAGATGCGGCTGGCGGGGACTTCCGCCTGGTTCAGCAATTCGAGCACGCGCTCCAGCGGCAGCGAATTGACCCAGCGATCGATGACCCCATACAGCTCGTCGCGCCGGCTGTCGCGACCGTCGTTGCTGGCCAGGGCCGGGTCGTTGGCCAGGTCGTCGCGGCCGATCACCTGCATGAAGCGCTTGAAGATCGCATCGCCGTTGGCGCCGATCTGCACGTGCTTGCCATCGGCGCTGGTGTGAATGGAGGAGGGCGTGATGCCGGGCATGATGTTGCCGGTGCGTTCGCGGATGAAACCGAAGACGTCGAACTCCGGGACCATGCTTTCCATCATGGCGAAGATCGCTTCGTACAACGCCACGTCCACCACCTGGCCCTGGCCACCGTTGACCTCGCGGTGCCGCAGGGCCATCAGCGCGCCGATCACCCCCCAGAGGGCAGCAATCGAGTCGCCGATGGAAATGCCGGTGCGCACCGGCGGGCGGTCCTCGAAACCGGTGATGTAGCGCAGCCCGCCCATGGACTCGCCGACCGCGCCGAAACCGGGCTGGTCCTTCATCGGCCCGGTCTGGCCGAAACCGGACAGGCGCACCATCACCAGCTTGGGGTTGAGCGCGTGCAGGGTGTCCCAGCCCAGGCCGAGTTTTTCCAGGACCCCGGGGCGGAAGTTCTCGATCAGGATGTCGGCCTCCGCCAACAGCTTCTTCAGCACCTCCAGGCCGTCCGGGTGCTTGAGGTTCAGGGTCAGGGACTGTTTGTTGCGTGCCTGGACGAACCACCACAGCGACGTGCCTTCATACAGCTTGCGCCACTTGCGCAGCGGGTCGCCGCCATCGGGCGATTCGACCTTGACCACCTCGGCGCCGAATTCGGCGCAGATACGCGAGGCGAACGGGCCGGCGATCAGGGTGCCGAGTTCGACGACTTTCAGGCCGGCAAGGGGTTTGGCGGTAAGCGGCATGGAAGATCCTTGTAGGACAAAGATTGGACGGTAGAGCGTTTTAACATAGCCCGGCGCTCCCTCGCCAAAGGATGATGGTGCGCGATTCGTGGATTGGCCCGTGCATCGGTTAGACTTGCCGCCTTTCCTCGTATCAAGAAGCCCCGTCCATGGCCCAGCCGTCTACCACCTACAAGTTTGAATTGAACCTGACTGACCTCGATCGCGGGGTGTACGAAAGCGTCAAGCAAACCATCGCCCGCCATCCGTCGGAAACCGAAGAGCGCATGACCGTGCGCCTGCTGGCCTACGCCCTTTGGTACAACGAACACCTGTCGTTCGGTCGTGGCCTGTCGGAAGTGGATGAGCCGGCCCTGTGGGAAAAAAGCCTGGACGACCGTGTGCTGCACTGGATCGAAGTCGGCCAGCCGGACGCCGAGCGCCTGACCTGGTGCTCGCGCCGTACCGAACGCACCAGCCTGCTGGCCTACGGCAGCCTGCGCGTGTGGCAGACCCGGGTGGTGGACGCGGTGAAGAACCTGAAGAACCTCAATATCGCCGGCGTGCCCCAGGACGTCCTGGAAGTCCTGGCCAAGGACATGCCGCGCGTTATCAAGTGGGACGTGATGATCAGCGAAGGCACGATCTTCGTCACCGACGATCGTGGCCAGCACGAAGTCCAGCTGGAATGGCTGTTGGGCGAACGCTGAGTTCGCCACGCCGCGCGCTGTTTCGCTGTATCCCCCGTATCGAAGAGAAGCTTCTGTCACCCCATGCGTATCGAACCTCGTGAGTTGCCCGCCACCCTGCCGTTTCTCGGTGATCTGCCGCCCTTGCTGACCCGCCTGTACGCCGCCCGTGGCGTGCAGTCCGAGGCCGAGCTGGACAAGAGCCTGGCGCGGTTGATCCCGTTCCAGCAGCTCAAGGGCATCGAGGCGGCGGTGGATCTGCTGGTGACGGCGCTGGAGCAGCGCGAGCGCATCCTGATCGTCGGCGACTTCGACGCCGACGGCGCCACCGCCAGTACCGTGGGCATGCTCGGCCTGCGCCTGCTGGGCGCGGCCCATGTCGATTACCTGGTGCCGAACCGTTTCGAATACGGCTACGGCCTGACCCCGGAAATCGTCGCGGTGGCCCTGGAGCGCCAGCCTCAGCTGCTGATTACCGTGGACAACGGTATCTCTAGTGTCGAGGGCGTGGCGGCAGCCAAGGCGGCCGGGCTGAAAGTGCTGGTCACCGACCACCACTTGCCGGGCCACGAGTTGCCGGCGGCGGATGCCATCGTCAACCCGAACCAGCCCGGCTGCGAGTTTCCGAGCAAGGCCCTGGCCGGGGTCGGGGTGATCTTCTATGTGCTGATGGCGCTGCGGGCCCGCCTGCGCAGCCTCGGCTGGTACGAAACCAAGCCGCAGCCGAACATCGGCGAGCTGCTGGATCTGGTGGCGCTGGGCAGCGTCGCCGACGTGGTGCCGCTGGACGCCAACAACCGCATCCTGGTGCACCAGGGGCTGGAGCGGATTCGTGCCGGGCGCGCGCGGCCGGGGATCAAGGCGATCCTCGAAGTGGCCAAGCGCGAGGCGTCGCGCATCACCTCCACTGATCTGGGTTTCATCCTTGGCCCACGGCTGAATGCCGCCGGGCGCCTGGACGATATGAGCCTGGGCATCGAATGCCTGCTCAGCCATGACATGGCCCTGGCGCGGGAAATGGCCGGCCAGCTGGACGAGTTGAACCAGGATCGCAAATCCATCGAGCAGGGCATGCAGCGCGAAGCCCTGGCCCAGCTCAAGGATCTTCCGGTGGAATCGATGCCGTTCGGCCTGTGCCTGTTCGAGCCCGACTGGCACCAGGGGGTGATCGGGATTCTCGCTTCGCGGCTGAAAGAGCGTTACCACCGGCCGACCATCGCCTTTGCCGACGCCGGCGAAGGCATGCTCAAGGGCTCGGCGCGTTCGGTGCCGGGCTTTCATATCCGCGATGCCCTGGACGCGGTGGCGGCCAAGCATCCGGATCTGATCAGCAAGTTCGGTGGTCACGCCATGGCCGCCGGCCTGTCGCTGCCAGAGCAGAATTTCCCGGCCTTCGCCGAAGCCTTCGATGCCGAGGTGCGCCGCCAGCTGCGCGAGGAAGACCTGACCGGGCGCCTGCTGTCGGACGGCACCCTGGCGGTGGAAGAGTTCCACCTCGAACTGGCCCGCGCCCTGCGCCATGCCGGGCCCTGGGGCCAGCACTTTCCCGAGCCGCTGTTCCATGGCGTGTTCCAGCTGGTGGAGCAGCGCGTGGTCGGCGAGCGTCACCTCAAGGTGGTCCTGCGCAGTGAATGCGGCTCGGTGAAGCTCGACGGCATCGCCTTCGGCATCGACCGCGATATCTGGCCGAACCCGACCATCCGCTGGGTGGAACTGGCCTACAAGCTGGACCTCAACGAGTTCCGCGGCCAGGAAACCGTGCAACTGATGATCGCCCATATCGAACCGCGCTGATGGCCATGACGAACCCGCTCCCGCCTCTGTAGGAGCCAGGCTTGCCGGCGATGCCGGCGCCGCGGTGCGTCAGGGCTGAACGCCATCGCGTGCAAGCCGGATCGCCGCCCGCTCGCTCCTACGGGTTCATGACGAACCCGCTCCTGCTTCTGTAGGAGCCAGGCTTGCCGGCGATGCAGGCGCCGCGGTGCTTCAGGAACCACTCCATCGCGGCATGGCCTGATCCGGGCACAGGAACCCTGCTTCCTTCCTCATTGTCGACTAGTCTCTAAACACTGCTTGATTGGCCTTGTGACGTCTTGTCCTTTTTTCTCCCGCGGGGGCGGGCGCTGTTCCTTTCCAGTCACTCGTCGACTTTTCAAACAGAACCCTGGAGCCTGACCACTGATCGAGAGGTGCCCCATGAGTCTGCTGCTTGAACCCTATACCCTTCGTCAATTGACCTTACTCAACCGCATCGCGGTATCGCCCATGTGCCAGTACTCCAGCGTAGATGGACTGGCCAATGACTGGCACCTGGTGCACCTCGGCAGTCGTGCCGTAGGCGGCGCCGGACTGATTTTCACCGAGGCCACGGCGGTCACCGCCGACGGGCGCATCACCGCCCAGGACCTTGGCCTGTGGAACGATGAACAGATCGCACCCTTGCAACGCATCACCCGGTTCATCGCCGCCCAGGGCGCGGTCGCCGGCATCCAGCTGGCCCACGCCGGACGCAAGGCCAGCACCCATCGGCCGTGGCTGGGCAAGCATGGCAGCGTCAAGCCCGAGGAGGGCGGCTGGGTCCCGGTAGGCCCTTCGCCGATTGCCTTCGACCCGCAACATACGCCGCCGACCCAACTCGACGAAGGGCAGATCGCCGCGATCGTCCAGGCCTTCGTCGACTCGGCCAAACGCGCCCTGGTCGCCGGTTTCAAGGTGGTCGAAGTGCATGCCGCCCACGGCTACCTGCTGCATCAATTCCTCTCGCCCCTGAGCAATCAGCGCCGCGACCAGTACGGTGGCTCCTTCGATAACCGCATTCGCCTGGTCCTGCAGGTGTGTGAGGCGGTGCGGGCGGTCTGGCCGCAAGAGTTGCCGCTGTTCGTCCGGGTTTCGGCCACCGACTGGGTGGAGGACGGCTGGAACCCGGACGAAACCGTCGAGCTGGCCTGCCGCCTGAAGGCCCTGGGTGTGGACCTGATCGATGTTTCCTCGGGCGGCACCGCGGTCAATGCCGAGATCCCCACCGGCCCGGGCTACCAGACCCGCTTCGCCGAACGGGTGCGCAAGGAGTCGGGGATCGCCACCGGCACCGTGGGCATGATCACCGAGCCGGCCCAGGCCGAGCACATTTTGCGCACCTGCCAGGCGGACATCATCTTCCTCGCCCGCGAGTTGCTGCGCGACCCGTACTGGCCGCTGCATGCCGACGACGACCTGAGCGGGCACAAGGCGATCTGGCCGGCGCAGTACCAGCGTGCGACCCATCGCGACCAGCCGATTCACGAGTCGGACCTGCGCGAGTGAGCTGAGCGGGGGCATAAAAAAAACCGGCCTGTGAGGGCCGGTTTTTTATGCCGTGTCGTATCGCCGCGACCTATAGCCGCTGCCGCAGGCTGCGATGGGCCGCGTAGCGGACCGCCTCTGGACACAACGGTCGATCGCTCCATCCGCGGCGCCCGTTGACGACCGGTTCCCGGTCGATCGCAGCCTTCGGCAGCGGCTACAGGCGATAGGGCTTCCTCAGCTGTACTTGCGCTTGTCCGGTGTCGGCGGGAAGTACTGGTACAGCCAGGTCTCGCTCAGGGTGCGATCGTTGGTGCGGATGAACAGCCGCAGCTCCACCGGATCGACGCTGTCGTTGGTCGGGTACCAGTCGAAGAGCACGCGATAACCCTGGATCTCGTCCAGCTTCAGCACATGGAAATCCTTGACCTGGCCGTTCGACGCGGTGACCACCGGCTCGATGCCGGTGCCCTCCGGCAGTCGATCCAGGCCGCCGCCATTGAAGTCCACGGCGAAGCGTCGGGCCCAGACCGGCGGGTAATGCTCGCCCGGCGCCCAGCCTTCGACGAAGCCGCCCATGCCCGAACGGGTGGCGTTGACCCGCGCCAGCGGCGTGCCCACCGGTGGCAGGGCGCTCCAGTACAGCTTGTAGCCGTAGTTCAGCGAATCCCCGGCGGCCAGCGGCTTTTTCGGGGTCCAGAAGGCCACGATGTTGTCCAGGGTCTCGCCGGTGGTGGGGATCTCCAGCAGGTCGACCGAGCCTTCGCCCCAGGCGGTGGTCGGCTCGACCCATAGGCTCGGGCGCCGGCTGTACCAGTCCACGGTGTCCTGGTAGTTGGCGAACTCGTGGTCGGTCTGCACCAGGCCGAAGCCCTTCGGGTCCTTGTCGGCGAAGGCATTGAACTGCAGGGTCGCCGGGTTGTTCAGCGGGCGGCAGATCCATTCGCCGTTGCCGCGCCACATGGCCAGGCGGTCCGAGTCGTGGATCTGCGGATGGATGGTGTCGCACATGCGCCGTTCATGGGTACCGCAGCTGAACATGCTGGTCATCGGCGCGATACCCAGCTGTTCGATGGCGGTGCGGGCGTTGACGTGCGCGTCGACGTCCATCACCACGCGCTCGGCCTGGCAGTCGATGTCGAAGCGGTAGGCGCCGGTGGCGCTGGGCGAGTCGAGCAGGGCATAGACCACGAAACGGGTGCTGTCCTTGTCCGGGGTCTCGAACCAGAACTTGGTGAAGTCGGGAAACTCTTCACGTTTCTTGGCGTAGGTGTCGATCGCCAGGCCGCGGGCCGACAGGCCGTACTGGCCGGTCTTGTCCACCGCGCGGAAATAGCTGGCGCCGAGGAAGGACACCACGTCGTGCCTGTCCAGTTCCGGGGCCTTGAACAGCTTGAAGCCGGCAAAGCCCAGGTCGCCCTTGAGCTGCGCGGTGTCGACGCTGGTGTTCTGGTAGTTGAACAGCGACGGGCGGAAATGCACTTCCCGCGCCTGACGGGTCTTGGCGTCGACGCTGTACATGCGTACCGGCTGCTTGAAGCCCATGCCGACGTGGAAGAACTGCACGTCCAGCTGGCCGTTCAGCTCCTTCCACAGCGAGTGGTTGCCGTCGTACTGGATCGCGTTGAAGTTCTGCGGGGTCATGGTTGCCAGGGTCGGCGGCAGCACCTGCTTGGTGTCCACGTAGGGCTTGCCGGCCAATTGCTTGGCCTGGGCCTTGAGAAGCTCGAAATCGAAGGCCTGCGCTTCGCCGTCGGCAGCGCCCGCCCAGGCCCGGGTGGCCAACAGGCCCGTGGCCGACAGGCCGGTGTAGGCTGCCAGCGCCATGGATGCTTTCAGAAGATGCCTGCGATGCATAAGTGAACCTTGTCAGGAGATCCCGAGCCCTTCCTGGCTGCGCTGGATCGGAAATGGAGGTTCGGTCATGCCTTCGGCCAAACACAACGGACTTTTAACAGCTGGCGGATAGAATAATCGGTTCGCCCGGGGCAAAAAATGCCCCGCGTGTATCGATACGTAAAACCACGGACGGCTTCAGGAAACCCAAGATGCTCAATGAACGCCCTTTGACCCCGCAAGACATCCCGCTGTTCAAACTGATTGACCGCGCGGAACTGATCGAAGCGTTCTACCGCCTGCAGGACGGGCAACTGCTGTGTTATCCCCAGCGCGAAGTGGTGACCGGCTGGCCGCCTGGCGAAGCCGAGCATGACGCGCAGGTCTTGCAGGCGTGTGAACAGCGCGGCGGCTGGCTGTACGGGGTGTTCGACGAGCACCGGCTGGTGGCCGCGGCGGTGGTCGATTGCCTGGTTATCCACAGCGCCGGCTTGCAACTGCGGCAGCTGAAGTTCCTGCATGTCAGCCAGGCTTATCGCGGGCGCGGCCTGGGCCAGCGGCTGTTCGGCCTGGCCGCCGAGCAGGCGCGGCGCATGGGCGGCGAAGGGCTCTATGTCTCGGCCACGCCATCACGTAACACCGTGGATTTCTACTGCGGCCTGGGCTGTGAGCTGTTGCCGGTCCCCGATCCAGAGTTGTACCGACTGGAGCCCGAGGACATCCATCTGTACCTCAGGCTGGCCTGATCTTCAGCGGGTTTTGCGCCAGGCCGGCCAGGCGAGGAGGGTTCCGGCCCGCATTTGGCAAGTCTCATCCGCAGAAATAATCAGTCGGCAGGACGCAAGGCATGTGGTGGGCCTTCCGTTTCAAGCACCTGGTGGATCGCGGGGTGGGCCTTGAGGCTGGCAAAGTAGCGATCCAGCTGACGCCATTGTCCGAGGTCGATGGCCAGCCGCCGGGCCCAGGTCAGCAGGGTGAACAGATAGGCGTCCAGTGCTGAAAAACCGTCGCCCAGCACATGTTCCCGGCCAGCGAGGTGTTGATCGATGAACGCCAGCCGCGGGCTCACCCGCTCCCGGGTCTGTTGTTGGCCGGCCTCGGTGCGGGCCAGGAAGTTGGCGCTGACGCCGCCGTGACGTTCCGGGGTGATGAAGTTTTTCTGTACCTCCATGGCCAGGAAGCTCAGCCATTGCAGGGCTTCGTAGCGAGCGAAGCTGCCGATGGCTGGCAGCAGCGCCTGTTCAGGCACGGTATCGGCAATGTACTGCAGGATGACGCTGCACTCGGTCAGTCGCTGGCCGTTCTCCAGTTGCAGCACCGGTACGTAGGATTTGGGATTGATCAGGTTGAAGTCACCACCTGCCCAGCGCTTGTTCGTGAGGTCGACCTTTTCCAGGGTAAAGCCGAGCCCGCTGGCCTGAAGCAGAATATGCGGAGCGAGCGAACTGGCTCCAGGGGCATAAAACAGAATCATCGAAGTGTTTCTCCTTCAGCAATCGCTGGCCGATGTAGCCGCGGTAGACGTCACGATACGATGGCGCTATCAAGGAAAAAACGCGTGCTTGCGCACACCAAGGCTGCGAATATGCACCTATGACCGATTGGCAGGATCTACATCACTTCATCGTTGTTGCTCGGCTGGGTTCCCTGACCGCCGCCGCGAATGCCTTGCGCGTCGATCACGCAACGGTAGGGCGACGGGTGTCCAGTCTTGAAGCGAGCCTGGGACTCAAACTGCTTGAGCGCTTGCCACGTTCGTCGCGTTTGACCGAAGCCGGGGTAGCGTTGGCGGCCATTGCTCAGCCTATGGAGAGGCTGGTCGACGAGGTCGATCGTTATGCCCGAGGTGCCGTGGGGCTGTCCGGTACGGTCAGCGTCAGCACCCTGGCATTGCTGGCCAGCATGTTGCTGGTACCCAGCCTGCCGGCGCTGCGTGCCGCCCATCCGGATCTGAAAATCGTGCTGGATACGACCTCCAGTGTGGCTTCGCTGGAGCGCGGAGAGGCAGACATCGCCATCGGCTACGTACGCCCCGATGAAGCCGGGCGCGTCGTGCGTCGGGTCGGTCAGGTCCAGTTCGGGTTTTATGCCAGTCCTGCCTATGCCTCGGTGGCGCCGGCCGACTGGGGGTTCATCGGCTTTGCCGAGTCGCTGGAACATATCCCGCAGCACCGTTGGTTGGTGGATTTCGCTGCCCGGCGCCCGATCGTTCTGCGTAGCAATGACGTCAACACCCAGCAGGCGGCTGCGCGGGCCGCTGTTGGGGTCGCGTTGTTGCCCTGTTTTGTCGCCAACCCCGACTCCGGGTTGGTCCGGGTAGCGCCACTGCGTGTTGGCGATGTTCGCGAACTATGGCTTTCGGTGCATGCCGATGTCCGTCGCTCAGCGGCCGTGCGGCGGGTGATGGACCATCTGATCGAGGTATTGGCGCGTGGTCTGGAGTAGGCGGGGGCGGGTTTCGAAACGGGCTTACGGGCTGTTATCGAGCGCAATGCCGTAGCGATTGGCCAGGAGAAAGGCCAGTACCGCCAGCGAGTGGGCGAAGAGGGCCGTGAGCAGGCGGAGCCAATTATCCCGAGTGAATCCGTTGTGATTCATGGGCCGCTCCCCGCCGATGGTATGAACTGCGGCACGGCATACAGCACCAGCACGCAACCCAGCCACAGGCCCAGCCAGCGATAGTGGGTAGGCATGCCGCAGGCGTGCCAGCCTTTGGCGGCGGCATACACCAGGGTGATCTGGATCAGCACCAGGGACAGGACCCCGGTGGGAACTGCCACCGCCGAGACAAAGGGCGCGACGACGGCGCGGGTCAATACCAGGCCCAGTTGCAGGGCGGCGAACGGCAGCACCAGCCAGACGGCCACTTGCAGCATCAGGCTGACGATTCGGGAGTGACGAGGCATGGGCGCATCCTTGCTGCCGGAGAAGTTTCCGCGCCGCGGGCGGGGAAACCAGGCGTTTTGTGGCGGCGGATGGTGCCGCAACTTGATCGGCTTGGCCAGACCTCGTTCAATAGCCGATTTTCAAGGAGATCGGGCAAATGAATTGCGGTTTTTCGGCGTGCGCGCGATGAAGTACAAGAAGACCCTGGCGGTCGTGGGGGGCCTGCTGGGAGCCTGTGTACTGGTGTTCGCCAGTGCGCTCTACACAGTGCTCGAACGCGAGCCCTATTCGACGACCAGCCCCTCCGGTCGTTACCTGTTGCAGCATGCCTCGGCCGGCGGGCTGCTGGTGCCTTTCGGCGGCAAGGGCTATCTGCAGATCATCGACCTTGAGGACCCGGATCGGGTCTACCGCACGCCCTTGATCCGGGACTGGACGCTGGACCTGCGGATGTATGAGGACGACAACAGCATCAGCATCTTTGGCCTGGAGTTCATCAAGGCCACCAAGACCTACATCATTCAGTGGCCGGATTGGCAACACCACTGGCTCGACTGGTTCATCAGCAACACGCCCTACGAGTTTTGCCAGGAAACCGACGGCAACTGTTTCTAGCAGGGCGTGCTGCCCGGGGTCAGTGCTTGAACATCACATGGCGCACGACGGTGTAGTCCTCCAGCCCATACATGGACATGTCCTTGCCGTAGCCGGAGAGTTTCTGCCCGCCGTGGGGCATTTCGCTGACCAGCATGAAGTGGGTGTTGACCCAGGTGCAGCCATATTGCAGGCGCGCCGAGAGGCGGTGGGCGCGGCCGACATCGGCGGTCCACACCGAGGACGCCAGGCCGTAGTCCGAGTCGTTGGCCCAGCCCAGAACCTGGGCTTCGTCGGTGAAGCGGGTGACCGAGACCACCGGTCCGAACACTTCGCGGCGGACGATTTCGTCGTCCTGCTGGGCGTCGGCCAGCACCGTCGGTTCGAAGAAGAAACCGTCGCCGTCCACCGCCTTGCCGCCGGTGACCAGGCGGATATGCGGCTGGGCGATGGCACGTTCGACGAAGCCGGCCACGCGATCGCGGTGCTGGGCGCTGATCAGCGGGCCCAGCTCGGTGTCCGGGTCGCCCTGCAGGCCGTACTTGATGCTGGCGACCGCTGCGCCGAGCTTCTCGACGAAGCGTTCGTAGATGCCCTCCTGCGCATAGATGCGGCAGGCGGCGGTGCAGTCCTGGCCGGCGTTGTAGAAGCCGAAGGTGCGGATGCCGTCCACGGCGGCGTCGATGTCGGCGTCGTCGAAGATGATCACCGGTGCCTTGCCGCCCAGTTCCATGTGCATGCGTTTGACGTTGTCGGCGGTGCTGGAAATGATGTTCGAGCCGGTGGCGATGGAGCCGGTGAGCGACACCATGCGCACCTTCGGATGGGTCACCAGCGACTGGCCCACCGTGGCGCCGCGGCCGAAGACCAGGTTGAGCACGCCGGCGGGAAAGATCGCCGCTGCCAGTTCGGCCAGGCGCAGGGCGGTCAACGGGGTCTGCTCCGAGGGCTTGAGCACCACGGTGTTGCCGGCGGCCAGGGCCGGGGCGATTTTCCAGGCGACCATCATCAGCGGGTAGTTCCACGGCGCGATGGAGGCGATTACCCCCACCGGGTCGCGACGGATCATCGAGGTGTGGCCCGGCAAGTATTCGCCGCCGGCCGAACTGCTGAGGCAACGGCTGGCGCCGGCGAAGAAACGGAACACGTCGGCAATCGCCGGGATCTCGTCGTTCAAGGCCGCGCTCAGCGGCTTGCCGCAATTGTCCGACTCCAGCCGGGCCAGCTCTTCGCCGTGGGCTTCGATGCTGTCGGCCAGCTTGAGCAACAGCAGCGAGCGTTCTTTCGGCACGGTTTGTGACCAGCTCTGGAACGCTGCGTCGGCGGCCCGCACCGCGGCATCGACCTGGGCTTCGCTGGCCTCGTTGATGTCCACCAGCACCTTGCCCAGGGCCGGGTTGAATACCGGCTGGGCAGGGCCTTCGCCGGTGATCAGTTGGCCGTTGATCAAGAGTTTGGTTTGCATGGCTGTTCTCCTGAAATATCTGTTGGAAGTTCTGCGATCTGTAGCCGCTGCCGCAGGCTGCGATAAGGCCGAAGGCCTTCAGCGAACCGGAGGGCGCCACGACCCTGCGGGTCGATCGCAGCCTGCGGCAGCGGCTACAGGGTTATTTGCCGCCGCTGCCCGCCACGCTCTCGCCGCCGCGGGTCAGGTAATAGGCGCCGAGGATCGGCAGCATGGTCACCAGCATCACCAGCATGGCGACGACATTGGTCACCGGTACGTCCCGCGGCCGGCTGAGCTGGTTGAGCAGCCACAGCGGCAGGGTGCGTTCATGGCCGGCGGTGAAGGTGGTGACGATGATTTCGTCGAACGACAGGGCGAACGCCAGCATGCCGCCGGCCAGCAGCGCCGAGCCGAGGTTGGGCAGGATGATGTAGCGGAAGGTCTGCCAGCCGTCGGCGCCCAGGTCCATCGAGGCTTCGATCAGGCTGTGGGAGGTGCGACGCAGGCGGGCGATCACGTTGTTGTAGACGATCACCACGCAGAAGGTCGCGTGGCCGACGATGATGGTGAACATCCCCGGCTCGATCCCCAATGTCTTGAAGGTCGCCAGCAGGGCGATGCCGGTGATGATCCCCGGCAGGGCGATGGGCAGGATCAGCATCAGCGAAATGCCCTGCTTGCCGAAGAAGTCCCGCCGATACAGCGCCGCCGAGGCCAGGGTGCCGAGGACCAGGGCGATCAGGGTGGCGATGGCGGCGATCTGCAGCGACAGCTTGATGGCCTCGAGCACGTCGGGGCGGGCGAAGGCCACGCTGAGCCACTTCAGGGTGAAGCCCTGGGGCGGAAAGCTGAAGGCCGCGTCTTCGGTGTTGAAGGCGTAGAGGAAGATGATCAGGATCGGGAAATGCAGGAACAGCAGCCCGCCCCACGCGGCAAGGCGCAGGCCCAGTGAAGCTTGTTCTCCGTGCTTGGCTGAGTCAGAGCGCATCGAAGGCCCCCAGGCGTTTGACGATGGACAGGTAAATGGCGATCAGCACGATCGGCACCAGGGTGAAGGCCGCGGCCATCGGCATGTTGCCGATCGCTCCTTGCTGGGCGTAGACCATGCTGCCGACGAAGTAGCCGGGCGGGCCCACCAGCTGCGGCACGATGAAATCGCCCAGGGTCAGGGAGAAGGTGAAGATCGAGCCGGCGGCGATGCCCGGCACCGACAGCGGCAGGATCACCTGCATGAAGGTCTGGCGCGGCTTGGCGCCGAGGTCGGCGGAGGCTTGCAGCAAGGACGGCGGCAGGCGTTCCAGGGAGGCCTGGATCGGCAGGATCATGAACGGCAGCCAGATATAGACGAACACCATGAAGCGCCCCAGGTGCGAGGTCGACAGGGTGCTGCCGCCGACCCCGGGAATCCCCAGGATGAACTGCAACAGCGGCTCCAGCCCCAGGTGCTGGACGAACCACTGGGCCACGCCGCCCTTGGCCAGCAGCAGGGTCCAGGCGTAGGCCTTGACGATGTAGCTGGCCCACATCGGCAGCATCACCGCGATATAGAAGAACGCCTTGGTCTTGCCGCTGGTGTAGCGCGCCATGTAGTAGGCGATGGGGAAGGCGACCACGGCGCTGGCGAGCGAGACGGCGATGGCCATGCTCAGGGTGCGCAGGATGATGTCGAAGTTCGACGGCTGGAACAGCGCGGCGAAGTTGGCCAGGGTCAGGTCCGGGGTGACCGCCATGGTGAAGTCGTCGAAGGTGTAGAAGCCTTGCCAGAGCAGGACCAGCAAGGAGCCCAGGTAGATCGCGCCGAACCAGAGCAGCGGCGGCACCAGCAGCAGCGCCAGGTACAGGTTCGGCCGCCGGTACAGCAGGTTGGAAAAACGTCGCAACGGCGAGCCGCCGGCGCTTTGGGGAGTGATCGCCAGGGTGTTCATGTCACACCCCGCTCGCCAGGGTATCGGCCAGCGGGATCATCGCCTCGCGGGCCCAGCGCGCGCTGATGCGTTGCCCGGTCTGGTGCTGGGCGCTGCTGTCCAGCCATTGGTTGTTGGCCTGGCTGATGCTGAGGGTCTGGCCGTTGTCCAGTTGCAGCTCGTAGCGGGTGGCGCTGCCCTGGTACTGGATATCGTGCAGCAGGCCGCTGACTTCGATCTCGTGGCTGGGCAGCGGGCCTTCGGCGAAACGCACGTGTTCCGGGCGGATCGAAAAGGGCCGCTGGCTGCCGCTCAGGCGCTCGGCCAGTTCGCCGCGAATCACGTTGGAGGTGCCGACGAACTCGGCGACGAAGGTGGTGGCCGGTTTCATGTACAGGTTGCGCGGGCTGTCGACCTGCTCGATGCGGCCCTTGTTGAACACCGCCACGCGGTCGGACATCGACAGGGCTTCGGTCTGGTCGTGGGTGACGAAGATAAAGGTGATGCCGAGTTGGCGCTGGAGCTTCTTCAGTTCGCCCTGCATCTGTTCGCGCAGCTTCAGGTCCAGCGCTCCCAGGGGTTCGTCCAGCAGCAGGACCCGCGGCCGATTGACCAGCGCCCGGGCCAGGGCCACGCGCTGGCGCTGGCCGCCGGACAGTTGCACCGGCTTGCGCTCGCCGTAGCCTTCCAGGGCGACCATGGCCAGGGCTTCTTCGGCGCGCTTGAAGCGCTCGGCCTTGGCGACGCCTTTGACTTTCAGGCCGTAGGCCACGTTGTCGCGCACGTTCATATGGGGGAACAGCGCGTAATCCTGGAACACGGTGTTGACGTCGCGCTGGTAGGGCGGCAACCCAGTGGCTTCGGCCCCGTGGATGTGGATCGAGCCGGCGCTCGGCTGTTCGAAACCGGCGATCAGGCGCAGGCAGGTGGTCTTGCCCGAGCCGGAAGGGCCGAGCATGGAAAAGAACTCGCCGTCCTGGATATCGATGGAAACCCGGTCAACGGCCTTCACCTCGCCGAACTGCCGGGAAACGTTGGTGAACTGGACTGCAAGCGTCATGGTGCGGTGCTCCGGAAAAGCGCGCTGTCGAAATAAGCGGGATCAGGTCTGGCGGCGAAGGTCGCTCCTGCTGGAGCCGGTCTGGCGCAGGAACCTGTAGCCGCTGCCGCAGGCTGCGATCGCCCCGCAGGGGCGCGGCGATCCTCAGGGCGCAGGAGGTCCTGCGGACCTGGCGCAGCCTGCGGCAGCGGCTACAAGGGGCTCACCTGCCGCCCATGATCGCGATGTAATCCTGGGTCCAGCGGCTGTACGGCACGAACTTGCCGCCCTCGGCCTGCGGGGTTTTCCAGAAGGCGATCTTGTCGAACTGGTCGAAGCCGTTGGTCTTGCAGCCCTCGGCGCCCAGCAGTTGGCTTTCCTTGCAGGCCGCCGGCACGGCTGGCAGCGAGCCGAACCAGGCGGCGACGTCGCCCTGGACCTTCGGCGTGAGCGACCAGTCCATCCACTTGTAGGCACAGTTGGGGTGCTTGGCCTCGCTGTGCAGCATGGTGGTGTCGGCCCAGCCGGTGGCCCCTTCCTTGGGAATGGTCGAGGCGATCGGCTGTTTCTCGTTGATCAGGCCGTTGACCTGGTACGGCCAGGAGCTGGCGGCGACCACGCCTTCGTTCTTGAAGTCGCTCATCTGCACCGTGGTGTCGTGCCAGTAGCGGTGGATCAGCGGCTGCTGGGCGCGCAGCAGGTCGAGCACCGCCTTGTACTGGGCTTCGGTCAGTTCGTAAGGGTTCTGGATCCCCAGTTCCGGTTTCGCGCTCTTGAGGTACAGCGCGGCGTCGGCGATGTAGATCGGCCCGTCATAGGCCTGCACGCGGCCCTTGTTGGGCTTGCCGTCCGGCAGGTTCTGCGCGTCGAACAATACGCTCCAGCTGGTCGGCGCCTGCTTGAAGACGGTGGTGTTGTACATCAGCACGTTCGGGCCCCACTGGTAGGGCGTGCCGTAGGTCTGCTTATTGACCACGTACCAGGGCGCGTCCTTGAGGCGCGGGTCGAGGTTTTTCCAGTTGGGAATCAGCGCGGTGTTGATCGGCTGCACGCGTTTGCCGACGATCAGCCGCAGGGAGGCGTCGCCGGACGCGGTGACCAGGTCGTAGCCGCCCTTGGCCATCAGGCTGACCATCTCGTCGGAGGTGCCCGCGGTCTTGACGTTGACCTTGCAACCGGTCTCTTTCTCGAAGCCGGTGACCCAGTCGTAATTCTTGTCGCTTTCGCCACGTTCGATGTAGCCGGGCCAGGCCACGATATCCAGCTGACCTTCGCCGGCGCCGACGGCCTTGAGCGGTTCGGCGGCCTGGAGGCTGGCGCTGGCCAGCAAGGCGGTAGTGATTGCACTGAGCAGTGCGGTCTTGTGCACGAACATGGGGAAACCCTCTTCTTCAAATTATGGTCGGGGCAGTTGTGAACGTGGTGGAGCGCGCCCTAAGGGCTTGTTATTAGCTTAGTGCCGTTATTCCAGGTCATTGCCGTGGCGGGCCATGATGTGCCGCACCACGCTGTAGTCCTGCAGCGAATCGCTGGACAGGTCCTTGCCGTAGCCGGAGCGTTTCAAGCCGCCGTGGGGCATTTCGCTGGCCAGCATGAAATGGCTGTTGATCCAGGTGCAGCCGTATTGCAGGCGGGCCGCCACCTGCATGGCCTTGTCCAGGTTCTGGGTCCAGACCGACGAGGCCAGGCCGTATTCCGAGTCGTTGGCCCATTCCACCGCCTGCGCCAGCTCGTCGAAACGGGTGACGGTGACCACCGGGCCGAACACTTCGCGCTGGACGATTTCATCCTGCTGCCGGCAGCCGGCCAGCAGGGTCGGCTGGTAATAGAAGCCGGCGCCCGAATGCACCGCGGCGCCGGTCACCCGCTCGATATGCGGCTGGCCCAGGGCGCGCTCGACGAAGCTGGCCACGCGATCGCGCTGGCGGGTGCTGATCAGCGGGCCGATCTCGTTGTCGGCATCGCGTTTGCCGGCGAACCGCAGGCTGCTCACGGCGGCGCCCAGCTCGGCCACCAGGCGGTCATGGATCCCGCCCTGGGCATAGATCCGGCAGGCCGCGGTGCAGTCCTGGCCGGCGTTGTAGTAGCCATAGTTGCGCACGCCTTCGACCACGGCCTGCAGGTCGGCATCGTTGCAGACGATCACCGGGGCCTTGCCGCCCAGCTCCAGGTGCGTGCGTTTCAAGGTTTTCGAGGCGGCCTGGAGAATCTTCTGCCCGGTGACGATATCGCCGGTCAGCGACACCATGCGCACCTTGGGATGGCTGACCAGGTGGCTGCCGACGCCTTCGCCACCGCCGCAGACAATGTTCAGCACGCCGCGCGGCAACAGTTCGGCCAGGGTCGGCGCCAGGGCCAGGATCGACAGCGGGGTATGCTCCGACGGCTTGAACACCAGGGTGTTGCCGGCGGCCAGGGCCGGGGCGATCTTCCAGGCGGCCATCATGATCGGGTAGTTCCACGGCGCGATGGACGCCACTACGCCGATAGGGTCGCGCCGCACCATGCTGGTGTAGCCCGGCAGGTACTCGCCGGCCAGCTGGCCGGTCTGGCAGCGCACGGCGCCGGCAAAAAAACGGAACACATCGACGGTAGCGCCGAGATCGTCCTGGCGCGCCAGGTGCAGCGGTTTGCCGCAATTCAGCGATTCCAGGCGGGCCAGGTGGTCGGCCTGCTTTTCCACGGCATCGGCAATCGCCAGGAGGATGTTCGAGCGTTGCTGGGGCGTGGTTCGCGACCAGTCGGTAAAGGCGCGGTGGGCGGCGAGGATCGCGCCTTCCACCTGTTCGCTGCTGGCCTCGGCGATCTGGGTCAGCACTTCGCCGGTGGCCGGGTTGAGGATCGGCTCGACAAGCCCCTGGCCGGCAACCAATTCGCCATCGATCAACAAAGCGGTGGACAACGGAGTCTGCGCGCCAGCCATTTTCCGGGTTCTCTTTTCTTGTATGGCCATGGTGCTCTCCAGTGACGGAGGCCCGGCCCTCTCTGGACGGATGATCAGAGACTAGTGGCGGGGCCGGTGCTCGACAAATACTAAATACTGAATGTAGCGTTCGATTAAATAGATGGCTTGCGCCCGCCGTGGGGCTGTTCGCGGGCCACGGTCAGGAACGGGTCCACCAGCGCCGGGCGCGCCGTGCCGCGGCGCCACGCCAGGCCGACGTCGAGGGTCTGGCTGAGGTCGGCGATGGGCCGGGCTTCGATGATGTCGCCCTCCAGCGACCAGGGGCGATAGGTCATGTCCGACTGGATCGACACCCCAAGCCCGGCCGCCACCAGGCTGCGCACCGCTTCGGTGGAGGCGGTGCGCAAGGTGACGCGCGGTTGCAGACCGGCGCCGGACCACAGGCGCTGGGCGTTGCGGTCCATTTCATCGACGTTGAGCTGGATCAGCGGCTCGCGCGCGACATCCGCCAGGTTGATGCTGTCGTGTTCCAGCAGCGGATGCTGGGCGGGCAGCCACAGGCGGTGAGGGGAGTGAGTCAGCACTTCGGTCTGCAGGGCATGGCGGTCCTCGAGGTTGGAGAGGATCAGCACCCCGACGTCGATTTCGCCGCTGACCAGCAAGTGCTCGATGTACGGGCGCTCATCCTCCATCACGCGGATTTCCACATTGGGGTAGGCGCGCTGGAAACGCGTGAGCAAGTCCGCCAGGTAGTAACCGGCGACCAGGCTGGTCACGCCGACGATCAACTGGCCGGCCACCTGGTCGGTGCTCTGTTGCAGGCTGCGCTTGGCGTTGTCGACCGTGGCCAGGATCAAATGCGCCTGGCGCAGGAACTGGTGGCCCTGGTGGGTCAGGGTCATGCCCTTGGCATGGCGGTTGAACAGGCTGACGCCGATTTCCTGTTCGAGCTGCTGGATCGCCAGGGTCAGGGTCGACTGGGAAATGAACACTGCCTGGGCGGCGGACGAGATCGAGCCGGTCTCGGCCACGGCGATGAAGTGACGGATCTGGCGCAGGGTCATCATGGGCAATCACCGGTCAGGCGTTTTTATCGATTTTTTCGAGTGTATATCTTTTTAATCGAACGACTGCCCAGGCGCATGACCGAGCCCGGTGAAGCAACATCTGGAAGCACACTCGAGCCCAGGCGCGGGGCACTTCGATCTAGGCTGGTGGCCTTATTGATTCGATCAACTCAAGTTGCTGGAGGTTTGGATGAACACCCGTGGATTGCTCGATCAATTGCTCAAGTCTGGCCAGGAGCTGTTGCAGAACAAGGCCGGGGCGCAGCAGAACAAGGCATCCGGCGCCGACAAGGGCGCGCTGGGCGGGTTGCTCGGTGGCGGTTCCGGCGGGCTTGGCAGCCTGTTGTCCGGTGCTGGCGGCGGGGCGTTGGCGGCCGGCGCCATGGGCTTGCTGCTGGGCAATAAAAAAGCCCGCAAGTTCGGGGGCAAGGCGCTGACCTACGGCGGCCTGGCGGCATTGGGCGTGATCGCCTACAAGGCCTACGGCAACTGGCAGGCGCAGCAGGCCGGTGCGCCGAAAAGCGAGCCGCAGACCCTCGACCGCCTGCCCGCGCAGCAGGTCGAGCAGCACAGCCAGGCGATCCTCAAGGCGCTGGTGGCCGCAGCCAAGGCCGATGGCCATATCGACGAGCGCGAGCGCGCCCTGATCGAAGGTGAGTTCACCAAGCTGGACAACGACCAGGCGCTGCAGCACTGGTTGCACGCCGAACTCAACAAACCCTTGGACCCGGCGGATGTAGCGCGGGCCGCCGGCACGCCGGAAATGGCCGCCGAAATGTACGTCGCCAGCGTGATGCTGGTGGACGAGGAAAACTTCATGGAGAAGGCCTACCTGGATGAACTGTCGCGTCAGCTCAAGCTGGAGCCGGGGTTGAAACTCGAACTGGAAAAACAGGTGCGCCAGGCCAGTTTTTGACGCCAATCGGGCGTGCGCTGAAGAAAGCTTCGCACGCCCTCTTCGATGGCTGAAATGCCCTCTGCTTGTGCCGGATCATCGCTGGCGGCGCTCGAGCCATCTGGCGGAAAGTAGCCCTCCAGAGCGGACCCTGCCTTTCGCTCTGAGTGAGACGTGGTGCGCAATACGCTGATAAATGATGGTACGCCCTCGGCTATACTCCCCACCATTTGAATGGCCCCGAGGACTGACTGTGAAGAACTGGACGTTGCGCCAACGCATTTTGGCGAGCTTTGCGGTGATTATCACCATCATGCTGCTGATGGTCATAGCCTCGTACTCCCGCTTGTTGAAGATCGAGGCCGGCGAAGACCGCATGCGCTCCGATGCCATTCCCGGGGTCTATTTCAGTTCGATGATTCGCGGTTCGTGGGTCGACAGTTTCCTGCATACCCAGGAAATCATCGGCCTGAACGAAGGCAAGGGCGTCAGTGCCCAGGATGAGGTCGACTTCAAAAACTTCGAGCAACGCCTGCAGAAGTACATGGTCAGCTACAAGGAAACGCTTCGCGGTGGTAGCGACCTGCAGGAGTTCGAAGCGTTTGAAAAACACCATCAGGAATTTCTCAGGATCCAGGCGATGGTCCTGGATCTGCATCGGCGTAATCAGGAAGCCGAGGCCATCCGCGTCTTCCATGACCAGTTGACGCCCACCTGGATCGCCGGCCGGATGAAACTCAACGACATCATCGACGAGAACAAGGGGGTCGCCGATTCGGCCGCCTCGCAGATCGACGATGCGGTGGCCGCGGCCAAGGTCACCATGGGCGTTTCCCTGCTGGTGGCGGTGCTGGCGGCGGGCCTGTGCGGCCTGTTGCTGATGCGCGCGATCATGGCGCCGATGAACCGTATCGTGAAGATCCTCGACGTCATGCGCACGGGCGACCTGACCAGCCGCCTGAACCTGGAGCGCAAGGACGAATTCGGCGCCGTGGAAACCGGCTTCAACGACATGATGACCGAGCTCAACTCCCTGGTGTCCCAGGCGCAGCGCTCCTCGGTCCAGGTCACTACTTCGGTCACCGAGATTGCCGCCACCTCCAAGCAGCAACAGGCCACCGCCACCGAGACCGCGGCAACCACCACCGAAATCGGCGCGACCTCCCGGGAAATCGCGGCCACCTCGCGCGATCTGGTGCGCACCATGACCGAAGTCTCCACCGCCGCCGACCAGGCTTCGGTGCTGGCCGGCTCCGGCCAGCAAGGCCTGGCGCGGATGGAAGACACCATGCATTCGGTGATGGGCGCGGCCGACCTGGTCAACGCCAAGCTGGCGATCCTCAATGAGAAGGCCGGCAATATCAATCAGGTGGTGGTGACCATCGTCAAGGTTGCCGACCAGACCAACCTGCTGTCGCTCAACGCCGCGATCGAAGCCGAGAAGGCCGGCGAATACGGGCGTGGTTTTGCCGTGGTGGCCACCGAAGTGCGGCGCCTGGCGGACCAGACCGCGGTCGCCACCTACGACATCGAGCAAATGGTCCGGGAGATCCAGTCGGCGGTCTCGGCCGGGGTCATGGGCATGGACAAGTTCTCCGAAGAAGTGCGCCGCGGCATGGCCGAGGTGCAGCAGGTCGGCGAGCAGCTGTCGCAGATCATCCATCAGGTCCAGGCCCTGGCGCCGCGGGTGTTGATGGTCAACGAGGGCATGCAGGCCCAGGCCACCGGTGCCGAGCAGATCAACCACGCCCTGGTGCAACTGGGCGATGCCAGCAGCCAGACCGTCGAGTCGCTGCGCCAGGCCAGTTTTGCCATCGATGAGCTGAGCCAGGTGGCGGTGGGGCTGCGCAGCGGCGTCTCGCGTTTCAAAGTCTGATGAACGAGCTCGCAGCGAAAGGCGGCGCAGGGACGGCGACCAAGGACGCGCTGTTCCTGGTGTTCCGCATCGGCACCGAACGTTACGCCTTGCAGGCCGTCGAGGTGGTCGAGGTATTGCCGCGCCTGCAACTCAAGCCGATTCCCCGGGCGCCGTCCTGGGTGGCCGGGGTCTTTGCCCATCGCGGCGCGGTGGTGCCGGTGCTCGACCTGAGCGCCCTGACCTTTGGCCAGCCGGCGCAGGAGCGCACCAGCACCCGCCTGGTGCTGGTGCATTACCGCCCGCAGGCGGCACAGCCCGCGCGGTTGCTGGGGCTGATCCTCGAGCAGGCCACCGACACCCTGCGGTGCAACCCGCAGGACTTCAAGGCCTACGGCCTGGATAACCGCAATGCGCCGTACCTCGGGCCGGTCCATGAAGACGCCCAGGGCCTGCTGCAATGGGTGCGGGTCGACGACCTGCTGGATGCCGAGGTGCGCGCGCTGCTGTTTCCCTCGCCGCCACTGGATCCGGCGTTGCTCGGGGAGTCGTCATGAGCAGCGACCAGCGATTTTTCGATTTTCTCAAGGAGCGCATCGGCCTCGACGTGGCCTCGGTGGGGCCGGCGATCATCGAGCGCGCGGTGCGCCAGCGCAGCATCGCCCAGCAGGCGCCCAGCACCGACCATTACTGGCAGACCCTGCAAGGCTCGCGCGATGAACAGCAAGCCCTGATCGAGGCGGTGATCGTTCCGGAAACCTGGTTTTTCCGTTACCCGGAGTCCTTCGCGACCCTGGCCAAACTCGCCGTCTCGCGCCTTGCCCAACTCAAGGGCATGCGCGCATTGCGCATCCTCAGCCTGCCGTGCTCCACCGGCGAAGAGCCGTACTCGATTGCCATGGCCCTGTTCGACGCCGGGCTCGCCCCCCATCAATTCAAGGTCGATGGCTTCGATGTCAGCCCGCTGTCGGTCGAGCGGGCCAGGCAGGCGGTGTATGGCAAGAACTCCTTTCGCGGCCAGCACGGCGATTTTCGCGAGCGGCACTTCACCGCCGAAGATGAGCGCTACAGCCTCAGCGAGCGGGTGCGCGAGCAAGTGCGCCTGCAGGTCGGCAACCTGCTGGACCCGACCTTGCTGGCCCATGAACCGCCCTACGATTTTGTTTTCTGTCGCAACCTGCTGATCTATTTCGATCAGCCAACCCAGCGCCAGGTGTTCGAAGTGCTCAAGCGCCTGACTCACGTTGAAGGCGTGCTGTTCATCGGCCCGGCCGAAGGCAGCCTGCTGGGTCGCCTGGGCATGCGTTCGATCGGCATTGCCCAGTCCTTTGCCTTCAGCCGGCATAACGAACCCGAGCCTGAACCCGCGCCGGCCTTTGTCCCAAGCGCATTGCCGGCGCGCCAGCCGGTGCGCAGCATCGCGCCGCCCGTGCGCAGCCGGCCGTTTTCCAGTGCCGCCGTGGCGAGCCAGCGCCCAGCACCGACCAGGCCGGTCAGCGATGCCACGACCCTGCTGGCGAGCATCGCGGCCCTGGCCAACGAAGGTAAAAGCGCCGAGGCCCGGGCGGCCTGCGAGCACTACCTGGATACCCACGAGCCGGTGGCGCAGGTGTTCTACTGGCTTGGGCTGCTCAGCGACGTGGCGGGCAGCGCGCTGGAAGCCCAGGGTTTCTATCGCAAGGCCCTGTACCTGGACCCGCAACATGCCGAGTCGCTGGCGCACCTGGCCGCCTTGCTGGCCTCCCAGGGCGACGTCGCCGGCGCCCGTCGATTGCAGGAGCGTGCGGCCCGCAGCGGCCGTGCAGCAGACAGTGAGCGTAAATCATGAGCGGTTCTGTTTCGTTGAATGTGACCCATGAAGATGCGCAGGCCATCGACGATTGCTGGAACCGCATCGGTATCCATGGCGACAAGAGTTGCCCGTTGCTGGCCGGGCATGTGCATTGCCGCAACTGCTCGGTGTATTCCGCCGCGGCCACCCGTCTGCTCGACCGCTATGCGTTGCAGCAGGAGCGCCATGAGCACGCGATGGCGGTCGAGGCCGATACGGATGTCGCCACCCGTTCGTTATTGATGTTCCGCCTGGGCGAAGAATGGCTGGGCATTGCCACCCGTTGCCTGGTGGAAGTGGCGCCGCTGCAACCGATCCATTCCTTGCCGCACCAGCGCTCGCGGGCCTTGCTGGGCGTGGCGAATGTGCGTGGCGCGCTGGTGGCCTGCCTGTCGTTGGTGGAACTGCTGGGGCTGGACACCAGCGGCACGGTCGTGTCGGGCGCGCGGGTGATTCCGCGCATGCTGATCATCGCCGCCCAGGGCGGCCCGGTGGTGGTGCCGGTGGACGAGGTGGAGGGCATCCATGCCATCGACGAGCGCACCCTGAACGCCGCCGCGGTTTCCGGCCCGCAGGCCAGTGCCAAGTACACCCGTGGCGTCCTGCAATGGAAGGGCCGCAGCCTGCGTTGGCTGGATGAAGAGCAGTTGCTGTCTGCCGTGACCCGGAGCCTGACATGACCCCCGATCAAATGCGCGACGCCTCGCTGCTCGAACTCTTCAGCCTGGAAGCCGAAGCCCAGACCCAGGTGCTCAGTGCCGGCCTGCTGGCGCTGGAACGCAATCCGATCCAGGCCGACCAGCTGGAAGCCTGCATGCGCGCCGCCCACTCGCTCAAGGGCGCGGCGCGGATCGTCGGGGTCGACGCCGGGGTCAGCGTGGCCCATGTGATGGAAGATTGCCTGGTCAGCGCCCAGGAAGGGCGGCTGTACCTGCATCCTGAGCATATCGATGCGCTGCTGCAGGGCACCGATTTCCTGATGCGCATTGCCACGCCGGGCAGCCAGGTCGGTGATCAGGACATTGCCGCCTATGTGGCGCTCATGGAGCAGTTGATCGGCTCGTCGGGCGCGCCGGCTGCGGGCGTTGTCCCGCCCAGGGTCGAGCCAGGCTTGTCGCCCATGGCCGAGCTGCAACTGGAGGCTCTGCGGATCGAACCCGAACCGCCGGTCCCGCCGTTCGAGATGCCGCAGGAGGTCCTGCAGGAAACCCTGCAAGAGGCCGCGGCGGCGCTTCCACAGAAGGGCAAGAAGCTTGCCGAGGGTGGCGAGCGGGTGTTGCGGGTCACGGCCGAACGCTTGAACAGCCTGCTCGATCTGTCGAGCAAGTCGCTGGTGGAAACCCAGCGCCTGAAGCCGTACCTGGCGACCCTGCAGCGCCTCAAACGCATGCAGAGCAACGGGCTGCGCGCCCTGGAAAACCTCAATGGGCATCTCAAGGAGCAGGTGTTGGGCCTGGAGGCTCTCGAAGCCCTGGAAGATGCGCGGCGCCTGCTGGCGGAGTCCCAGCAACTGCTGATCGAGAAAACCGCCGAGCTGGATGAGTTCGGCTGGCAGGCCAGCCAGCGTGCCCAGGTGCTCTACGACACCGCGCTGGCCTGTCGCATGCGGCCGTTCGCCGATGTGTTGGTGGGCCAGGTGCGGATGGTTCGCGACCTGGGGCGCAGCCTGGGCAAGCAGGTCCGCCTGGAAGTCGAGGGCGAGAAGACCCAGGTCGATCGCGATGTGCTGGAAAAACTCGAAGCGCCATTGACCCACCTGCTGCGCAACGCGGTCGATCACGGCATCGAAACGCCCGAGCAGCGACTGCTGACGGGCAAGCCGGCCGAGGGCCTGATCCGCCTGCGAGCTTCCCACCAGGCCGGATTGCTGGTGCTGGAACTCAGCGACGACGGCAATGGTGTGGACCTGGAACGGGTGCGCCAGAGCATCGTCGAGCGCCAGCTGTCCCCGGCCGAGACCGCTGCCCAACTGAGCGAGGAAGAACTGCTGACCTTCCTGTTCCTGCCGGGCTTCAGCCTGCGGGACAAGGTCACCGAGGTCTCCGGGCGCGGTGTCGGCCTGGACGCGGTGCAGCACATGGTGCGCCAGCTGCGCGGCGCGGTGCAGATGGAGCAGGTGGCGGGGCAGGGCAGTCGTTTCCATCTCGAAGTGCCGCTGACCCTGTCGGTGGTGCGCAGCCTGGTGGTGGAGGTCGGCGAAGAGGCCTACGCCTTCCCGCTGGCGCATATCGAACGCATGTGCGACCTGGAGCCCGACGACATTGTCCAGCTGGAAGGGCGCCAGCATTTCTGGCACGAAGGCCGCCATGTCGGCCTGGTCGCGGCCAGCCAGTTGCTGCAACGCCCGGCGGGGCAGAGCAATGACTCCACGCTCAAGGTGGTGGTGATTCGCGAGCGCGACGCGGTCTACGGCGTGGCGGTCGAGCGTTTCATCGGCGAACGGACCCTGGTGGTGCTGCCGCTGGACGACCGCCTGGGCAAGGTCCAGGACATTTCCGCCGGGGCCTTGCTCGACGATGGCTCCGTGGTGCTGATCGTCGACGTCGAGGACATGCTGCGTTCGGTGGACAAGCTGCTCAATACCGGCCGCCTGGAGCGCATCGCCCGTCACAACCGCCATCAGGCCGAAACGGCGCGCAAGCGCATCCTGGTGGTCGACGACTCGCTCACCGTGCGTGAGCTGCAACGCAAGCTTTTGCTCAACCGTGGTTATGACGTAGCGGTCGCCGTCGACGGCATGGATGGCTGGAACGCCCTGCGTTCGGAAGACTTCGACCTGCTGATCACCGACATCGATATGCCCCGAATGGATGGGATTGAATTGGTCACACTCCTGCGCCGTGACAATCGCCTGCAGTCGTTGCCGGTGATGGTGGTTTCCTACAAGGATCGCGAAGAGGACCGGCGCCGTGGACTGGATGCCGGAGCCGACTATTATCTAGCCAAAGCCAGTTTCCATGATGACGCCCTGCTGGATGCGGTGGTGGAGCTGATTGGAGGAGCGCGGGCATGAAAATCGCGATCGTCAATGACATGCCCATGGCCGTGGAGGCCCTGCGCCGGGCCCTGGCCTTCGAACCCGCGCATGAAGTGGTGTGGGTCGCGACCAATGGCGCCGAGGCGGTCGAGTACTGCGCGCAGCTGACGCCCGACCTGATCCTGATGGACCTGATCATGCCGGTGATGGACGGCGTGGAGGCGACCCGCCGGATCATGGCCGAAACCCCTTGCGCCATCGTGATTGTCACGGTGGACCGCCAGCAGAACGTGCATCGGGTGTTCGAAGCCATGGGCCATGGCGCGCTGGACGTGGTCGATACACCGGCCCTGGGGGCTGGCAATGCGCAGGAAGCGGCGGCGCCTTTACTGCGCAAGATCCTCAATATCGGCTGGCTGATCGGCCAGCAGCGCGGCAACCACCTGCGTTCGGCACCGGCGCCGATGCGCACCATGGCGCAACGCCAGGGCCTGGTGGCGATCGGCTCGTCCGCCGGTGGCCCGGCCGCGCTGGAAGTGTTGCTCAAGGGGCTGCCGGCCCATTTTCCGGCCGCCATCGTGCTGGTGCAGCACGTCGACCAGGTGTTCGCCGCGGGCATGGCCGAATGGCTCAGCAGTGCCTCCGGGCTGAAGGTGCGCCTGGCCCGCGAAGGCGAGCCACCGCAGAGCGGCACGGTGCTGCTGGCCGGGACCAACCACCATATCCGGCTATTGAAGAACGGCACCCTGGCCTACACCGCCGAGCCGGTGAACGAGATCTATCGGCCATCGATCGATGTGTTTTTTGAAAGTGTCGCCAGTTACTGGAATGGCGATGCGGTCGGCGTACTGCTGACCGGCATGGGCCGCGACGGCGCCCAGGGCCTGAAGCTGATGCGCGATCAGGGTTACCTGACCATCGCCCAGGACCAGAATAGTAGCGCGGTGTATGGCATGCCCAAGGCGGCGGCTGCCATCGACGCTGCCACAGAGATTCGCCCACTGGACAAGATCGCTCCACGATTGCTGGAGATATTTGCCAAATGACCGACAAACGCAGCTGTCCTGGCCAGGTAGCAACTCAGGTGACAACCCATGAATGATTTACAGCTCGACGATTTTAAAACCGATGAAAATGCTGCGATGGTGCTGCTGGTCGATGACCAGGCAATGATCGGTGAGGCTGTGCGGCGTGGGTTGGCGAATGAAGAAAACATCGACTTCCACTTTTGTGCCGACCCGCACCAGGCCATTGCCCAGGCGATCCGCATCAAGCCGACGGTGATCCTGCAGGACCTGGTGATGCCGGGCCTGGACGGGTTGACGCTGGTGCGCGAGTACCGCAACCACCCGGCGACCCAGAACATTCCGATCATCGTGCTTTCGACCAAGGAAGACCCGCTGATCAAGAGTGCGGCCTTCGCGGCCGGGGCCAACGATTACCTGGTCAAGCTGCCGGACAATATCGAGCTGGTGGCGCGCATCCGTTACCACTCGCGCTCCTACATGACCCTGTTGCAGCGGGACGCGGCCTATCGCGCGCTGCGGGTCAGCCAGCAGCAGCTGCTCGATACCAATCTGGTGCTGCAGCGCCTGATGAACTCCGATGGCCTGACCGGCCTGTCCAACCGCCGGCATTTCGACGAGTACCTGGAGCTGGAGTGGCGCCGGGCAATGCGCGATCAGACTCAGTTGTCGCTGCTGATGATCGATGTCGACTACTTCAAGTCCTACAACGACAACTTCGGCCACCTGGAGGGCGATGAAGCCCTGCGCAAGGTGGCGACGGCGATCCGCGAGGCCAGCAGCCGACCGTCGGATTTACCGGCGCGTTATGGCGGGGAGGAGTTTGCCCTGGTGCTGCCGAACACCTCGCCCGGCGGGGCGCGACTGGTGGCCGAGAAACTGCGCCAGACCGTGGCCGCGCTGAAGATTCCGCATATCGCGCCAACCGAAGGGGCCAGCCTGACCATCAGCATCGGTCTGTCGACCATGACGCCGCAGCCAAGCACCAGTTGCCGGCAATTGATCTCGGCCGCCGACAAAGGCCTGTATCTGGCCAAGCACAATGGCCGCAATCAGGTAGGGATCGAGTGAAAAAAACCGCCACCGCGGGGGTCTAAAGCCGCCAGGCGGGCTGCCGCGCCAGCTTGATTACGTTATACTCGCCGGCTTTCAAAAGTTCGCCAACGAGTGCTGCCTGCCATGGAAATCAACCCGATCCTTAACACTATCAAGGACCTGTCCGAGCGCTCCGAAACTATTCGGGGGTATCTTTGACTACGATCAAAAGCATGAGCGTCTGACCGAAGTCAATCGCGAGCTTGAAGATCCGAACGTCTGGAACAAGCCTGAATACGCCCAGGAACTGGGCCGCGAGCGCGCAGCGCTGGCGCAGATCGTCGAGACCCTGGACGAGTTGTCCGGTGGCCTGGCCGATTGCCGCGATCTGCTGGACATGGCCGTCGAAGAGAACGATGAAGGCGCAGTGGGCGATGTGGTCGCCGAACTGACCCGTCTCGACGAGGCCCTGGCCAAGCTGGAATTCCGTCGCATGTTCAGCGGCGAGATGGACATGAACAACGCCTACCTGGACATCCAGGCCGGCTCCGGCGGCACCGAAGCCCAGGACTGGGCCAACATCCTGCTGCGCATGTACCTGCGCTGGGCCGCCAAGCGTGGCTTCGACGCCACCATCATGGAACTGTCCGAAGGCGAAGTCGCCGGCATCAAGGGCGCCACCGTGCACATCAAGGGCGAGTACGCCTTTGGCTGGCTGCGCACCGAGATCGGCGTGCACCGCCTGGTGCGCAAGAGCCCGTTCGACTCCGGCGCGCGCCGCCACACCTCGTTCTCGGCCGTGTTCGTGTCGCCCGAGATCGACGACAAGGTGGAAATCGAGATCAACCCGGCCGACCTGCGGATCGACACCTACCGTTCCTCCGGTGCCGGTGGCCAGCACGTAAACACCACTGACTCGGCCGTACGTATCACCCACGTACCGAGCAACACCGTGGTCAGCTGCCAGAACGAACGTTCCCAGCACGCCAACAAGGACACCGCCATGAAGATGCTGCGGGCCAAGTTGTACGAGCAGGAAATGCAGAAGCGCAACGCCGCTTCCCAGGCACTGGAAGACAGCAAGTCCGACATCGGCTGGGGACACCAGATCCGCTCCTACGTGCTCGATGCCTCGCGGATCAAGGATCTGCGTACCAACATCGAACGCAGTGACTGCGACAAGGTGCTCGACGGCGACATCGACGAATACCTGGTGGCCAGCCTGAAGTCGGGGCTGTAAGCCGCGACACCCATGCCGCGGGCACGGCGTGCTTCTGTAGGAGCGCGGCCGGCCCGCGATCCCTTGCCACAGGCAAGGGGCAACGAACCTGTGATGGAAATTTTAAAGACATGAGCGACCTACAACTCGACCAGGCCCTGCAACAGGAAGAAAACACCCTGATCGCCCTGCGCAAGGAAAAGCTTGCTGCCGAGCGCGCCAAGGGTCAGGCCTTCCCCAACGACTTCCGCCGCGACAACTACTGCAACGACCTGCAGAAACAGTACGCGGACAAGACCAAGGAAGAGCTGGCCGAGGCGGCGATTCCGGTCAAGGTTGCCGGTCGCATCATGCTCAACCGTGGCTCGTTCATGGTGATCCAGGACATGACCGGGCGTATCCAGGTCTACGTCAACCGCAAGACCCTGCCGGAAGACACCCTGAACGCGGTCAAGACCTGGGACCTGGGCGACATCATCGCCGCCGAAGGCACCCTGGCCCGTTCCGGCAAGGGCGACCTGTACGTCGAGATGACCAACGTGCGCCTGCTGACCAAGTCGCTGCGCCCGCTGCCGGACAAGCATCACGGCCTGACCGACACCGAGCAGCGCTATCGCCAGCGCTACGTTGACCTGATCGTCAACGAAGACGTGCGCGAAACCTTCCGCGTGCGTTCCCAGGTCATCGCCCACATCCGCAGTTTCCTGATGAAGCGTGACTTCCTGGAAGTGGAAACGCCGATGCTGCAGACCATTCCTGGCGGCGCGGCGGCCAAGCCGTTCGAGACCCACCACAACGCCCTGGACATGGAAATGTTCCTGCGTATCGCTCCAGAGCTGTATCTGAAGCGTCTGGTGGTCGGTGGCTTCGAGAAAGTCTTCGAGATCAACCGCAACTTCCGTAACGAAGGCGTTTCGACCCGGCACAACCCTGAATTCACCATGTTGGAGTTCTACCAGGCCTACGCCGACTACGAAGACAACATGGACCTGACCGAAGAACTGTTCCGCGAGCTGGCGCAGCTGGTCCTGGGCAGCACCGACGTGCCGTACGGCGACAAGGTGTTCCACTTCGGCGAGCCGTTCGCCCGTCTGTCGGTGTTCGACTCGATCCTCAAGTACAACCCCGAGCTGACCTCCGATGACCTGAACGACATCGACAAGGCCCGTGCCATCGCCAAGAAGGCCGGTGCCAAGGTGCTCGGCTTCGAAGGCCTGGGCAAGCTGCAGGTGATGATTTTCGAAGAGCTGGTCGAGCACAAGCTGGAACAGCCGCACTTCATTACCCAGTACCCGTTCGAAGTCTCGCCGCTGGCCCGTCGCAACGACGAGAACCCGAACGTGACCGATCGTTTCGAGCTGTTCATCGGTGGCCGCGAAATCGCCAACGCCTACTCCGAGTTGAACGACGCGGAAGACCAGGCCGAGCGTTTCATGGCCCAGGTGGCCGACAAGGACGCCGGTGACGACGAAGCCATGCACTACGATGCCGACTTCGTTCGCGCCCTGGAGTACGGCATGCCGCCGACCGCCGGTGAAGGTATCGGCATCGACCGCCTGGTGATGCTGCTGACCAACTCCCCGTCGATCCGCGACGTGATCCTGTTCCCGCACATGCGGCCGCAAGCGTAAATATGTTGAATAAAAAGCCGCCGCTAACAGGCGGCTTTTTATTGTCTGTGTGGCACTGACGTACTGCTTTTTTCATTTTTTATGTGAGAGGAATACCTGTCGTGAACCGTGCAATTGCTCAAGAAGGTGCAGCTGGCATCGCCACTGCGGTCGCTGAAAGTGTTCAGTACCAGGGCCGCAAGGCCAGCCGACAGGGCAGTGAGCAACGTCGCCAGGATATTCTCGACGCGGCCATGCGCATCGTCGTGCGCGATGGCGTGCGCGCCGTGCGCCATCGTGCGGTCGCCGCCGAAGCCGGTGTGCCGCTGTCGGCCACTACCTACTACTTCAAGGATATTGATGACCTGCTCACCGATACCTTCGCCCAATACGTCGAGCGCAGCGCCGCCTTCATGGCCAAGCTCTGGGCCAACAACGAAGGCTTGCTGCGGGAGATGGTCGCCTATGGCGACGGCAGCCCGGAGTCCCGCGCGCAACTGGCCGATGACATTGCCCGCCTGACCGCCGACTACGTACAGCGGCAACTGCATAACCGTCGCGAGCATCTGATGGCCGAGCAGGCGTTTCGCCAGGAGGCGCTGCTCAACCCGCGCCTGGCGGTGTTGGTGCGTTCCCACCAGCAGATCCTGCTGCACGGCACCTGCCAGTTTTTCCAAGTATTGGGTTCCCGCGAGCCGCAACAGGATGCCAAAGTGTTGACGTCTATAATCGGACGGATGGAATATCAGGGCCTGCTCAACGGGGCAGAGCCGCTGGCCGACGAAGACATGCTGGGCATTCTTACCCGGTACATGCACCTGGTTCTGGCCTCGGTGTGATGCGTTCCCTGTAGCTGCTGCCGCAGGCTGCGATAAGGTCCGAAGGGCCTTCCTGCGATTCCATGGGCGCTGGAGCGAACGCAGGCTTCATCAGCTGCTACGCGTGTTTGAGTCGACTGCTGATAGGGAGTGTTGAATGAAAGCCTGGCGCGTTGTGATCGCCTTGTCGTTCCTGCTGCTCAGCGGCTGCCTGGTGTCCTTCAAGGAACCCTTGCCGGCCGAGCAGGCAGCGCCTGCGGCGTTGCTGGGCAAATGGACCAGCAAGAATGCCTGGGGCGAACCGCTCACCCTGCAGCTGAGCCGCATCGGCAACAACCGCTACAAGGCCGTCACTTCCGTCAAGGCCAAGCCGCAACAGCACGACACCTACGAGTTCACCGTTTCCCGCCATGGCAGCCGCTGGTATCTCTCGGCGGCGGTGCCCCAGGCGCTGGGTGGGCACTTCACCATCGCCGGTTTCGAGTTGACCGACGACCACGAACTGGTGCTCTACCAGCTCGATCTCGAGCAGATCAATCAGGCCCGCGGGCAGAATGCCCTGCGAGGCGAGCCGTTCGATACCAAGGACGGCGAGGGCGTGCTGATCGACAGCGCGCTGCCACAGGTTTTCGCCTATCTGGACGACCCCGCCAACTCCGACGTATTCGTCGAGGCGGCGCGTTTCCAGCGGGCAGGCAAGTAAACGCAGTACAGACGTTTTAACAGGAGTTTGGGGTGGACGATTACCAGCAGACGATACGCACCTTGTCCGATCGCATTGTGCTGGCACAGACGCCGATCCGCGTACTGGATGCGGTGAAGTGGGATGACAACATCCGCAAAGGTTTCCTCAAGGCCAACGGTAAGGAAATGCCGGCGGTAGACCGCGCCTATTACGAAGGCCGGCCGCTGTCCTTCGACTCCAGCGCGGTGAAGCTGGAGTTCCAGAACATCGAGCGTGACATCACCCGGCAACTGGGCCAGTTCAACCCGGTGGGGCAGATCATGCGGCGCATGTGCAAGGAGTACCGCATGGTGGTGCGGATGCTCGAGGCCCGTGGCACCGAGGATTTCGGGCTGATATCCCAGGAACTCTACGGCGCGGCCTCCGACGCCTTTCATGCCGGCGACCCGACCCTGGCCGACCTGGGCCTGATGCTCTCGGATTACCTGAACAACATCGACGGCCGTGGCGACCTCAAGGACGAACCCAAGACCCTGAGCGCCAAGGAAGCCGTGAGCCTGCTGCAAAGCCGATTGAACAAGGTGTTCGGCGAGGCCGAGGAAACCATCCGGGTCTTCGAGTCCGATGGCATCGTCGCCGACGCGGCGGCCGGCGCCGACTACATCAAGATCCGCGCCGACGCGCTGTTCAACGAGCGCGATGTGCGGGCCCTGGAAGTCCACGAAGGCCTGGTGCACGTGGGCACTACCCTCAACGGCCTGAACCAGCCGATCTGCACCTTCCTCTCCAAGGGCCCACCCTCGTCGACCGTGACCCAGGAAGGCCTGGCGATCCTGATGGAAATCATCACCTTTGCCTCCTACCCGAGCCGTCTGCGCAAGCTGACCAACCGCACCCGCGCCATTCACATGGTGGAGGAGGGCGCGGACTTCATGCAGGTGTTCGCGTTCTTCCGCGAGCAGGGTTTCGAAATGGCCGAAAGTTATGGCAACGCCAGCCGGGTGTTCCGCGGTTCGGTGCCGACGGGCCTGCCATTCACCAAAGACTTGTCCTATCTCAAGGGCTTCATCATGGTTTACAACTACATTCAGTTGGCCGTGCGCAAGGGCAAGCTCGAGCAGATACCGCTGATGTTCTGCGGCAAGACCACCCTGGAGGACATGCGTACCCTGCGCCAGTTGGTCGACGAAGGCCTGGTGGTGCCGCCCAAGTACCTGCCGGACCAGTTCCGCGACATGAACGCGCTGTCGGCCTGGATGTGTTTCTCCAACTTCCTCAACCACCTGAGCCTGGACCGGATCGAGGCGGACTACTCGAATATCCTGTGACCCACACCCTGTAGGAGCGGCCTCACCCCAGGTTTCCTGCTGGCGCGCCACATCTGTAGCCGCAGCCTCGCCATGGCTCGACAGCGGCTACGGTGGTTTGCGCAAATGACATAAGGAACACAGTTACAACAGTGCGTATCCTTTCCACCCCCTGTCGTGAGGCTTCAAACGGATGCGAGTCCTCAGCATTGTCTGCCTGCTACTGACCTTGAGCGGTTGCAGCTCGCTGCTGTTCTATCCCGAGCGCGGTTTGCCGTTCACCCCGGACAAGGCCCGGCTCGACTACCGCGACGTCACCCTGACCGCCGCCGACGGCACGCGCCTGCACGGCTGGTGGCTGCCGGCCAAGGCCGGGGTGCCGGTCAAGGGCACGGTGCTGCACCTGCACGGCAATGGCGGCAACCTGTCCGGGCACCTCGGCGGCAGCTGGTGGTTGCCGGAGCAGGGCTACCAGGTGCTGCTGGTGGACTACCGCGGCTACGGGGTGTCGCAAGGCAAACCGAGCCTGCCGGCGATCTACCAGGACGTCGACGCGGCCTTCCAGTGGCTGGACCGGGCGCCCGAGGTCCAGGGCAAGCCGCTGATAGTCCTGGGCCAGAGCCTGGGCGGCGCCCTGGCCATCCACTATCTGGTGGAACAGCACCCGGAGCGCCAGCGCCAGCTCAAGGCCATCGTCTTCGACGGGGTGCCGGCCAGTTACCGCGAGGTGGGTCGCTTTGCCCTCAGTACGTCCTGGATGACCTGGCCGTTCCAGGTGCCGCTGTCGTGGCTGGTGCCGGATGGCGACAGTGCGATCAAGGCCATGGCGCGCCTGGATGGCGTGCCCAAGCTGATCTACCACAGCATCGACGATTCCCTCGTACCGCTTTCCAACGGCATCCGTCTGTATCAAGCTGCGCCCCCGCCCAGGGTGCTGCAGCTGACCCGTGGCGGGCATGTGCAGACCTTCGCCGACCCGCTCTGGCGCCAGGTGATGTTGCGTTACCTTGAGGACCCGCAGCACTTCAACGGCCTGCGCCGCCTGGGCGAAATCCCGAATTACCCTGCACCTTTGAATCCAGTCGTAGAACCTCCAGAGAGTCCGCAATGAGCGAAGAACGTAACGCCATCCCCCTGATCATCACCGGTATCTGCAGCATCCTCGGCACCGTGGCGTGCCTGTGGTACTACGGCTACCTGCATTTCGCCAAGCCGGAGGATGCGTTGCTGCTCAACGATTTCACCATGCTCAAGACCGTGCCCGGCGAGGACTACAAGGTGTCCCTGGAGCCGGCGGCCGAGGTGGCGCAGTGCATCGATGGCGTGCTGGTGCTGTTCGACACCGAGCAGAAAGGCCTGACCGGCGTGCTGGTCAACAACAAGAAGCGCGCCGTGCGTTGCATGGGCCAGGAAACCCCGAAGCTGGAGCAGTGACCGAACGGCTTGCCAGCGCAAGCCGCGATCCGTTTGCCACAATAAAAAAGCCCCGCCGATCAAGGCGGGGCTTTTTATTGGCTGCGCGGTTGAGTGCGCGGCCCGGGCTTAGTTGACGCTGACGGCCGAACGTGGCGCGACCGGCTGGTTGTCGTTGGAAATGGTGACTTCCACGCGACGGTTCATGGCGCGCCCGGAAACGCTGCCGTTGTCGGCAACCGGGTATTCCTTGCCATAACCCTGGGCGACGATGCGTGCCGGATCGACACCCATCTTGATCAGGGCGACCTGTACCGAAGTGGCGCGACGCTCGGACAGCGACTGGTTGTAAGCCGCGCTGCCGGTGCTGTCGGTGTAGCCTTCGACAATCACTTTGCGGTCAGGGTTGTCGCGCAGGAACTGCGCCAGCTTGTTGATGTTGACCAGGCCGCTGGACTTCAGGTCGGCCTTGTTGGTGGCGAACAGCACGTCACCGAAGGTCACCAGGGTACCGCGGTCGGTCTGCTTGGCGTTGAGGCTCGATTGCAGTTGCTTGATCTGCGCGTCGCGGGCATCGAGAAGCGCCTTGGCGCGCTGGTCGCCGGCGTCCTTGAGCTGGGTTTCCGCGGTGCGCAGGGCGATGGTCTGCTTGGCCACTTCAATCCGCTGGTTGGTCAGGTAGGCCAGTTGGTCGACCTTCTTTTCATCCTCCTTGTTCAGGTAGGCCTTGTCGGCCTTGTCCAGCCATTCGCTGGCGTCCTTGGTTTCCAGGGCCGCCACCTTGGTGGCCTGCGGATTGGCCTGCAGGGCGGAGTAGTTGGTCCGGGCGTTTTCCAGGTTGGCGTTAGGCGGGGTGGAGCATGCCGCCAGCGCCACGCTCAGGGCCAACAGGGCAGGGATCATCAGTTGTTTACGCATAATGGTTTCGTCCTTTTATCGATTGCGAATACGTGGGAATCGGCGCCCGCGGCTCATTGCACGCTGCGCATGCCTTCCTGACGTAGTTCCTGAACACCTTTCTGAGAGTCCTTCAATGCCTGTTCGGCCTTGGCTGCCTGAGCCTTGCGCTCGGCGACGCGGGCGTCCCATTCGGCCTGCTCGGCCAGACGCCGGGCTTCGTCGTAGTTCTTGTCGTGCATGGCGAGCTCGGCTTGCTTGAGCTTGTCTTGAGCCGATTTCATTTCCACGGCGGCAAATTCGGTACCGCCTGCGCTGACTGCGCTGTTGACCGCAGATTGCGTCACCGCGTATTGCTCGCTCGGCGGATTACCGGCGCAACCGGCCAGGACCAGGCTGCTACCGAGAGCCAGCGCGGCCAGTTTCAGCCCGCGCAGAGGGGTGGACGAGGATTTGGCAGTGCTGATCTTCATGGTCTTCAACTCCATTGGATAACTCCTGAAAAACATCAAAATCCATCCCGGTTCCGACGCCGTAACGCTGAGTGACGACATGCTGAGGGCGTTGAAAATGAAACGGCCGTTCCAGTGATGGTTATTGGCTGTGACCCGAGGCTTTTTTGAATAGTTCAGAGAAGATGGCCAATCGCCCGGAAATTTTCTGACTGCGCGGACAAGGCTCTAAATAAGGAACTTTTGCCGTGCGCAGGGGTACTCCTGACCCGATCCGGGGTCAGGAATAACGCTTTTATCGGGGAAAAATGCGGGGATGGATCAGTGTTTCTGCTCGTCTGCCTGGGCCGACATATCGTGCAGATAACGCCGCGACAGGGCGAGAAAACGCGGGGTAGGGCCGATGTCTTCGTAGAGCGGATCGCCTTCCTCGTCGGTGGCGACCACATGCTGGCCCTGGACATAAGGGAAGCTGGTTTCGAGTTCCTCCAGGGCAGCCCCGATCAGTTCGCCGAGCAGTTCCTCGGTCCGGCGCTTGGGGTACATCTCGGAAATCGCCGCCAGGCGTGCGGCGGCTTCGACATCCAGGTAGATCGTGTAGCCGGTCTTGGTCAGGCGACCCTTGGCGTTTTCTTCCCAGTGTTGCGCGAGCTCACGGATTTTCATGGCAACCTCAATGAACACCTGCTTGTGGCAGGGCCTGGTGAGTGACCGGCCTGTGCCGGCGCTAAGCCGTTGTGCGGCTTACTCTTGAGACTAGCTCCATCGCGCAAGGTTTAAAGGTGCTTCGTCGTGCGCCGGCCTTGCCCGGAGCCGTTCGCGCCAAGACCGCCCTTGCTAATAGCCATGTGCTGGCGGCACTCTTGGGGCTTAGCAGGAGCCCCGAGTCCGCTGGAGAACAGGTAGATGACCGATATTGATGCGCGCTTGCGCGAAGATGTTCACCTGCTGGGTGAGCTGTTGGGCAACACCATTCGTGAACAGTATGGCGAGGGTTTCCTCGACAAGATCGAACAGATTCGCAAGGGCGCCAAGGCCGACCGGCGCGGTTCGCTGGATGCCGAACTCAGCGCCAGCCTCAACCAGCTCAGCGAGGACGAATTGCTGCCGGTGGCGCGGGCGTTCAACCAGTTCCTCAACCTGGCCAACATCGCCGAGCAGTACCAGTTGATTCACCGTCGCGAGGAGTCGCAGCCGGCGCCGTTCGAGTCGCGGGTGCTGCCAGAACTGCTGGCGCGCCTGCGGGCAGAAGGCCATGGCGCCGAGGCGCTGGCCCGGCAATTGGGGCGGCTGGAAATCGAACTGGTGCTGACCGCCCACCCCACCGAAGTCGCCCGCCGCACGCTGATCCAGAAATACGATGCCATCGCCGCGCAACTGGCCGCCCAGGACCATCGCGACCTGACCTCGGCCGAACGCGCGCAGATCCAGACCCGCCTGCAGCGGCTGATCGCCGAGGCCTGGCACACCGAAGAAATCCGCCGTACCCGGCCGACCCCGGTGGACGAAGCCAAGTGGGGCTTCGCGGTGATCGAACATTCGCTGTGGCAGGCCATCCCCAATTATTTGCGCAAGGCCGACCAGGCCCTGCATGCGGCCACCGGCATGCACCTGCCGCTGGAGGCGGCGCCGATCCGCTTCGCTTCGTGGATGGGCGGCGACCGTGACGGCAACCCCAATGTCACCGCGGCGGTGACCCGCGAGGTGCTGTTGCTGGCGCGCTGGATGGCCGCCGACCTGTACCTGCGCGATGTCGATCAACTGGCTGCCGACCTGTCCATGCAGCAGGCCAACGCGGCGCTGCGGACCCTGGCCGGCGACAGCGCCGAACCCTATCGCGCGGTGCTCAAGCAGCTGCGCGAGCGCCTGCGGGCCACCCGTAACTGGGCCCAGGCTTCGTTGAGCGGTAGCGTGCCAGCGACAGCCCAGGTCTTGCAGAACAACCGCGAGCTGCTGGACCCGCTGGAGCTCTGCTACGCGTCCCTGCACGAATGCGGCATGGGCGTGATCGCCGACGGACCGTTGCTCGACTGCCTGCGCCGCGCGGTGACCTTCGGCCTGTTCCTGGTGCGCCTGGACGTGCGTCAGGACTCCTCGCGGCACACCGCGGCCATGACCGAGATCACCGATTACCTGGGGCTGGGCCGCTACGGCGACTGGAGCGAGAAAGAGCGCATCGATTTCCTGATGCGCGAACTGGGCAGCCGCCGTCCGCTGCTGCCCGGTTACTTCAAGCCGTCGGCCGATACCGCCGAAGTACTGGCGACCTGCCGGGAAGTCGCCGCGGCCCCGGCGGCGTCGCTGGGCTCCTACGTCATCTCCATGGCCGGCGCGGCTTCCGATGTGCTCGCCGTGCAACTGCTGCTCAAGGAAGCGGGCGTGCTGCGGCCGATGCGCGTGGTGCCGCTGTTCGAAACCCTGGCCGACCTGGATAACGCCGGCCCGGTGATCGAGCAACTGCTGCTTCTGCCGGGTTATCGCTCGCGCCTGCAGGGGCCGCAGGAAGTGATGATCGGTTATTCCGACTCGGCCAAGGATGCCGGCACCACCGCTGCCGCCTGGGCGCAGTACCGGGCCCAGGAAAAACTGGTGGATATCTGCCGCGAGCAGCAGGTCGAGCTGCTGCTGTTCCACGGTCGCGGTGGCACCGTGGGGCGTGGCGGCGGCCCGGCCCACGCGGCGATCCTGTCGCAGCCGCCGGGATCGGTGGCGGGGCGTTTCCGCACCACCGAGCAAGGGGAAATGATTCGTTTCAAATTCGGCCTGCCGGACATCGCCGAGCAGAACCTCAATCTCTACCTGGCGGCGGTGCTGGAAGCGACCTTGTTGCCACCGCCGCTGCCGCAGCCGGCATGGCGCGACCTGATGGACGAGTTAGCCGACGACGGGGTGAAGGCCTATCGCGCGGTGGTGCGGGAGAACCCACAGTTCGTCGAGTATTTCCGCCAGTCCACGCCGGAGCAGGAACTGGGGCGCCTGCCATTGGGCAGCCGGCCGGCCAAGCGCCGCGCCGGCGGTATCGAAAGCCTGCGGGCCATTCCGTGGATTTTCGGCTGGACCCAGACGCGCCTGATGCTGCCGGCCTGGCTGGGCTGGGAAACCGCCTTGAGCAAGGCCCTGGAGCGCGGGGAAGGCGAGTTGCTGGGGCAGATGCGCGAACAGTGGCCGTTTTTCCGCACGCGCATCGACATGCTGGAGATGGTGCTGGCCAAGGCCGACGCGGATATCGCCCGTTCCTACGACGAGCGATTGGTCGAACCGGCGCTGCTGCCATTGGGTGCGCATTTACGCGACTTATTGTCGCAGGCGTGTTCGGTGGTCTTGGGGCTGACCGGTCAGTCGCAGTTACTGGCACATAGCCCTGACACCCTGGAGTTCATTCGCCTGCGCAATACCTACCTGGACCCGCTGCATCTATTGCAGGCCGAACTGCTGGCCCGTTCGCGGCGCCAGGACGGCGCGCAGGACAGCCCGGTGGAACAGGCGCTGCTGGTGTCTGTGGCGGGGATTGCCGCCGGTTTGCGTAATACCGGCTAAGGTAATTGCCGGGGTTTTCAGTGGCTTGGCGCGGTACTTCGAGCGCTGGCCGCAAAGGGCTGGCGACCGTCGCCAGGCGACACTTTGTTATGGGGTTGCGACCAGCAACACCCTGTCGCCAGGGCATAAAGTCGGCGGGTTGCTCCGACTTTCGGCTGCTTGTGTGCGCTGTGTCGGCTGTGTATCTTGATCAGCCTTTGGCCGTTTGGGCGGCCACTATCCCATTTCCGAGATTGGCCCCACGAGGCGAATCCGAGCGTTTCTAAATAAAAAATTGAGGAGCACATCGATGCGCGTAATTCTGCTGGGAGCTCCCGGGGCCGGTAAAGGTACTCAGGCAAAGTTCATCACCGAAAAGTTCGGCATTCCGCAAATCTCCACTGGCGACATGCTGCGCGCAGCGGTCAAGGCCGGCACCGAGCTGGGCCTGAAAGCCAAGAGCGTGATGGACGCTGGTGGCCTGGTCTCCGATGACCTGATCATCAACCTGGTCAAGGAACGCATCAGCCAGGCCGATTGCGCCAAGGGTTTCCTGTTCGACGGCTTCCCGCGCACCATTCCTCAGGCCGAAGCGCTGGTCAAGGCCGGCGTCGAGCTGGACAACGTGGTCGAAATCGCCGTCGACGACGAAGAGATCGTCCAGCGTATCGCCGGTCGCCGCGTACACGAAGCCTCGGGCCGCGTTTACCACACTGTCTACAATCCGCCGAAAATCGCCGGTAAAGACGACATCACCGGTGAAGACCTGGTCCAGCGTAAAGACGACACCGAAGAAACCGTGCGTCATCGCCTGTCGGTCTACCATTCCCAGACCAAGCCGCTGGTGGAGTTCTACCAAGGCCTGGCCGCCAATCAGGGCAAGCCGAAGTACAGCCACATCGCGGGCGTCGGTTCGGTCGAGTCGATCACCAGCAAGGTGCTCGAAGCGCTGAGCTGACCAGTCGTACCGGCTTCATCTTCAACGGCCCGCTTGCGGGCCGTTGCTGTTTATAATGCGTCACTTTTTTCAACTCCCTCTGCCTTATGGAAACATCGATGAGCACCTTGCTGGCCCTGGACACCGCGACTGAAGCCTGCTCGGTTGCCTTGCTGCACGACGGCAAGGTGACGAGCCATTACGAGGTGATCCCGCGCCTGCATGCGCAGAAGCTGCTGCCGATGATCCAGAAGCTGCTGGCCGATGCCGGCATCAGCCTGCAGGCCGTCGATGCCATTGCCTTCGGTCGCGGGCCGGGGGCCTTTACCGGGGTGCGGATCGCCATAGGCGTGGTGCAGGGCCTGGCCTTCGCCCTCGAGCGCCCGGTGCTGCCGGTGTCGAACCTGGCGGTGCTGGCACAGCGGGCCTTGCGCGAACACGGCGCGACCCAGGTGGCCGCCGCCATCGATGCGCGGATGGATGAGGTCTACTGGGGCTGCTACCGCGAAGTGGCTGGCGAGATGCGCCTGGCCGGGGCCGAAGCGGTGCTGCCGCCGGAAGCCGCCGCATTGCCGGCGGACGCCAGCGGCGCCTGGTTCGGCGCGGGTACCGGCTGGGGCTATGCCGAGCGTATCGGCGTCGAACTCAGCGGCCAGGACGCGGGCATGCTGCCCCACGCCGAAGATTTGCTGACCCTGGCGCGCTTTGCCTGGGAACGCGGCGAGGCGATCCCGGCGGATGAGGCGCAACCGGTGTACCTGCGGGACAAGGTGGCGACGCCCAAGGCGCGCTGACCGCGCTCCAGGGCCGTCTGCCAGCATGAGTCCGTGCGATGAGCGTGCCAATCGTCAGGTTTTCGCGGCAGTTTCCGGCGGCTTTTAAACCTTTTGCATTTTCTGTGTTCTAGTTATCACTCGGGCATTTGCGTAGTCGGCTAGGTGCCGCTAAATTGCCATCATTGATATCGGGCATGTATTTATGCGCATAGACGGCATTTCCTCTCAGTCCTACCCCATCAAGCGCAAGCCTCGCAAAGGCAGCGTGCTGCTGGACGACTCCCTCGAGGACGCAGATGCCGTCGAAATCCAACCCGAGACGCCTGCCCAGGCGCGCTCCCAGGCTTCTGCCGGGCGCACCAGCAATCTTCCCGCCCGTCCACAGGACATGATCTTCCAGCGCGCCATGAAAAGAAGCGTCGCCAACGCCCTGGCCAGCTACCTGACCACCGCCGGTTTCGTCGATTGGGATATGGAAGTGGTGGGTCTCGACCTGCACATCTGATGTTGCTGCCTTATTACCTCGGTTGTCCTTCCTGGAGCGAAAACGCCTGGCGTGAGTACCTGTACCCGGAAAGCGCGCGGCCGACGGATTTTCTCGGCCTGTATTGCCAGGTCTTCAATGCCGTGGAAGGCAATACCACCTTCTACGCGCGCCCCGCCGAGGCCACGGTGCAGCGCTGGGCGCAGACCATGCCGGAACATTTCCGCTTCACCGCCAAGTTTCCCGGCGACATCAGCCATGGCGGCGACCTGCGCGAGCAACTGGGCGCGGCCGAGAGCTTCCTGCAATTGCTCAGCCCGCTGGGCGAACGGGTTTCGCCGTTGTGGCTGCAACTGCCGGCGAGCTTCACGCCACAACGCCTGGCCGAGCTGTCGGGCTTTATCGACGGCCTGGAGCGGCCGTTGGCGGTGGAAGTCCGGCATCGGGACTTCTTCGCCAAGGGCGATGCCGAGCGCATGCTCAATCGCCTGCTGCTGGATCGCGGCGTGGAGCGCATCTGCCTCGACCCGCGCGCCTTGTTCAGTTGCACTTCCAGCGAGCCGTCGGTGCTCCATGCGCAATCGAAGAAACCCAAGGTGCCGCCGCGCCCGGCCGCTTTCACCCAGTTTCCCCAGGTGCGCTTTATCGGCCATCCGCAGCTCGAGGCCAACGATCCGTTCCTGGTGCCCTGGATCGACAAGGTCGCCGGCTGGATCGAGGAAGGGCGAACCCCTTATATCTTCCTGCACACCGCCGATAACCGCCTGGCCGCCGAGCTGGCGCGGCGTTTCCACGCGCGCCTGATGCAGCGCCTGCCTGGATTGCCGGCCTTGCCTGAGCTATACAGAGAGCCCGCCGCGGAGCAACTCGGCTTGCTCTGAGGCGGGATCATTTCCCTGCCCAGGAGTCCGCCAATGGATGCGCAACCCCTTCGAGCCCAAACCTTCAAGGCCCTGCATGAGCGTGATCGGGCCTTCGTGATTCCCAACCCCTGGGATGCAGGCTCCGCCAAGATGCTGGCCAGCCTCGGCTTCGAAGCCCTGGCAACCACCAGCGCCGGTTTCGCGTTCTCCCTGGGCCGCCCCGATGCTGAAGGCGCCTTGTCCCGGGAGGACACCCTGGGCAACGTTCGCGCCATAGTCGGGGCCAGCGAGCTGCCGGTGGCGGTGGACCTGGAAAACGGTTTTTCCGACAGCCCCGAAGGCTGTGCCCAGACCCTGCGCCAAGCGGCCGCCTGCGGGGCGGTGGGCGGCTCCATCGAAGACGCCACGGGCCGGGCCGACGATCCGATCTATGACTTCAAGCTGGCGGTCGAGCGTATCGAGGCGTCGGTCGCCGCGGTGCGGCAATTGCCTTTTCCCTTTGTGCTTACCGCGCGGGCGGAGAACCTGCTGCATGGCCGGCAGGACCTGCCGGACACCATTCGCCGCCTGCAAGCCTATGCCGAGGCCGGCGCCGATGTGTTGTATGCACCCGGGCTGCGCTCGGCCGAGGAAATCATCGCGGTGGTCCGGGCGGTGGCGCCGAAGCCGGTCAACGTGCTGATGTCGGGCGGCCTGAAATTGACCGTGGCGCAATTGAGCGAGCTGGGGGTGAAGCGGATCAGTGTCGGTTCGGCCCTGGCGCGAGCCGCCTACGGCGCCTTCTATCAGGCGGCGCAGGAAATTCGCGACCACGGCAGCTTCGACTTTGCCGACCAGGCCTTGCCGTTCGGGCAGATCAACCAGTTGTTCAAGGGTTGAGCGGGACAGGGAAACGTCGTTGCTGGCCGCGCTCAGGCTAAGGAGTGCCTGACGCGGCTGGTTGAAGGTCAGGCGGCGATCCGCAGGTTCTGCAGGATCAGCGGACGCGCCCAGCCGGTATCGAAATCGAACTGTTTCTGCTGCTCGATGAGCTCTTCCGGCGGGAAGGGCGGAAAGGGTTTGTCCAGCAGGTCCATTTCGAATTCGGCGATCGGCAGGTGCAACGGCCGTGGTTGCGGCGCCGGGCTCGGCTCGGGCAGGGGCTGGCCGGCATTGAGGACGATAGGGCGTACCCAGCCGCTTTCGAAGTCTTGCTGGCGTTGCTGGGCGACGACTTCTTCCGGCGGGAAGGGCGGAAAGGGTTTGTCCAGCAGCTCCAGTTCGAACTCGGCGATCGGCAGGAACAGCGGCTCCGGCGGGCGGATTTCGGTGTCCTGGACGTCGCAATGACGCTGGGCAACGATTTGCGTCAGCAGGTCGCTGCCGCCATGGGGTTCGGTCGGGCCGTCCACCGCCACCAGAGAATTGTCGTCAGTGACCTTCGTGCCATCGCCGCGTTGCTCGGCCAGCGCCTGGGCAAAAAAATCCTGCCACAGATGGCTGACGCCGCTCAGTGCCTGGGAATTTTTGAGGCCGTAATCGCCGTGGGGCGATATGACGCCAATGGATAGGCTTCGAATGTCTGACATTTCTCTCGGGTCGACGCTCAGCTCTGGCAAAATGCCGGATAGTTCTTTTATCGGCAGTTTTTGCCGATCATTAATTTTTTGAGCGTGTTTTCAGATGAGTGAGCAACCAGCGGCCTGCCGCATCAAAGTCGAGGCCTTGGCCGAGGCATTCCAGCCGCAGGCGGCGCACTGGGCCGAGCGACTGGGGCTGCCATTGCAGATCGACGAGGCGGAGTTCGCCCTGCAGGTCGGCGAGCAGGGCTTGCAACTGCAGCAGCTCGGTGCCGACGCGCCAGGGCCGGTGCGGGTGGACTTTGTCGAAGGCGGCGCGGCGCATCGGCGGCTGTACGGTGGCGGTAGCGGGCAGATGATCGCCAAGGCGGTGGGGATCGCCCAGGGCGTGCGTCCGCGGATCCTGGATGCCACGGCGGGGCTGGGCAAGGATGCGTTCGTCTTGGCCAGCCTGGGCTGCGAGATGAGCCTGATCGAGCGCCAGCCATTGATCGGCGCCTTGCTGGAAGACGGCCTGGCCCGGGCGGGAGAGGATTTCGAGGTGGCGCCGATCGTGGCGCGCATGCGCCTGCTCAAGGGCAACTCGATCGAGGTGATGCGCAACTGGGAGGGCGAGCCGCCTCAGGTGATCTACCTGGACCCGATGTTCCCGCATCGGGAAAAGACCGCGCTGGTGAAGAAGGAAATGCGCCTGTTCCGCCCACTGGTCGGAGACGACCCGGATGCCCCGGCGCTGTTGGAGGCCGCCTTGGCCCTGGCCAGCCACCGGGTAGTGGTCAAGCGCCCGCGCAAGGCGCCGTGCATCGCCGGCCCCAAGCCGAGCCATGCGCTGGATGGCAAATCGAGCCGCTACGATATCTATCCGAAGAAGGCGCTCAAGGCCTGATCTTCATCGGGGCTTTCGGGCCTTTATAGCGAGCAGGGACCGGGCGTCCCGCTCGCTGCGTCGCCACCCGCCCTCAGGCCGACTCCGGCCGATACGCGCGCATGAACAATCCCACCACTTCCCGCACATGCTCTTCGGCGGCTTCGTCGCTCAGAGGCTCGCCGCAGCCGTAGAGCAGGCGAAAGTTCGCCGCGCCCTTGAGCAGGCAGAAGAAGTGCTCGGCGGCATTGCGCGGTTTGTCGATGCGCAGGGCGCCGCTCTGGTCGACCCTGGTCAGCAGCCGCTCCATGCCTTGCAGCATGCGCTGAGGACCGGCTTCGAAGAAGATCTGCGAGAGCTTCGGGTCCTGGCTGCCCAGGGCCATGATCAGGCGATGCAGGTTCAAGGATTCTTCGCTGTTGATCAGCAGGTGAAAGCCCCGGGCGATGTTCAGCAACACGCTTTCGATCGGCATGCCGGCAGGCAGCTCGAAGATCAGCGTCGGCAGCTGCTCCTCGCACTTGGCCATTACCGCGGAGGAGAAGAGCGTCTCCTTGTCGTTGAAATGGCTGTACACCGTCAGCTTGGAAACGCCGGCTTCGGCGGCCACCGCGTCCATGCTGGTGTTGGCGTAGCCATTGCTCAGGAACAGCGTTTTCGCGGCTTCGAGAATGGCCTGGCGTTTTGCCAGATCCTTGGGGCGGCCGGGGCCGTTTGAGGTGGAAAGATTGTCGGACATTCTTCGCTTTAATACTGGACTGGTGAGTTTGCTATTAATAACATACCCGCCAGTATAATTATTCGAAGCACCCTTAGCGAAAGGTCCCTCACCATGTTCCGCTATGCCTTACCCCTCGCGTTGCCCGTCAGCCTGGCCGTTCTGCTGTCCGCGTGCGGACATGAAGAAGCGGCGCAAACCACCGTTCGCCCAGCCATGGTGGTGCAGCCAGAGCCCGCGGCACAGGCCATGGACAGCTACCCCGGTGAGGTCCGCGCGCGTTACGAACCGGACCTGGCGTTCCGGATTGGGGGCAAGGTCAGCCGACGACTGGTCGATGAGGGGCAGCGGGTGAAAGCCGACCAGCCATTGGCCGAGCTCGATCCGCAGGACGTGCGGCTGCAACTGGAAGCCACCCGGGCCCAGGTGGCAGCGGCCGAAGCCAACCTGAACCTGGTGCGCTCCGAGCGCGACCGCTACAAGACCCTGATGGATCGGCAACTGGTCAGCCGTTCCCAGTACGACAACGCCGAGAACCTGTATCGCTCGGGCCTGGCCCGGCTCAAGCAGATCAAGGCCGAGTTCGACGTGGCCAGCAACCAGGCCGGCTACGCCGTGCTGCGCGCGCCCCAGGATGGCGTCGTGGCCCGGCGTACGGTGGAGGTCGGCCAGGTGGTTGCCGCCGGCCAGACCGTCTTTACCCTCGCCACCGACGGCGAACGGGAAGTGCTGATCAGCCTGCCGGAGCAGGGTTTCGGTCGTTTCCACATCGGCCAGCCAGTGTCGGTGGAACTGTGGAGCCAGCCCGACCAGCGTTTCGCCGGGCAGATTCGCGAGCTGTCGCCGGCCGCCGACCCTCGCTCCCGCACCTTCGCCGCCCGTATCGCCTTTACCGCCGGCAAGGTTCCGGCCGAACTGGGGCAGAGCGCCCGGGTGTTCATCCAGGCCGCGGCCAGTGTGCCGTTGTCGGTGCCGCTGTCGGCGGTGACCGCGGAAAACGGTGCTGCTTATGTCTGGCGGGTCGACGCCAACAACACCCTGAAAAAGACCCCGGTGCGTCTCGGTGCCTTCGGCGAGAAGAGCGTGCCGGTGCTCGAAGGCCTCGGGGTCAGTGACTGGGTAGTGGCGGCGGGCGTGCATGTGCTCCATGAGGGGCAGCAGGTGCGCCCGGTGGATCGCTCCAACCGCGTGGTCAATCTGGCGGCCAAGGAGTAATCCCCGATGGGTTTCAATCTTTCCGAATGGGCGTTGCGCAACCGCCAGATCGTGCTGTTCCTGATGCTGTTGCTGGCCATTGTCGGGGCGTTGTCCTACACCAAGCTGGGCCAGAGCGAAGACCCACCCTTCACCTTCAAGGCCATGGTGATCCGCACCAACTGGCCGGGCGCTACGGCCCAGGAGGTTTCCCGGCAGGTCACCGAACGCATCGAAAAGAAGCTGATGGAAACCGGCGAGTACGAGCGCATCGTCTCGTTTTCCCGCCCGGGCGAGTCCCAGGTGACCTTCATGGCGCGCGACTCGATGCACTCGAACCAGATCCCCGAGCTCTGGTATCAGGTGCGCAAGAAGATCAGCGATATCCGCCATACCTTGCCGCCGGGTATCCAGGGCCCGTTCTTCAACGACGAGTTCGGCACCACCTTCGGCAATATCTACGCGCTGACCGGCGACGGTTTCGACTACGCGGTGCTCAAGGATTACGCCGACCGCATCCAGATCCAGCTGCAGCGGGTCAAGGACGTGGGCAAGGTCGAGCTGCTGGGCCTGCAGGACGAGAAAGTCTGGATCGAGCTGTCGAACGTCAAGCTGGCAACCCTCGGTCTACCGCTGGCAGCGGTGCAGCAGGCCCTGGAGGAGCAGAACGCGGTGTCCACCGCCGGTTTCTTCGAGACCAGCAGCGAGCGCCTGCAACTGCGGGTGTCCGGTAATTTCCAGAGCGTCGAGCAGATCAGTAATTTCCCGATCCGGGTGGCCGACCGTACCTTCCGGATCGGCGATGTGGCGGACGTGCGCCGCGGCTTCAACGATCCACCGGCGCCGCGCATGCGCTTCATGGGCCAGGATGCGATCGGCCTGGCGGTGGCGATGAAGGACGGCGGCGATATCCTGGTGCTGGGCAAGGCGCTGGAACTGGAGTTTGCCCGGATCCAGAAAACCCTTCCCGCCGGCATGGAGCTGCGCAAGGTTTCCGACCAGCCGGCCGCGGTGAAGACCGGCGTCGGCGAGTTCGTCCAGGTGCTGGTGGAAGCCCTGGCGATCGTGCTGCTGGTGAGTTTCTTTTCCCTCGGTGTGCGCACCGGCATGGTAGTGGCCCTGGCGATTCCGCTGGTGCTGGCGATGACCTTCGCCACCATGTATTACCTGGGGATCGGCCTGCACAAGATCTCCCTCGGCGCGCTGGTATTGGCCCTGGGTCTGCTGGTGGACGACGCGATCATCGCGGTGGAGATGATGGCGATCAAGATGGAGCAGGGCTACGACCGGCTCAAGGCCGCCAGCTACGCCTGGACCAGCACCGCCTTCCCGATGCTCACCGGTACCCTGATCACCGCCGCGGGTTTCCTGCCGATCGCCACGGCGCAGTCCGGCACCGGCGAATACACCCGCTCGATCTTCCAGGTGGTGACTATTGCCCTGCTGGCCTCATGGATCGCCGCGGTGGTGTTCGTGCCCTATTTGGGCGAGAAGCTGCTGCCGGACCTGGCCAAGTTGCACGCGGTCAAGCACGGCAACGGTGACGGCCAGCCCGATCCGTACGGCACGCCCTTCTATCAGCGGGTGCGGCGGATGGTGGAATGGTGCGTGCGCCGGCGCAAGACCGTGATCGCCCTGACCGTGCTGCTGTTCATTGCCTCGGTGATGCTGTTCCGCTTCGTGCCGCAGCAGTTCTTCCCGGCTTCCGGGCGACTGGAGTTGATGGTCGACCTGAAGCTGGCCGAGGGCGCGTCCCTGAGCAACACCGCCGATCAGGTCAAGCGCCTGGAGGCGATGCTCAAGGAGCACGCCGGCATCGATAACTACGTGGCTTACGTCGGCACCGGTTCGCCGCGTTTCTACCTGCCCCTGGATCAGCAATTGCCGGCGGCGAGCTTCGCCCAGTTCGTGGTGCTGGCCAAGACCATCGAGGAGCGGGAAATCCTGCGCAGCTGGCTGATCGAAACCCTCGACGAACAGTTCCCGACCCTGCGTTCGCGGGTCACCCGCCTGGAGAACGGCCCGCCCGTTGGCTACCCGGTGCAGTTCCGCGTCACCGGCGAGCACATCGAAGAAGTGCGGGCCCTGGCGCGCAAGGTGGCGGCCAAGGTGCGCGAGAACCCCCATGTGACTAACGTGCACCTGGACTGGGAAGAGCCGAGCAAGGTGGTCTACCTCAATATCGATCAGGACCGTGCGCGGGCCCTGGGCGTGAGCACGGCCAACCTGGCGAAGTTCCTGCAAAGCTCGCTCACCGGCTCCAGCGTCAGCCAGTACCGCGAAGACAACGAGTTGATCGAGATCCTGCTGCGCGGGACCTTGCATGAACGTACCGAGCTGTCGCTGCTGTCGAGCCTGGCGGTGCCCACCGACAATGGCAAGAGCGTGGCACTGTCGCAGGTCGCGACCCTGGAATACGGCTTCGAGGAAGGCATCATCTGGCACCGCAACCGCCTGCCGAACGTCACCGTGCGCGCCGACATCTATGGCAAGGAACAACCGGCGACCCTGGTGCAGCAGATCCTGCCGACCCTCGAGCCGATCCGCGCCGAACTGCCGGACGGTTACCTGCTGGACGTCGGCGGCACCGTGGAAGACTCGGCCCGCGGGCAGAACTCGGTGAAGGCCGGTGTGCCGCTGTTCATCGTGGTGGTGCTGACCCTGCTGATGCTGCAACTGCGCAGCTTCTCGCGCACGGCGATGGTGTTCCTCACCGCGCCGCTGGGGCTGATCGGCGTGACCCTGTTCCTGATGGTGTTCCGCCAGCCGTTTGGCTTCGTGGCCATGCTGGGGACCATCGCGCTGTCGGGGATGATCATGCGCAACTCGGTGATCCTGGTGGATCAGATCGAGCAGGACATCGCCGCCGGGCTCAAGCCGTGGCAGGCGATCATCGAGGCGACGGTAAGGCGCTTCCGGCCGATCGTGCTGACCGCGCTGGCTGCGGTGCTGGCGATGATCCCGCTGTCGCGCAGCGTGTTCTTCGGGCCGATGGCGGTGGCGATCATGGGCGGGCTGATTGTGGCGACGGCGCTGACCCTGCTGTTCTTGCCGGCGCTGTATGCGGCGTGGTTCCGGGTCAAGAAAACCTGAGCCTCTTTAGGCGCGAAGCTTGCTCGCGATCTAGACACCGCTGTGTGTCAGGCACACCGCAGCGCTTAGATCGCGAGCAATCGAGCGTCGACCGGCCGCTCCTACGGTAGGGGTCAGAGGGTACCGAACACCTTCTTCGCCAGGCTGGTGGCCGCTGCCGCCGGATTCTCGCGAATGGTCGCTTCCTGCTTGCCGATCATCTCGAACAGGCCGTTGAGCGCCTGTTCGGTCACGTAGCTTTCGATATTCGCGTTCTTCGCATCCAGCACGCCGAGGGTGGCGGCCTGGCCGGCGAAGGCGTTGTACTGCTTGGCCAGGCCCACCTGGTCGGTGGCCTGCTTGACGATCGGCAGGAACTTCACGCGGATCTGCTCGCGGCTGGTCTTGCTCAGGTACTGGGTGGCGGAGTCCTTGCCACCGCTGAGAATGCCCTTGGCGTCCTCCACGCTCATCTTCTTCACCGCATCCACCAGCAGCGCCTGGGCCTGCGGCACGGCAGCCTCGGCGGCCTTGTTCATGCTGGTCTCGAGCTCATCGACCTGGGCGCCCATGCCGAACTGCTTCATTTTCTTCGCCACTTTGCCAAGGTTGCCCGGCAACTCGATGCGCACGTCCGGGTTGTTGCTGAAACCGCCGGCGGTGCCCAGCTGTTTGACCGCGACCTGGGCTCCCTGGGTCAGGGCGTCCTTGAGGCCGCCAGTGGCGTCTTGCTGCGACAGGTCGCCGAGGGACAGCGCCAGGGCGCTGGCGGAGATCAGCAGGCCGGCGCACAGGCTGGTGAAGCGAAGGGAAGAACGGAGCATGGCAGCTTCCTTGTTCAAGAAAAGGGATTAACGAACTGCGTCGACGCGGATTTTCAGCGGTTGCGGGTCGCTGCCGTCGAGTTTCACCCCGTTATGTTCGGTGGTGACGAACAGCAGTTTGCCGGCCAGTTCGATCCGCGCGCTGACCGAATAACGGTGCCCGGGTTTGACCTGGGCCGAGTCGTAGCTGAGGTGGAAGGGCAGCGGCACCTGGCCTTTGACCGGGCCTTTCTGTTCGGCCAGCACCACCGCGGGGGCATCGGCCAGCGACACGTCCTGCAGGCTGACGCTCAGGGTAGCGGCTGGCGGCAGGGCGATGCGTTGCAGGTAGAAGACTTCGCCGTCGAGGCTGGCGTTGCTGGCAGGTTGCATGCTGTTACAGGCCCCGAGCAGGGTGGTAAGGGCGAGCAGGGTGAGCTTTTTCATATGGATCTCCGTATCGGGAGGCGCCAGAAACCGCCTGGCGCCGATAAGAATCTAGTCGCTTTGTTGCGGGGCGGCGACCTGCTCGGCAGCATCTTCGCTGCGATGCAGGGCCACCTGGCGGATCGACAGGCGAATCTCCGCCGGCAGCACGCGCTTGGCCGCGCCTTCGGCCAGTTCGCCGAGCAGTTCGTGGTAGCTCAGCTTGCCGGCCTCGTCGCGGCGCAGCACGTCCTGCTCCAGCAAGGTCTGGATGAAGTGGCGGAACAGGCTCTTGTCGAAGAACTCCGGGGCATTCAGGCCATGCAGGATCGACAGGCGCTGGGCCATGACCGTGCACAGGTCTTCCAGTTCTTCGGCGCTGATGCTGCGCTGGCCGCTGTTGAGCAGCAGCGAGATGGCCATGTAGAAGCGCTGCAGGGTCTGGGCGATGCTCTTGGACAGCAGGGTCAGCAGCACGAAGTGCCGCGAACTCGGCGCCGGACGCAGGTACAGGTCCTTCTCGAAGCGCAGCAGGCCTTGCTCGACGAAGGCCTCCAGCCATTGGTCGATCACCCCGTCCAGCTCGTCCAGGGACCAGCGGATGAACAGCTCCGACTGCAGGTAGGGGTACAGCGCCCGGGTGTAGCGCAGGATCTGTTCGCGGCTCATGCGCGACGAACTCTGGAAGAAGCTCGCCAGCAACGCCGGCAGGGCGAAGATGTGCAGCACGTTGTTGCGGTAGTAAGTCATCAGGACGGCGTTCTGCTCGTCCAGGTAGAGGATCTTGCCCAGGGCATCGCTCTGCTCGGACAGCAGGTCCATGTCCTTCACGTGCTCGATCAAGGCCCGGCCATCGCCTTCCGGCAGGGTGGTGTGGGGCGAATAGGGAACCTTGCGCAGCAGCGCCAGGTACAGGTCCAGGACCCGGGCCATGGCGCGGTCGTCGAGGGCCAGGCGGCTGGTGGACAGCAGCGCCAGGGCCACCAGGTTGACCGGGTTGATCGCCGCCGCTTCGTTCAGGTGCTGGGCGACTTTTTCACCCAGGCGGTTGGTGGTTTCGTTGAGCCAGGCCGGCTTGAACTGCGGGCCCAGCTCCTGGGCACGCCAGCCCGGTTGTTCCTGGTCGAGGAACTCGGCCAGTTTGATCGGCTCGCCGAAGTTCACCGCCACCTGGCCGAAGCGCTGCTTGAGGGCGCCGATGACCTTGAAGATGTCGAAGATCGACTCTTTCTTCTTGCTCGCGCCGCGCAGTTCGCCCAGGTAGGTGCGGCCTTCCAGCACGCGCTCGTAGCCGATGTACACCGGCACGAAGACGATCGGCATGCGCGAGGAGCGCAGGAAGCTGCGCAGGGTGATGGCCAGCATCCCGGTTTTCGGTTGCAGCATGCGCCCGGTGCGCGAGCGCCCGCCCTCGACGAAGTACTCCACCGGGAAACCCTTGGTGAACAGGGTGTGCAGGTATTCGTTGAACACCGAGGTGTAGAGCGGGTTGCCCTTGAAGGTGCGGCGCATGAAGAACGCTCCCCCCCTGCGCAGCAGGCTGCCGATTACCGGCATGTTCAGGTTGATCCCGGCGGCGATGTGCGGCGGGGTCAGGCCGTTGCGAAACAGCAGGTAGGACAGCAGCAGGTAGTCGATATGGCTGCGGTGGCAGGGCACGTAGATCACTTCGTGACCGGGGGCGACTTTCTGCACGCTTTCGATGTGGTTGACCTTGATCCCGTCGTAGATCTTGTTCCAGAACCAGCTCAGCACCACTTCGAGGAAGCGGATCGCGGTGAAGGTGTAGTCCGAGGCGATCTCGTTGCCATAGCGCAGGGCCACGGCCTTGGCTTTTTCCGGGGAGATCTTTTCCCGTTCGGCTTCGTCGAGGATCGCCTGCCTGACCAGTGGCTGGTTCAGCAGGCCCTTGACCAGGTTGCGGCGGTGGGAAATGTCCGGGCCGATCACCGCGGCCTTCAGGTTGCGGAAATGCACCCGCAGGATGCGCTGGGCCATGCGCACGGTGCGCTCGTGGCCCTTGTTGTGCTCGATCAGCTCGCGCAGGTGGATCGGCGCGGAGAATTGCACCCGGGTCTTGCGGCCCAAAATCATGATGCTCAGCAGCCGGCGCAAGCGCCCGGTGACGGCCCAGCTGTCGGCGAACAGCAGTTTCCACGGGCTCGATTCGCTGTCTGGCGACTGGCCCCAGAACACGCTGACCGGAATGATCTGCGCGTCTTCGGCGGCATTCTGGCTCAGGGCGCTGACCAGGCGGGTCAGGGTCGGTGGCGCGCCGCGCTTGTCCTGGCGGCCGAGCCAGTCCGGGGCCGGGGTCAGGTAGAAGAACGCGGCGGGTTCCAGCAGGTTACCCACCGAGACCGGCAGCACCGGGCGCGGCAGCCCGGCCTTGGTGCACTCGGTATCGACCACGGCGAGGTCGGTGAGCGAAGGGTTTTGCAGGACGTAGAACACCGGGCGACTGCGGTCGAGGTTGAGGGTGAAGGACGACTGGTTGATCGTCTCCGAGCGAACCCAGAGGTACAACAGTCGGCGCAAGGTGCCAAACACAAGACGGCGGAACGGGGAGCGGGTCATACGGCTTCTGCTTTAGTGGAAAAAACCGAGCAGTTGCTCGGGGCGGCTAGTGTGCCGGATTCACCGAAAATCGGCAAAAAAGCGGCAAACAAGATTGAGTTGAGAGTTTTTGTGCCTGTCATATACTCGCCCGACTGACGCCTGGGCATGTGGGGCCCATCAATAGAAACCCAGGTCCAGGCGAAAGTTCTCACGGCTTCGTTTCAGTAAGCCGACTGATAATAAAAAGACGGAGGATGGATTGATGGCAACTCGCGAGACCGGCAGCGTGAAGTGGTTCAACGACGCCAAGGGCTACGGCTTCATTCAGCGTGAAGGTGGTGCCGATGTATTTGTCCACTACCGTGCTATTCGTGGTGAAGGCCACCGCTCGCTGACCGAAGGGCAGCAGGTTGAATACGCCGTGGTAGAGGGGCAGAAGGGTTTGCAGGCTGAGGATGTAGTGGGCTTGTAAGCGCTGTGCTCCATGCAGGAGCGAGCATGCTCGCTCCTGCAGCAATCAAGATCAGGCGGTACGCCAGGTAATCTCTTCTTCCCCGTCGGCGCTGATGCGAATCCAGCGGTCGGCCGATTCTTCACCTTCTTCCTCGACCCAGCTGCCCGGTGCGCAGCGCACTTCGACGTTCAGCGCGGCGAAGGCGGCGCGGGCGCAGGCGATGTCGTCGTCCCATGGCGTCTGGTCGCTTTCCAGGTACAGGCTGTTCCACTTGCCCACGGCTTTCGGCAGCCAGGTCACCGGCACGTTGCCGGCCTTGCATTTGTAGGTCTGGCCTTTCTGCACCCAGTCGCTGCACGGGCCCAGGGCCGCGCCGAGCCAGGCGGCGATGGCCTTGTGGTCGACGTCGGCGTCTTTCAGGTAAATCTCGATATCCGGTTGGCGCATGGATGTCCTCACTGCGGGTCTGAAAAATCCATTCGCGGATTTATTCGGCCTCGAGTCGCTGCTCGAGCCGTGGATTAATGTGTTATTGCAGAACGAAGTAATCGTAGCGCATCGACACGCTGACCTCGAAGGGCTCGGCCTGCTCGATCACGCTGGCCCGGCGTTCGGCACTGGCGCGCCAACCGTGGGGCGTCATGGCCAGCAAGTTGGCGCGATCCTGCGGATTGCTCAGCGTCAGCTTGAAGTCCAGGGTTTCACTGTGTTGCAGCGCCATGCCCGCGGGCACCAGCGCCAGGTGTTTGTCGTCGGTGTATTCGCGGACCTCGTCGTACAGGCGCTCGCGCAATTCCATCAGGTGACCGCTGGTCGGCCCGACCTTCATCAGGCCGCCGCCAGGGCTGAGCAGGCGCTTGGCTTCCTGCCAGTCGAGCGGGCTGAAGACACTGGCGAGGAACTGGCAGCTGGCGTCGGCCAGGGGCACCCGGGCCATGCTGGCGATCAACCAGGTCAACTGCGGGGCACGGCGACAGGCGCGCTTGACCGCTTCCCGGGAGATGTCCAGGGCATAGCCGTCCGCCTGGGGCAGCGCTTGGGCGATCTGTGCGGTGTAGTAACCCTCGCCGCAACCGATATCGATCCAGCGCTGCGGGGCGCGCTCGGCGGCCAGCTCGGCCAGGCGCCTGGCCACCGGGGCGTAATGGCCGGCGTTGAGAAAGTCGCGGCGGGCTTCGACCATGGCCTGGTTGTCGCCCGGGTCGCGGCTGTTCTTGTGCTGCACCGGCAGCAGGTTCAGGTAACCCTGGCGGGCGCGGTCGAAGCGGTGCCCGGCCGGGCACACGACACCATTGTCGACGGCGCTCAGGGGCGCCGCGCAGATAGGGCAGGCAAGCATCAGGCGAGCAACTTGATCAGGGTCTGGTAGTAGATTTCGGTCAGCACGTCGAGGTCGCTGGCCAGCACCCGCTCGTTGACCTGGTGGATGGTGGCGTTGACCGGGCCCAGCTCGACCACCTGGGTGCCGAGGGTGGCGATGAAACGCCCGTCGGAGGTGCCGCCGCTGGTGGAGGCCTGGGTCTCGCGACCGGTGACGTCCTTGATGCTGGCCGACACCGCGTCGAGCAGGGCGCCCGGCTCGGTAAGGAACGGCAGGCCCGACAGCGCCCACTCCACGTGCCAGTCCAGGCCGTGCTTGTCGAGGATGGTGGCCACGCGCTGTTGCAGGCCTTCGACCGTGGACTCGGTGGAGAAGCGGAAGTTGAACACCGCCACCAGCTCGCCGGGGATCACGTTGGTCGCGCCGGTGCCGGAATTCAGGTTGGAAATCTGGAAGCTGGTCGGCGGGAAGAAGGCATTGCCGTCGTCCCAATGCTCCGCGGCCAGTTCGGCCAGGGCCGGGGCGGCCAGGTGGATCGGGTTCTTGGCCAAGTGCGGATAGGCCACGTGGCCCTGCACGCCACGCACCGTGAGCTTGGCGCCGAGGGAGCCGCGACGGCCGTTCTTGACCACGTCACCGACCAGGCTGGTGCTCGACGGCTCGCCGACGATGCACCAGTCCAGGCGCTCCTTGCGCGCCGCCAGGCGCTCGACCACGGCCTTGGTGCCGTGATGGGCCGGGCCTTCTTCGTCGCTGGTGATCAGGAAGGCCACCGAGCCTTTGTGGTCCGGGTAGTCGGCGACGAAACGCTCGGTCGCCACCAGCATCGCCGCCAGGCTGCCTTTCATGTCTGCCGCGCCGCGCCCGCAGAGCATGCCGTGCTCGTCGATCAGCGCGTCGAACGGGTCGTTCTGCCAGGCCTGGACCGGGCCGGTGGGCACCACGTCGGTGTGGCCGGCGAAACACAGCACCGGGCCTTCGTGCTTGCCGTGGGTGGCCCAGAAGTTGTCCACATCCTCGATGCGCATCGGCTCCAGCTTGAAGCCGGCATCGCCCAGGCGCTGCATCATCAGCTTCTGGCAGTCGGCGTCGACCGGTGTCACCGACGGGCGGCGGATCAGGTCACAGGCGAGTTGCAGGGTCGGCGAAAGGTCGGCGTGGGCCGTCATGGGGGAAACTCCGGTGCAAGGCGTTTTGTAGGAGCCGGCTTGCCGGCGATGGCGATGCAATAGATACACCGCGTCGGTTTGTTCGCTGGCGAGCCAGCTCCTACAGGGTTGGGCAAGGCGCGCAAAATGGCGGATATCTTAAAGCAAAACGGCGGCCAGAGGCCGCCGTTTAGTGCTTTGCCGCGATTTATGCCGCCGCCACCGGCGCGCTTTCGGCAACGGGTTTTGGCAGCGACGACAGGAAGGCCATGACCAGCGCCGCCACATACGGCAGCGACTGCACCAGCAGCATGGTCACCCAGAAGCGCATGTCGTTGCTCGGCAGGCCGCCCTGCACCAGGTAGATGCCCAGCGCCGCGCCCCACAACAGCAGCATGATGAACAGCTCTTCCCGGGCTTCCGAGATCGCCACCCAGAAGCCGTGGTTGTCGGCATTCTTCGGCGTGCGGAAGAACGGAATGCTGCTGGTGAAGAAGCCGTACAGCACCGCCTTGGCGATGGTGTGGGACAGCGCCAGGCCCGCCACGGCCGCGCAGAACGCATCCTTGAGGTTGACCCCGACCGCCCGGCGGTAGAGGAAGATGATCTTGCCGACCTTGAACACGAACAGCGCCAGGGGCGGGATCGCGAAGATCAGCAACGGCGGATCGACGCGCTGCGGCACGATGATCATCGCCGCCGACCAGAGCAGGGCGCCGAGGGTGAAGAAGATGTTCATGCCGTCCGCCACCCACGGCAGCCAGCCCGCGAGGAAGTGGTAGCGCTGGCCACGGGTCAGCTCGGTGTCCTTGCCGCGCAGCAGGCTGGCGGTGTGGCGCTTGATGATCTGGATCGCCCCATAGGCCCAGCGGAAACGCTGTTTCTTGAAGTCGATGAAGGTATCCGGCATCAGGCCCTTGCCGTAGCTTTCGTGGTAGTACGCCGCCGACAGGCCTTTCTCGAACACCCGCAGGCCCAGCTCGGCGTCTTCGCAGATGCACCAGTCGGCCCAGCCCAGTTCTTCCAGGACCGAACGGCGGGTCATGGTCATGGTGCCGTGCTGGATGATCGCGTCACGGTCGTTGCGGGTGACCATGCCGATATGGAAGAAGCCTTTGTATTCCGCGTAGCAGAGCTTCTTGAAGGTGCTTTCGTTCTGGTCGCGGTAATCCTGCGGCGATTGCACCACGGCGATTTTCGGGTCGGCGAAGTGCGGCACCATGTGTTTGAGCCAGTTGCGGTCAACGCAGTAGTCCGAGTCGATCACCGCGATCACTTCGGCGTCCTTGGCGGTGTGCGGGATCAGGTAGTTCAGCGCGCCGCCCTTGAAGCCGGCCAGGGGCGCGACGTGGAAGAACTTGAAGCGTGGGCCGAGGGTCTCGCAATAGGCCTGCACCGGCTCCCAGACCGCCGGGTCCTTGGTGTTGTTGTCGATGATCAGGACTTCGTAGTCCGGATAGTCGAGGTTGGCCAGGGCATTGAGGGTCTGTTTGACCATCTCCGGCGGCTCGTTGTAGCAGGGCACGTGGATCGAGACTTTCGGCCGGTAACTGGAGTCGCCTTCGACCGGCAGGAACTCGCGCCGGCGCTTGTGCACCCAGACCGCCTCGGCCAGTTCATGGGCCTCGGTGAGCAACACGATGAACACCCCGAGCGCACCCAGGGCGAGCAGGAAGCCCACCGTCAGGCTGAACCAGGTGCTGTATTGCTGGCTGTAGTCGTAGCCGATCCACACCAGCACCGAACCGCAGAGGAAGGCGATGAAGGTCAGGAAGGTCCGGCCGCGCTGGCGCAGGGCCGAGCCGTCGATCATCAGCAAGGTCAGGGACAGCAACGCCAGGACCACCGAGCCAATGGCCAGTACGCGCCATTGCGGGATCGCCACCACTGGGCCTTCGAAGTTGAACTTCTGCTGGCGCGCGGCGTTGAACACGCCCCAGTAGGCGCCCACCGAACCTTCGTCGCTGGCCTTCCACGGCTGGTCGAAGGCTTCGATCACGAAGTAGTTGTAGCCCTGGCGGTTGAGCTTGTTGACCAGGTTACGCAGGTAGATCGCCTGATCCGCCGGGCTGGCGTCGGCACCGCCACGCATGCGGCCGTTGCTCGGCCAGCCCACCTCGGACAGCAGCAGCGGTTTTTTCGGGAACATCTTTTTCAGGTCGCGGGCACGGTCGAGGACGAACTGCCCGGCCTTGTCCATCGGAATGAATTCCCAGTAAGGCAGGACGTGGGCGGCGATCAGGTCAACGTGCTGGGCCAGTTCCGGGTGTTCTTCCCAGACGTGCCACTGTTCGGACGTGGTGACCGGTACCTTGACGGCAGCGCGCACGCGATCGAGCAGGACGCTCAACTGGTCGGCGGTGATTTCCTTGCGGAAGATCGCTTCGTTACCGACCACCACGCGCACCACACTGCGCGAGTTGTTGGCGATGTCGATGGCGCGGGTGATTTCACGTTCGTTGCGCTCCAGGTCCGGGCTGATCCAGATCCCCAGGGTCACGCGCAGGCCGAACTCTTCCGCCAACTTGGGGATGTTCTCCAGCGTGCCATCGACCGAATAGGTCCGGATGTTGTCGGTCAGCTTGCTCATGATCTCCAGGTCGCGACGCATTTCATCGTCGGTCGGGAACTGGTCTTTCTGCGGGAACTGGCCCAGCTGGAAAGGCGAGTAGGAAAAGCCGGAGATTTGTGCAGGCCAATTGGGGGCGGAGACCGGGCGGTTGACCAGTGCCCAGAAGCCGGTGAACAGGGCGGCGATTGCCAGAACCACCACCAGGTTGAGTCCAAATTTACGCGATGACATAGCTATTTCGGGTTCCAAAGGGTGTGGAACGGGGGAACGGTCGGCATGCGCCAAGCGGCGCGCATCCTACACTGGCCTTCGACTGAGCGTACAGCGCACAGGAGAAGGCCGCAGGTTGGGCAATCCAACTCGATTTAAGTTCTCGGCGCCGGAATTTTCAGATTGTTCCCTCATTAAAGCAGCCCTGACTGCCATTCATAGGGCAAAGGTGCTCTTGGCGGGCATCGGCCCTATAATGCGCGCCGGTTTTTGGGGTAATGGTCATGAGTACAGAAGATCCGCGGTTTGCTGGCGTCGCCCGTTTGTATGGCATCGAGGGGCTGGAACGCTTGCGCGCCGCCCATGTGGCGATCGTCGGGGTCGGCGGTGTCGGTTCCTGGGCGGCGGAAGCCATTGCCCGTTGCGGCGTGGGTGAGATCTCGCTGTTCGACCTGGACGACGTCTGTGTCAGCAACAGCAATCGGCAGTTGCACGCCCTCGACAGCACGGTCGGCAAGGCCAAGGTCGAGGTGATGGCCGAGCGCTTGCGCGGGATCAATCCGGCTTGCACCGTGCATGCGGTGGCAGACTTCGTCACCCGCGAGACCATGGCCGAGTACATCACGCCGAACATCGACTGCGTGATCGACTGCATCGACAGCGTCAACGCCAAGGCGGCGCTGATCGCCTGGTGCAAGCGGCGCAAGATCCAGATCATCACCACCGGCGGCGCCGGCGGGCAGATCGACCCGACGTTGATCCAGGTCTGCGACCTGAACCGCACCTTCAACGACCCGCTGGCCTCGAAAGTGCGCTCGACCCTGCGCCGCGACTACGGTTTTTCCCGCACCGTGACCCGTCACTACAGCGTGCCTTGCGTGTTTTCCACCGAGCAACTGCGCTACCCGAAACCGGACGGCAGCATCTGCCTGCAGAAGAGCTTTGTCGGCGATGGCGTGAAACTCGACTGCGCCGGCGGTTTTGGCGCGGTGATGATGGTCACCGCGACCTTCGGCATGGTCGCGGCGACCAAGGCGGTGGACAAGCTGGTGGCTGGGGTGCGGCGCCCGGCGGACCGGGTCAAGCCCCTGTAGCCGCTGCCGCAGGCTGCGATAAGGCCCGAAGGGGCTTCGAGGCCCTGAAGAGCACGTCTCCTGCGGAGTCGATCGCAGCCTGCGGCAGCGGCTACACAGGTCCGTGCCTCATCCAGGCCCAGCGGTTGTGTCGGCCAGCGTCAGCGCGTGCCGGCCAGCTCGCGCATCCGCTGCAATACCGCGTTCAGCCCATTGCTGCGCGAGGGCGACAGCTGGCGCGACAGGCCCAGCTGATTGAACCAGTCCGGCAGATCCACCCGTTGCAGCTCCTCGGCGGACAAGCCGTTGACCCGCGCCAGCAGCAGGGCCACCAGGCCGCGGATCAGGCGCGCATCGCTGCTGGCGGCGAACTGCCAGTGACCGTCCTGCAAGGTCCCCACCAGCCAGACCTGGCTTTCACAGCCATGCACCCGATTGGCCTCGACCTTGTCGGCTTCAGCCAGCGGCGCCAGGCGTTCGCCCCATTGCATCAGCAAGCGGGCGCGCTGTTCCCAACCGGGGGCGCCCTGGAAACTGTCGAGGGCGGCCAGGGCTTCGGCGGGCAGGCTCATCGCAACAGCTCCAGGGCCTGATCGAGGGCCTCGAAGAAGCGCTCCAGGTCCTCGGAGTCGTTGTACAACGCCAGCGACACGCGGATCGCCCCGGGCAGGCCGAAGCTTTTCAGCAGCGGCATGGCGCAGTGATGCCCGGCACGCACGGCGATGCCCTGTTCGGTCAGCAGGTGAGCCAGGTCGGCGTTGTGCACGCCATCGACCACGAAACTGACCAGCGCCAGCTGCGGCTTGCCCAGCAGGCGCAGGCCTTTGCGGGCCAGCAGGCCATGCAGCAGGTAGTCGTGCAGCGCGGCTTCATGGGCGTTGACGGCATCCTGGTCGAGGCCGCTGAGGTAATCCAGGGTCGCGCCCAGGCCGATCACGCTGGCGATCGGCGGCGTACCGGCTTCGAAACCCAGCGGGGCAGGGCGGAAGCTGGCGTGCTGATAGTCGGCCTGCTGGACCATCTCGCCGCCAAACTGCCAATGACGCAGGCCTGGCAACGCCTCGTTGCGTCCGTAGAGCACGCCGACGCCGTCCGGGCCGTAGAGCTTGTGGCTGGAGAACACATAGAAATCGCAGCCCAGCGCCTGCACATCGTGGCGGCCGTGGACCACGCCCTGGGCGCCGTCGACCACGGTCAGGGCATGGTGCGCCTTGGCCAGGGCCAGCAGCTGCGGCAGGGGTTGCCAGGCACCGAGCACATTGGACAGCTGGCTGACGGCCAGCAACCGGGTGCGCGGGCCGATCAGGCGGGCCGCGGCGTCGAGATCGATCAGGCCGTCGTCGTCCAGCGGCAGGACCACCAGGTTGAGGCCGCGACGGTGCGCCAGTTGCTGCCAGGGCAGCAGGTTGGCGTGATGCTCCAGGGCACTGATGACGATTTCATCGCCTGGGTTGAATTGATGTTCCAGGCCATAGGCCAGGAGATTCAGCGCGGAGGTCGCGCCGTGGGTGAAGATGATCTGCCCGCTGTCACCGGCATTCAGCCACTGCGCCACTTTGCGCCGGCTGTTCTCGAACGCCTGGGTGGCGTGAGCGCCGGGCAAGTGTTGCGCGCGATGCACGTTGGCCGCGCCATTGGCGTAGTAGTGCGCCAGGGCGTCCAGCAGGGCTTGGGGTTTTTGCGTGGTGGCGGCGTTGTCCAGGTAGGTCTGGTCCTGCCGTTGCAGGGCGGCGATGGCCGGGAAGTCGGCGCGCCAGGGGGAGGGTACAAGCATGGTGGCAGAACTCGTTTGAACAGGCCGGGCGCCGATGATAAGCGCCCGGCCGGTTTCAGTGGAACCGAATCGCTGCTTAGTTGTGAGCGTGCAGCGCTTCGTTCAGCTCGATGGCCGATTTGTGGGTCTTGCACTCCACGGCACCGGTCTCCGAATTGCGGCGGAACAGCAGGTCAGGCTGGCCGGCCAGTTCGCGGGCCTTGAGCACCTTGACCAGCTGGTTGTTCTCGTCCAGCAGCGCCACCTTGGTCCCGGCGGTCACATACAGGCCCGATTCCACGGTATTGCGGTCGCCCAGCGGGATACCGATACCGGCGTTGGCGCCGATCAGGCAGCCTTCGCCGACCTTGATCACGATGTTGCCGCCGCCCGACAGGGTGCCCATGGTCGAGCAGCCGCCGCCCAGGTCCGAACCCTTGCCGACGAATACGCCCGCGGAAACCCGGCCTTCGATCATGCCCGGGCCTTCGGTGCCGGCGTTGAAGTTGACGAAACCTTCGTGCATCACGGTGGTGCCTTCGCCGATGTAGGCGCCCAGGCGAATGCGCGCGCTGTCAGCGATACGCACGCCGCTCGGTACCACGTAGTCGGTCATTTTCGGGAACTTGTCCACCGAGAACACTTCCAGCAGCTCGCCGCGCAGGCGCGCTTCCAGTTGACGCTCGGCCAGTTCGCCGAGGTCGACCGCGCCCTGGTTGGTCCAGGCCACGTTCGGCAGCAGCGGGAAGATCCCGGCCAGGTTCAGGCCGTGCGGCTTGACCAGGCGGTGGGACAGCAGGTGCAGCTTCAGGTAGGCCTCCGGGGTGGAGGTCAGCTGGGCGTCTTCGGCCAGCAGGGTGGCGACCAGCGGCTTGTGGCTTTCGGCCAGGCGGGTCAGCAGCGCGGCCTGGGTGGCGTCGATGCTTTTCAGTGCTTCGGCCAGTTGCGCGGCCTGGGCGGTGGTGAAGGTGATGGCCTGGTTGCCTTCGCTGTAGCCCAGTACCGGGGCAATGGCGGCAACGATTTCCGCGGATGGCTTGACCAGGGGCGCGGCGTAGAACACTTCCAGCCACGCGCCTTGACGGTTTTGAGTGCCGACACCAAAGGCCAGGCTGAACAGGGTAGTGGACATGCTGTTACCTCTTACAAAATTGAACGGGCAGGCGTTATTTGATTTCTGCCGCGTAGATATCGGGCTTGAAGCCAATCAGGGTTCGGTCACCGAGATCGAGCACCGGGCGCTTGATCATCGAGGGTTGCGCGAGCATCAGTTCGATCGCTTTCGCCTGGTCGAGATCGGCTTTGCGTTCGTCGTCGAGTTTGCGAAAGGTCGTGCCCGCACGGTTCAGCACCACCTGCCAGCCGTGCTCGTTGCACCACTGGGCCAGGTGTTCGCGGTCGATACCGACCGCTTTGTAGTCATGGAAGTCATAGCTGACAGCGTGTTCATCGAGCCAGGTGCGCGCCTTTTTCATGGTGTCGCAGGCTTTGATGCCGAAAAGGTGCAACGTTTTGCTTGAAGCGGTCAAGGAATTGCCCCCTTTTGAGATGCTGGAGTTAAAGGTCACGGATTATGCCATGCCCGCGCCGGTTCGGCGTCGGCGAAGGCCCGGCTTTGTAGCTTTGTGTGACAGCGGCATGGGCCACTTGCGACTTTTGTGCAGCGGCGAGGCCCGAGCTTAAGCGGCTAATATGGCACTTCGACGGTAACCTGTTGCCTGAAGTCTGCTGCTGATCGATTGGGAAAACCGCTTTATGCAAACCGCTTATACCGTCCTTATCCTGCTGATGCTGGTGAGTCTCTCGCGGCTGGTCGGACGGGTGATTCCGCTACCGTTGCCGCTGCTGCAGATCGCCGCCGGGGCCTTGCTGGCCTGGCCCACCCTGGGACTGCACGTGGCCTTGGACCCTGAGTTGTTCCTGTTTCTGTTCCTGCCGCCGCTGCTGTTCTCCGATGGCTGGCGTATGCCCAAGCGTGAGCTGTGGCGCCTGCGCGGGCCGATCCTGACCCTGGCCGTAGGCCTGGTGCTGTTCACGGTGGTGGGCGCTGGTTACTTCATTCACTGGTTGTTGCCGACCATTCCCTTGCCGGTGGCCTTTGCCCTGGCGGCTGTCTTGTCGCCGACCGACGCCGTGGCGGTCTCGGCGATTTCCCAGAACCGCCTGCCGACGCCCTTGATGCACATGCTCCAGGGCGAGGCGCTGATGAACGACGCTTCCGGCCTGGTGACCTTCAAGTTCGCCCTGGCGGCGGCCGTGACCGGGGTGTTTTCCCTGGCCAACGCCAGCCTGACCTTTGTCCTGGTGGCGGTGGGTGGCCTGGCGGTCGGCGTGGCCCTGAGCTGGCTGGTGGGGCGCTTGCGGGCCTGGATGATCGCCCGCGGCTGGGATGACCCGGCGACCCACGTGGTGTTCATGCTGTTGCTGCCGTTCGCTGCCTACGTGCTGGCCGAACGCCTGGGAGCCTCGGGCATCCTCTCGGCGGTGGCGGCGGGGATGATGCAGAGCTGGCTCGACCTGTTGCCCCGGCAGACCAGCACCCGCTTGCTCAACCGCAGTGTCTGGTCGCTGCTGGAGTTCGCCTTCAACGGCCTGATCTTCCTGCTGTTGGGCCTGCAACTGCCCGACATCATCAAGGCCGTGGTCAGCCACGAAACCACCTTGTGGCCGACCTTGTTCTATCGCTGCCTGGATGTCGGGGCGATCTTCCTGGTGCTGCTGGTGCTGCGGTTCATCTGGGTGCAAAGCATCTGGCGCCTGTCCGGGCTGTTGCGCCGCTGGCGTGGCAAGGGCGAGCTGACGCTGGTGCCGACCGCGCGTTCCTGCTGGTTGCTGACCCTGGGCGGGGTGCGCGGGGCGGTGACCCTGGCGGGCGTCATGTCGGTGCCGCTGTTGCTGGGGGCGGGCGAGGCCTTCCCCGAGCGCGACCTGCTGATCTTCATTGCCGCGGGGGTGATCCTGTTGTCGTTGATCGCCGCCTGTATCGCCCTGCCGTTGTTGCTGCGAGGCATCCAGAAGAGCCCCGACGAGAAGCGCCATGCCGAAGTGCGCGACGCCTGGCGCAAAACCGCCGAGGCGGCGATCCATGCCCTGGAGGCCGAGGAAGTGGCCGATGCGGCCAACTCGCCGGATGCGGCCCAGGCGGCGCTGGCCACCGAGCTCAAGGGGCGGTTGATGTCGGAATATCGCCATCAACTGGAGGTGTTCAACGATTCCACCGAAGCCCAGGCGCTGGCGTTTCAGATGGACTTGCTGGAGCGCAAGTTGCGTTTGAAGGCGCTGCGGGCACAGCGGCTGGAGTTGTATCGGTTGAGCCGCCAGCACCAGATCGGCGACGACGTGTTGCGCGAGGTCTTGGGCGAGCTGGACCTCAGCGAGGCCAATCTGGGGCAGGTGAAATAACCCCTGTTTTCTGTAGGAGCGAGGCTTGCCCGCGATGAACGATAACGCGGTGTATCAGATGTACGGCGTTGTCTTGATCGCGGGCAAGCCTCGCTCCTACAGGGGCGTGGATTATTTACGGCGCTGAACGAAATCCCGGATCCGCTCGGCGGCTTCCACGCATTCGGCCAATGGCGCTACCAGGGCCATGCGTACCCGACCGGCTCCCGGGTTGCTGCCGTCGACATCGCGCGACAGATAGGAGCCCGGCACCACGGTCACATGCTCCTGTTCGAACAGGTCACGGCAGAACGCCGTATCGTCGCCCGCCACGTTCGGCCACAGGTAGAAGCTGCCGTCCGGGCGCTGCACGTCGAGCACCGGCGCCAGAATCTCCAGTACCGCATCGAACTTCTCGCGATACAGCGCGCGGTTGGCGCGCACATGCACTTCATCGTTCCAGGCGGCGATGCTGGCCAGCTGGGTCTGAACCGGCATGGCGCAACCATGGTAGGTGCGGTACAGCAGGAAGCCCTTGAGGATATCCGCGTCGCCCGCCACGAAGCCGGAGCGCAGGCCTGGCAGGTTGGAGCGCTTGGACAGGCTGTGGAACACCACGCAACGCTTGAAGTCCTGGCGTCCCAGTTCGGCGCAGGCAGTGAGCAGGCCGGGCGGTGGGGTCTGCTCGTCGAAGTACAGCTCGCTGTAGCACTCGTCGGCGGCGATCACGAAATCGTACTGGTCGGCCAGGGCGATGAGTTTCTTCAGGGTTTCGATCGGGATCAGCGCGCCGGTCGGGTTGCCCGGCGAGCACAGGAACAGGATCTGGCAACGCTGCCAGATCTCGGCCGGTACCGCGTCGAAGTCCGGGTTGAAGCCGTTTTCATCCAGGCACGGTAGGTAGTGCGGCTTGGCCCCGGCGAGGAAGGCCGCGCCTTCGTAGATCTGATAGAAGGGGTTCGGGCTGACCACCAGTGCGTCGTCGCCACGGTTGACCACGGTCTGGGTGAAGGCGAACAGCGCCTCGCGGGTGCCGTTGACCGGCAGCACGTTGCGCGCCGGGTCGATCCAACCACTGGGTACGCCAAAACGTCGTTCGCACCAGCCGGCGATGGCTTCGCGCAGGGCGGGGAGGCCCAGGGTCGTCGGATACACCGCCATCTGGTCGAGGTTGTTGGCCAGGGCTTCGGCGACAAAGCTCGGCGAGCGGTGCTTGGGCTCGCCGATGGACAGCGCGATAGGGCGCTTGGCCGGGTTCGGCTGGACGCCGCCGAGCAGGGCGCGGAGTTTCTCGAACGGGTAGGGCTGCAGCTGGTTCAGAGCGTTGTTCATCGGTGCGGTGTCTCACTCAAAGCGGGTCGTGGCGCGTGATCAGATGTTCAGGCGCGTCAAGGCGGTAGGCGGTTCGTGGCTGACGCTCAGCTGTTCGACGATGGCGTCCTGCAGTCGGCTGCACAGCTGGGGATCGGACAGTTGCTGGTTGTTCGCGTCGGTAATGAAGAACACGTCTTCCACGCGCTCGCCCAGGGTGGCGATCTTGGCGTTTTGCAGCGACAGGTCGAACTCCAGGAAGATCTTGCCGATGCGCGCCAGCAGGCCGGGGCGATCGGGAGCGCTCAGTTCGAGCACGGTGACCGGGCGCTGCGCGTCGTTGTGGATAGTCACTTGCGGCGGGAAGGCGAAGTGCTTGAGCTGACGCGGTACCCGACGCTGGATGATGGTCGGGTAGTCGTCAGGGTTGCGCAGGGCCTCGGTAAGGCCGTCGCGGATCTGTTTGACGCGTTGCGGGTTGTTGCCGATCGAGCCGCCGTCGTTGTCGAGCACGATATAGGTGTCGAGGGTGAATTGGCTGCTCGAGGTGATGATCCGGGCGTCGTGGATGTTCAGGTTCAACTGGTCCATCGCGGCCACGGTCACGGCGAAGAAGTCGTGCTGGTCCGGGGCGTAGATGAAGATCTGCGTGCCACCTTCGAACTCGCGCTGGGTGGTTTCCTTGATCAGTACCAGCGGGCCGCCGTCGGCCGGCTGCTGGAGGATCGCGTCGCTGTGCCAGGCCACGTCGCCGGCGGTGTGGCGCAGGAAGTAGTCGTCCCCCAGTTGCGCCCAGAGCTGCTCGACGTCGTCCGGATCGGTGCCGGCGCGGACCAGGATGTCCAGGGCCGCGCTTTGCGTCTGGCGGATCTGCTCTTCGCGGTCCACCGGGTTTTCCAGGCCGCGGCGCAGGGCACGCTTGGTCTCGGTGTAGAGCTGGCGCAACAGGCTGGCGCGCCAGGAGTTCCACAGCGTCGGGTTGGTCGCGTTGATGTCGGAAACCGTCAGCACGTACAGATAGTCCAGGCGGGTCTGGTCGACCACGACCTGGGCGAAGTCATGGATGACCTGCGGGTCGGACAGATCCTTGCGCTGGGCGGTGGTCGACATCACCAGGTGGTTCTGCACCAGCCAGACGATCAGGCGCGTGTCCCACAGCGGCAACTGGTGGCGGATGCAGAAGGCTTCCGCGTCCACGGCGCCGATTTCCGAGTGGTCGCCGTGCCGGCCCTTGCCAATGTCGTGGTAGAGCCCGGCCAGGTAGATCAGCTCGGGCTTGGGCAGCTTGGCCATGAGTTTGCTGGCCAGCGGGAATTTCTCCGAAACCTGGGTGTACTGCAGTTTGCGCAGGTGCTTGATCAGGTTCAGGGTGTGGGCGTCGACCGTATAGATGTGGAACAGGTCGTGCTGCATCTGCCCGACGATATGGCCGAACTCCGGCAGGTAACGTCCGAGAATGCCGTAGCGGTTCATCCGCCGCAGGTTGCGGTGAATGCCGATCTCGCACTTGAACAGCTCGATGAACAGGCTGGTATTGCGGATGTCATGGCGGAAATCGTCGTCGATCAGGTGGCGATTTTCGCGCAACAGGCGAATGGTGTCGGCGCGTACGCCCTTGATCTCAGGGTGCTGGGCCATGAGCACGAAGATTTCCAGCATGGCGAACGGCGTGCGGCGGAACACGTTGGCGTTGATCGCCTCGATGTAGCCGTCGTGCAGCTGGAAGCGCGAGTTGATCGGCTGCGGCGGCGCTTCGTCTTCCGGGGCGAGGATGACTTCCTCGAAGTGCTGGATGATCAGGTCGCTGAGCTGGGCGATGCTCATCACCACCCGGTAGTACTGCTGCATGAAGCTTTCGATGGCCTGCTTGGCATCGTTGCCCTCGAACCCCAGCAGCTTGGCGATCGAGCGCTGGTGATCGAACAGCAGGCGGTCTTCGGCGCGCCCGGCGAGCATGTGCAGGGCATAGCGGACCTTCCACAGGAACTCCTGGGACGAGGCCAGCAGCGCGTTCTCGCTTTCCACCAGGAAACCTTCGCCGGCCAGGGCCCGCAGGTTCAGCGTGCCGTACTGGCGACGGGCGACCCAGAGGATGGTCTGGATGTCCCGCAGGCCGCCGGGCGAGCCTTTGACGTTGGGTTCCAGGTTGTATTCGGTGTCGTTGTACTTGTGGTGCCGGGCCTTCTGTTCGGCGCGCTTGGCCAGGAAGAAGTCCTTGCTCGGCCACATGTGCGCGGTGCTGGTGACGTCGAGCATGCGCTGGCGCAGGCGTTCGGGGCCGCAGATGGTGCGGCTTTCCATCAGGTTGGTGACCACCGTCAGGTCGGCGCGGGCCTCTTCGGCGCATTCCTCCACCGAGCGCACGCTTTGCCCGACTTCCAGGCCGATGTCCCAGAGCAGGGTCAGGAAGCGTTCGATAGGGTCGCGGAAAATCTCGTGGTCGGCGCTGTCCAGCAGGATCAGCAGGTCGATGTCCGAGTAGGGGTGCAACTCGCCGCGACCGTAGCCGCCGACCGCCACCAGGGCGATGTCGGCGTCTTCGCTCCAGTCGAACTGGTCCCAGGCCTTTTGCAGGATGTTATCGACGAACCAGGCGCGGTCCTCGATGAGCCGGCGGATATCCCGTCCGCTGCGAAAGCGCTCGTCGAGCACTTCACGTGCCTGACGAATGGCTTTCTTGAAGGCGGCGATAGGGCTTGCCTTCAGGGCCAGTTCCGCCTGGAACTGGCCGCGGTCGAACAATTCGGGATCCACCTGCGGCATCGATTGGCTTTCCTTTCTATCTATAGGTAAGGGCGCAACTGCGTGGATCAGGCCGAGACGCGGGGGATGGTGTCATCGCTGCGCAGGGTGAAGATCTCGTAGCCGGTCTCGGTCACCAGCAGGGTGTGTTCCCACTGCGCGGAGAGCTTGCGGTCCTTGGTGATCGCGGTCCAGCCGTCGCCCAGCACCTTGGTGTCGGCCTTGCCCTGGTTGATCATCGGCTCGATGGTGAAGGTCATGCCGGCTTTCAGTTCCATGCCGGTGCCGGCGCGGCCGTAGTGCAGGATCTGCGGCTCTTCGTGGAATACCTTGCCGATGCCGTGGCCGCAGAACTCGCGGACCACCGAGAAGCCGTTCTTTTCAGCGTGCTTCTGGATGACTTCGCCGATGTCGCCCAGGCGGCAGCCCGGCTTGACCAGTTCGATGGCCTTGTACATGCATTCCTGGGTGATCTGCGACAGGCGCTCGGCCCAGACCGGCACGGTGCCGACGTGGAACATGCGGCTGGTGTCGCCGTGGTAGCCGTCCTTGATGACGGTGACGTCGATGTTCAGGGTGTCGCCATCCTTCAGCGGCTTCTCGTTCGGGATGCCGTGGCACACCACGTGGTTGATCGAGGTGCAGATGGACTTGGGGAAACCCTTGTAGTTCAGTGGCGCGGGAATCGCATGTTGCACATTGACGATGTAGTCGTGGCAGATGCGGTCCAGCTCTTCGGTGGTCACACCGGGTTTGACATGCTCGGCAATCATTTCCAGCACTTCGGCGGCCAGTTTGCCGGCGACACGCATTTTTGCGATGTCCTCGGGAGTTTTGAGGGTGACGGTCATACAGGCTCTCTTGACGCTCAGTGGCGCGGATAAACACGGAATGGCTTGAAAACGGTGTATCGAAGGCTGAGCCCACTGTGGGTTCGCCACGTTTTCAAAAGCCTCAAAGCTGCGATTCTAACAGAGCCCCGGGGCAAATCTGAGGCTCTGTGTGTCGCATCTCTCTATATCAGTGGAGCATTCTGACCCGATTCCAAGGGGGGAGCAAAAAAGCGCTCCGGGGGAAATGAGAATCCGGGTTCCGTTTTTACCCTTCTTGTGGTATAAAATGCGCCGCTTTCCGGGGATGCCCCGAAAAGCCTAAACCCACACACGTGTCGACACGATGACCTGGGTGCCCTCAGCACAAGCTGTTGGTTGGTCATTGGGATACGTGGAGGCCTAACCCGACTTATTAAGGAACTATCATGTCCCAAGTCAACATGCGCGATATGCTGAAGGCCGGTGTGCACTTCGGTCACCAAACCCGTTACTGGAATCCGAAAATGGGCAAGTACATTTTCGGCGCGCGCAACAAGATTCACATCATCAACCTTGAAAAAACCCTGCCAATGTTCAACGAAGCTCTGACTTTCGTAGAGCGTCTGGCCCAGGGCAAAAACAAGATTCTGTTCGTCGGCACCAAGCGTTCCGCTGGCA